>Ga0116228_10000025_pt1 | contig 80273 bp, 89 predicted proteins | sample S1TSphfallax_2_FD_89694 | JGI IMG/M metagenome (GOLD analysis project Ga0116228, IMG submission 89694) | Host-associated microbial communities from peat moss isolated from Minnesota, USA - S1T2_Fc - Sphagnum fallax MG | ecosystem: Host-associated > Plants > Peat moss > Unclassified | place...
TTGCCAAACGGAGGGTAGTTGAGAAACACTAACTGCATTTTCACCAGCAATAATTGCAATATTTTGGGTTTCTTGAAGTTGCATACACAATTCACACAAATATTTCAATTAATATAATATACGGTAATTGATGTTTGTGCAAGTTTGACAAGTCGTAGAAAATGAAAACGTAACTAGTCAGTGTAATAAGACTTAGGCTAGTAGATATCGATCACCTCTTGAAACCGTCAATCAAAAACCTCGTACAAAATGCTGTGCGAGGTTTAACCGTTATTCAATTTTGCACCTGATCATCTAGTTTACGTGATATGCAGTTATTACCGTCTTCATATCTTGGGAATAGATGGACTCTACTCTAGGGTGACTTGAATGGACTCACAAAATTTTAACCCTCTTCCCCTGCGCTGGAACGCTACCCATATTTGTATAGTCTGCATCATTCATTAAAAACTAAAATCAAGCAGTAGAAAATTCTGTTAAAGCGCGTTTACTAGGATGATGAAAGCCTAAGACAATATCACTTTGGGGTACTTCGGCTAACAATAAATCGTCAACAACACATAAATTAGTTGCATCTTCCTCTACCCAAATTTTTCCGTTTTTAATGCGGAGATATATAATAATATACTGAATCAGTTTTTTATCATCCCAGCCAAATCTAAACCAAATATATTCGTCTCTTACTTCATCAAGCGCTAGGCGATCGCTTGCTTCAACCTCTCTATTTTCTATAACTTTGTTTTTAGCCATATCGTAATATTCTGTGAGTATTTTTGTAATAACCTCGCGATATCTTTCTATTTTATCCATTGCTGAATTTCCTCCTTTTACATATTGACAACTATTAATAGAAGATGATTTTCGCTTATTACTGCTTGTATAGATTTTCTTTGAAAAAACTCCGTATAGACAACATCATCAATAGCTAAATAAAGTGTATATTCGGGTTCCATAAGTTGAATGAGTTTGCGATAGACAAGATATTGTCCCAAAGCACTATGAAAATCATACATCAACGACTTACCGATAAAACTCTTAATTTCTACAACAATTTTCTGTCCTTGTCGTTCTGCTGCGAATGGTTTCTGGGCTGCTAAGTCGGCGTAAAGTTCAGCATCTTCATATTTAATAAAGTAAGGATCATCAGTGATAGTCCAACCATCCTTGATTAAGGAGTGCTTGACTTGATCGTGATACATATCTTTTGCTGGCATAGTAATTAATCTTACTAGTAATTTATGGGATATTCTTTTCCCCCGTATTCTAACTGCTGTTCACTTATGTTAAATAAGGATCTCTAAAAAGAGAAGCAAAACGCCTTAAAGTCCGACTTAAAGCCAGGAAAAATTACTTATTCTTCTGCTTCAAAATGGAAACTTACTTTAAAACTATTCATCAAATTATAAGGAATTAATTTGTCATGCTGAAGCCTTCCTACAACGATCGCGGGATGAATGCCTATGCGTTCTGCAAAATCGGCAATATCTGAGCTAGATTTAAGTTCTGCTAATTCTTCTTCGTACTTCGCAGGTATCAGAAATTCTCGCGACCATTGATCCGCTTCGTGTTCTAATTCTGATTTCAAGCTTTCGCCGCCATCCCATTCATCCAGAAAGATCTTCTCTTTATCGTGTAGCAAGATATGCGCTGCTTCATGAAAGAAATTAAACCAGAATCGGTCATTGGTTTTACCATATAGCGAGAGTTGGATTAATGCTTTATTAGGACTTATCCACCGTGCTGCTCCGCTAACATGCGCTTTTTTGATTGATGGTACTAAAATAAGCGCAACTCCAGACTCAAGGCATAGCTGTTGCATCTGTGGTTCAAATTCCTCTGGGGACAAGATAGTTAAAGCACGAATTTTCTGTACTGCTTTTCTGAATTTAGGTTCACTATATTTTGGACAAGCTAACTTTTCTGCCTCTATTTCACCCAACCTTAACCAAGCAGAAATAGCGCCAATATCGCTTTGTTCTTTACGGTTACGACGAAAAGCAACTTTCATTCCTACATAATGATTCCGCCAATCTTCTGGAGAAGCTACGCTGAAAAACTGCAATAACTCTTTTACTAAACTCGGTTTATTCCTAGAAATTAAATTACATTTTGGGATTACACCTTGGTCCATCAAGTCTTTAACTGGTAATTCATCTAACCAAGATATCCACTGTTGTAAACACACTTCCTCCTCTTTCTTAGCCAAAGCAGCACGATACTGGGCTTCATATCTGAGCCAAAACGCCGCCGTACTCCCTAAAACAGTTTCTAGCTTCAGAGCTGTTTCCTCGCTAATTGGCGCTTTACCATTAATCAATAAACTGATATGTTTCTCACTAAAGCCTAAACGCTTTGCTAGTTCTACTTGCGTCCAACCGCGTTCTTCTAGGAAATCAGCGATTGCATCACCAGGGGAAGATACCCAATCTGGAGTAAAAGGATGGGATGTCTTAATCATGGTAATCTCCAATGAATACAATACAAACAGCAGTAACCTTTGGCCAATCAATGCTTCCATCATCAGTAAGAGGAATAGGGTCGTCATCTGGTTTAAACACAAGCCGATTACCACCTTCTAGATTTACCGCAAATTGCCCTGCTCTATCTTCTATCAAAGGATGGGGATTGCCTATAACTAATTCCTTGACACAGCTGGCAACACGAATTATAGCCAATTGAGTTTTCAATTTCTTGGCGCACTTTGCACCAAGCCTCCTTTGCGCTAGTCTTTCTTGCTCGCATAGTTCTTGCCATTTCTTATTGGCGAAAGTGATTTCCATGCGTTATTAGACTAATATAAGTTTACCATTTTGGTAAAGAAATTTGTTGCATTCCAAACAGAATATCATATATCATCACAATTTTACGTGTCAAGGTGACGGCTTCGCCCGCCTTCGGCATCGGATGAGTTAGTCAAATTTATGGGTATTAGCGATAACACTTCACTTTAAAGCCTATACATCTACTTTTGCTATTAGCTTAACTTTAAATTCAAGAGTTTTCATAGTGATCGCATGGGTTGTTAGTGGTGATGATAGCCGAGGGCGATCGCTTGGGGTGATGGGAAGGCGTAGGGGGCTATTGAGGGGAGTATTAATGTACCCATACTAACAATTAGACAAAATAGGTAGCTTAAGCAAAGGACTGTCCATTTACCCATAAGAAATTGAAGAATCATAGTACGAAGCTCTGTCATTCTAGCCATACTACTTTTTCTACTCCCCTAATCCCTGGATGCGCCTGATCGCTTGCGTTAGTTAAATTTGTGGGCGATTGCTAATCTTGATTCAAAAATGTTCCATCATTTGGTCAAATTGTTGAATATTCTATTAAATTGGTCTAGCATATCAATACCTTCGGCAAAATCCTGAAACCCTATTGATCCTGTAATGATTTTACTAGCTTTGAGCCATCTGTTTGGCAAACTAGCGAAGGTATTAGGAGGTAACCGTTCACATCCCCCCTACTTCTTAACGAGGAATCAAGGGTTTCGAGGATTTTGGAGGGGGGATGTGAATAATTACATGAGGAGTGGTTTATGACAACTACACAAGAGCAGAAACCTTTTCTTGCAATCTTGACGTTATTGGGATTCCAGATCAATTCAGCTATTGAAGAAAGGTCATGGAAACAAAGTTTTTTTTAGTGACATTTATACAGGGCTTAAGCAAAGAACTCTGTTTGAAATATTGCAAGAGAAACTACCTGGAGTCTTGGATCTTAGTCTATTCAGATCAGGAGACGATAACAACTATATCGACCAGCGCGAAGGAATTATCGACGCTTTGACGGATGCTTCTTCAGGTATGGAAGGCAGAGAGATGGAAAAGTACGGTGTCAGAAATTCTGGATTGTCTTTAATGATGGCATACATTCTTGAGGCAATACAGCAGGGATATTGGACTCATCCTTCATAATCTATCATAATTATGGTAGTGGTAAAAATGTATTGATCTAAATCACTCAAACCCTTATCCAGCAGGGTCAAACAATAAATAATCACTACTTCTACACCACTACCCATAATTATTACTCAAAATGCTTCAATCTCAAAACATTCACTAATATCCAAATGGAGAATAGGAGACTCGAACCCCTGACCTCTGCGGTGCGATCGCAGCACTCTACCAACTGAGCTAATTCCCCAAGCCTCCATACTATTCTAGCATCATCTTTATTGTTTATACTTCTAGTCCTTTGAATCAGACATTTCTTGGCGTTGTTTAATATCTATGAGAATTTCATCCATAGTCAATTGATCGAGCCATTGATGACGTTCCTCAGTGTAGTTACGACTTCCGTTGTCAAATTGTTGCATAAAGCGAACTGCATCAACATATCCCAAAGCATCTACTAGCGCTTTAAATCCTCTCCTATATAATTCAATCTGAGTCATCTTTTCCTCCTTCTACATGATTATTAGTAACTTCTGTTAACCATATCAATGGATTATCAACTATTATATCTATATTATTCTTGTGGGTTGAAACTATTGACAATAGACGGTTATTAGTTGTTAGGAAAATATCGGCATTACCTTTGATTCTAAGGCTGTGCTACTCAGTAATTCCCATTCTCCAGATCGACAACGGCTGATAGTTTCTAAAATTGCTACGGTTTCTAGACGAATTTGCAATTGTGTTTGGTCATCAAATGGACGATTTAGACAACAGACATCAAGATATATTTTATACGTTTTGCTCATAGTGTTTGACTATCTGAGCTAATTCCCCAAGCCTCCACACCATTCTAGCATCATGCTTGAGGTGCTGGAGAATCGATTTTAGCATAAAACTCCTGAATTCGTTCCCACTCTAGATCAGTCAGATAATCCACTGTCCAGTTAGCTTGACGGTGGAGCATATGGAAAGGATAGGTATTAGCTACACCCACGACTTGCATTTGAGCGCATTTCGCTGCTTGAATACCAACAGGAGTATCTTCGATCGCTAAACATTCTGGCGATCGCAAATTCAAATCTGGATATTTCTGATTCAACCATTCTACTACATGTTTTTATCGAGATTTTTATGCCTAATACGTTGAAGATCTTCTAGAAACTCATCTCTTGTAACGCGATCTAAGATTTCTTTTCTTTCCTCTGTATAATCACCGTTTCCCCAACCGGCTTGTTGTAAAAAGCGAATAGCATTAACTTGTCCTAAATGCTCCACTAAAATCTCATACCCTTTTCTTCTCAATTCAATTAATGTCATCATTGTTTATACTCCTAGTCCAAATAAGTTTTCATTAACCAGGTAACAGGATTATCCAAAGATATTTTTAACGAATCTTGATGGCGTAATGAATTTTTGAGCAAGCGGTCATCAGTAGATAGTAAAATGTCTACCTTAGCAGATTCTGCACAAGCAATATGGAATGAATCATACAGACCAAAGCCTAGATTCTTTAGTTTTTGGGAACGAATGTCAACCTCTTGATTAAGATTGACAGTAGTTAGAGCTAATTGCAATAAACTTAACACATTCTCTAATTTATCCAGATTACGCATTTTCTCTAACTCTACTATAATAGCCTCACTATTAATAAGTTGCCATTCTCTAGTACGAATGCGTTCTATAATACTAAAAATCGCCTCTCCTTCTAAGCGAATCCTTTCTTGTGTCCAGTCATCAAAAGGGCGATTTAGGCAGCAAACATCAAGGTATATTTTATAGTTTTTGTTCATAGCCTTTAATCACCCTGAGGTACGGGAGAATCACTTTGAGCATAAACCTCCTGAATTCGTTCCCACTCTAGATCAGTCAGATAATCCACTGTCCAGTTAGCTTGACGATGGAGCATATGGAAAGGATAGGTATTAGCTACACCCACAACTTGCATTTGAGCGCGTTTCGCTGCTTGAATACCAACAGGAGTATCTTCGATCGCTAAACATTCTGGTGATCGCAAATTTAAATCTGGATATTTTTGATTTAACCGTTCTACTCCCAACAGATAACCTTCTGGGTCTGGTTTGCTAGTGATTATATCATCTCCTGCTACAATAACTGGGAAATATTGGGCGAGGTTAGCTCGCTGTAGTACCAAATCTATTTCTTGACGTAAAGCACCACTGACCAATCCTATCTTCACATTATGGGCGCGTATTTGAAAAATCAGGTCTTCTACCCCTGAATACAAAGGTAATTTTGCCAGTTTCTCGATTTCTAAAGTATAGGCTTGGGCTTTGCGCTGGAGCAGTTGGCTTAAATACTCATTACTAGCTACTCTCCCGCGATTTTTCAGGAGTTGCTCAAAACAGGCGCGATCGCTGTGTCCTAAGGAAGACTGACGTTCAAGTGGCTTCTGCGGTTGCAAATTTTCTTGAATCAGAATTTCGTCGATTAATTGCAGGTGGATTAGCTCATCGTTAATGATGACACCGTTGAAATCAAAGAGAACAGCCTTTAAACTCATCCTGTGAGAACTAATTCTCCTACTTATTTTAGTATCTATTCATTATTATGTATTCTGGTGCTGGTGACAAATCTTGTTTCTAGAACTAAGAGGTTGACATAATATATGACCTTGTAGTATACATGTAGTATGAGTTGAGGTTAATAAAATATGAATTATCAAAAATTTGCATTATCCAAATTAGTCATTCTCGGACTTACCCAGCAATGTACATGGATATTACTGGGTGAGACAATCAATTCCTCTGGTTAACTAAAAAACTACATCGAAATTATGCCCTACGAAAAGTTAGAAATCAAGACTGATGCGCCTGTTTTGTCTTGGGCGAATCATCAGTTAAGCTCAGATGAGATAAAAATGGCGAAGAATGTCGCATCTTTGCCCTTTGTATTTAAGCATGTAGCATTAATGCCTGACGTCCATCTAGGTAAAGGTGCTTTGGTAGGTTCGGTAATTGCGACCAAGGAAGCAATCATTCCTGCTGCTGTTGGTGTGGATATTGGTTGCGGAATGTGTGCTGTTAAAACACCGTTTAAAGCTGAACAACTGACAGGAAAACTGAAAAAAATCCGTTTGGACATTGAAGCAGCTATCCCGACAGGGTTCAATGAAAATAAAGATGTGGAAAAATCAGTGACTAACTGGCAAAGTTGGGGTGATTTTGGCGATCTACATCGCGGGGTACAGGATTTACAAAATAAAGCAATGAAACAAATGGGTTCTCTGGGCGGAGGTAATCACTTCATTGAAGTGTGTATCGACACAGAAGAACAAGTTTGGCTGATGCTCCATTCTGGTTCCCGCAATATTGGTAATACCTTAGCTCAATGTCATATCAATACAGCTAAAGGTTTAGCCAAGATGGCAGAAAATAAATTATCTGACCCTGATCTAGCTTACTTTATCGCTGGTACTCCAGAATTCCAAGCTTATTGGCACGATTTACAATGGGCGCAGAATTATGCGCGATTCAATCGGGATGTGATGATGGCGCGGTTCCAGAAGATTATCGAAAAACACCTGGCTGGAGGAAAGGCAACTAAACCCTTATTACAAGTAAATTGTCATCACAATTATGCTGAGAAGGAAATTCATTTTGGCGAAGATGTCTATGTAACTCGTAAGGGAGCAGTCCGCGCTCAAGCTGAGGACTATGGAATTATCCCTGGTTCTATGGGAGCAAAATCTTTTATCGTGAAGGGTAAAGGAAATACTGAGAGTTTTTGCTCCTGTTCTCATGGAGCAGGTCGTTTATTATCTAGAAGTAAAGCCAAAAACGTTTATACGCTTGATGATCTAATCGAGCAAACCCAGGGAGTAGAATGTCGTAAAGATACGGGGGTGATTGATGAAATTCCTGGTGCTTATAAGCCTATTGAGCAAGTAATGGAAAATCAATCTGATTTAGTGGAAGTAGTCGCAACTATTAAGCAAGTTCTTTGTGTAAAAGGGTGAAGGTCTGTGGACGTAACCTGGGAAACATGAGGGAGCAAAATAGAAGCAGTCCAAAGCTTATGGATAAGACAACCAAAAGGTAAAGGTAAGCGATTAAGTATAGCATTTTTAATTGAGTACAAATCCTCTACAGAAACAACTTAGAAATCTGGGAGGATTTCTATCTTTAAAATTGCAGTGTAGAATATAGGTTAGAGGTAAATCCGTGATAATTCCCCAAGGGTCAGCATAAAGAGCATCATGGTAAGCTAATTCCGGATAAGCGGGTGTCAGCAAGAGAGATATATTGAATTTGTTTTTGGGAAAAAATCATGAAAAGAGATGAAGTACTCAGGATTTTAGCTGCACACCGCGAAAAATTACAGGAACTGGGAGTAAAATCCCTTAATTTGTTTGGTTCAGTCGCACGGGATGAAGCCCATCTAGATAGTGACGTAGACTTTTTAGTGGAGTTTGATCGACCTGGTGGTTTGTTTCAACTTTTACGAGTGAAGTGTTATTTAGAAGATATTTTGGGATGTTCTGTAGACTTGGGAACGGAAGATGCTCTAAGAGAACATTTACGAGAACCTGTATTAAAGGATATCGTTCGTGCCCTCTAGAAATTGGCTGATTCGGTTACAAGATATTGCAGCATCCATAACTGAAGTTCAGCAGCGCACAAATAGCTTCACTTTTGAAGAATTTGTTAGCAATCAAACAATTATTAAAGCTGTTTTATACGATTTCATTGTGATTGGAGAAGCAGCTAGAAATATACCTATTGAAATTCAGTCACGCTATCCTATGATTCCCTGGCGTTTAATGGGAGCAATGCGAAATGCAGTAGTTCATGAATATTTTCAAATTAATTTGGGTAGTATTTGGGAAACAATTCATAATGATTTGCCAATACTTTTGTTACAACTACAAGAAATTATAGCGATAGAAGTATCTAGAGAATAGCTATTAATTGGGCACGAATGAAGTAAATCAAATCCTTGATATCAATTGATCAGACTATGTAGGGGCGCAAGGCCTTGCGCCCCTGCTTAATTTTACAGTGTTAAAGCTTGAGCATCTTTTTCAATCAATTTTGCTAAATCCTGTAAGAAAGCAGCAGCATCAGCACCATAAATAATGCGATGATCTGAGGTAATGGTCACTTGCATTTGTTGACGCACGCCGAATAAGCCTTCAGGTGTCGCTACCACTTGAGGACGAGACGCGCCGATCGCCAAAATTGAACCCTGTCCAGGTGGTAAAATTGCATCAAATGTGTCTACACCAAACATCCCCAAATTGGATAGGGTAAGTGTACCGCTATTATATTCTTCTGGTTGGAGTTGTTTAGCACGAGCACGTTCTACTAAAGACTTCCAAGTTCTAGATAAGGAGTAAATATCTACCTTATCAGCATTTTGCAGGACTGGTGTAATCAATCCGCCATCATCCATTGCTACCGCTACAGCAATATTGGTCTGGGCTGGATGTACAACACCTTGGTCTGAATACTTAGCATTGATGATGGGATGCTTTTGCAATGTTATAGCTACAGCTTTTGCTAGTAGCGCCGTCATTGTCACCCCTTTAGATTTAATTTGTTTGTAAATTTTGTCTAGCTCATCGGTGGTAATTGTGTAGCTTACACGGAAGACAGGTACAGCTAGACTAGCTACCATGTTACGAACTACCGCATTTTGGAAAGTGGTGAAAGGTACTGTTTTACCAGCCACAGAACTGCTAATAACAGGTGCAACTGTTGGTACTGGTTTTGGAGGAGTGGGCTGAGATTGTGCGGGAATAAGGGTAGGGGTGATAGGTTTAGCTTGGGTTGCTTTACCAGAAAGTGCTTCCACGTCTTCAGCGATAATTCGTCCGTAAGGACCACTTCCTTTTAAGGAACTTAAATCAATTCTCAGTTCTTTGGCTAGTTTACGCGCACGAGGAGAAGCTATTAACCTTCCTTCTTGATGATTGGCACCATTTTGGGAGGCGGTAACTAATTCTGGAACTAATTCTGGAACTGAGTCTGGAGTGGTGGTGACTGGCGCAGGCGTTGTTGTTGTAGCGATCGCCCCTGCGGGTTGAGCTAGGGTCTTAGCGGAATCAATCTCATCTGGTGTTTCTGCTATATACGCGATCGCTGCTCCGACTGGGGCTGTTTCACCAGATGGGACTATAATATGAGCGAGAAATCCTTCATAGAAAGATTCCACATCCATATCAGCCTTATCTGACTCAACCACCACCACTGTCTCGCCTTTTTCCACTTTGTCTCCCGGCGATTTCAACCAAGAGACAATTTTGCCTTCGGTCATGGTGGAACTTAGCGCGGGCATAAATACTTCGTTAATGCTCATATGGTGGTTTGAGAATCAATAATTTTATGGACTTTAACAATTGTAGCTAGATCAAATTGTATCAAGTGGTGTGAGAATTTCTGATAGACGACTACTATCCCTGTTTGGCTCAAATTAGCCGTCGAATGTCACCATTATCTATGAGGAGACAAATTAATTGTGCAATCTGGAACTAGCGAGTAGATGCGAATGTCTATAAATATAGCAATCATTAATCGTTAGTCTATATTAGATTTACTTATGAATTTCTTTTTGACTATATTAGGTACGAATTCGTGCAAAAGGTTTTGTGTAAATCACGCATAGCATAACTCGTTTAAAACATCTCTTTGATATTGTTATGTCGTCCAAACTCAAACTGTTTTTAATTCTGACGCTGAGTATCTTTGCTACTGTTGCCATCGGGATTTATCTGGCTCATCATCGCCTATCACTACTGATGGCTGGAGCGACGAATCAGCAACAGAAGCAAGCATCTTTAGTACAACAGCCTTCAGAAATTTTGGCTTACCCCGATCGCTCTCACTATAGAGCTATCCCTCTGACAAAGATTAATTCTATCCTCCAAGGTACTGATCCCACTACTCTAGCAATTGATGCTCTTGATGGTATTGCTTTAGAAGTAGGAAAACGTGAAATAGAGTTAGTCTATCCTCAGCATAATCAAGCACTGGTAACTATTACTCAGATCCCACGTCATAAATCCCGCCATTTTAATATAAAAAGGTACAGGGTAGAAATGACTATCTTTGGCAGATCGATTCTAGTTAGTTCACCTCCCGTATGGGAAATCGTTTGGGTAGGAGTAGGGAAGTGAAGAAGCAGGGGAGCAGGGGAGCAGGGGAGCAGGGGAGCAGGGGAGCAGGGGAGCAGGGGGGAAAGAGTTTTTTGTGCCTTTGTATTGATTCAAAGTTAAGAAAAGTAAATAACTTACCTCCTGCCTCCTGCCTCCTGCCTCTACTTAGATGTCACCACGAATTTGTTCGATCACACCATCACGGAGCAAGATTTCTACTTGCATTTTGCTAATTAGGTTGTCTCCTGTCTCTACACGGAAGAAACCTTCCATCTGAAATTGATTGACTTCCTGTTCCGATTCTAGAATTTGTACTTGTTGTAGGTTTTGCAGTAATTGGTTTTTCTGCTCTAAGAATTCACTTTTCTTTTGATTAACCTGCAACTGGATATTATCAATTTGTTGGAGTGTTTGGGGTCCGGGGGGTTGTAAACTCTGTTTTTGAATTGCTGTAATTGCTCTTTGTCCTTCAATATCAAGTTGTTGGAGTTGCTGGTCAATTTGATTTATTTGTGCTTGTAATTGCTGTTGCACTTCCTCTTTCCAGAGGGGAGTAACTATCGCTTTGACATTTACGACACGTTTTAAAAGCAATTGAGGATTGGAGATATCCATATAATTTCACTTTCACTCTTGTATAGTTGGTAGATCCAGTTTGCTCTCACTCAGGATTATTTAGCAAACATTCTGTCAATAATATCGCGATACCGTTCCACGACAACATGGCGACGAATTTTCAGCGTTTGTGTCATCATGCCATTTTCTAGAGAAAATCTTTCTGGGATGAGTTTAAATATTCCTATACGGTCATCAATGCGATAACCGGGGCGATTCTGTACTTCCCGCGTCAATTCTTGGCGAAATAATTCCTGAATTATTTTAGTTTCTAGATTAATTTTTTCACCTATTTTTTCACCTATTGGTTCAGGAGTATGATCATCTGTTAGCAAATTTAAATTTTGGCTCTGAGCCCATTTCTCTAAAGCTTCTACCTCAGGCACAATTAAAGCGCCAAGGCTCCGTTGGTCTTGTCCTAGTACAATGATCTGAGCAATATACGGCGATCGCAAGCAAGCATCTTCTATGGGTTCTGGTTCAATGTTTTCCCCATTGGTTAAAACTATTGTGTCTTTAGCTCTACCCGTCAAAACCAATTCATTATCTGGAGTCAACCATCCCAGATCGCCGCTATTAAACCAGCCCTCAGCATCAATAGCTTGGTTTGTCGCTTCTGGATTTTGATAATAACCCTGCATGATCTGTGGACCTTTGAGTAAGACTAAACCACGTTGTCCATTTGCTAAAGGATGACGAGTCTCCGCATCAACAATTTTTGCACTAGTATAAGGAATAGGTGTTCCAGATGAACCCCGTACATTGTGCCAAGGACGACGTGCATGGGTAACGGGTGAAGTTTCAGTTAATCCATAACCTTGTAAAAGCGTCACACCAATAATCTGAAAAAAATCATCGATATGTCTGGGAAGCGCACCACCACCACTAATTACCTGTTTAATTCTTCCTCCCGTGGCTAATCGCACTTTAGCATAAACTAACCTTTCGCCTAATTTATGCAATGGTAGTAAGATAGCAACTTGCAGCGCCGCATTAAATCTATTAATTGCAGTAGGATGAAGATAGTCTAAGCTTAAACCCGTCGCCACTCTTTGTGCTTTAATATATTTATGACTGATATCCAGGAAAAAATTAATCAACTGCTGTTTATTTGCTGGCTGTTCGCGAAACTGTTTTTGCGCCCCTTCGTAAATGGCTTCCCATATCCGGGGTACGCTAAACATATAATGGGGTTGCAATTTCTTTAAATCTGTTTTAAATGTACGTAAACTTGTGTAGGTTAGAATGCATCCCTGAGAAAGCAAGAAATATTCACCAGTCCGTCCATAACTATGCCATGTAGGCAAAATACACAGAACGATATCCCCTAATTGGGGTTGTACTACGGCTCTCAATGTAGTAATTTGGTGTAGTAAATTACCGTGAGATAGCATCACACCTTTGGGTTTTCCCGTAGTACCTGAAGTATAAATAAGAGTTGCTAATTGATCACGAGTTTGCTTAACTGGAATAAATTGATGTTGAGTACCAAGTTCTAATAATTGATTAAAATTGACTATTGTTAAATTAACCGCTTCTGGCGCTGCTTCATCAGTCAGATTCACCACTAGCGGAATAGGTAAATCCTGGATACCTACTTTTAATTTATTAAATGTTTTAATGTCTTCTACTATCAATGCTGTACTACCACTATGGGCAAGAATATACAATAATTCTTCCCGTTCAGCTTGTGAGCTACGCACTACGTCTATAGCTCCAGCTGTCATAGTTCCTTGATCTGCGATCAACCAACGATGAGAGTCATCAGCAATTAAAGCAACGCGATCGCCAAATTTCACTCCTAGATATTGCAAACCAGCAGCAAATTGCTGTATAAGTGCTGCTAGTTGCATAAAAGAAATAACTGCTTCTGGTTTAACCTGGGGATTATGTAGAGCTACAGCATCGCCAAATTTCTCAGCCGCGATCGGCCAGACCTCTGGTAATGATTCTAGATGAGAGTAATCTACCCAATCTTGTAAAAACTGCCGTTCTCGATTATCTATTTCATCTAAATTGTCTAAAGCTTGATAATCTAGCATAAAAATTTGGTTGGAATTTCAACTATTTATTCTTACAGCTTATAATACGACTCCTGTATTGCTGAATACTATATAAAAATCTATGTTAAGATAACTTTATATAGAGTGAATGCTATGGATCTTTACCATCTCTTCACCATGATTCTCAGCACGAATCAGCAAACATCTTAAATTTCTTCACGGGGGCGATGATCTAGACTTTATGGATATACTAATTCTAACGTTGATCAGCACCGCTGTTTGTTTAGCTTTTCCACGGCTGATATCTATACTTTTGGCTGCTCAAACTAACCTACTGGAATCAACATCAATAAATTCCCAATCCCTGGAACCTAAAATTGAGATTACCAGTTTTCCTTATTGTGCGACTCATCGGATCGCGGGTAATCAATTTTGTAAATTTAGCCCTAACTTTTGTTCTAAGTGTTCAACTTAGGTAGGAGCGCAAGGCATAAGAGCCCCTACTCAACAGATGATTCTTGGTATTAAAGGAACCGTAGGTTGGGTTGAGCAATAGCGAAACCCAACCTACCATATAGTCTAATGATTAGATTTACTTATAGCTCCTACAAGAAATTCAAAAACCTAGCAGTAGCCTGATCGCCCTAATTCTAATTCACAATAGAGATTAATACGTGATTACACCAGTTTTTTCCGGGGGTACGACTTATGAATCTTATGGATGTTATGCTCATTACCGTACTCAATACAGTTTCTTGTCTACTTCTACCTAAGTTATTGTCTTTTGTGCTTTCTCCTAAAACTAAATTTGTCAACCGTACAGATGGTAATTTAGCAAGTAGTCATATGACATCAGAAGCGGTGATCGCATCACTAGAAATGATCGTAGGTGCTGAATCTTGAGCCTAATTAAGTGGGAACAGTGATTTTGTATTGTTAGAGCCATGATGATCAAGATTTAGACTTAGTCCTCTCTCTCCGCCATCTTCCTCTGACCAAACGAATTTCATCAAAACTGTAGTCTTTACCTAAATAATCTTTGATCGGAGCCAAATTAATATCACCTAGAGCCTCTAAAACTTGCCAGATTTTTTGTTGACGCTCTGGGGAGACTAATTTGTTTAAATCAACAGGTTGATTTTTCTGAATCAAATCTGCTAGATGTCCGATAATCGTTGTAGGGCGGACATTACGTTTTTCGGCAATTTCGTTAACACTTAAACCTTGCTGATAAAAATGTAAAGTAGTTAATTCAGTTTCAGAGGGAGAGTTAGCATTTCTTGGTGTGTTTCTTGGTACATCTCTTAGTACATCTTTTGTTTGTAAAGATACTTCTGGCGGTATACCCTTTTCCTGTCTGTAAGCTTGGATTTCTGCTAAAAATTTCTTCCCGTACAACGATATTTTATGATCACCTACACCATAGATTTGACCAAATTCATCTAGTGTGCGAGGTAAAACTTGGGTCATGATTTTTAGCGTAGAATCGGGGAAAATAATATAAGGCGGTACAGATTGTTCATCAGCTAATTGTTTGCGGAGCGATCGCAGTCGTTCCATGAGGACTTGATCTACAGGAGGTTTGGTGCTGACTTCTTCTACAACAGCTGGGGGAGTTACAGGAGCAGCAATAGAAACTGTACGTTGTCGGCGCATGACCTCCCAACTTAAGGCATTGAGTTTTAAAACAGCATAACCATCTGTAGTTTGTTCTAATAAACCTTGATGTAACAGCGATCGCCCTAACCTACGCCATTCATCAAGAGTTTTATCCTTACCAATCCCATAAGTAGAAAGTTGGTCATGTTGATTCAAGACAATTTTCTGAGTTTTTGCACCGCGTAAAATATCAATAATATGAAGCATACCAAATCTTTCTTTACACCGCGCCACACAAGAGAGAAACTTCATCGCTTCGATAGTCCAGTCTTCGACCGGTTTGGGATAAAGACAATTATCACAATTTCCACAATTCCCTGGAAATTGTTCGCCAAAATAACGCAATTGGATTGTGCGCCGACAATCTGTTCCTTCCGCATAGTCAATTACTTGACGCAATTGCTGTTTGGCGATTAGTTGCTCTTGGGGGTCGGTTTTTTGATTAATACTCCATTCAATGGTTTTGATATCGCTAAAGCTGAAAAAGAGAATACATCGGGATGGTTCGCCGTCTCTTCCGGCTCTCCCTGATTCTTGGTAGTAACTTTCCAAATTTCGCGATAGATCAAAATGCACCACAAAGCGAACATCTGGTTTATTAATCCCCATACCGAAAGCAATTGTTGCTACCATAATGCGGACATCATCTCGGATAAATCGAGTCTGATTTTGCGATCGCTCATCATCACTTAATCCCGCATGATAAGGTAAAGCCGAAATTTGGTGATTACGCAACTTAAATGTGATTTCATCCACTTTCTTGCGGGTTAAGCAATAAATAATTCCTGAACCTGGGTTTTCTTGGATAATTTCTAGTAACTGGGGATAAGCCTGTTTATCTTTCGGGCGAATTTCGTAATATAAATTTTGACGATTAAAGCTAGCAATATGAATGCTCGGTTGGTTGAGCAATAGTTGCTGGATAATATCTGCTCGGACACGGTCTGTGGCGGTAGCAGTCAGGGCGGTCATCGAAACGTGAGGATAACGCTGACGCAATAATTTTAGTTGACGGTATTCTGGACGAAAGTCGTGTCCCCACTCTGAAACGCAATGGGCTTCATCGATCGCAAAATTAGCAATCCCAATTTTCTCGTTCACCAAATCTAGCAATGGTAAAAACTTTTCACTGACAAGACGTTCTGGGGCGACATAGAGTAATTTAACCCTACCGTTAATCACTGCGTCTTCACGTAATCTGACTTGATGTGGACTGAGACTGCTGTTGAGAAAAGTGGCTGGAATATTATTATTCCGCAATGTTTCCACTTGATCTTGCATCAATGCTATTAGTGGTGATACGACTACTGTTAATCCTGATTTCAGTAGTGCTGGTAGTTGAAAACACAAAGACTTACCCCCACCTGTAGGCATCACGACCATTAAATCCCGGTTTTGTAAAGCATCTTCGATGATTTGTCTTTGTCCGGGACGAAATTGGTCATAACCAAAGTGATGTTTGAGCGCCTTTTCAAGCTGGGGATATTGGGACATAGCGATCGCCTATTTGGTGCTGTCTAAGGATAGAATTAATCAAAGTTAATCTCAACATTCAGGTTATTTATGAAAGCGATTTGGAATGGAGCTACTTTAGCCGAAAGCGATCAAACAGTAGTTGTAGAAGGAAATCAATATTTTCCGGCTGACTCAATTAACCAACAATATTTTACCGAAAGTAACACTCACACAACTTGTCCTTGGAAAGGAGTTGCTAGTTATTACAATATCGAGGTTGATGGAAAAGTAAATCAAGATGCTGCTTGGTATTACCCCAGTCCTAAAGAAAAAGCCAAGAACATTGAAGGCTATGTTGCTTTCTGGAAAGGTGTCCAAGTCCAAGCTTAGTCCAATTGTGTCACAACGATACGCTTGATGACAAATATTATGCTAATTGGGAGTTACTAGGGAAAATCCCCACTCCCTCTCTCCTTCTCTCTAGATTTAATTACAGCATAAGCTTCTTTTATAGACTAAGCTCTAGCTCCCGCAAAATCTCTGTTTGCATTTAATACCAGTTTACATGTATAACATAGAACAAGGTTAACTTTTAGCAGGAATAGTTTTATGAATCTATCAACTAATACTCAACTTAGCTTAGATAACTTTGAATTGAGAGATGGTATTTATTTCCCCCAAGATTACGCACAGTTAAATCAAACTAAACACAAGCAAACATGGGATCGTATTGGTAAAACTTATTATGGTTCCCAAAAAATTGAAACTGTACCGGAAGCATCTCCGATCAAACAAGATTATACCCTTTTAACTGGAAAACCTGGTGGAATATGGGATAAATTTCCCTTAAATAAATCAGTTGATACTATTCTGGAGCTTGGTTCTGGTTATGGTCGTGCGCCGTTACATCTGGCTAAAGATAAAAACCTAGAGTGTAAAAAATATTATGGGATTGATATCTCTGAGCCTTTGTTGCGCCGCTTAATCAAGGTCAAACAGGAATATAATTTTTTTCCCAGCGCTGAATTCTATTTGATTTGTACTTCTGCTGAAGTATTACCTTTAGCAGATAATTCCATCGATTTGGTAATTTCTAACTGTGTTTTTATGCACATACCAGATACCCAATTAAGGAATTTAATGGCGGAAGTAGCTCGGATACTTAAGCCAGGAGGAATGTTTGTTTTTAATCATTCCTTTCATAATAAGGATTGTCCTTCACATCAAGTACATAACTTTATTAGAAAACTGAATCCAGTTAGTAGAAATCCTGTTTATCTCAAGCAATATTCATCTATTGAAATTGAGCAAATGCTAGAAGTTGCGGGGATGAAAAACAAGTGTCCACAATATGTTGTAGAGCCTACAACAGAATATGCGCTCATTCCAGAAACAATTAAAGGAATTACGGTTCCCTTTGCTAAAGCTATTAATAGAAGTTTACGACCTAATGATGATGCTCAGAAATCTAAGTTAGCTTATGGCTTTACTGCTTACAGCATTCCTCTAGCTTAAGAGGGAACTTTCTAGCAGTAAAATCTCTATATAGCAAATTGCAGCTAAAAGAGGTACAAAATTCCATCAGAAAACCTGACGCTAAAATACTTTGACCCCTGTGAGAGAGTTCCCTGTGAGAGAGTTCCCTTTAGATTTATATCAATTTATAAATTTAACCAGACAAACAAGATGCTAATTGTGTAATCTGGAGACAACTAAGCTCATGAATCAAATTAATATCTCATGTCTACTACAATCATGCGTCAACTATGGTCTATTGTTGAAGCAGCTCAAGTGGTAACTCTCTTGCAGCTAGATGATGCTAGCTTGGTACAGTGGTTAGTTAAGCAAACCTCAAAGCATGTGTTATTGGATTCTCGGGAAGCCAATAACCTGGGCGAGTACATCCAAGCTAGACTTAACCTCATTCGAGACATAGCTACGGAACGACAATACTATAAAGTTTAAATCACGTCCCAGGCGCTAAAGTACTATGTGAATTATTTGGCAAGTAACCTTCTACCAAACAATCAGACCCCACTACACGCCAACGAACACGTTCTAAGGGTAAAGCTTCAGTCATACTAGTAAAACCCAATTCACCCACAGGTGTCAGAGCGTGACTACCGCCAATGATTTTCGGAGCAATAAAGGCGAGGATTTTTTGGATTACTCCTTGAGCGATCGCACTCGCAGCTAAAATCCCACCACATTCCCAAAGTACGCTACAAAAACCACGCTCATATAAGTAGTCCATTGTTCGATCTGGTGTGAGTAAATCAAGTTCTACAACCTCCACTCCTTTAGTAATCAGCATTTTCTGCACATCAGGTGCGGCTCCTGTTTGGGTTAGTACTAAAGTTGGAGCTACAGAAGTTTCCCATAAGTGCGCATTTTCTGGCAAATTCATGCTACGGCTCATTACTATGCGCAAGGGATTATGCATGGATTGATGATGGTTGGTTAAGTGGGGATTATCGTGTCTGACTGTATTTCCCCCTACGATTACAGCATCACAAGCTCCTCGCAATTGGTACACTTCACTACGAGCTTCTGGACTTGTTACCCAAGTGCTATGACCAGAACTAGCAGCAATTTTACCATCTAGCGTCATAGCGTATTTCAAGATTCCTAGAGGTCGTTTATATAAAATCCGGTGTGTAAAACCTTCGTTTAATTGTTCACAGGCTTCTGCTTCTACACCCACTAATACTTCGATTCCGGCTGCGCGGAGTTTAGCAATACCACCACCAGCGACTAAAGGATTGGGGTCAACCATACCTATAACAACTTTAGATACTCCAGATGCAATCAAGCTATCGGCGCAAGGAGGTGTTCGCCCATAATGGTTACAAGGTTCTAGGTTAACGTATATGGTCGCTCCCCACGCTGCATCACCCGCAGCTTTTAAGGCAAAAACTTCCGCATGAGGTTCACCGGCTCGGGGATGAAATCCTTCTCCCACAATCTTCTCATCTTGGACAACTACCGCACCTACTAAAGGATTAGGCGCAGTATAACCTAAGGCAAGACTCGCTAGTTGCAAACAACGCTGCATCATTTGAGTGTCAAAGTTGCTACCGATAATTTCCCGATCTCTTGGCATCCACAGATATTTTGAATTTGAGATGTTGAATTTGAGATGTTGACAAGTAAACTTGAGGTTATAACTGTTTAAGGATGTGCTAATAGTTTCATTCTTTGCCACCAGTTATTTAGGGGATAATATACCACAGGAGCCCATAAACTGCTGAGAATGGCTGAGGCTAAAGTGACGCGCTGGTAAAAGATCCAGATCGCTGTAACTTGGCGATCGCCAGCCCAGCAAAATTGCAGAGCCAAAATACTATCTGCTAGTACATTCATGCCAAAAACAATTAAGGCGATCGAAATAAAATCCTCCTGGATAAATCGTTGCTTCTGAATTAAGCTAGTTACTAGCCCAACTATACCCAAACTGAGAGCGTGGGAAGGGTTAAGGGATGTCATAGCATCTTGTAGTAGCCCTAATATTATACCAGCTAATGCCCCAGATAATGGCGAACGCTTGACACTCCAAGAGACTACCCAAATTAGCACCCAATTTGGTCCAATCCCCAACAACTCCATACCCGGAAATCGGGTTGGCAGCATTAATAAGCATAATAACACAGACCAAAACGTAATCATCCAATCCAGCACTTGGCGTAACCAAGGATGCCAAAATTTTAATGATGGAATAAATGATTGAGACTTACGGACTCGGATGAGAAATTTTCTGTGATGTTTACCAGCCAACCCGGAATTTTTCATTGTTTTGTGGGTTTATCAAGCATAGAATCAGATATTTTGGGCTGTTTTTTCACCAAATTGGGTTGTTCTTGCTCTTGGTTCTTTGGTTTAGGATAGACGGTTACCCAATCCAAATATTTGATCGGTGGGAATAACTCAACTTTAGCAACTGATGCTGGTAGTTTTTTCAAATCTAGAGATTTGATTCTTCCTACCGCAATTCCTGGGGGAAACTTTTGACTATAAGTAGATGTAGAAACTAAATCTCCTATTTTGACATTAGGGACTTTTTCGTAAAATTCCAGAGATGCTTCAGATGAAGCATCTCCGCGTAAAACTCCTTTAGCTCCTGTACGACTAACAGTAACTCCTACTTGACTTTTCAAGTCGCTAATCAATAAAACACGACTAGTACTAGGAGTAACGCTTTCTATCAAACCTACCAATCCACCATCAGATTTGACAATATCACCTTCATAAATGCCCTCATTTGCGCCTCTATTTAACACCACTTGTTGCCACCAATGATCAGCACTACGTCCGACTACTCGCGCTACAATTGGATGAATTGAAAGTGGATCTCTTTCAATATAACCCAGCAAATTTTGTAGACTCTGATTTTGATGTTCTAAATCCACTATGCGAGTTTTCATCTCCAGTAGTCTGGCATCTTGGAACCTTTCTTCCGGACTGATTCCTTGCTGTAACATTTGCCAAGGACGGGTAATTGATTGGTATAACTCCAATAGTAGCGTCCCTTGGGTTTGTCGTAGTGTCCAAGCACCACCAAGCACCAGAGCTAACAACCCGATTTGTAACCCTTTATGCTCCCACCAACGTCGTGCAGTAAACATTTGTACCTGTCTGTACTCTATAAACTACTCAGAATTTGCCTATATGGTTGCTACTCCATACAGATTTTTGACCTATTTTTGACCTATTTTTTACCTATTGCGAGAACTTCCACTAAATACTCGCTCTAGCTGTTTGAAGTTTTCTAACACACGTCCTGTTCCTAGAACAACACAACTTAATGGGTCCGCAGCTATATGTGTGACAATTCCTGTCTCATGACTGATCAGGGTATCTATACCTTTAAGTAGTGCGCCACCACCAGCTAACATAATTCCCCGATCAATAATATCCGCTGCCAGTTCTGGAGGGGTTCGCTCAAGGGTCCGCTTCACTGCTTCTATAATTACTGACAATGGCTCTAACATACTCTCACGGATTTCGGGACTTTTAATGGTCACAGTTCTGGGTAATCCAGAAAGTAAGTGTAAGCCTCTCACTTCCATCATAGTAGCGCCATCGTCGTTAGTCGGATATGCAGAACCAATCCTAATTTTGATATCTTCTGCAGTCCGTTCCCCAATTACCAAGTTATGCACTTTCTTCATATATTGGATGATTGCTTCGGTCAGTTCATCACCAGCAATCCGGACTGATTCACTAATTACTGTCCCTTGCAGGCTGAGTACAGCTACTTCCGTTGTCCCCCCACCAATATCGATGATCATATTACCAGTAGGTTCAGCTACCGGTAATCCAGCACCAATGGCTGCTGCTACTGGTTCATCAATTAAATACACTTCTCTGGCACCTGCTTGAGAAGCTGCGTCCATGACTGCTCTTCTTTCTACTCCTGTAACGCCGCTAGGAATGCCTATAACGATCCGGGGTAAAACCAAACTTCTTCCTTCATTTACTCGCTGAATAAAGCTTTTTAGCATTAACTCAGCTGTGTCAAAGTCAGCAATGACACCATCACGCAATGGGCGCAGGGCAACTACATTGCCTGGTGTGCGCCCTAGCATTTTTTTGGCATCTTCTCCTACTGCTAAAGCTATTTTTTCGTTTTGGTCAATGGCAACTACTGAAGGCTCTTGCAGTACAATTCCTTTGCCTGATACGTAAACTAGGGTGTTGGCTGTACCGAGGTCGATACCCATATCCCATGATGTGCGAAAATTTCGGAAATTTCTGAAAATACCCACGCGTCTTTATGCCCCCTATTTGCGCAAATTTTGACGTTAGTAAAGTTTTGTTTTGTTGAATTTTATAATGCTTGCTGGTCTGATTCCAGTAAACAACACTATTTTTTTCTTTAGTTTTTGTCAATGTTAATCAAGATTTTTAGCATCTTAATTGGCGATATTGTCAGGATTACCCAACTCAATCGGATGATTTAATCGGCGATTTTAATTATTTCTAGAGCATTACCATGTAACTAACTATATTGTTGTCTTGTCATGTGTTTAACATATTTTTAACATTTTTACAATCGGATATTATAGAATATATTGTCTCCAAGTACATGAGTACTAAGAAAAATGAGCATTAATGTCGTTACCTTGGTCGGTCGTGTGGGTTCTGACCCAGATATCAAGTATTTTGAGTCTGGTACAGTTAAATGTAAATTAACCTTAGCTGTCAATCGTCGCTCCCGCAATAATGATAAGCCAGACTGGTTCAATTTAGAATTGTGGGGCAAAACAGCAGAAATTGCTGGTAACTATGTGCGTAAAGGTACTTTAATTGGCATTAAAGGTTCTTTGAAGTTTGACACATGGAGCGATCGCCAAACAGGAGTCAACCGTTCCGCCCCAGTCATCCATGTAGAACAATTGGATCTATTAGGTTCCAAACGTGATGGAGAAAGTCCTGCACCAGATTATGCGGCTGATAATTTCTGAATTAATTCAGCGCCAATGGTTTATATTAGGACAACTAACAACTAAATCAACCATGTATTAATGCTTGTTCACCACCAAATATAGGAGTAGACAGTTCAATGGTATTAGAAACTGTACTGTTGAGTTTAGTCGTAATTTATCTTGCTAGCAAGGTGGGTGGAGAACTAGTCAACAAGCTAGGCTTACCACCTGTTTTAGGAGAATTACTAGGTGGTGTAGTTATTGGTAACTCAGTCCTACATCTATTGGTGTTGCAAGATTCCGGTGTAGACAATGCACAATCGCTGGTTATCAGCTTGATGGAAATCACTTCTGACTTAAGCAAAAGCGACGCATCCTTGGTAGCTACTGCACAGTCAGAAGTAATTTCTGTCCTGTCAGAATTAGGTGTAATTATTTTGTTGTTTGAAATTGGCTTAGAATCCAACTTCCAAGATTTGCTGGCTATTGGTATCCCAGCTACTCTGGTGGCTGTTACCGGAGTTACTGTCCCTTTAGTCGTTGGTAGTTGGGGATTAATAGCTTTGTTTCATATCAGCACTATACCCGCTGTTTTTACTAGTGCGGCGATGACTGCTACTAGTATTGGCATTACCTCCAAAATACTTTCAGAACTAGGATTCCTGAATTCTGTAGAAGGGAAAATTATTCTCGGCGCATCTGTGATAGATGATGTATTAGGGATTATTGTACTCACAGTCGTAGCTAGTTTGGCTAAACACGGTGAGATAGATTTTGTCAGGGTAACTTATCTTATGATCAGTGCTAGCAGTTTTATTCTGGGAGCAATTATTTTTGGTAACTTGTTGAATAAATTATTTGTGGCGATCGCTGATCGGTTGCAGACCAGAGGTGAAATAGTTATACCCGCCTTCACTTTTGCCTTTCTTATGGCATATATTGCTTCTATTGTGCATTTAGAAACTATTTTAGGAGCATTTGCAGCAGGATTAGTTTTAGAAGAAACAGATAAAAGAAAAGAACTGCAAAGACTTGTCACGCCTATAGCGGATATATTAGTACCTATCTTCTTTGTTACTATTGGTGCAAAAACCAATTTAGGAGTTTTAAATCCTGCAATTCCAAGTAATCAAGCAGGTTTAGCTATGGCGGCCTTCTTGATTGTAGTAGCTATTATTGGTAAGGTGGTAACTGGTCTGGTAGTGTTTAACCCTGAAATAAACCGTTTGGCAATTGGTGTGGGGATGATTCCCAGAGGTGAGGTGGGTTTAGTATTTGTCAGCATTGGTACAGCTAATGGAGTATTATCCCAACCACTAGAAGCATCAATTATTCTGATGGTGATTATCACTACTTTTTTAGCTTCGCCATTGTTAAGACTAGCATTGTCAGTCGGGCAAAATCCAACTATTCCAGATGCTGCTACTACGCACTTATCAGTTCATAGGGAACAGTAAGAAGGCAGGAGGCAGGAGGCAGGAGGTAAGATGTTTTTAGTTAACCTCACTTTTAGTTACATACTTCGGTTTTTTTACGTCTTTCTACTGATTTAAAAGTTAAAGTCTTTGATTTACATAGCTGCCTCTTGCCTTCGTCCTCCTACCTTCTCTTTCACCAACCCTCTTCATGATTTTCCGGATATTATCGCCTAAAAATTGTATTGTATATCAAGGTAGTCAGTGCATAAGATAGAGTGTCTTTTTAGCCTTCTCCGTGACTGTATACTTCCTATGAATCTTATTTCTTCAATATTTAAAATGCTGCACTTAGTAAAAATAATACTGGTAATCCGACAAATTGCAACTAAGCAGTTATTGATTTAAGCTAATTAATCCGAATTTTTCGACTATAGTTGATTATTCTGACTATTTTTTGTGGGTGTGAGGATTTGCCAATATTTTAAGATATTTGTCAGGAACCCCACGCCTAAAGGCGGAGGCTTGCAAAAGCCCTAACCTGACCAGACTGAGTTCTTAACTGAACTACATGATGAATCCAGTACTATAGGCGGTGAATCTATTACTGCGGAGTCCAGTGACTGAACGGGCAAACCAGTTGAGGTTTTCCCCAATCCCCGGTGACTGGTAACATCTGATCAATGCGAATCAGGAGAAATGACTGTGAAACTACACTGGTTAATACCCACCACTTTTGGAACTGTCTTCATGCTATCTTCGCCTGCAATGGCTGCAAAGCTAGAATCATGGCGATTCGATAGTCAGCAAAATCAACTGGAGTTTACTACTTCTGGCTTTGTCCAACCCCAAGCTCAATTGATTTTTAATCCTACTCGTTTGGTGATCGATCTACCAAACACTGAATTTGGACGCTCTCAGTTGACCCAACAGGTAGGCGGAAAGATTCGGTCAATCCGCATTGGACAATTCGATGAACAAACCACAAGAATAGTTGTGGAGTTAACCCCAGGTTATACATTAGATCCTGGTTTAGTTAAATTTACTTCTGGTTCGAGTTCTAATCAATGGTTGGTAAAAATACCTCAACCAGATATCGCCACCGCCTTTATTCCTCCTAATACAAATGAACCATTTGCGGAAGTACAGTCACATCAAATACCATTACCACAATCTACTGAAACGGCGATCAGCAAATTACCTGAAAACCCCACTAATAGAAATATTTATAATGTAGTTACTACAAATCCTGTAACTTTACCTGACCAAAACATAGCTCTGAGAAATGCCTCTGGCGTAACTCAAATTGATGGTTTTCAAGTCACAGGTGATGGTTTTTTCATTCGCAGTAATGGTGGTAATTCTCAGATTCACCTGGGTCATAGTCAAGACGATCGCTCAGTTCAAATAGATATTACATCAGCAACTTTGTCACCTAAATTTGGGCAAAGAGATATATTTATTCATCGTCATGGTGTTAGTCGAGTTCAAGTTACCCAATTAGTCAGTAGACCGCCCGATGTTCGCTTGACTTTACAGGTAGATAAAAACAGTTTTGATTGGCGAGCTCTGCCCAGTTATCATGATGGTTTTATCTTACTACCTAATCGTTATGGTTATCAGGGAGATAATTTACCTACTATACAATCTGTGAATCAATCCTTAGCGACAATTCAAGCAGTAGAATTGGGCGCTAACGGAACACAATTAATCATTAAATCTGATCGGGCTATTTCTGCTACCAGTGGATGGGATAGGATGTCAGGTCTGTTCCGCATCACAATTAATCATGCTAAATTAGCTAGTAGGGTTTCTGGTCCGGCTTTCGATACCCATAGTCCTGTACTCAAAATACGCCTACAACCACAAGCATCTAATGTGATTGTTTATGTACAACCTGCACCAGGTGTACAGGTGGGAGAACTTAACCAAGTAGGAGAGCATTTTTTAGCGTTACAATTGCAACGCTTTCATCGCATTCTCCCTCCCCTTAGCCTACCTCCATTACCATCACTGAATAATAAACAACTACCATCTCCATCTAGAGAAAATTACTCAGTGCGATCGCCAATACATCAACCAGTTCCCCGAGGTAAATTGGTGGTAGTAATTGACCCAGGACATGGTGGACAAGATTCTGGCGCTCCAGGATTACACAATCTGTTAGAAAAAGATGTTGTTCTCCCCATTGGCAGAAAAATAGCTAGTATATTAGAACAAAATGGTGTACAAGCTGTATTAACACGAGACTCTGACTTTTTTGTCAGTCTTCAAGGACGTGTAGATATAGCAAACCGTGTAAATGCCACTTTATTTGTAAGTGTTCATGCTAACTCTGTAGATAACCGCCCTGATGTAAATGGTTTAGAAGTTTATTATTATGGTAGTGGTTATGATTTGGCAGAAGTTGTCCGACACAATATCTTACAAAACATTGGCACTCTCAAAGATCGAGGTACTCGTAAAGCTAGGTTCTATGTTCTGAGGAAAAATTCTATGCCAGCAATTTTGGTTGAAACAGGTTATATGACTGGTGTTGAGGATAATCCTCGGTTAGCTACATCAGAATACCAAAATCGCATGGCGGAAGCCATTGCTCATGGTATCCTCAAGTATTTGAGGCAAAGATAAAAATCCTCAAAATGGTTAATGTTAGGATAACTGACCCATAACCGACAACTACTAGCCATAACCTCAACTAAACATTGCCTGTGTATTCATCTTCTGTTTTTGCAGGGAACTTTGACCATTTCATGGCTGAATTTGAGCCGACTCGTGCTCCCATTGGTATATTCGACAGTGGTGTGGGTGGATTGACTGTTTTACGCCAAATCTACAAACAACTTCCCCATGAATCAGTGATTTATTTTGGAGATACAGCACGTCTCCCTTATGGAATTCGCTCGACATCAGAAATTTTGCTCTTTGTTCGCGAAATTCTCCAGTGGATGCAACAGCAACAGGTAAAAATGGTGATTATGGCCTGTAATACCAGTTCTGCTTTAACCCTCTCCACTGTCTGTCAAGAATACAACTTCCCTATTTTGGGAGTAATTTTACCTGGAGCTCAAGCAGCTGCGGAACGAGGTAAACGTATTGGGGTAATTGCTACACCAGCCACAGCAAAAAGCAATGTCTATAAGCAAGCTATTACTAGCATTAAACCTGATGCCCAAATTTGGCAGGTCGGCTGTCCAGAATTTGTACCGCTGATCGAGGAAAATCGCATTTATGAACCATATACTCTTGAGGTAGCTAGATCCTATCTCGACCCTCTACTTAAGCAGGAAATAGATACTCTAGTTTACGGATGTACTCACTATCCTTATCTTGCGCCAATATTGCGATCGCTCCTCCCGGCTCATGTAAAATTGATTGACCCAGCTATTCATGTTGCAGAAGCTTGCATTCAAGCACTAGATGTGCAAGGCTTGAGAAACACCTATCCACCACTACCTACACGCTTTGCCGTGAGTGGTTGTCCGCAACAATTTGCTCAATCCGGACTGCGCTGGTTGGGTTTTACTCCTTTCGTGGAACAGATCATGATGAACTTGACACAACTGGTAGATAAAGGTTAAGTAATAGTCAAATCACAGAATAAAGTTAATTTTTCTGTCATTCAACTACACCCCTAACTACCATTGACTACCTCAGTCCCATGGGTATTTAAACTTCCCTTTTCTGACATCTGATGGGGAAGTATAGAACTATCTTTAGCCTGAGATTTTTTGCCTGTGTGCTTTGCCCAGGCTAATAATATATAAACAGTAGACAGGTAAACAGTAGCCAAAATGAACGTCATCATAGGTATATTCTGGTAAGTCATGGCTCTATTAGTTTTGCTTATCGTCAGAAATATAAAGTTAAATACATGCTTTAGTAGAATAATGGCCAATCAAGATTATTCTTGATGGCTAATTCCCCACAGTTATTAAGATGACTAAAACAATTTATGCCAGACTGTGCCAGCAAAAACTAAGTATTCGCTGCTTACCTGATGCACAAATTAATTTGATTTTTCACAGACAGAATTCTGGGAGATAATCATGCTTTCCCAATAGAAAACCGTAATTACATTCACGCTTCAGTCTGCTGAGACTCTGCTATATCTTCATACCTAGATCGTTAAGAACCACAGATTTATCGAACTTAATATTTAGCCGCTAAACAGTAGCTCTCTATAGCAAAAGAGTACGAATATTTATATACTTAAGTTTACTTAGTCTCTATGTTTCATTGGGACTAAAACCCTCGATTCTATCGGAGAGGCAATATTCTAGTACTACAACACCAAAAAACAAATTCCGATTAAGCGGCAATGTGTCTTGGAACCAAGTACATAAAAAATCTAATATCTCTAGAATCTAGTATAACACACTGAAGTTGACTTCTTAACTAACTTTTTAGATTGATATAGAAAAATTTGGGAAATTTTGCCATATTTTCTCAAAGTTGACCAGTCCAATCAATGAGACAAGATTATTTAAGGAAAATTTGGCCTAAACACTAGGTTATCTTAAAATAGATCAAGGATATGTAAACTTTCGTAACTACCAGCCTGAGTCCGCCCATCCATGACCCCAGCCACCTCCCTGTTTAATCCTGTGGAAGCAGACCTGCAAATATTAGCAGATAATCTGAAGCAGCTTGTTGGAAATCGCCACCCCATTCTCTATGCAGCAGCCGAACATCTTTTCGGGGCTGGGGGAAAGCGTATCAGACCAGCGATTGTATTACTGATATCGCGAGCAACTATGTTAGATAAAGACATCACACCTCGCCATCGACGACTAGCGGAAATTACAGAAATGATCCATACAGCTAGTTTGGTGCATGATGATGTAGTCGATGATGCAGATCTACGGCGGGGTGTCCCTACCGTTCATAGTTTATTTGGTAACCGAATAGCAGTATTAGCCGGAGATTTTCTGTTTGCCCAATCGTCTTGGTATTTAGCCAACTTGGATAATCTTGATGTAGTTAAGTTGCTTTCGGAAGTAATTATGGATTTAGCAGCTGGAGAAATTCAGCAGGGACTCAATCGTTTTGATACTAGTCTTTCTAAGGAAACTTATATCCAAAAAAGTTATTATAAAACCGCTTCGTTGATTGCCAATAGTGCCAAAGCGGCTAGTTTGTTAAGTGAAGTATCGCCAGAAATGGCGAATAACTTGTATAACTATGGGCGAAACATCGGGTTGGCGTTTCAGATAGTAGACGATATTCTAGATTTTATTGGTTCTACTGATACCTTAGGTAAACCATCTGGCTCCGATCTCAAGAGTGGTAATTTGACTGCACCAGTCTTATTCGCCCTAACCGAACAACCATTACTGAAGGTCTTAATTGCTAGAGAGTTTTCCCAAGATGATGATTTAGCACAAGCATTAGAGCTAATTCAAAATAGTACAGGTATACAGCAATCCAAGGAGTTAGCTGCCTATTACGCTAAGTTGGCTGTGGAAAATGCTGCCGTCTTGGAGCAATCAAAATCTAGACAAACGCTAATTGACTTGACTGATTTCGTTTTAAGCCGCATCTATTAAGGGAGCAAGGGAGCAAGGGGTTTTTATCCTCCTGCCTCCTGCCTCCTCTTACGCTATATTAGGAGGTAATTTGGCAATTTGTTGCTGAATTAAGCTTTGAATTTGCTGACGTTGTACAACAATCGCATTGGTGGTTGTGCCAGGATTTTCCAAAAAGATTACACTATCAACAGGTTCTAATGCCACCAGTTGGAACAAAATATGAGTCACAGGAATAACTTTAGCCACCATTTGAGGGTCTAGCCCAGCAGGTAAAGAAAGGGAAACATCCTGTAATCTAGGAAAAGCGTAAATTACTTGTTTTTCTAGCTGGGAATTCTGCTTATTGCTCAAGGTGGTTAAAACCCAATTTTCTTGCAAGTTTTGCAGAATATAGTACTGGGAATGCCGTAATTTTTGGGCGATCGCCTTGAGTACTGGGGCGATTGACATGACTAATTGTGGTGTCACCCCATCTGCCGGTGCAAGATCTACCAACAATTGAATTTGCGCATTTACATCCATCATGACTTGTCACGATTAATCGTGGGATAATGACTAGAATTATCGAGTTAGCCATCCCGCTCAAACTACAAGTGACTATTTTAGTTATTTTAGGGTCTTTTGAGAACACCGGACTATGAATTTAGCTGTCAACGTAACTACTCAGGGAGAAACTTCTATCGATGTCGAGGTGGTATTCCAATTCCTCTTCCAAGAACTACAACAGTCTACTAAAGCCATAAAAAGGAATTGTAATGATGTATCAGCTCGTATTGCTGCTGAAGTAATGCGAATATGCAATGAAAGCCAACGCATCAAAAACTCCGGGGCTGTAGAAAGTTCTGCAATTACCCTAGCTCGCCATCGGTTACAACAATGCCTGAGGTACTATCAGCTAGGCTCAACTCGTGGTAGGATAGAGTTGCATAGCACACTTAGTGCTATAATTTACCGTTATATTAATCCTCCTCATAAGCAACTAAGCTATCAGGGGCGGCTAATAATTATAGAAGATTTTCTCCAAAGCTTTTATTTGGAAGCATTAAATGCTTTCCGCCGAGAAAACCAACTAGAATCCACCTATAGTCCCAAAACTCTCCTAGAATTAGCTGAGTATATGGCCTTTACTGAACGTTATGGTAAACGGCGCATTCCTTTACCTGGACGACAGCAGCAGTTAATTATCCTGAGAGCCCAAACCTTCTCACATCAACAACCTCTAGAAACCAGCGTAGATATTGAGCAAGCCGCTGAAGGAAGTAGTGGTGAAGCTGATAATTGGGAGGAACCAGCCATCCAAAAATTGCGTTCAGCCATGGCTATGCAAACAGAACCAGAATTGGCGGAAGACACTCTCCGCTCGGTTGTGATTGCAGAACTAATAGACTACCTGGAGCAAAGACAACAAAATGATTGTGCAGATTATTTTGCTTTACGGCTGCAAGATTTATCAGCCCAAGAAATTGAGTCAATTTTAGGGCTAACTCCCCGCCAAAGAGATTATTTGCAACAGCGGTTTAAATATCATTTGTTTCGCTTTGCTTTAATGCATCACTGGGAACTAGTCCACGAGTGGTTAGAAGCCTCTTTACCGAAAAATCTTGGCTTGACTCCCCATCAATGGCAAGTTTATGTAGCACAGTTAGATGAAAAACAGCGATCTTTACTTCATTTAAAGCAGCAAGGACTCTCCGATGCAGAAATTTCCAAAACCCTAGGCTTTTCTACTACACAACTCCAAAAACGCTGGTTCAAAATTTTGTCACAAGCTTGGGAAATTCGTAACTCATTAATTTCCGGATCTAGTACACCGACCCATGAATAAAGACTCACAACCATTACGATACCAGTTAACTTAGTTGAATATTGGGAGTGTAATGCCAAAACGGCTGGGTATATTGGGAAGTAACTGGTTAAATTGATGGGTAGAAGCCATGCTCAAAGTTGTCACCTTGTCTAAATCAAGAGTCAGCCAGAGCTAGGAGGAAGCCCTCCACCTCTTTGAATTGGGAGAAATTCCTACTGTGCAAGAACGTTTCCAAGCCGTCCTCAAGCGTCGGTTACAACTCCAAATCCAAGACCATCCACCACTATTTCCTTGGGAAGATGGACTCGTAGAATATCCTGAATTCTTAGAAGAGTCGTCAATTGGTCTATTCCCTGCTCTGGGTTGGTTGGCTCAACAGTCCCATCTGAATTTACCTTTAGCTTTACCCGATAAGGTTTTTCAACAATTGTTAGGTAAATGTCAGGTATTATTGGCATCTTCCCTACCTTTGGGAGCTAAATTGGTCAAGGCTGTGGAAGATCTGTTTCCTGACGACCTTCTAGGAGTCAACGACTTAGCTGGGTTAGTCCTCAGAAGTCCTAATCGTTCTATCGTTACTTTGGATCAACCGGTTAGCATTCAAAGTGACTACTGCGATTTAATCCCTCGCCAACAGATGGCTTTGTCTTTAATGGCAGCTAAACAGTTGTTGGAAATTTTTACTTTACCTATTTCCTTGACCTATCCTTTGGTCGCAAGACAATTGCTCACTCCTGCGGGTATTGTGAGCATTAGGCTGGAACTCAAGTCTTTAGATGATGCTTTGCTACTCACTATTCAGAGTCATTTACCCTCTCCAGGTGCTTTGCATTTGCAAGGAGATGATATACAAGCGATCGCTGAATCTGACGATTCTGGCGATGTGGCTCTAGAATACCGTTGTGGGCAAGATAGTCAAAACTATACTTTAGAAGTTGCTCTCCCCGAATTGGGAGAACAACCTTTGTCGTTGAAAATAATGCTGACGGTTTAAGTCGAATTACCAACGCTAGCACTGAATATTGATTGGTCTTCTGGTGGGAAAATTGATGCTAGGGTATCTATGAGTGAGTAGCTATGAGCCGGATATCGGCTCGGGGGTGCATAGCTTTCTTACGTTATAATATTTACAATTGCAGGACGGGCATCAGTTGCCATCCCCTAGCATGATAGCCGTAGCATCTACAACATAATTTTACTTACCGGAAAATGCTTAGTTTATCCAGAATAGATCAGTTTTGGCGCTCAACCGCAAATAATTTGCGACAGCAAAGAATGCAAAAGTCGCCTTTGAGAGAAGTAGTAGAAGATTCGTTTCCTTTGCGGTTGCTTGTGCTAGCGCTGGTAATTTTAGGAATTTTAGCTACAGATGTAGCTGCTGGAACTACATTCAGTTTTTGGGCAGTACCCATAAGTATAGTAGGTACGATCTGGAGCTACTACCGTCGTCGCTATCCCAATATTCCAGTCAAGTTTTGCATTGCTATTGGTATGCTGGTCGCGTTAGGGGCTTTTTTTAGTCAACTATTGGGTGAGTTAAATGACACGCGACTAACTTTAGCTGGATTATTAATTCAGCTCCAGGTATTACACAGTTTTGATACACCTAGACGTAAAGATTTGGGTTACTCCATCGTGATTGGATTAATCCTGATTGGTGTAGCAGCTACCCTAAGTGAGACGATGATCTTCGCTCCAGTTTTATTGGTGTTTCTAGCCCTAGCTCTACCAACTTTAATTTTAGATTACCGTTCCCGTTTAGGATTAGCTTCATTAAGTAAGCCGAAAAATCTATCTAAAAATCTAGCTAATTTTGATTTCAGGTTTCTATTTCTGAATCTTTTATTGATTGTTAGTTTAGGTTTGGCGATTTTTGCTGCTTTACCTAGATTTCCTGGTTATAAACTCCAGACTTTTCCTGTTAGCGCCCCAATTAATCTCAAAGGAAAATTTACCGGAGGACAAATTATTAATCCTGGTTATACCCGTAAAGGAAATGATCCCAAATCGGCGACTTCTCAAGGTGGAAGTAGTGGACCAGGAAAAATAGATGATAATTTTTATTATGGGTTCAATAGCGATATGAACCAGAATCTGCGGGGTGAGATGGTGTCTAAAGTGGTGATGCGGGTGCGATCGCAAGCAGCAGGTTTTTGGCGAGTTTTAACTTTTGATCGTTATACCGGTCAGGGGTGGAAGATTTCTCATGACGCGGATACTTCTGTGTTTAAACAAGAACCGTTATCCTATAAAATCTCCTTACCCACACCTTTGATTCTGGGGAAAACCCAGGAAATTATTCAAACTTATACTATAGTTTCAGATTTACCAAATTTAATCCCGGCTTTAGCTTATCCCAAAGAAATTTATTTCCCTGCGCCATTAATTTCTATGGACAAGGAAAATGGTTTGCGATCGCCCATAGAATTATCAGAAAATATGGCATATAGCGTAGTTTCAGAAGTTCCCTATCGTAACCAAAAATTATTAAATACATCTGGTGAGAAATATCCCCGATCTATTGTCCAGAATTATCTTCAAATTCCGCCAAAAATTGCCGATAAGATCCGACTACGCACTGAAGAAATTCTCGCTAACTACAATCGAGAAACAATTTCTCGGTCTCCAGAAAAAAAGACGCTTAACTCACCTTATGAAAAAGCTCTTTACCTCGCTCAGTATTTAAAGCAAAATTATCCTCTCCCACAAAAAGCTTCAGATATACCTTATTTAAATGAAAACGAGGATTTGGTGACGAACTTCTTGTTTAAACAACATAGTGGTTATCCTGATCACTTTTCTACTGTTTTAACAGTGATGTTACGTTCTATTGGTATCCCGGCTAGATTAGTAGTAGGATTTGCGCCCGGACAATTTAACCCCTTCACCGGGTTATATATTGTGCGTAATACAGATGCTTATGCGATGACAGAAGTTTACTTTCCTCACTATGGTTGGTTTGCTTTTGACCCCATCCCCACTCATCCTTTAATTCCCCCCTCCATTGAGGAGACGGAAACTTTTAGTGTCCTTCACCAATTCTGGAATTGGGTAGCTGGGTGGTTACCATCTCCAGTTACTAGTTTATTTGGTCATCTATTTGGTACTTTATTCGAGTGGTTCGCCATAGCGATCGCCTGGTTTTTCAATCTGTTTAGCCAAGGATGGCTAGGAATATTGACTGGCTTGATTATATCGACGAGCGCTGCTTTCGGTGGTTGGCTCAGTTGGACACAATGGCGTAAGTGGCTGAATCGTCTTTGGCTGAGGAAGTTACCACCGATGGAAAGCCTTTACCGCCAAATATTACAATGGACGGCTCAAAGGGGACTGAGAAAAGATCCAGCCCAAACACCTTTAGAATATGCTCAAATTTCCTACCAAAAATATCCCCCAGCTACGGCTCGTGTTATAGATGATATTTGTCAAGCTTATGTTAGCTGGCGCTATGGAGGTAATCAACCTCATTGGCAAGAACTTCAGCGCCGATGGCAATTAGCTAAAAGGCATAATAAATAATATACCTAATGCTATAGGTATAATTTCTTCTATACCTGTAGAAATATCTTTGGCGAGTTTGGCTGATAAACAGCTAAATAAAGCAGTCATTAGGGATAAAACTGGATCAAACGAGGTTTGAGGCGTTGTAACTCCAATTCTTTAGGGATAACATGAAAATATGTTTTTTAAGACAGTAATTCAAGTGCGCCATTAGCGCCAAATTTTTATGGACATTCAACTAATCAATATCGGCTTTGGTAATATCGTGTCTGCTAACCGAGTAGTTGCTATTGTCAGCCCAGAATCTGCTCCCATTAAGCGCATAATTACTGATGCTAGGGACAGAGGACAACTGATTGATGCAACTTATGGTAGGCGGACTAGGGCTGTAATCATTACTGATTCCAGCCATATCATTCTCTCGGCGATTCAGCCAGAAACAGTAGCAAATCGTTTTGTGATTTCCCGCGAGCATCAGACTGTGGAAAATTAACCAAGGAGATGCTGTACTATGTAATCTAGGCTTTCTTGGTATCGCCAGGAAAGCAGGTGACTGATTCAATTGTATTTGTTGATTAATTAGCAAATTAGACTGAATAATGCAAGTTTTACCCATTCACACCGGCGCTAATGCTCAACAAGACTCATCTTCGGGCAAATTAATTGTCCTAACTGGTCCTAGTGGAGTTGGTAAAGGTACGTTAATGCAATCACTCCTCTCCCGTTATCCAGAACTATGTTATTCAATATCTGCTACGACACGCTTTCCTCGTACAGGTGAAGTTCATGGTAAAGACTATTACTTTATTAGTCGCGACCAATTTAAGCAAGCAATTTCCCAGGGTAAATTCTTAGAATGGGCAGAATTTGCTGGTAATTACTATGGTACTCCCCGTGAATCTGTGCTTAACCACATTCAAGCTGGTAAATTGGTGATTCTGGAAATTGAGCTAGAAGGAGCCAGACAAATTCGTACTACATTTCCCAACGCCTTAAGTATTTTTATTCTACCACCCTCATTTTCCGAATTAGAAAACCGCATCCGACATCGCGGACTGGATTCAGAGGAGGCGATCGCCCGCCGATTGCAGCGTGCTGAAATAGAAATTAAAGCCGCTGATGAATTCCATGTCCAAATTGTGAATGATGATTTGGAAACAGCCTTAACAAGTCTTAAAGAAGCGATTTTTGACAAGGATAATGGGGAAAAGTAAAAAATCAACATATTGCTTCTACCAATTCCCCATCACCGCTAGACTAAATTAACCCACAATACCTTGGATAAGTGTGAGGTTTGTCAACAAGAAGTAGGCGGTTACCGCTCCACCAATACCACCAATTAAAAAGGAGCTAGCAAAATTATTCCAGCTTTCTTTAGAATTAAAAGCATCTACTGGAGGATTTGGTACAGCAACACTAGCTAGAGCCTTGTCTGGATTGCTATTAGCGTATAAAGATAGGGTAGCAGTCAGAATTACTACCAAGCCAATAGCACCCAATAAACCAGCCAGGTTAGCATTGTCTGCATCCCGTAATGGACCTAATTTAGCAAATGGGCCAAACAAAAGATAACCATGAGCCATACCAACTTCCAATCCACGTCTAGAAGGATTCAGACCAGGACGATAAGCTGGTAAGTTGTTAATAAACCATCTGACCAAAGGAGAGGAATTAACGGGAGTTTGTAAATCGCCTATCTGCGAATCACCATAAGCCGGAGCTATTATTTCCGTGTTGCGGGGATCGTTAGGGAGATTTTTAGATGCATTTACTGCGTTAGCCATGTTGTATTTCTGCCTCTAATTTGCAAAGCGTAGCATTTTCATATTAATAATAATTGCTGCTCAAACTACTTTTTGTTGAGGAAATTTAAAGAAATTAACGTAAATGTAAAACTCGCAAGCTTACGAAAAGCACTGCGAGTTTTAGCGATTGCTAATTATACACTAATTAGGCAATAATTCACCTAATTACCTGATGTAGTAATTCACAAATTTAGTTAGCAGATGTTGACACTTAATTCCGACTGTGAGTGATCCTTCCTAGGGTAGAGGGTGGAAAAGCAAGTCAGGAAAGAAGCGATTGAATTCAATCAAGATACCTGCTGTAATTGTTAGCCAAATGGTAGCTGCTACAGGGGCTGTAGTCAGAAATGTAATCAAGTAATCGGTTTCTTTACCTTGTTCTGCCATGAATTTAATCTCCTAAACAGGTCCGTAAACAAATGAGTGAATTCAGCTGAATTAACGTGGAGAAACAGAAATTTCTTCGTCCTTAGCAGTTAATTCTCCTGAGAGAAATTCCTTAACTGCTGCTACTGGCCAAGCAAAACCTGTAGAAATAATAGGTAAAGCTATAGCAAGGTCAATTTGGATTTCTTTTTGTTCGGCACCAGCTTGTTTACGAATAGCTTGCAGATAAGCACGACCTACCCAGCCAATCCAGCCAGCAATATACAGAAAAAGAATGCTAGGAATTAAGAAGTCGCCAGCATGGTTTAAACTACCATCCACAATTAAATGAGGATAGCCTTCAGGACCGCATAGCGCCTGAGAATAACGCTCAAAGCGCTTTTTACCGGACTCTGGGTCGGCGGTAGTGTTACGAGCGCTTTGTGCTAGCTCTTGAAACGCGGGTGAGTCTTTACATGGTACAAGGTTTGCTCCCAAGGCCAAGGATGGCGTAGCAGAGTTGAACCAAAGACAAATCCCTAAAATCAAAGCAAACAATCGTTGCATGGAGTTGTTCCTTGTATTACAAAACAAAAAGTTTCTCGTACAAAACGAAGCGGCTTGTACAGTCTCACTGGTTGTATAACTAGGAAATAATCATACTCTTGGGTGGTAACTGAAGTAAAGTTCAAGTAAATAAAAGTTAAACCTTCTCAACTAAACTCCTCAAATCCTGACTACTTCAGCTAGCTATTTCAATACTACCAACACGATATTATCGCATGTCTGGCAGATTCAATCATAAGATTAATTTTTGTGTATTTAACTCTATTTAACCCTAATCAGTTCTTTTCAAGTATATTAAATGAGGAATGGATCACTAAAATGCTCGGTAGCGAGTCATGATCAGACGAATTTGATCGGCTACCGCTTCTGGTTGCTCTAACATGGCTAAATGCCCACAATCAGGAATCTCTATCACATTGTCACCAATATATTGAAAAAGCTGATGAAAACTAGCTAAATGACGGACATACTTGGGCTCCATCACTTTGTCATTAGCTCCCGCTAAGAAATAAACAGGCTGTTTGAGTTGTGCGAGTAATTGGGGTAAGCGGTTCACTTCTTCTTCTGTCGTTGAATCTAGGAGTGTTCCTAAAGCAGCTTCTGGGTCAGCTGCGACAAAATCAATTACCCGCTGACGCGCCCAATGACGTTCTAAAGGGCGTGCTACACTAACTCTCGTGAATAATAAATCTATTAAAGGTAATTGAGATAACCACCTCGGACGTACTTGTAAGAATTTTTGCCCCGCAGCACGAAACTGCTCAAAAGCTTCTTTGAGATAAATACCACCACCGGCATTAATACAAATTATACCACTAACCTGCTTAGGTAATTGGGCTGCTGTCCAGAGGGCGATCGTACCGCCTAAGGAATGACCAATTAACCAAGCACTAGCAATATTTAGCTGTTCTAAGAGAATTATTAAGTCTTGAGCATAAGCAGATGGGGAATACAAAGAATCTTGCAGAGAATCAACCACACTAACTCCTGTAGAATTCTGGCTGAATTCAGACCTAGGCTGGGATTGAGAGGAGCCAAAACCTCGCAAATCGTATGATAGACATTGGAAATCAGCTGATAAGCGAGAAATTACAGGTTGCCAATATCCACAACTGTTTAACCAACCATGAATAAAGACTAAAGTGTGGGGATAAGATGTAGGAGCTGTCAGTTCATATGCGTGTGGAACGCCTAAAATCTCTATAGTTGCCATATTTGTTATTATACAGTTGATTAAAATCTAGAAAAATCTGGACTTTAACACTCGTAATACAGCAACCATAAATTAATTGATCAGTAATATTGATCAATCATTGATCACCAGACTACTTACCGTCCTGCTCTAAGTAATTATACTTCAAAGTCAAGCAACAAAACTCTATTTGTCTAGCCAACTAAATTAGTAGCTTTATTGACCAAGCAGCCGTTGTCGCACACCCTCCGCAATCTTGTGACCTAAATACTCTGGAATTAGACTCTCATTTGGACCGAGCAAATAGAGAATTAGCCTTGTCCGCCCGCGCCAAACTAACAAGTTGGCATTAACTACTAGTAAATCCTCTTGCCAAATAGCGTACATGACTTTGTAAAACAACCCTGGTTGATTATCTGCTTCAATCACTAAAGCAGGTAAGTGAAAGACAGGATCAACGTAGAATTCAGTCTGTACTTGTTCTAAACCAGCGTCCAGATTAAATTCCACAGCCAACATTTCTTCTACCTCAAACCGACCTCCCAAAGCTTCTCGAATGGCTCGACAAACATTTTCTGCCGTTTTTTCCGTCAGGGCTTTACTTCCGCGGGAGACTAGTAGTTTGATAAAAACTAGCATTGGCGGACGGATTTGACCATAAAGGCTTAAACCATGAATAGTCAGTCCATAGGCTGCTAAAACGCCAAAAATGTCACTCAGTAGAAAGGACTGGTTGCGATAGGCAAAATGCAGGGCACTTTTAGTACCTTCTGGCTTTAGCTCTATTACAGCTCGTCTGGTTTTATAAAGGCGATAAGCCAAGCGAAGATTCTGCAGTTGAATCTCACTACTAACAAATTGTTCATAAAATTGAGGGAACGCTCGATTAAAGCGCTTTAGGAGTTCCAGTGTCGAAGATTTTAGACCAGATGTCATTTTTTGGGGTAAGGTTTCCTTGCTTTGTCAAAACTAAAGCTAAAAACAGTTTTATACACTAAAATTCGGATCGAACGGCGTGAAAACAAAATGCTAGAGTTTAAAATGATTGGTGTGAAACATACTAAGACTCAACTATAAACCCGTCAAATTCAAGAACACATAAAAATTATAAGTGTGTGGATGATAAAAGGGAAATAGCTGTGTTAAACGTAAATCAATACTCCCTAAGAGTAGACATCAATTTTAGTCATACTATCCGAACCACATTGGCATGGGTTTTTGGAAAACTTGGTTTAGCACTTCTGAATCTGTCACAGCAAACAGAGCTGCTACCTTTGAGCAGCATAAATCTGTTGTTGAAGGTACTCCTATCTCCGAACAGATAATTTTTAGTACTGATCGAGATATCAACCTTTATGAACTAGAAGAACTCTGTGATTCAGTTGGCTGGTCGCGTCGTCCCCTCAAGAAAGTTAAAAAAGCGCTTGAGCATAGTTTTCTCGTCGCCTCTATGTGGCAAGTGCGAGGAAACAAAAAGCGGCTCATTGGTTTCGCCCGCGCTACTTCAGACCATGCTTTTAATGCCACTATTTGGGATGTGGTAGTTCATCCAAGCTTCCAAGGTAGAGGTTTAGGCAAAGCTTTGCTCAAATATGTCCTGAAGAAGTTAAGACATGAAGAAATTAGCAATGTCACTCTCTTTGCTGATCCCCAAGTCGTAGATTTCTACAAGACTATGGGGTTTATGTCCGACCCAGAAGGGATAAAAGGCATGTTTTGGTATCCTAACTGAAGTCTATGTAAATTTATGTTATAATGACTTTATTATTGTAGAATGTAATCAATCCGTGCTACTATAAAGATCCAACTGGAAATCTAGCAAATAGAAGTCAGTTGCTCAGTGGTGGTATGGTTCCGGGATGTAGCGCAGCTTGGTAGCGCGCCTGCTTTGGGAGCAGGATGCCGCAGGTTCAAATCCTGTCATCCCGATTTTCCAGTTAATCTCAATTGATCCGTTACTGTTTGACTTTCCTTGGTAGTTTTAAGAATGGTTGATTGAACATTGCTGTTATTTCAGGGAATAATCAAGATTTAGCCAGTTTATTTGAGTTAAGTTTTTAAAACTCAACTGAATTGCTATATAACTATAGCTAGATCTTAGTACGTAATTCAGTCTCAATCAATTACTTTCTGGGTTGTCAGTTGTCTGACTTATTTGAATTTTGATGTAAGGAGCAGTCATGAGGTTTATAATTCGTTGGAGTGTGACTTTGGGTTTAGTCGGTAGCGCATTGCTAGGAAATTTGCTTTGGTTGGATATTCCAGCTTTCGCTCTATCTCAACAGCAAGTAAAAGAAAAATTAGACCCGATTCCTGTATATTTAATCACTAATAGGCAAGGTTTACCTCTCAGTCGAGCTGTGTCAGATGAGAAAAATGGCAAAAAAGGTGCTTCGATTACAGGTGTTTACATGAGTCGCGAGGAGGCTCAGTCCTTTATTGATCAGTTAAAAAGTCTGAAAACCAAAGATACCAAATTAGAAGCGATAGTAGAAAATCTGCAAGTGTCAACAGTCTCTTTAGGATACCTTTATCAACAATTGGAAAAAACTAAAAGTGATCCTAATCGTCTTTTGTTTGATTTTAAACCCGTAAAAAAGGAAGTTGATCTAGCCTTAGACTTATTACACCAAAGCGGAGAGAAAGTAGATGAATTTAGAAGCATTCCTATTTTTGCGGTGAGATTTGGCAAGGATAAGGCGTATGTACCAATCCAAGTTCTGCCCAATAAGAAGCAATATATTCCGCTTTTTTTCAGCGAGACAGATGCAAAAACCCTATTAGACCAAGTAAAACCTAAGTTTGACAAAGCTTATATTCAAGTAGTTGATGTGGATGGTGTAATTAAAACCTTCCAAGATCATAATGAGGATTGGCTGAAAGATGTTGTGTTAGTACCTTCCCCAGAGTCGAGGGCGTATATAAAGTCGCTATCTGATTCAGTAACATCTAAAGGAAGTACAGGCAAAACACCATCTAGCGCTGGAACACCTGAAGGAAATACAGGAAATTCAACGTCTGTAAATACTAAGTAGTAAGAGTTAAGTATCAAGAGTAAGTAGTAAGAGAAGATTTTGCATCACTTAGTTTCTGGTTTAGAACTTTGGGAATGGCGAAAGCAAGCAATCAAAACAGCGATCGCCCAGGATGTACCAATTATAGAAGTGGATTGGCTATTACAAGATGTGGCTCAACTATCTAAATTGGCATTGCGTTTAGAATCTTTTAAAGACTTAGCGCAAATACAAATGCGTTTATCTTTAGTAGATTTAGACTTGCTATGGCAAAACCGATTGCACGATCGCTTACCAATACAGTATATTGCTGGATATACCACTTGGCGAAAATGGCAAATTGCAGTCTCCCCAGCAGTTTTAATCCCTAGACCAGAAACAGAATCTCTGATCGATCTAGCAGTGATGGCTAGCGATACACAGAAAAACTTACAGCAAGGTAATTGGGCGGATTTAGGGACTGGTAGTGGGGCGATCGCTTTGGGTTTAGCCACAGCCTTCCCTCATGGGACAATTTATGCGGTTGATTTGAGTCCAGCAGCCTTAGCGATCGCCCAAGTCAACGCCCAGAACTTACATTTAGCTGACCGAATTAAATTTTATCAAGGTTGTTGGTGGGAACCAATCAAGTTTCTCCCAGAAAAATTTAGTGGTATGGTGTCTAACCCACCATATATACCTACGAGTATTTTGCCTACCTTACAACCAGAGATATATCAACATGAACCACATCTAGCCCTTGATGGTGGTGAGGATGGTTTAGATTGTATTCGCAGTTTAATTAAGGATTCTCCGCAGTATTTATGTCCTGGCGCTGTTTGGTTAATTGAAATTATGGCTGGACAAGCAGAAGCAGTTCTTGAATTGTTGTCAAATGATAAAAATTATTGTAATATATCGATACATGCTGATTTAGCCGGAATTAATCGTTTTGCTTTAGCTTATAAGGCTTAATGTTAGAGTTTGATTTTCACAAGAACTATTAAAAATGAACTTGAGCAACTGGCTATATTTAAGTGTAGGAATAGCACTAGGAATAGTGTTTAATCGTTTGTCACCAAAAGTCACAAAACCAGAAGTCTCAGAAAATACTGAAACGCTCTTACAGCAAATTGAGCAAACCCAGATGGCTTACCTGATGGTACAAGAAACCTGCAAATTCAAAGCAGGTTTTTTAGCCCGGATTACTCATGAACTGCGATCGCCTCTGAATGGCTTAATTGGGCTACATCAATTAATTCTGTCAGACTTATGTGAAAATCCAGCAGAAGAACGGGAATTTATTGCTCAAGCCCATGAGCGAACCTTAAAACTGGTGAAAATACTTGATGACATTCTCAAAGTCGCCAGAACGGAATATGGGACAAATGAACTCGACATTCAGCCGCTTCAGCTAGCAGAAATACTAGCTGAAGTGGAGAATTCAATTTATTTACTCGTAGCCAACCGCAACCTTCGCTTAATGGTGTCACTACCGCCACTAGAAATTCAGGTTTTGGCGGATTATTGCTGGTTACATCAGATTTTAGTAAATATTGTCGATAATACAATCGTTCAGATGGAAGAAGGTAGTATTCATATTTCTTATAGTCTGGAAGAGACAAGCCATCTAGTGCTGATTTGGTTAGATGTTCCCAGTCATACAGTTATTTGGAGCGAGCCAGTAGATTTAATTCCATCCCAAATTGATTTAACACCAGAGCAGCAAGCCCTTTCTTCAGGAATGAAACTGATGCTGAATCAAATCTTATTAGAATTGATGGGAGGGAAGTTAGAAATACTGGCTGATGCTAAAGTCGCAGCAACAACAGAAAAAATCACCAGACTACAAATTAGTATTCCGCGCCCTCACCCTAAATCCTTCTCCCAAGGGGAGAGGGGCTAGGGGTGAGGGCGATTTTAGGCAATTCATGGGCTTTCTTCATCTTTTACAAACAGTCTCTTATCTTCCAATCATGAGTTCTGCAATTTCACCAGGTGGTACTATATCAAGAGCCGCTTTGTAGAAAACCATTGTTGTACTACTATTTGTCTGGAAACCTATCTTTTCGTAAAATTCCTTTTGATAGGTTGTCATCAAATACACACGCTCTACCCATTGCATATGGGGGTGACTCAAGATGATTTCAACTAACTTAGTACCGAGTCCAAGACCGCGATACTCCGGATGAATTACCACATCCCAAATAGTAGCGCGGTAAATTCCATCAGAAGTGGCTCTAGCAAAACCTATGAGTTTTTCTCCATCATAACTAGAAATCACTGGTTTGCTATGACTAATAGCTATGCTCAAATCTTCAATACTACGACCTTTCGCCCAAAAAGCACCAATATTGAATAATTCTTGGAGTTGGTAAAGGTCTATTTCTGTATGGCGATCGCTAAACCGAATCTGACTCTGGTTCATCTACTAAGATACCCCATTGTGGCAATAGTTATCATTTTGTTATGCCATATTCTGAAATGAATGACTCAGGTAACACCAGACATATGCAACACTAAAACAATATTTTTATTTAGTTTTGCTGACAAACCCATTTCCATAAAGGATGGCTAGAACCTTGTTGGCGAATCCGCAGAACTTGTTTTTCTAGACGCTGTTTTTCCCCATGAGGTAACCCTAGAAGAATATTCCGACTTTGCCAAACTAAAACAGAAGTAGTCACCGCAATGCAAAAGCTCAAGCCCAAAGTAGAAAATGGATGGTATATAAGTGCATAGCGCAAGGATACCCAAGTAAAATATTGATGCAACAAAGCAATTTCGGAACGCATATCCCACAAGCAAAAAGGGGAAATAATTAACCAGCAACAGGCGGCGAATAGCCACCTGCCATATACAGTGATTAAATGTAACCTTTCTATTTGTTGAGTAAAGGAGAGATCTGGGGGATTAATTGGCGGTTTTTCTAGTTCATCCATAATCGCTTAGTAGTGAGGGAACGTCCTGAATCGGGATTTTCTTTGATCACAAAAAAATTTTCTCAATGTATTACATTTCCCCACTGCTAAAATTATCGTCTCAATACTAACCATCCTGGGAACTAGCAGGTATATCTAGTGGTTCAACCATAGATAACTCTGTACGCTCGCGCCACCATGAGAGTAAAGTACTAGCGATAAAAATACTAGAATAAGCTCCCATAGTGAACCCAATAATCAATGCTAAAGAAAAAGTTCTCAAGGTTTCTCCACCAAAGAAGAAAATGGAAAATAATGTTAGCAAGACAGTTAATGTTGTGTTAATCGACCTAGTTAAAGTCTGATTCACCGCATCATCAACAACTTGACTAATTGGTTGACCAGGATGACGACTGAGTACTTCCCGAATCCGATCATAAATCACCACTGTATCAGTAACTGAGAATCCTGTGACAGTGAGTAGAGCCACAATAAACAGACTATCTATTTCAATGCGGAATAATAAACCAAAAATGGAGAATATACCCAGCGTAATCAATAGGTCATGAAATATAGCCACAATGGCGAATACCGCATAATCCAATTGGAAGCGAAAACTCAAATAGACAACTATACAGGCGAAGGCGACAACTAGAGCTAAAATACCGGATGTAAATAGCTCCCGTCCCAAAGTTGGTCCAACGGAATCAATTTGATTTTTCTGGGGGTCAAAAGCGCCAATTTTTTCAGTTAACGCACTTTGTAATCTAGTACGTTCATCCACATTCAAGTCTTTACAGCGGATCAACAGACCATTATCACTACCATTTTCCGAGATTACTTGGATACTGCTGTCTCCTAACCCCTGTGCTTTAGCAACTTCCCGCGCAATATTAATATCGATAGGTTTATCGCAATTATGGGGTTTAGTACAATCTCGCACAAGTTGTAAGCGTGTACCACCAACAAAATCTAAACCCAGACGTAAGGGCGCATGAATGTCTGGTGTTTGCCAAGAAATCAACATAGAAATCATTCCACTGAGAATTATAGCAGCGGATAGAGTCCACCAGAAATTTCTTGACTTACTTATACTTAGTCTCATTTAGCCACCTCTGTCTTATTCAAAAAATTCGACAGGTTAGGACAAAAAAGATCTGGTTTGCGGAAAGAGGGCATGGAAATGGTTAAAAACATGAAAGTGCGACTACAGCTAACTGCTGTAAACATACTTACCAAAGTTCCCAAAGCTAGGGTTAAGGCGAAACCTTTGACTAAACCAGACCCACGCCAGAAAAGCGCAGCACAAGCGATCCATGTAGTTACATGACTATCTAAGATGCTGGAAAAAGCTCTATAAAAACCAGATTCTACAGAACGATAAAGAGTTTTGCCTAAACGCAGTTCTTCTCTTGTCCGTTCAAATATGAGTACATTAGCGTCAACCGCCATACCGATACTCAAAATAAATCCAGCAATTCCTGGTAAAGTGAGTGTAACGCCTAGCAAAGCAAAAGCTGCCCAGGTGAGTAATGAGTAAATTATTAGGGCAATATCGGCAATAATTCCCGGTAGTCTGTAATAAGCCACCATAAAGATTAGCACCAACACCAAGCCACCAATACCAGCATAGATACTACTCTGAATACTATCTTTGCCTAAAGTCGCTCCGACAGTTCTTCTTTCCACAATTTCCACTGGTAGGGGTAATGAACCACCGCGTAACTGTACGCCTAAATCATTAGCCTGTTGAGCGGTAAATCGACCTTGAATGATCGCATTACCACCAGTAATTCCAGTAGCGGCATGTTCCGGTCCTACCGAGGGCGCACTAATTAATCGACTATCCAGAAAAATGCCTATCGCTCTCCCAGTCCCCGCTAGCTGTTTGGTGATTTCCGCAAACAAGTTACCACCATTTGTGTCAAAGCGAATGTAAACATCCCAATTTTTGTCCTTAGTTGGTTCACCTTGAGCGTCTTTGAGGTATTTACCAGTAAGAGGAGTTTGGAAGCTTTCAAATAAATTGGCTATTTCTTGGTCATTTTTGCGCAACTCTGCTTCATTTTTATCAATTGCTGCTTTATCGCTTTTATGCAGCAAATCTTCTTGTTTAGTTTTCAGTTCCGACCTGGATACTTGTAAAGCTAGAAACTGAGCTTCTGTACCAGTTTTTTGCAGGCGGAATTCTAATTGCGCTGTCCCACCCAATACGCGCTCTGCTTGTGCGGGGTCGTTGACACCTGGTAATTGGACGACAATTTTATTGCTCCCCACTGTCTGAATTAAGGGTTCTGCTACTCCTAATCCATTTACCCGACCCTCGACTACTTTTTTCACAGCTTCCAATTCGCGTTCGGTGATTTGCTTAATTTCTGCTGTTGGTTTCACCAGAATTGTAAGCTGTGAGCCTCCTCGCAAATCTAGTCCTAGAGGTACGGGGATCGTTGCTATTACCGCTATAGCGGCAATCAGCAAGACTAAAATCAACACTATAAGCGATCGCTGTCTCTGCATATCCTAACTCACAACTGACAAAGGCTATGATAGCGTTCTTTGCGAGTCTTAGGAATGAAAGAATCTATTGGATCAACTTAACGGCTAATTTTTTTTCGCCACCTGTAAGACCGACAAGTATTTGATCGGCAAATTTTCTCCGTAGTTAGTGACTATTTTTTCCCGTAAACCTGTAAATAAAGCCTCTCTAGTTGAGAAATCTAGGTTTATATATTGAGAAAATGTGCTTAAAAGCAGCAGAAAATCATCAACGCTATAAATGGCTTCACAAATTAGTTCCTCAGAGACTACATCGGTAAAACGACTGCATTCCAGTGCTTTCTGTTTGAGATGTTTCGCCATTTCGGCTTGATAGGCTATTTCGGCTTGAGGAGTTCGTTTTTCGGACCGAACCAAATCTGGAGCATAAGTTTGATAAACCTCAATTAAATTTTGATATACTTCATAACTCGGTTGAGGTATTATATTCCAAAATAAAATTAGAGAGCCATCATCTTTCAAAGCATCAGCAGCTTTAGTACAAGCGACCTGTGGATCGATCCAATGAAAGGAAGTGGCTGCTAAAACCACATCAAATTTATCTGATGTTAAGTCCCATTCCTCAAATGTAGTTTGGCGAATTTCCACATTGGGATATTTGGCGCAGTTTTGCCGAGCATACTCACAAGCCTCAGGACTTGGTTCCAAACACACCATTGAGCAACCCAATTCAGCAAATGCTACAGTCGCCTTTCCCGGTCCACAACCTAATTCCAGGATTTTAGATTGACTGGTTAGTTGAGTTATTTCTTGCGCACGCGCCACCAATTGCTGAGGATAATCAGGTCTAACTCTATTGTAAGCTTCTGCAACAGGTGAATACCAATTTTTGCGCTTGTCCAAATCTTGAGAATAGATTTTTTGCAGTTGTTCCAGTTCTTTCATTGTCGAAAACCATTAAAATTGTAATTATAAAATAGAGAGATATTTCCCTCATCCCGGACAAATGACCTCTACACTACCCGAAATACCAGAAAACTTACCTAATTGGACAGAAGAACTTGATCGGGTTATTTTCAACTTTGAAGATATCCAAACAGAACTTAACTATCAACAAGCTAAAACTACATTACGCAATCTAGTTGAACATCTTGACCTGACTAAGGCGGAAAAGTCGGGTTTAGAAGCAGAAATTCTAGATTTAGAAACCATGTTAGACAAATTGGAAAACATGGTGGTGCAAATTGCTGCATTTGGTATGGTGGGACGTGGTAAGTCCTCTTTGCTCAATGCTTTAGTTGGTCAACCAGTATTTGCAACTGGACCACTACATGGATTAACTCGCACAGTTCAAAAGGTGAATTGGTGTATTAGTCCAGTAGCGATCGCCGAAGCTGAGAGGGCATTTCGCGTGACTTTACCTACTAATGGCCAGTCTCATGTTGAGTTAATTGATACTCCTGGCTTGGATGAAGTCAATGGTGAAACTAGAGCAATTATAGCTGAAAAAATTGCCAAACAAGCCGATTTAATCTTGTTTGTGATTGCTGGAGATATGACAAAATTAGAGCATGAGGCTCTTGTGCAATTACGGTCATTCGGTAAACCCATAATCTTGGTATTCAACAAAGTTGATCAATATCCTGAAGCTGATCGTCTAGCTATCTACACAAAAATTCGGGATGAGCGAGTCCGAGAGTTAATCTCGCCGGATGAAATTGTCATGGCTGCGGCTGCGCCTCTTGTCAAAACGGCTATTTTAAGCGATGATGGTACTAGAACTTTACAAATGCGGCGGAGTGATGCTCAAGTTACAGCGTTAAAGTTGAAAATTTTGGAGGTTCTCCAGCAAGAAGGTAAGGCTTTAGTTGCTCTGAATACGATGCTTTATGCTGATAATGTGAATGAGCAAGTGGTCAAACGCAAATTATTGATTCGGGAAGAAACTGCTAACCAGTTGATTTGGCGCGTAGTTATGACCAAAGCTCTGGCGATCGCTCTCAATCCAATTACTGTGATCGACATTCTCAGCGCTGTGGTTATTGATGTAAGTTTAATTTTAGGTCTATCAAAACTCTATGGTTTACCCATGACCGAAGCTAATGCTGTGAAGTTACTCCAAAATATCGCTTTGAGTATGGGGGGTGTGGGTGTCACGGAAACGTTAGCTAATTTAGGATTGGGTGGAATTAAGACTTTATTGGGTTTATCCGCGCCAGTTACCGCAGGACTCACTTTAGTTCCTTACGCGACTGTGGCGATCGCTCAAGCAGGAGTAGCGGGATTTTCTTGCTATGCGATCGGACAAGTGGCGAAAGTTTACTTAGCCAATGGAGCTACTTGGGGACCAGATGGACCGAAAGCAGTAGTTAATCAAATTCTCACCACATTGGATGAAGCCTCTATTTTACATCGGATTAAAGGCGAACTTCTACAAAAAACCAAGCTGGGAACAATGTAGAAGAAAATTTACTTTATTTACAAACAGCTTCTAAGGCAAAAAAGAGATTTAGATCACTACATTTTGATCAACCATGATTGGTGATTTGTCTTTTAATCCATGCTCTAACCTCTGCGCGAAAAACTCGTCTTCCGAGCGATCTATATTCTTCTATGAGGGACGGAATTTCTGGAATATTTAGCTGAGGAAATACTAGACTAGTAGCTTTGAGAGAATATTCCTCTCCTTGTAAATGGTAAATTTTAATTTCCCCAGAGTCGTAGCACCAGATCTCAGGTACACCCAAACGAGCATATATAGGAAAGCGATTTAGGGATTTACTGGTAACATCAATTTCCACAGCCAAATCTGGAGGTGGATCTTGATTTAAGTCGAACTGTAATTTACCTCGGATCATTGCTTCATTTTGAAAGTAGAAACAGTTATCGGGTTCTACTCCTGCTTTTTTCAGTTCTTGCTTCCAAGTAGTTGAGCCATAACATTCATAATCTAGCTCTAAAACTTCGGCTGTATCTTTAATAATGTCACTAATTATTTCCTTATAATACTCATGTTCCGGTAATGGAGTCATAATCTCTAATACACCATTATCATAAGCCACCCTAGCTGTACGGCTTTCACCTAGATCTAACAATAAATTTGCGAATTTTTGCCAACTAATATTATAGAGAACTATTCGATTAGCGTGATGTTCAGTTAGCAGCATATCTCTTAATATAAAGATAACAATACTGTTTTTATGATATCACTTATTTACAAACAGCTTCTAAGGCAAAAATTGGTCTACAGTCAAGATTTCTATACCCCTAAATGGATTTAGCACAAGTAAATCATTATCTCCAGTAATAATGCAGGATGCTTGTCCACTTACTGCTAATTCCAAGTATTTGTTATCTTTTGGATCTCGACACTCATTAATCTGCTCAGTAACATCTATAAACTGAGCTACCTTTATTAAACTTTCCAGAAACTCTTGTCTTTTTGAAAGAATAAGATATCGATCAAATTTTTTACGGTATAAAACTTCTTTCAATTCCAAGAATACGGAATTAGAAAATATCAGAATGCCAATATTTAAGGCATGAAATAAAGCTTGTGCAGGTTTACTTGAACTTAACAATACCACACTAACAAGTACATTTGTGTCAAAAACAAATCGCATCTCATTCGGTATCATTTAAAATGGACTCTAGTATAACAGGGGTTAAACCATTCGCTTGTGCTTCACTGCTGAGTTTATCTATCGTCTCTCTTAAGCGCATAATACTCTGCTGTCTATGGTTTGTAAGCTGGGCTTGTATAAGCGCAACGATTTTGAGTTGTAATTCTTCTCGTTCTAGCGAAGAAGCACTATAATATACTTCAGCTATTTCTGTTGGTACTGTGACGGTGATATCTTTGTTAATTAACATAGCTTATCTAGTTTCATAACTCCTGATATTATAGTATAGACAATTAATTGGGTGGGAGATGGAGCCATCACAACGATTTACTGGGACAATTCGCCAAATAATTTTTGCCAATTATGATAGCTAGTTTGTTTTTCTCCCTCTTTCACTTCAAAAGTGATATTACAAGCTGCTTCAAAATTTAGCGCCTGTAAACAAATTTCTGCGATATCCTCCCGGCTGATTTTTCCCTTGATTGTATCGCCCTGGTCAAAGATTAATTCTTTTCCACCAGCTTCCTCAGTCAAAGCGCAAGGTCGAATAATTGTATAAGGTATTCCACTGGCTCGCAAACTATCTTCGCCTTTCAGCTTCCAAGTTAAAATTCCTCCCAACTGGTCATTTAATCTAACTGCTGGCGGTTCGGACTCTAAATCAATCCCTGGTTTTCCCGGACGAGTCACCCCAGCAGAACTTACTAAAACAAATTGGGGTAAATTTCCCTGACGATAAGCCTTGATTGACTCTACCTGTAAAGCAAAGTTACCAGGATGGAACTTGGGATTTAAAACGCCATCATATTCAAACTTACTCAGCATGATTTGACATGAACAAATTTTGCTAGAGTCAATTGGTGGACAATCTTTCACCGATTTGGCGCGGAATACCGGAACTAAATCTGAAAAGGGAACAATGACATCTATCCAAGTATCTGCTAAGGTATCGAAAGAATAACTATAACCAACCCCATCCCAAGTTGATTCGGTGCGCAGGAAAACTTTATAGCGTTGTCCATCCCCTTTCACGCGCCACTTTACTCCTGTGTAATTGGATAAATCTAAAGCAGCAGAAAAGTTCTTTGTCCGCACTGAAGCAAATCCACCGGAATTCGCAGTTGAAACATTTCCGCTAAACAAAGCAAAATTTTCTGTAAGTTGAAAGCCACTTGAACTGACTCCACCCATTACCACATCATCTAACGCACCCCAAATATTTTTTAATTGTGTTTTTAACTCAGTTGATGGATGGGCGAAATCAAAGATCAGTTTTTCATTAGCTGATGGAAGATATCGAGCAGCAGCGGTAACTAGATTTTGGACACCCCGATATTCGACGTTTTCTGGTGTGTCTCCCACAATTTCCGGTTGATAGAATTTTACGCCTTGATAATATTTGCTGCGATCTGCTGTGTCTCCTTCTATCGGTTGTACTCGCACTGCTGTACAGCAAATCACGGCGACTACATTGCTCATGACCAAAGATGTCAAAGTTTCTGGTTGTGTAATGTCTCCCACAACCAAATCTACATCATTACCTAAAATCTGTCTGGCTTTGGCAATGTCTCGGACTAAAGCGCGTGTTTTATATCCTCTTTCTAGCGATCGCCTGACTACCCTTTTTCCTACACCACCAGTAGCACCTGCAACTAAAATTACACCCATATTGCTGACTCCGGTAAAGCTGTTTTCAGACGCTGGGGAAGTGGAGGGAAACCATTGTTGTATCCAGTTAAAAGCAGGAAATACTTCAAAATACGTTAGAGTACGCAAAAACCTACATAAATCCCAGGAAGAACGACTATTATTGGTCATTTTTTTCCGTCCTATTTGAGCGACATTAGGGGAATCAACCTTGGTACGAGCATGATAACACGATCAAATAGCAATTAGTCTGGGGGTAGGGGCGCAAGGCCTTGCGCCCCTACGGTATTATTAAGCTGGGTGAAAGTAATCGTAAATCTCTTGTGCTAGGCGTGGTCCAATTCCTGAAACTTCGGCTATTTGAGCAACTGTGGCTTGACGAATATAATCAACGGATTGAAAGTGACCTAAAAGCTGTTTTTGGCGATAATGACCTAAACCGGGAATCTCATCTAAGTGCGATCGCCTGGCTTTCTCAGTGCGCTGCTGACGATGAAAAGTCACTGCGAATCTATGTGCTTCATCTCGCAAACGACGCAATAACTGTACTCCTGGTTGTTCTGGATCTGTTGCTAAAGGTTGTGATTCCCCAGGAAGAAAAATCTCTTCTCGCTTTTTCGCCAAACTGACCACGCGCAGGTCTTCTAATAAATTCATTTCTTGTAAAACAGCCACAACCGATGATAACTGACCTTTTCCTCCATCAATCATGATCAGATCTGGCCAGTCGAGATTATTCGTCTTGGATAATTCAGGTTCTGTATATTTACGAAACCGGCGTTGGATAACTTCGGCTAAACTAGCAAAATCATCTGAATGTCCAGCGGTAACTTCAGGATTTTTGATTTTATAATGACGATAATGTTGCTTGGCTGCTAACCCATCAATAAATACAACTTGTGAAGCTACTGCATTAGCGCCTTGAATATGGGAAATGTCATATCCTTCAATCCGATGGGGTAAGTCTGGTAGATCCAGAATCGTAGCTAAGTCTTCTAGGGCTTGTTGATTAATTGAATCCTGTTTTTGCGTTCTTTGTAATTCATATTGCGCATTGCGCTCGACCATTTCAATTAATTCCGCTTTGCTTTGACGTAATGGAGCTAAGAGGGAAACTTTTCTTCCTTTCCGCTGAGTTAAAATATCTGCCAAAATGTCACCATCTGGTAGTTCATGTTGGACTAGAATTTCTGTAGGAATTTCCACAGCGTCAACAATTTGGTAATGTTCTTCTAAAACTCTTTGTAAAATGGCTCCGGGTTCTGGGTTAGCCTGAGCGACAAATGCTAAACGTCCCACTAGTTGACCAGCACGTATCTGGAATAATTGTATGTTGGCGTGTTGTTCATCCGTAGCTAGGGCGATCGCATCGCGAGAAACGGTATCATCTGGTAAAGAAACCTTTTGTTGCGCAGTCAATGCTTTTAATCCAGCAATTTGATCCCGAATCCTAGCTGCTGTTTCAAAATTCAAAGCCTCAGCCGCTTTTTCCATTTGTTCGGTCAAGATATCAATCAATTCTTGGCTTCTTCCTTGGAACAACATGACGATTTTTTGGATGATTTGACGATATTCTCCGGGTGAAATCATTTTTTGACAAACACCAGGACAACGTCCTAGATCAAAATTTAAGCAAGGACGATCTTTAAATAAAGGTTGTCGTCTTTGGCGTTGGGGAAATAAGCGTTTACAAAGGGAAAGGATTTGGCGCAATGTTCCCGCATCTGTATAAGGTCCATAATATCGATCTTTAGCGTTTCCTAGTAACCGTTTACGAGTAATGAAGATGCGAGGATATTCCTCCGACCAGGTAATGCACAAATAAGGATATTTTTTATCATCCTTCAGGAGGACGTTAAAATATGGCTGATGGTGTTTAATTAAATTAGCTTCTAATGCTAAGGCTTCCGCTTCTGTATCTGTGACGATGAATTCAATCTCCGTCACTTGTTTGACCATTGTGTTGATCCGTTCAGTTTTACTACGGGAGTCCTGAAAATAGGATCTTACACGCGATCGCAGTTTACGAGACTTACCTATATAAATAATGCGATCGCTCCCATCTCGCAGTAAATAAACTCCTGGTTCGGGAGGAATTTCCGCAAGACGCTTTTCCAGAACTTCTGGATTTTTCGCTAGTGTTAATTTCTGATGGGATGTTGTCACGGGAATGTTACAACTAGATGACCAGGGGAAGAAACAAGACGATCAACCTAAAAATTCGGCTATTCTGCTGACAGAGGTTGCTAATATGTTTGGTTCATGTACTAAAGCAAAGCGGACATAACCTTCACCAGCTTGACCAAAACCAATTCCGGGAGCAGCAGCTACACCAGTTTCCTGGACTAGCTTAACGCAAAATTCTTGGGAATTGTGATTCCAGGGTTTGGGTAACTTGGTCCAGACATACATTGTAGCTTGGGGAGTGGGAACGTACCAACCAATCTGATGTAAAGCCTGAATAAAAGTATCTCGACGACGCTGAAAAGTTGCTACTGTGTTTTTTACTCCCTGTTGGTCGCCTGATAGAGCAGCGATCGCCCCCTGTAAAATTCCCAAATATTGATTAAAGTCAATTGTGGATTTTACCTGACGCAGGGCTTGAATCAATTCAGCATTACCAATCGCAAAGCCAATGCGAAACCCACCCATATTATAGGATTTAGACAAAGAGAAGAATTCAATAGATGTACTTTTTTCTGGATCAGCCAGGAAAATGGAAGGAACTGACTTTTCCTGAAAATATAAATCTACATAAGGGAAATCATGTACTAAAACAATATGATGTTTTTGACAAAAGCGGACAGCTTCTTGGAAAAAAGCCAGAGGAGCGATCGCACTTGTAGGATTATGAGGATAGCTTAACACCATCATGCGTGATTGGGCTAATACTGTGAGCGGAATATCTTCTAAGATTGGTAAAAAGCCATTTGCTTCTATTAATGGTATGGGATAGATTTGACCATTAGCTAAATAAACACCACCAGCATGAGAAGGATATCCGGGATCTAACAACAGAGCATAATCCCCAGGATTGAGTATTGCTAAAGGTAAATGAGCTGTACCTTCTTGGGAACCGATCAGAGGTAAGACTTCTGTTTGTGGATCAACTTTCAGACCAAACTTCTGTTCATACCATTGAGCAGCAGCTTGACGGAATCCTTGTGTACCATTAAACAATAGATAGCCATATGTGCTGGGATCTTCCAGAGAACTAGCGATCGCTTGAATTACATGGGGTGAAGTGGATAAATCTGAAGACCCCAAAGATAAGTCAATTAAATCCCTTCCCAAAGCTTTAGCCTGAGCCTTGGCTCTATCCATGTCAGCAAACACATTAGCTTTTAGTGATTTTAACCGATTGGCGAATTGCATTTTAGCATCTTGAGCAGTTTTCAAGTATCAAGGCGGGACTGGTTGAGAGAAAGTTGATAACTATATCTTCTGTAAATGCTCATCTAAAACATTTAGCAGTTTTTCTTTACCCAAAACTCCCTCTGTAGATGCTACTAGCTGACCATCCTTAACCAGCCTGAGAGCGGGAACACCTTCTACTTGGTACTTTTTCACGGTTTGCGGATTCGGATCGATTTCCATTTTGACAATTTTTAGGCGATCGCTGTAATTACTAGCGGTTGTATCCAGCAATGGTGACATCAACTTACAAGGACCACACCAAGCAGCCCAAAAATAGATGAGTACAGGTTGCTGGGCTTGGAGAACTTCTATTTCAAATTCAGCATCAGTAATGGTAATTACATTTTTATTCATAAGAGTATACCTAAATAAATCTCCGATTTAAACCTGAAGATCGACAAACTGAGTCACAGATGAGTGGCGATCCTCCCCAAGATATGAAATTTCAAAGGCTGAGGGAGTTCAGCTTGGCTTCTATTTTGCATGTTATCTTAATTTTTGACCAGTAAGATCCTGTTATCTAGTTATTTAGTCCAAATATAGGACTCCAGCAGCAGAATAATTATTTTGTAAATAAAAGCACAATCTTAAAATCGCATTTACCTCTATTTTACCAAATATTAGGAGAAATAATGATCAGACACTTCTGGCAAAAATTGATTTCAACCACAGTTATAGTAGAGAGCTTAGTATTTCCCACTCATGTTAGAGCAGACTATTACGGTAACCTGACAGTTGAAATTCATGGACTGAAAAATCAACAAGGACAAATCTGCTTTTCTCTGTTTGATAGTTATAGAGGATTTCCCAGTCAAGGTAAAAACGCAATAGATGTGGGATGTGTGAAAATCACTGAGTCCAATCCAAGACTAGTTTTCAATCATTTAAAAGCAGGTAACTACGCATTAGCTGTTTTTCATGATGTCAAAGGGGATGGAATCCTGAAACGTCACTTGGGAATTCCTACAGAAGGTTTTGGGTTTTCTAATAATCCTACTATTCTTACAGGAGCGCCCAAATTCGATGAAGCATCTGTGTTTGTAGCAGGTTCTCAGAATATTCAAATCAATTTAATCTATTTGTTTGGTAGTTGAGATTACTTTGCTTTATAAAAACTTCATATAAAACTGCATAATGTGAAGCTTCATTTATGTTCAAGTAAGGTTTTATTTATGCAGCATATAGATGCTAGAGTCTCGATGCTATTGATGTTCATATTGTATCAAGTTAAGCATAACTGCTAAATTAAACAAGAGATTATTAAGATTAATGTTTTTTATTTGTCAGTAAACTACTTCAATGTAATATTATAGAATTCTTCTATGAAAACTATTTTAGTTTATTCATTTCTGTTTTCCCTCAAACAAGTATGTTTCAAATCAATTGCTTTCCCTTTTCCAGAGTTATAAAATGATAGACACATTTATGCATTGGTTAAAACTTGAAAAGTATAGTTAATTTTTGCTAACTTTAGATAAAACTGGCTTCTTTGAAGAGGGTTAAGCTAGCTATATTTAATCAGATCTCAGTCCGATGTAGATAGGCGATGTCGCCATAAAAACAGGGCTAAATTAATCCGGGCTAACCATGATTGAACAATCAATTCCGCTTAATACTGTTTGGAAAAATGCTCAACAAACAATTAGATCCCTAATTGAATGGGCTAATTCTGAGATAGTAGAATTTTCCTCTAAGCAGTATGTAACTACTGGAAATATCAAGAGAGAACTTTTGGGGAGTCAAAATAGCGCGTTGAATCAATTATCATTAGATTTTATGCAAGTTGATGTAAATCAAGATAGACAAAATTCCTTGCAATCAAAAGCTATTGAAAATATGAAACTAACCGCCTTACATTCCACAGAAAGAAATTTCACACAGGATATGGAAAAATTAAAAGCTCAAATCCAGATAGCTCTAGACAACTTAAATAGCAAAGATTGTGAAAACACTGCTTTATTCAGTTTAATTTTCGAGAAAGTCAACCCATTTGTCGGTTTCCCCGCCCAAGAAATAGATCCTTCCGTAGAAATGCTAAAGGAATTGCGTAACTACAGTGTTTTCATAGAATTGCTGTTAGAACAAATTGTGAGAGAATTACTTACCAAACTAGATATTACTCACGCCAACATAATTTATGGTGCTGGTAATTTGTACATTTTAGCGGAAGAAACTGAAAAAAACAAAAGTATCATAGAAAAGGTACGTCAACAATTTAACGAACTACTATTGACTGAATTGGGGATTAGGATTTTTCTAAAGTTAGATATTACTGAAGTAATCCAAGATAGAAAAGCCTGTGTCCAAAATAGAGCGTTTAAAATGAAACTATAGCTAAATTAGCCGAGGATTATATTTTAGCCTTTGTAGAATTTGCTTTAATACCATAGCTGTCCAGTCAATGTCTGCTTCCACTGTATAGCGTCCCAGTGTCAGACGAATTCCACCCAAAGCCGCTTTTTCTGAATAACCCATAGCTAATAAAATGGAACTAGGGTGAAGTTTTCCACTGTGACAAGCTGCTCCAGCACTAATTCCAATCCCAGCTAAGTTTAATTGTCTTACCAGGGTTTTACCACTGAGGTTTTCCCCATTAGCGTATTCCAGACAAAAGCTGACATGATGGGGTAAGCGATTTTGGCGATCGCCTGTAGGAACCAAACCAGGAATATCGCCTAAAAGTGAGAATAATCGCTCGCGTAACTGGATTGTTCTAGGAATTTCTGTAGGTAATTCATACATAGCCATTTCAGCAGCGACACCAAAACCGGCGATCGCCGGTGTAGCCTGTGTTCCAGAACGCATCCCCTTTTCTTGTCCCCCACCAGCCAACAAGGGTTGTAATTCACTCCCTGGATGGATATACAAAGCTCCTGCTCCTAGTGGACCATATATTTTATGGCTAGACAAACTTAATAAATCCACAGGTAAAGCTTGGACATCTATAGGTAAACGTCCCACCACTTGTACAGCATCTGTATGGAACAAAACGCCATGATTGCGGGTAATTTTGCCCAATTCTTCTATTGGTTGTAATGTACCTATTTCGCTTTGACCATAGATCACAGAAACTAAAACAGTGTTATGTTGCAGAGCATTAGTTAAATTTCCTGGATCAACTCTACCCTTTTCATCTACTCCCAAGCGGGTAACTTCCCAACCCCACTCTTCCAACATCCTCACCGGTTCAGCGATCGCCCCATGTTCCACTTGAGAAATAATCATATGTTGTGGAACAGAGTAACAACGCGCAACTCCCATAATAGCTAAGTTATCTGCTTCAGTCCCACCACTGGTAAAAACTATGGATTCCGGAAAAGCTGCGTTAATTAATCCCGCAACTTGTAGACGTGCTTGTTCTAAAACCAAGGCTGACCGCTTTCCCCACTCATGCAAACTGGAGGGATTCCCCCATTCCTGGGTGAGGACTTTTTGCATAGCAGCGATCGCTTCTGGGCGAGTAGGAGTAGTAGCGCTATAGTCTAGATATATTTGCATAATAACATTAATTTAGTCAGCTATCCAAGTAATCATTCAGGAAATGTCTCAAATATGCAAAATCAACAAACCTAAAAATTTTATTAACAAGGGGTTTACAAATCGAAACAATCGGTATAACATTAAATTCAGTGAGGTAGAAATACCTGACAACACATTATACCCAAATCAACGTAATCATAAAATCATGACCACTACCTTACGTCAGCGTTCCACCGCTAATGTGTGGGACAACTTCTGTGAGTGGATCACCAGCACCGAAAACCGCCTTTACATTGGCTGGTTCGGCGTACTCATGATCCCCACTCTTCTAGCTGCTACCACCTGCTTCATCATCGCTTTCATCGCTGCTCCTCCAGTAGACATCGATGGTATTCGCGAACCTGTTGCTGGTTCCTTAATCTACGGAAACAACATCATCTCCGGTGCAGTTGTTCCTTCTTCCAATGCGATCGGTTTACACTTCTACCCAATTTGGGAAGCTGCTTCCTTAGATGAGTGGTTGTACAACGGTGGTCCTTACCAATTGGTAATTTTCCACTTCCTCATCGGTTGTGCTTGTTACTTAGGTCGTCAATGGGAATTGTCCTTCCGTCTAGGAATGCGCCCTTGGATCTGCGTAGCATACTCTGCGCCTTTGGCTTCTGCTGCTGCAGTATTCTTGGTATACCCCATCGGACAAGGTTCATTCTCTGATGGTATGCCTTTGGGGATCTCTGGAACATTCAACTTCATGATCGTGTTCCAAGCTGAACACAACATCCTGATGCACCCCTTCCACATGTTAGGTGTGGCTGGTGTATTCGGTGGTTCTTTGTTCTCCGCCATGCACGGTTCATTGGTAAGTTCTTCCTTAGTCCGGGAAACAACCGAAGAAGAATCAGTTAACTACGGTTATAAATTTGGACAAGAAGAAGAAACCTATAACATCGTAGCTGCTCACGGTTACTTTGGTCGTTTAATCTTCCAATACGCATCTTTCAACAACAGCCGTTCCTTGCACTTCTTCTTAGCTGCTTGGCCTGTAGTTGGTATTTGGTTTACCGCATTGGGTGTAAGCACAATGGCGTTCAACCTAAATGGATTTAATTTCAACCAATCCATCATTGATTCACAAGGTCGTGTAATTGGAACTTGGGCTGACGTAATCAACCGCGCTAACTTGGGTATGGAAGTAATGCACGAACGTAATGCTCACAACTTCCCCTTAGACTTAGCTGCTGGTCAAGTTGCTCCTGTTGCTTTAACTGCTCCTGCTATCAATGGTTAATCTTCAGGTTTAGCTGAATGTTTCTCTCTTGTGAAGCTCTCTCTAGTTTTCTAGAGAGAGTTTTTTGCTATTATTATAGTGATACTTTAGGCGAGTGTTAGAAGAATTTCAAAGAAGAGGGGCGATCGCTAAGAATAGTTTCCTCTCCCATAACCTAAAAAAAGCCAAATTCTCTCCCCCCAGACCCGCACGGGCCCAAAGGGAGAGAATATGCATCCTAACAACCCGCCCTCTCAGTGATATCTTAATCTGAGAGGGACAAGATGAAGGAAGATACTTCTAATAATAATTGCAGCCTTCACCACTTTTCCTCTTTCTAGAGATAGAGATTATTGCAAGGAAATTTTCCCAAAAGGAATAGAAATGGATGATCAAAGACAAGAGAGGAATTTGAAGCTAGAATGCGGACAAAATATGACATTCACGATTAAGCTCTCCGATATTACAAGCCAAAACATTGAGGAAGCGTATTGTGTAGGGAACTGCTTGCAGCAGCGCTTCGCTATCGCTAAGAAGGGAAACTCAGCAGTTAAAGTAAAGTTCGATAACAGTTTCCTCCCGCAGATAGATGAAAAAAATTGAAGTTATATTTTATCAAAAATAATAGTTTCTGTGAGTTCAATTGTATCATTTTACAGATTATTTTGAATAAATTGGCTTACAATACAATAAGCTAATTATTTGGGAGGATTTAATGATCAAAGACATTGAAATTAAAAATTTTCGGTGTTTCCAGAATTTAAAGGTGACTGGTTTTGAAAAAGTTAATCTAATTAGTGGAAGAAATAATATAGGAAAAACTACATTACTAGAGGCATTATTTTTAAATAGTGTTCCTAGACCAAGTACAGTTTTTTTACTTCGGCTAGTTAGGAAGGAAGAATCTAGCTTTTCCAGAGCTTTACCTGAAAGAACATGGAATAATTTTTTCTTTCAACAAGACAAGAGTGATGAAATATTAATTGAAGTTAAACTGGAGAATGGAAATTCAAAGACAGTTAAAATATGTGTTGATGAATCAGTGCAAGATTTCCTTGAAGATAAATATCAACAAGAAGATGATGATATTGAAAACCGGTACATTAATCTTATTTCAGAAAGTGAAACTATAGTATCTGTGATGCAGATTACAACAAGTATTAATCATGGAGAAGCTTTTAAAACATCAATTATTTCTAATATTAATGGTTTGATATCCTTGGATATCAAAGTTCCCGATATTAAAACTGCTTTTTTTATTCCATCTTTTTTAAGAATTACTAGTAGAAATTTGACCAAAGAAATGGATAAAGCTCGATTAAATGAAAGAGAAGATCAAGTTCTCAAAGCCTTTAAAATTATCGATCCACTAATTACTAGTATAGACAGTTTTAGTATTGGTGAACCTACTATATATCTTAAAAGGGATGGTGAAGTTAGGCTACCATTATCCTTGTTTGGTGATGCAATTAATCGTATCGCTAATATAATATTAACCTTGATCAATAATGAAAATAGTATTTTATTTATCGATGAAATAGAAAATGGTATTCATCACTCTAGCCAAAAATATTTCTGGAGTCTTCTTTATAATCTATCTTGTAGTCTGAATGTACAGATATTTGCAACTACCCATAGCTTGGAGATGACTCAAGCTTTTATAGAGGCTGGATTAGAGAATGATAACTTAGGAGCCCACTTTGAGCTAGCAAAACACAGCAAAACTGGCAAGATAGTAGCTATAAGAAGAGATTTACAGACTTTAGATTATGGGATAAGACATCATAAAGAGGTAAGAGGTGAGTAGTAAAACTATCTCAAACCACTAGTTTGCAAAAGTTCATTTGTCCAACTCCGATTTGCTGACTTTAGAGGTGGAATTGGTTCTTGTCGATAATCAATCGCCATATCGTATCGTGCTTGATTGTAAATTTGCGATAATAGACTTTGCAGATCAACCAATAAGTCAGTATCTGTCGGTTTTAATGGGAGTGAAAAAACAGGAATTGCTTGTTGAAGATTGAAAGAATAAAGTTGCGCTTTTGGACGCTGCTGCGCACGACTTACTAAAATTCGATAATCCGAGACAGGAACATTACCCAACATCATCATTGGCTCTCCTTCACGGAGCAAATCTATTTCCACTAAATGGGTAGCCGTTGCTAAAACTGCGTTCCGCTTGCTCACATAAGCATCTTGTCCTTTACCTCGACGCTTATTTGTGGGTGATAATACTTCAATTATTGTAATTACTGCTCCTGTAGGTATATCTCGAATTTCTAGATAACCCTCTTTAATCTCTTCAGGAATTGGTAGAATAACAGTAGTAGATAAATCAGATGTGGGAATAGTTAAAGTGGAACTTGCTGGACTCTTGCTGGAACTGGACACAACCATTACATCAGGAATACCTACTAGAACAACATCCTCTGGCACACTGGTATAAACTCGCTTCTCTATTGCTACCCGATAATTTGGATTGAGATTTGATTCAATTGCGTTTGCTAGTGCTACAATTAGCCGACTATGCACTTCTGTCCAAAATTCAGGATTTTCAAGGTAAGGATTCATTCCTGGAAAAGGAGATGACATAAATCCTCTTTGGTGTTGACGTACTTTACTACTCCTAGTATAACCAAAATAACCAATATAAATTGTTTAGAGAATTTTCTGGAACTTTCTGGAATTTTTGAGATATTGTACGGTTATAGATTTATAATCGTTAATTGTGAGTTTTTTCGGCAATCTGGGAAATTATGAACGCGCAAGAAATTATTCGCTCTATAGAAGCGGAACATCTAAAAACAGACCTACCCGATATTTATGTGGGTGATACGGTCAAGGTAGGAGTGAGAATTAAAGAAGGTGAGAAATACCGCGTACAGCCTTATGAGGGAGTGGTAATTGCTAGACGCAATGGCGGAATCAACGAAACAATTACGGTGCGTCGAGTATTTCAAGGTGTGGGTGTGGAAAGAGTATTTTTACTTCATTCTCCCCGCATTGATAATATTAAAGTGTTGCGTCGTGGTAAAGTGCGTCGGGCTAAGTTGTACTACTTGCGCGATCGCATGGGTAAAGCGACTCGCATCAAGCAAAGGTTTGACCGTCCCCTGTAACTACTTATGGACAGGGATATGGGGCTAGCGGCAAAAGCCGCTGATCAAATATTTGCTTTTAATCAAAAATTGGATTATAATAAGAGTCATGCTGTAGTGGCTAGTGCGCTCTTAGTTCAGTTGGTAGAACGCAGGTCTCCAAAACCTGATGTCGGGGGTTCAAGTCCTCCAGGGCGCGTATACAAATTACACAAATTACAAAACTAATCGGGAATCTGGGAGATTTTAATGATATAGTTGATTTTCGGTCATAGGACTATCCTGATGCCAAGATACTCAGGATGGAGTTGTGGAAATAGATAAAATAAATTGTAGGTATAGCAATGTTAACAACAGGAGTAAACGACAGTGGTTAAGAAAAATGTAGCGGAGATAGCACAGGAAAAAAATGGGCTGGGACTGAACAACTTCCTGACGGGAGCCAGAGAAGAACTGGATAAAGTAGTTTGGCCTAGCCGCCAACAGTTAATTAGCGAATCAGCAGCCGTTATATTAATGGTAGCTCTTTCGGCTTCTGTGATATATTTAGTTGATGGATTTTTTGGGTGGGCAGCAAAACAGGTGTTCTGATGACTTCTGCAACAGATGGACCGCTTAATTCCACTTTTTATTCAGATGAAGTCCTGGATTTAACCTTATCGGGAGAAGCCCGATGGTATGCAGTACAGGTTGCTTCTGGTTGTGAAAAGCGGGTTAAAACAAATTTAGAGCAGCGCATTCAGACATTTGATGTAGCTGACAAGATTTTTCAGGTCGAAATTCCCCACACGCCAGCTGTGAAAATCCGTAAGGATGGTAGCCGCCAGCATACGGAAGAAAAAGTTTTTCCTGGTTATGTGTTGGTGCGGATGATGCTAAATGATGATACCTGGCAAGTAGTACGGAATACTTCTCATGTGATTAACTTCGTGGGAGCCGAACAAAAGCGGGGTAGCGGTAGAGGTCGCGGTCACGTTAAACCAGTACCTCTGAGTAATTCAGAAGTAGAACGCATCTTCAAGCAAACCAGCGAACAAGAACCAGTAGTCAAAATTGACATGGTTGCAGGTGATAAAATTCTTGTACTTTCTGGTCCATTTAAGGATTTTGAAGGTGAAGTAATTGAAGTTTCCCCAGAACGCAGCAAGTTAAAAGCTCTGCTTTCGATTTTTGGACGAGACACACCAGTTGAATTGGAATTTAATCAGGTAGAGAAACAAAGCTAAATCTAGATGGCGAAGAAAATAGTCGCGGTCATTAAATTGGCCTTGAATGCTGGAAAAGCCAATCCAGCACCACCAGTTGGACCGGCTCTAGGTCAACACGGTGTGAATATCATGATGTTTTGTAAAGAGTACAATGCCAAAACAGCAGACCAAGTTGGGATGGTAATACCCGTAGAAATTTCGGTTTATGAAGATCGGAGTTTCACCTTTGTACTCAAAACTCCACCAGCATCAGTGTTGATTCGCAAAATGGCAAAAATTGAAAGAGGTTCTAATGAACCCAACAAAAAGAAAGTTGGGAACATTACCAAAGCTCAATTGCGCGAAATCGCCCAAATCAAACTTCCTGATCTCAATGCTAATGACATTGAAGCAGCCATGAATACTGTGGCTGGAACAGCAAGGAATATGGGTGTAACAATCGTAGATTAATCGAGTCAAGCAAACCACCAAACAAGCAATAATCAAGCAATAAACTTATTGGGGGAGAGGCGCAGCTTCGAGAATACCCCAGGAGAGAAAAATGGCTAGAAAATTATCTCGTCGCTTGCAAACACTGCAAGACAAAGTAGAAGACAAAGATTATACTCCGCTAGAAGCTTTGTCTCTGTTAAAAGATACAGCAACAGCGAAGTTTCCAGAAGCGGCGGAAGCGCATATCCGATTAGGGATTGACCCAAAATATACAGATCAGCAATTGCGAACCACCGTAGTTTTACCTAAGGGTACAGGGCAAATCGTCCGAGTAGCGGTGATTGCTAGAGGTGAAAAAGTTACAGAAGCAACTAATGCTGGTGCTGATATAGTCGGTTCAGAAGAACTGATTGACCAAATTCAAAAAGGTATGATGGACTTTGATAAGCTGATTGCGACACCAGATGTCATGCCTCAGGTAGCAAAGTTAGGTAAGTTACTTGGTCCTAGAGGTTTAATGCCTTCCCCTAAGGGTGGAACAGTGACATTTGATTTGGCTGGAGCGATCGCCGAATTCAAAGCTGGTAAATTAGAATTTCGGGCTGACCGAACTGGCATTGTTCATGTTATGTTTGGTAAAGCGTCTTTTGCACCAGAAGACTTATTGGTTAACTTAAAGGCGCTACAAGAGACAATTGACCGGAATCGTCCTTCCGGTGCAAAGGGACGTTACTGGCGAACTTTCTATATCTCTGCTACAATGGGTCCATCGATTCGGATTGATATCGGTGGGCTCAGAGATTTAAAACTGAGCGAAGCATAACCTGGGATTAAGAGGTAGATTAAACAAACATCCTTACCAATTACCAAAAATTGCATAAGCAAAGCCGGAGACAGCAGGTGCTAACAGCTTAATATCCTGCCGAGGTTGCTACTTGAATTGTCTAAAGTTTGACCATTAACTTTGGTTATACCTAAGATTTGGCAGGTACTACTGTGAAACCCCGGCTGGAGATAGCTGGGGTTTATTGTTTTCGGTTGGTCAGTGGTAGCGCAATCAATGATTTTACCCCAAGGGAGGTGAAACAAGTATGGGTAGAACGTTAGAAAACAAAAAAGAGATCGTAGCTGACCTCAAAGAAACTTTGAGTACATCAACTTTGGCATTGGTAATTGATTATCAAGGGCTGACAGTTGCTGAAATCAGCGATTTAAGACGGCGATTGCGTCCTAGTGGCACTATTTGTAAGGTGACAAAGAATACCTTTATGGGTATTGCCATTCAGGATGACAAAAAATGGGAACCGCTGTCGGAACTGCTGAAAGGTTCCTCAGCGTTTTTGCTCGTCAAAGATGATTTCTCCTCTGCGATCAAGGCTTATCAGGAATTCCAAAAAGCTGCGAAGAAATCTGAAATGCGTGGTGGCGTTATGGAAGGACGCTTATTACGCGAGGAAGATGTTAAAGCATTAGGAGATTTACCACCGAAGGAACAACTGATGGCGCAAATTGCGGGAGCTCTCAATGCTTTAACTACCAAAATTGCTGTCGGTATCAACGAAGTTCCTGGTTCTTTGGCTCGTGCCCTACAAGCTATAGCTGACAAAGACAAAGAAGGCGCTGAAAGTCCAACTGCTGAAGCAGAATAGGACAAATTTTCGGAGAAATTTCCATTTTTCCCCACAAAACCAAATCCCCACAAAATATTTACTTTAGGAGAAATTATCCATGTCCGTCGCAACCGATGAAATTTTAGACAAGTTGAAATCTTTGACTTTGCTAGAAGCTGCTGAGTTAGTTAAGCAAATTGAAGAAGCTTTTGGAGTTAGTGCTGCTGCTCCTGTAGGTGGAATGATGATGGCTGCTCTTCCTGGTGCTGTTGCTGTTGCTGAACCAGTAGAAGAGCAAACTGAGTTTGATGTCGTTCTGGAATCTGTTCCAGCTGATAAGAAGATTGCTGTATTGAAGATTGTCCGCGAATTGACCGGTTTGGGTCTGAAAGAAGCTAAGGATTTAGTGGAAGCAGCACCTAAAGCAGTTAAAGAGGCGATCGCTAAGGATGCTGCTGAGGACGCTAAGAAGCGGATTGAAGAAGCCGGTGGTAAAGTAAGTATCAAATAATCTTACAATCCACTAAGTAGGTTGGGTTGAGCTTTAGCGAAACCCAACATTTTCATTGACAATATTGAGTTTCCCTCTTTGGATTTTATATCATAATATATATATGACAAGGTACTCCGAACTGCACGGGGAGGTATGGGACAGTTGAAATACTGTGCGCCTGTCATCAGATAAGGTACCCCGAACTGCACGGGGAGGTATGGTACGGTTGAGATACTGTGCGCCTGTCAAACGGATTAAACATTTAATTGTTCATGATTCTTGGAATTTATTACCAACTCTGTTTGGGTTGAGATAGCTTTCTGAAAGTCTATTGAGGAACAAACCCATAACTATAATAAATAACCTTTAGGGTGCGTTACGCTGTCGAAGACAGCACCCTAAAACTGAAAGGAGCAGTGAAGTTATTCAGACTTTGCTCCTTTATTTTTTTGCTGAAATCTAGCGTCGGGGATAAATCGCTTATTTTTAGCTATATTAGCTTACTTTTTAACTATATTTATAGTAATATCCTTCTAAGAGTAACAATCACTACTCTAAGCTGAAAACTTTTAAAATCCAGATTCCTTCCATGAATAGTATTTAAGCTATGTTTGGGTCGAATGATAATTGTACAAAGTATTTTGAGAAGTATTTATTAGGTTCCGAGGAAAGCCCTTTAGTTCTGAATTTGGAGAAATTTTATGTATCAAGTTGGCGGTAGCTTACCTGTCGATGCTCCGAGTTACGTCGAACGTCAAGCGGATTTAGATCTGTATAAGCGATTGCTAAAAGGAGAATATTGCTATGTGTTCAACTCGCCCCAAATGGGGAAATCTAGCTTACGAGTCCGCACAATGCAAAAGTTAGAGCGATCGCATGTTGTTTGCGGGGTGATAGATCCTCAAATTATTGGTACACAACTGCGGGAAGATCAATGGTATGCGGGAATAATCAAGAGTTTGGTCAAGAGTTTTCAGCTAGAGGACTCCTTTGATTTTCGGACGTGGTGGTGGGATCTGGAAGCGCTGTCAATTTCCTCGGTACAAAAGTTTAGCTTATTTATTGAAAAAGTACTTTTAGTCCAAATTCAACAGCCCATTGTGATTTTTATCGAGGAAATCGATAGTTTACTCAGTCTCAAATTCGAGACTGATGATTTCTTGATTCTAATTCGTTCCTTTGATGAAAATCGCGCGCAACTTCCTGTTTTTCAACGTCTGACTTTTGCTCTGGTGGGTGTGATTACTCCCGTAGATTTAATGCGTAACCGCGATCGCCGTCGTTCGGCTTTTAATATTGGCTCTGCGGTGGAAATAGATGGGTTTACACTAGAAGAAGCGCAACCCCTCGCTGCGGGATTGGTCTGGAAGGTTAGCGATCCACAACTTTTTTTACAAGAAGTGTTGAAATGGACAGGGGCGACAACCGTTTTTAACCCAAAAGCTCTTGAGTTTGGTAGTTCAGGAAATTAGATTACAAGAAAACTTTAATTTATCCCTCGTCAATATTTCCGATTGGATAGGACAAATCGTTCAAAATAAAATTATCGAAAATTGGAAAGCGCAGGATATTCCTCCACATCTAGCTACTTTAGAGCAGCGTATTTTGCGCATTAACGACCAGGGAAGAGGGCGACTTTTGGGCTTATATCAAAAAATTCTGATCCATGACAGCATTGATGCTGATAATGGTTACTATCAGAGTCATTTACAATTAACTGGATTAGTGGTTAAGCGTGAGGGAAAGTTACAAGTCTACAATCCTATTTACCAAGCTGTGTTTAACCAAAACTGGGTTGATCAGGCTCTAGCAAAATTACGACCGCCTTTTTATGCGGAAGCGTTACGCTGTTGGAGAGAGTTAGATAAGCAAGATGAAGCGTTTTTGTTGTGGGGACAAGCATTAGCAGCAGCAGAAGACTGGGCGATGGGGAAAAAGCTAAGTGATGAAGATGAGAAGTTTTTATCAGCTAGTCGGGAGGTGGAAAAACGGGAGCAGAATCGGAAGTTAGAGTTAGCAGAGGAACAGAAAGCGATCGCTATCGAGAAAAATCGAATTATCACAGAAGCGCAAGAAGAAGCAAAGCAAGAAATTATCAAAGTTCGCAAGACTCGGAAGACTGCATTTATCATAGCGGGAATTGCTGGAATATTTGCATTAGGGGGAATCATCGCTTCTACAAAAGAATTTTCAGAAGTAAATAGCCAAAGAAATAAACTTCTAGAAGCAGATATAAATTTATCTGCTAGAAATGCAAAAATTGTATTTCTAGATAATCATGATATTGAAGCAATATTATTAGCTATTAATTCAGGAACAAAATTAAACAAAATCAAGCAAGTAAGCGTAGAATCGCTAAAAGAATTAGAAATTTTTTCAATACTCCCACAAGTAATTTATGGAGTACTAGAGCGGAATCACGGAATAGCAGAGCGGAATCGCTTTGAAAGTCATCAGGGTCCTGTCAAGAACGCCAGTTTTAGCCCGGATGGTCAGCACATCGTCACTGCTTCAGAGGACAAAACCGCCAAGGTATGGGATATCAAGGGGAATTTGCTCGCTACTTTCTCCCGTGATGATTATAATCCTGTCATAAACCCCAGTTTTAGCCCGGATGGTCGGCAAATCATCACCATTTCATACAAAACCCCCAAGGTATGGGATCTGAAGAGGAATTTGCTCGCTACTCTCTCTGGTGATCACGGTTATGTCATTCACGCCAGTTTTAGCCCGGATGGTTGGCACATTTTCACCATTTCACCTGACAGAACCCCCAAGTTCTGGGATCTGAAGGGAAATTTAAAGGTATGGGATCTGAAGGGAAATTTACTCGCTACTCTCCCGGTTCATAGACATAATTACCAATTTTAGCCCGGATGGTGGGCACATTGTCACCTCAGAACACAGAACCGCCAAGGTATGGGATATCAAAGGGAATTTGCTCGCTACTCTCTCTGCTCATCAGGGTGATCTCTGGGAAGCCAATTTTAGCCCGGATGGTCAGCACATCGTCACCGCTTCATGGGACGAAACTGCCAAGGTATGGGATCTGAAGGGGAATTTGCTCGCTACTCTCTCTGGTCATCAGCGTACTCTCTTTCATGCCAGTTTTAGCCCAGATGGTCAGCATATCGTCACCGCTTCATCTGACGGAACAGCCAAGGTTTGGAATATTGATAGCAATATCGATCGCCTGATAAAACGCGGTTGCGACATGGTGCGCGACTACCTGACCACAAATCCTCACGCGAAGGAAGAAGATCGGCAAATGTGCGGTATCGTCAAGCATTAGAAGGTGTTTTAAAACTCACAGATAGCGGGGCTTTCACGCACAACAGGAGTAGCCAAAATCCTTACTTAAAGAGAATTCGGATCTATATTTAACTCCCGTAACTTAGCAGCTAATTTTTCCCTGGCTAATCTTTCTGATTCAGCAAGCTGTTGAGCTAAATCAGCACGCTGTTGAGCTAAATCAGCAAGTTCTTCGGCGGCTTCCCTGGCTAATCTTTCTGACTCAGCAAGTTCTTCGGCGGCTTCCCTGGCTAATCTTTCTGACTCAGCACGCTGTTGAGCTAAATCAGCAAGTTCTTCAGCGGTTTCCCTAGCCGATTTTTCTAAATCAGCACGCTGTTGAGCTAAATCAGCACGTTTTTTTGATATTTCCGCATCTTCTTCCGGTGTAGGAATTAATTCTTTCTCTGTATTGTAGTATCTCACAAATCGATTGTGTACTCCTAAATACAATCCTAACTCCTCGCTCCATATCAGTCCTCTATCATCCGGTTTTATAAGCTTATACTTGCCCCTTGTTAATCTGAAGCCTTTAAACTCTAAGCTCTTGGGACCAAACCAAAAATACTCTGGCGTGCGAAATGTATCCTGATAGAGGAGTTTTTTCTCCACTTTGTCTTTTTTCTCTGTTTTGCGCGATAGTACTTCCAAGATAAAATTTGGATATTTATTATTTTCATCCCACACTACCCAACTTGACCGTTCCTTTTGGGCAGCATTCAGCACTACTAAAAAGTCGGGTCCGCGCCATTTCTTTGCTCGGATGCGTCTTGGGTTAAAATAGACGCTAGTATTTCCCGCAGCAAAGTAATCATTTCTGTCCTTCCATAAGTATTGTAAGCCGGAGAGTAACAGATAAATTTGTTGAAAATGTTTAGGTGATTCCAAAGGTGGTTCGTTGCTGAGTATTTCCCCTGTAGGTAAGATTAAACCCCTATAGATGCTAGCTTGAAAATCTAGTTCCTTTGCTATAATCATTAACTGTTACCATGTTTAAAGCTCCAGGTTTATCCTTTAATCTTAATACATTCTTTCGGTTAATCCTAAGTTTTTCACCACCCACTGGATAAGTCGTGATGATGGTGCTTCTGGGATTAGGTTCGTAAACGCCACAGAGGACGAAGCTAACGCCCAATTAAGCGTCCTGGAAAAAAGCCAAATTCTCTCCCCCCAGAGCCGCACGGCCCCAAAGGGAGAGAATATGCATCCAAGCAACCCTCCCCTCTCAGTTGGATAGCAATTTAAGGGGGGCAAGATTATTGGAAGATGCTTTTATAGTAATTCCAGCCTTGGGCAGTTTTCCTCCTTCTGGAGATAGAGATTATGATCTGGAATTTGTCGAAAAGGAATAGATGATTATGTAAGTATTAATATGCAAAACACGCATTTTTATTTTATGGTACTGCAGTACTATAAAATCTCCTTTTCTTCACTGATGATCGTTATCGGATGCTAACTAATGGGGCGATCGCCAATTTCCATATATTGCGAGTCAAGTACAACTACGAACTTTTAGTGAGATGTTTTTCCAGAAGAATATGTGTTGTAGAATTAAGTAGAGTTTCGTTAAGGTGATTTGGGTATGAGCTCGGTTATGTTGACTCCAATCGCAGAGTTCCTTTCTCAACCTAATATAGAAGCTTCTCCAGCTTGGGAGCTAATCAATGGATGTGCGATTCAAAAACCAATGCCAACCTTGTTTCACTCACGCCTACAGCGCAATCTGGTTAATTACATCAATTTCCATACTGAAAATTTTGAAGCAATACAAGAGTTGCGCTGTATCGTACCTCCCTATTCACCAGTACCAGATATTTCTGTGGTTGTCGTGTCGCGTCTTCCCCAGGAAGATGGACATTTGAATGGAGTCCCAGACTGGTTAATTGAGATTCGTTCTCCTGACCAAAGTACTATAGACTTACAGAACAAGATTCTCCACTGTCTGAGTAATGGGACACAACTGGCTTGGTTAATCGATATAAGTCGGCAACAGATTTGGATTTGGCAAGGAAATGAACTGCCAAGTATCTATTCAAATGCGGATGTTTTACCAACTTTGGGTGATTTACCAGAGCTTAAGGTTAATGCAGTGATGGATATGACTCGCAGACAATAACCTTTTAATTTGATTAATAGACAGCTATAAATCAAGTAAACCTTGCTCTTTTAACTTAGGGTTAAAGCGGATGGGTGTTTTTAAGCCACGTTGTTCTAAAATAGTTAAAATTTCCGATTCTACTCGCCTAGCAATATTTTTGAGAATTTTGCTTTTTGTGATTTCCTCATGGAGAGGATTTTGATAATTATCCCTTTCCTCAGGTGTCATTAATATTTTTACATCTATGGGATTAACCCAGGGTTCCTTATTTGGGCGATCGCTCAGAGATAAATCATTATTCTCAGCTATCCAGGAACTTTCCATATTTTCCAGAATTGTGCGATTAGGACGTTCAATAGTATAAATTTTGACCCAATAGCATTTTTGTGGTTGTCGGATTAAATGTTGTTTGAGACTAAGATAAACATCACGGGAATAACCCACAAATTGGAGAACTTGCTCTTGGTCGAAAATAGCATATACACCTATTTTACCAGAAAAATCTTCTGGTAACTTGCCATCTTGACTAATGTAAGCTATATACTCTAAACTACTCAGAGAGACTATCTTTGTTTCAATTGTCATAAATTTAAATTACCAACTAATAACATTTTAACTAATTTGAGGAAAATTCTATGGCGGTTGTTTTAGATAAAGTCATCCCTCTTGGGAGATTACTGGATGAATATATTAAAATGTTCAATCTGACAGCAGATGATTTAGAGAAAAAAATCCTGGGAGTCGCTGACGGACCTGCAAGCTTTAATGCTGAAATGTATCATCAAGGTAAGATAGTTACATCAGTTGACCCATTATACCAATTTTCTGGTGAAGAAATTTGGCAAAGATTTAATCAAGTAGTTGAGAACATTATCGAGCAAATAAAAGCTACTCCCAACGATTGGGTTTGGAGTCATTATAAAAATCTAGAGGATTTAAAACAGAGTCGGTTACAAGCAATTAAAAACTTTATTGCTGATTATAATCAACAGAGAAACAGTGGTAGATACGTACTAGGTGAATTACCTAAGTTAGCCTTTAAAAATCAAGAATTTGATTTAGCACTTTGTTCACATTTTTTGTTTTTGTATTCTGACCATTTTGATTATAACTTTCACCTAGATGCAGTCTTAGAAATGCTGCGTGTAGCCAAAGAAATCAGGATATTTCCCCTGCTAACTTTAGGATTAAAACCTTCTCAACATTTAGATAATATAATTGAATACCTGAATAACAATGGTTATCAAGCTACGATTGAGCCAGTTACATATGAATTCCAGCGTGGAGGAAATAAGATGTTAAAAGTTAACTCAAATTAGTCAATATACTTCATCATTAACTATCTTTTTCACCCCTGACATTTCTTTACAAATAGCCTTTAAGTTCCATAGTCATTCATGGCGAACTACCAAAACTAGAGAACCGCCAACTATGAGCGCTGTTGCCATTACAAGCAGACCTCCGGTAAAACTATGAGTAGCATCCTTAATTAAGCCGATAATGTAGGGACTGACAAATCCTCCCAGGTTACCGACAGAGTTAATTAATGCCAAGGAGCCAGCTGCTGCAGTACCGCTTAAAAATCCAGTCGGTAATGCCCAAAATGGGCCTAGAGCACTCCAAATCCCTAATGCTGCTAAAGAAAGAGCAGCCAGAGCAGCTACAGGATGATGAAAAAAAGCAGTGAGGACTAAACCAAATGCTCCTATAAAAGCTGGGATAGCTACATGAGCGCGACGTTCTTTAGTCCGATCTGAATGACTACTAACCAAAAGCATTCCTATTGCACCTACCAGATAGGGAATAGCTGAAACCAATCCTACCCAAAAGTTGTTTAGTCCAGAAAAACCTTTAATAATTTGTGGTAACCAGAAACTAATACCATAAAGACCAATTACCAAAGTGAAATAAATTAAGCTCAATAACCAAACTTTAGGATTGACAAAAGCTTGGAGTAAGGTATAGTTATGGCGTTGCTTTTTCTGCTGATATTCTAGCTCCAATCTCTCCTGGAGCCACCCACGCTCCTCTTCTGTCAACCATGTAGCTTTTGCTGGAGATTCGCACAGATATTTCATCTATCTTTTGTGGATATTTTTATTCTTTGCTGTCCAGTATAGATATTAAACTGTTCTGCTCGTAAAAAACCAATTAAAGTAGTACCAAATTCCTCAGCGACTGATACAGCTAAACTACTGGGAGCAGATACAGAACAGACAATTGGTATTCCCGCAGCTACGGATTTTTGTAAAATTTCAAAGCTGGAACGACCACTGACCATTAAAATATGGTGACTCAAAGGTAATTGGTGACCAAGTAGTGCTACGCCAATTAATTTATCTAGTGCATTATGACGACCAACATCTTCTTGTGCGCTAATCAACTGTCCTTCAGCATCAAAAATCGCCGCAGCATGTAATCCACCAGTTGATTTAAAGATGGTTTGAGATGCTTTTAGTTGCTGCGGTAATTTGTAAATGATATCTGGTGTGACTAGAGGTAAGGGTGCTAGAGGAGGATAGTTACGTAGACGTAAAGCTTCTAGGCTAGCTTTTCCACAAACTCCACAAGCACTACTGGTATAAAAATGGCGGGATAAAGGCTGTAAATCTGGAATGAGGTGCGATCGCAATGCTACATTAACGATATTTTGGCGGATTTTCCCAGATTGACAGTAACTAATACTGCGAATATCTTCACGACAGCTAACCACACCTTCACAGTAGAGAAAACCAGCAGCCAAAGCAAAATCTGCCCCTGGGGTGCGCATAGTCACAGCTACTGTGAAATTCTGCTCAACCAAACGAATTTCTAATGGTTCCTCCACAGTCACGTAATCTAAACGTTGGTGTACATGATCCTGAGACACTACCCAGATATGGCTTTTAGATTTACTACCGATGTGAGTATTCATCATGCTAAAACTTAACTTAATGACTTATATTTAATGACTTATATTTTATAACTTTTTCAGCATAACTTAAATCGTTGTAGTAAACACACTAAGTTATACTGAAAAAGTAGACCAAAAGTAGTAGTACAAGCGTAAAATCAATTACACACGCTCTTATGCAAAACTTTGACGATCTTATTTCCAGCATTGAGAAATCTATTCAGGATAATAATGACGTACTTCAGTCAGACATATTAGACACTCAAATTATTAACCTGAGCAATCAATTACTAATTGAGGCAATCGAAAGAAATGCTTATGCTATTCACATCGAACCTTTAGAGGACATTTTACGCATTCGTTTTCGCATAAATGATATATTATATGAACCATTTAAACTATTATCAAAAGAAATTATTTCTCCCATAATTCGCCAATTCAAAATAATGGCTAATTTGTGTCATGAAGAATCTCAAATACCGGAAATTAGTATTATTCAGCAAATATATCAAGGACATACAGTACGTTTTCTTGTTGATACCATCCCAAGTCTCTATGGAGAAAAGATAGTTTTACGAAGATATGATAAAAACCCAATAAATTTAGATTTAAATAAATTGATTGTCAATTGCGAAACTTTACAGCTTATTAGAAAAATAATTCGCCATCCTTTTGGGTTAATTCTGGTGGCTGGCTATGAAGGATGTGGTATGACTACTACTTTATATTCTCTATTAGCAGAATTAAATAAACCAGACAAAAATATTATCTGTTTTACTGATAAGGGTATAGAATATAGTTTGCCTGGAATCAATCAATTTTCTGGTCGTGAAATAAATATGAGAATAAACTGTTGTATGCGGCAAGATCCTGACGTTATTCTTGTAGATGAAGTCAGAAGTTGGGAAACAGCTAAAAGTGTAATCAATGCGGCTGAAAAATGTTTAGTATTAGCAGGATTACATACGTCATCAGCACCGGAGGCGATTCTACGTTTAGAAGAAATGGGTCTTGAACAATTTAGGATTCTTGACCTCGTTAAAGGCGTGATCTCTCAACGGTTACTCCGGCGTGTTTGCTCCAACTGTGCTATTATCTACACACCTACTAAAGCAGAGTTGGCACATTTTGGATTAATCGCCCCAATCGCAGACTTCAACTAAAATTGGGCTAACTAACCATACAGATGCTAAATTATTATTCCGTACTGGAGGTAATAGGTGGTTACTACCGTATTAAAATCTATATCAGAATTGCACAAACCTATTGGAGAACAGCGTGTAGTAATTCATGGAGTATCTTGGGATTCCTATCTCCAAATTATTAACGCCTTACCGCAAGCACGCAGTTCTCGCTTGACCTATGATGATGGAACTCTAGAAATCACAATGCCTTTAGAAGATCATGAGTTTTCAGGTCGATTGATCGAACGCTTTATTTTGACACTAGTGGAACTCATGGGAATGAGGATAAAAACAATGGGTTCAACTACCATGAACTATCCCCACCTCAAACAGGGAGCAGAACCAGATAATGCTTACTACATTCAAAATCAACCTCTAGTTAAAGGGCGTAATGTTAATTTTAGCCAAGATCCCCCACCAGATTTAGTGGTGGAAGTGGATATTACCCATACTGATATTGAAAAAAATAAATTCTACGCTAACATTGGTGTACAGGAGTTTTGGCGCTTCAATGGTCAAGTATGGCTAATTTATCAATTACAGAATGGTTCCTACATCGAAGTTACAGCAAGTCCGACTTTTCCCAAAGTACCAAAAGAAAGACTTTATGCTTTTCTCGAACAAGCAAAAGATGATGAAATTGCTGCAGTGCAATCACTTCGTACTTGGTTTGCAGAGTATATAAATATGTAAAACAACTAAAAAAAGCTCTTGCAATTAAGCAAGAGCCATTAACTAATATAGAGTATGCTAATGTCAAAGAAACCTAGTCTAGGTCACCCAAAGCTAGAACTGGCTCTGTCTCACGGTCAATACCCTTCTCAAAGCCACCAGCAGCTGCGCGAGCGCGTCCAGCGTGCCATAAGTGACCAATCAGGAAGAAGAAACCTAAGACAAAGTGAGAGGTAGATAACCAAGCACGAGGGGAGACATAGTTGAAGGAATTGATTTCCGTAGCTACACCACCTACAGAGTTCAGAGAACCCAGAGGAGCGTGGGTCATGTATTCAGCAGCACGACGAGCTTGCCAAGGCTGAATATCTTTCTTGATTTTTTCTAGGTCAAGACCATTAGGTCCACGTAGAGGCTCTAACCAAGGACCACGAAAATCCCAGAAGCGCATGGTTTCACCACCGAAGATAATTTCTCCAGTAGGAGAGCGCATTAAGTATTTACCTAAACCAGTAGGACCCTGAGCAGAACCAACGTTAGCACCTAAACGTTGGTCGCGGATTAAGAAGGTGAGAGCTTGAGCTTGAGAAGCTTCTGCGGCGGTTGGTCCGAAGAATTCGCTGGGGTAAACAGTGTTGTTGTACCAAACCATGGTGGAAGCAATAAAGCCCATCAAGGAAAGCGCACCTAAGCTATAGGAAAGATAAGCTTCACCAGACCAGATAAATGCGCGGCGAGCCCAAGCAAAAGGCTTGGTGAGGATGTGCCAGATACCACCAGAGATACAAACTAAGGCTACCCAAATATGACCGCCGACAACGTCTTCTAGGTTATTAACGCCAATAATCCAGCCTTCGCCACCGAAAGGAGCTTTAATTAAATAACCAAAAATGACAGCTGGGTTCAATGTGGGGTTAGAAATTACGCGGACATCACCACCACCAGGAGCCCAAGTATCATAAATGCCACCGAAGAACATTGCCTTCAGGACAAACAGCAATGCACCTAATCCTAAGATGATTAAGTGGAAGCCGATAATATTGGTCATCTTATTTTTGTCTTTCCAGTCATAACCAAAGAATGAGGAGTACTCTTCTAAGGTTTCTGGACCGCGCACTGCGTGGTAGATACCACCAAAACCTAAAACAGCAGAGGAGATTAGATGCAGTACACCAACTACGAAGTAGGGGAAGGTATCGAATACTTCACCACCTGCACCGACACCCCAACCTAATGTAGCTAGGTGAGGTAGCAGGATCAAGCCTTGCTCGTACATTGGTTTTTCTGGAAGGAAGTGAGACACTTCAAATAGAGTCATTGCTCCAGCCCAGAAAACAATCAAACCAGCGTGAGCAACGTGAGCGCCCAGCAATTTACCAGATAAGTTGATTAGACGAGCATTACCAGACCACCAGGCAAAACCTGTAGAATCTTGGTCGCGTCCAGCGCCTAAAACGTTAGTTCTATTAGAGAGCGTTACCACGAGGTAATACCTCCTCAGGGAATACAAATTGTTCGTGGGGTTGGTCTTGAGGAGCCATCCAAGCGCGGATACCCTCGTTCAGCAAAATGTTTTTGGTATAGAAAGTTTCAAATTCTGGGTCTTCAGCTGCTCTTAACTCTTGTGATACGAAGTCATAAGCACGTAAGTTGAGCGCTAAACCCACAATTCCGACTGCGCTCATCCACAATCCGGTGACTGGAACGAACAGCATAAAGAAGTGTAACCAACGCTTGTTGGAGAAAGCAATACCGAATATTTGTGACCAAAACCGGTTTGCTGTCACCATGGAGTAGGTTTCTTCTGATTGAGTTGGATTGAAAGCGCGGAAGGTGTTAGCTGCTTCGCCATCTTCAAACAGGGTATTTTCTACTGTTGCACCATGAATAGCACATAACAGAGCACCACCCAAGACACCTGCTACACCCATCATGTGGAAGGGGTTGAGTGTCCAGTTGTGGAATCCTTGCAGGAATAATAAGAAACGGAAAATTGCTGCTACGCCAAAACTGGGAGCAAAGAACCAGCTGGATTGTCCCAAGGGGTAAATTAAAAACACGCTGACAAATACTGCAATTGGTCCAGAAAATGCCAA
>Ga0116228_10000027_pt1 | contig 79125 bp, 125 predicted proteins | sample S1TSphfallax_2_FD_89694 | JGI IMG/M metagenome (GOLD analysis project Ga0116228, IMG submission 89694) | Host-associated microbial communities from peat moss isolated from Minnesota, USA - S1T2_Fc - Sphagnum fallax MG | ecosystem: Host-associated > Plants > Peat moss > Unclassified | place...
AAATAGATAGGTGTATATATATTTTTTTTTGAAAATTGGAAAACAGGACAAATTTACCTCTTTCCTTAATAGAATCAAGCACTTAAGCTATTTTAGAAATTGGACAGAACTGGACAGGATGACCTAAGTCTTTGATTTATAAGGATATTTTGATTTTTGCAGTTGGACACGCTTTTGCCAAAGATAGGGGAAAAGGGGGAATTTTAGGACAGTTAGGGTGATTTCTGGGGAAATTTGTTGTTGGTTCAATAATTAAGTTGTTTTTGATATAACTAAATTGCTGAAAGGAAATTATTCTTTAGCGCATAAAAATTATAAAAAAGGAAATATTTTAATGGCGTCGAAAACAAGCGACCTACCACTGAACGAGTTGTATGAGAAAAAAATTACAAAATCCGTAGAGGTGGCAATTCAGAGTAAAGAAGATTTTTCGCAGATCTCTCCCTCGTACTGTGAGCGAGTTTGTAAGCTTAAATGTAAGAGACCTGAGAAAGTTTCGTTATTAAAAGGTAAAGTTGATATACTTATCATCCAAGATCACGCAATGCCTCGTGGTAGATTTGATAGGACCGAAGATGCATCAGAGCTTATTCAACGTAGAATCATAGACTTTATCTGCGAGAAAGCGGGGTTCGGGGGGTTAACCTATAGAACAGTTAATCTGTTGAAATGCTTTCCCGATACAGTAGACACCCCTAAAGGTAAATCTCCAACCATTGCCATATTGCAGAAATGTAAACCTTATTTGATGGAAGAGATCAGGGCCTCTGAGCCTAAGGTTATTATCAGCCTATCAACGGCTGTAACAAAAACTCTCGGGTATACAAAATTCTCCAACACTAATAATAGAGGAGAAATCGTAGGGGGTAACGTGGTAATTACCTTGCACCCTAGAGTTCTTACTATGATACGTCAGAACGCGTCAGGCAAGATGTGGGGTAGTGATTACTTTGGAGTTATTCTCAGGGATTTCAAAAAGGCTGCCAGGATTGCACGTGGAGAATTGAAAATTATCCCACTAGAAGAAGCCTTGGAATTGCAAAGAGCAAACATCAAGGTTTGTGCTTCTTTAGAAGAAGTGGCGACAATGGTTGAGCAAATCAACTCCCTTCCCGAAAACCAACTGATATCATTCGATACCGAAACTACCGGGCTGGATCCCATGGATAAAGATGCGAGAATTCTATGCGCACAATTCGGATGGAGAGACGTTACTATAGATAAAATTGTATCCGTAGTCGTACCTTTATGGCATAGGGATAACACCGCCTATGATCCTGATGTAGCCTGGAAAATGCTAGTCCCACTGTTGCTAAGCCCACACATACTTAAAGTAACCCAGAACGGGAAATTCGATTATCTATATGTATACCATACTACTGGTGTACGTATGCAGGGCTGGGAACTAGATGTAATGCTGATGAACCATGCTTTATCTAGTGGAGAGCAAGGGTGTTACGGTTTGAAATCTGCCATTTGGGATTTTGCCCCAGAGTTAGGCATTGGCGGATACGAGAACTTATTACCTAAGTTAACAAAAACAAAAGATATAGAAGAAGACTCTGAAGAAAAGGAAGAGGAAGAAGATGGCGACTGACGTTAAATTGATTGATGAATCTTTAAAGTTTGTATGGGCCTACATGCTGGAAGTGGGTATTATTACTAATGGTGAATGGGAATACTATGGCGGCGGATATAAACGTGTTATCACCGATGGTAAAAGTGATTTAACTTCTGTAATGAGTGGGGAATATTACGCTAAAGACATTCTTAAGAACAAGTTAAAAGCATTTGGTATAGACTGGTATCACACTAAATCTCCACAGTCTTCGATGAAATCTGAGTTTACAGATACGTTTCATCCTGCAAGAGAAGTTGAAACTTTGCTAGGTACATTGGTATTAAACGATGGAACTAGTTACCAGATTGGGGTAGATCATTCTGAACAACGATTTTCTGATTACGTAAAGTATCTGAGCCAATTGGCTAAGGATAAAGAACGGGTAAAAGAAATACTGGGGGAAGTGGTATGACCGACGCAATACTCCCTAAAGGCACGTTAAAGAGAATCCACGTTAATCAGCATAATATACGTGCAAATGCTTTTCACCAAAATACAGACTTGCCGGTATTCAGTATTAAAACCTCCAAAGGTAATATTGCTGCAAATTCGGTTACAATCCTAGGCCCCAATGTTCTTCAGTACTTACTAGACAAACCCCTTAGCTGCGGAGCCAAAGTTTGGATTAAAACCAAGGAGGCGGTAGTATATGAATTATCAGAACAACAAGGATTAGATATTTAATATGGCAGCAGCGGTTAAAACTAAAACAACAAAAGCCGAAACTCCGATATACCGTACGTACGAAGATTTCCCATCTGAGGACTTGTATTTTTATGCAGGCCTCGATTGCATTGCAACTAGCACAGTACTATCAGCAATCTTTCCCCGGCTTTTAGAAGAACCTTATCATAGGAAAACTGGCCTTAAAGGGGAACCTGTAGTTAGCAGGGCGAAGTCTATTCTTGAGACCAACGAGGAGATTACCAAACCGGCTTTGGAGTATATCCTCGATATGGAAATCAATGGCATCAAGTATGACATTGAAAAAAACCAAGAAATTTCTCGGAGAATGGTAGCAGAAATTGCCGCATTAGATGTGGAGATTTTCAAAGTAGTACCTGAAGGACTGAACCTGGATTCAGGTACAGAAGTAGCAAAATTCCTTTATGTAACACAAGGCTTAACCCCTCCGTCGTTTACTGCTAATAATGAACCTAGCACCGATGGTGAAGCTTTATTAACTCTGGCAGGATTGAACCCTCTCAATCCTCCAGCAGATTACAAAACTCCAGACCCGGAGAAACAATACTTGGCTTACATGGCCAAGCGTAAAGATATTAATTCAACGCATAACACTTTTGTAAAGACGTATGTTGAAGACTTTGTTAAGAGGGATGGCCGCATACACCCCAGTTATAATCTTCATGGCACTAGCGGGTTTAGGATTAGTGGAGACTCTCCTAATCTTACTCAGTTACCCAGACCTAAGCACGGGTATAATATTCGTGACTGCTATGTAGTAGAAAAAGGGTATTGTTTTATAGCATTTGACTTCTCAAGTGCTGAAGTGAAGATTCTAGGTGCCCTATGTGGCGATTTTGAAATGCTTAGAGCAATTAAAGAAGGACTTGATTTTCATAGCTTTTCGGCTAGTAGTATGCTAGGAGTACCTTACGGAGATTACATGAAGGTACTAGAAGATAAACAGGACGAGAAATTTAAAGAGTATAAGCATTATCGGCAAGTAGCAAAAGTGTTGACTTTCTCCATATTATATGGATCATCTGCCGGCGGCATAGCCATGCAGTTGAATGTAACAAAAGAAGAAGCTCAGCGGTTGATGGATATGTACTTCAACGCCTATCCCGGCATGAAGACTTTCATTGACAACGCTCATAACGAAGCAATCTGGAATCAACGCGTTATTACCCCATTTGGGCAACGCAAACAACAATACGGTACTTTCTCTTGCTTCAAACGTACGGCGGCATATAACGCAGCTTTACGCAATTCTAGCAATGTTTTAGTACAGAGCACTACCTCAACTTTAGGTTTAATTGTATTCTCCCGTCTTAATCAAGCCCTAAAGAAACTCGACCCTCGTTGCAAGGCTATTTGCACGGTCTACGATTCTGCAGAGTTTGAAGTCCCCGTAGAGCTAGCAGCTCAAGCAATTGAGATTTGTTATTACTACCTCAATGACTACCCACAGACTATATTTCCTTGGTTAAAGCTAAGTATTGGCTGTGAGGGGGAGTGTGGAAAGTCTTGGGGGCAAGTCAAAGGAGTACACCGAGGAGTCTCTCAGGAAGAACTTGAAAAACTGCTAAGTTCCATATAACACTCAACCCACCGTCCCTATTATAGGGCATTAAACCAAAACAGGAGTATAAGTATGTCTACCTATATCACTAAATTTCAACGTCAATCCGCAATCAGCAGAGTTGATTCTATCGCTAATGAACTAATTCACAGTATTAATTCTAAAGGAAAAAACGTTGCGGCAAGTATCGCTTACGTAAGAAAGCATCAAGCTCAAGTTGCCGATTATTTTACCTATACTCCTGTTCCAAGTTTTCTGGTGGAATTAAGCAAATTTGAATTGAACATGTGCAATGACCTTAACATTGCATACCAACGAATCATCTCACCAACTGTAGGGCAATAATAAAATGAACCAAACTCAACGTAAATACGCTATTCAACGCATCAACGAGCTCTTCTTTGCAAAGTCCCGGGAGATTCGCTCCCTCTTTCAAGCGGATCCTAAGAATCAATTGCCTGCGGTAGCTTGGCGTAATCCCCCTGCAGACATTGAAATTATCAAAGTATTGTGTGGAAAACCTAGTAAAGCCACTCTTAAGACCGACGCGCAACTTCTAAAAGAATACTCCAATTACCAAACTCCAGGGCGTATAAGATTGCAAGACTTGTGTGAACTTCAAGATCCTAAAGAAAAGGCTGAATTGGAGAAACAACAAACGGCAGTAAATGCTCGTCGTAAGGTTATGGAGGATAAAATTCTTGACTTACAAAAAAAGGCCGATGAATCTAAAGACGCTATTATGCTATCCGATGAGGCTGAGGCCTTGAAGGCTATCGCAGCATTTACCAAAATTCTGGAAAGTGCGTAATGTCAAATTTTCTAGTAACCATTACCGGGGCGGATGACGAGGTTGACCCAGTATTCCTCTCTATGATGAGTAAAGAGTACCCATTTGTTGAGTGGGGGGTTCTATTCAGCGAAACTCAGCCTGACACTAGGCGCTACCCTTCCAAACGTTGGCGAGAAGCTCTGTACGCCGAAACTATGACTGCTCAGCACCCCATTAGTCTTAGTGCCCATATTTGTGGCCGTATGACTAATACAATTTTGGAGAAGAGATCTACTCTGGTAACAGAAGTAGATTTGTTTTACCGTCGAGTTCAGTTCAATAGAACTAACGACGGAAATCAAAAGGAGTTGATGGATTATATTAGCAATACTTCTACTCAATGTATCCTGCCCTGCAATAAGAGCACTAAAAGCGTACTTCAATCTTTGACCCCAGAAATATATCAGAAAACATCAATTCTATTTGATGCTTCTGGCGGTAATGGCATTGAAGTTGAAACTTGGCCTTCTCACGATGATAACTTTTTTCGTTGTGGGTATGCTGGAGGCATTAAGCTTGGCAATATAGAAAAGCACTTAACTACTCTGACTTCTCGCTATGGGACTAAGCCTTTCTGGATTGATTTGGAGAGTGGGGCCAGGGATCTACAAAATGACTTTTGCCCAACAGAAGTGGAGAATCTCTTAAAAGTAGCAGCACGATTCCATGTAATGACAAAAGATCGTGTGGTTCAAGTGCCCGTTAAAAGTTCAATAATTTTAACATAATTGGTATAATAAACCTGTAGTAATAAACCTTATCGTATTTATGTAATGCGGTACGATTACTGAGAAGTGATACATTTCTCTTTAGTTTTCTCGGCTCTTACACAGCCCACAGGGCTGCTCCGATGCCGAGCAGGCCAATGGCCACGAGGATAAGGTTTAATTAACTAAAGAAATAATTGGAGGAAGAAATGAAAGAAGGATTGATATTATCTTCGCTTGCAGAAGTAATTGAAGATGAGGTAAAAGATTCAGAAGGTAAGATTGTACGGCAAGATCTTTCCTTTTTAAATGATTTTTCAGGGTCAGATTCCGTAGAAGATAATTACGGTAGATCCAAATGGGTGAAGACTCGTAAATGCTACTGCCCCAGTAACGCTGAAACGGATTGCCGTTTTCATAGCCCAGAAAAAGCTGGTTGGGAAAAATGCCCCCATAGCCCCGATCCAAAAATGAAATTTCCTCCAAAGGGATTTTGGTTATGGGCTCGAAATCCTATGTATGGAAAACCTCTTACAGAAGATGAGAAGGCAGAATTGGAAGCGGCGTAAATGCCTATATTCTGGTGGGTAATTTTAATTGTAGTAGTTATAATTATAGGATTTTGGCTTGAAATATTGCCGGACCTTTTCTTGGTAATTATTACTTCTATCCTGGATGACTGAGTAATACGTAAGAACACTAGAGTTACCACATTGGCTCGGTGCCCCGGTAAATGTGGCGTTGGACTAAGGAGCCCGGATGATGAGCAGAGACTCCTTTAGGGAAGAAAATTTGGTTGAATTCGAATTTTCTTTTTTAGCATCAAGAGATTTTGACTTTTAGATTATGCGTGATATACTTTACCTCTCATAGAGAAGGTTTAGATCGCAGATGTCTACATCAGAAAACAATACTAATAACAGCAAAGATATTGTAGTTACAACTACAAAGGGGTATGTAGGAGAAGTCTGGGGTAATTTGAAGATAGTTAGAAGAATTAGCTTAAAAGCCCCTAAGAAGCAAGTCATACTGTACGTCAAGTGTAATTGTGGAAATCCTAACGAGTTTAAAACTAGACTATCAATACTTAATGGGGAAGTAGGATACTTGGGAAGTTGCGGGTGTAAAGATAATGATCCTGAGTATATTGAACGTAATAAACAAGGATGGTTTGTCAAAGCTTTTAACGATGCTAAGAATAGAGATAGCAGGAAAGATCGAGGGGAGATAGGTATTGAGATAAGTGACATAGCGGAATTGTATGAATCCACCGATGGACATTGTTCTAAGACTGGCAAGAAGTTTAGATTCTATAGCGTCAAAGAAAAAGCTGATGACCAACCCTCCTTAGATAGAATTGACTCTTCCAAAGGGTATACCAAAGGTAACATACAAATAACGTGTTGGGAATACAACAGGAAAAAGGGAGATTCTACGGATGCGCAACATGAGCAACATTGCCTAGATGTTTTGTCAACCAAAGGATACCAGATTGTTCATCCGAGATTCAAAAGTCTTTCACTCCCACCACTGAAGCCTTTACAAGCTCAATTAAAATTGAACTTCCTCACTAGAATTAAACTTACCTGGGCGGAATTAATCGATACTTTCAGGTTTCATCAAACACGATACGGATACGCGTAATGACTATTTCACAAACAAGAACAACAGACTATGTTCAGACAGATTTGTCTGGGCAAAAGTTCGGAGATTTAACAGCAGTAAATCTTTCCAGAGTAACTTCAGAAATGCCTTATAAATCCTTTTGGAACTGTAAGTGTATTTGCGGAAAGACAAAAGAAGTAACTACTTTTCACCTTAAATCTGGTATCACTAAAAATTGCGGATGCAAACCTCATGAACACAAATCAACTGCTTAATTGGCTAAAAAATAATCTTATCGGTAAAGACATTACTAAGATGTCTCCTGAACAGGCAAAAATGAAACTGGTAGCAATTCAGACTTTACTAGAAGTAACTTTACAAGAACACAGAGAAGAAGAGAATATAAAAGAAGAAAGGCCTATTAGCCCCCCGCCTATCCCCCTTAAAGGCGTAGGCGCACCTATTAAAGTTAGAGATGATATTAAAGAGGGGTGGAGACAATTGGAAGAAGAAATGAAAAAAAGACGGATTAAAAATCCCCCATATACATTACTTTCAAGTATTCCTTTAGATATGCAATTTATGGAGTCTGAATGAAGAAATACTATTTAGGCATCGATCCTGGTAAAGTAAATCTTGGGCTTGCAATCATTTCATACGATGCCGAAACCAAGAAAACCGCGTATGTATTTTCAACTGTACTAGTTCCTAATTCCTATAAGAATCCAGTACTATTCACAAAAGAAATAACTAATCTAATAGGGGCTCACACAGACGGGCACTTATCGGGAGTAGGTATTGAACGTTTTGTGTCTTTTGATGATAAGTTTACTAAAGACGCGGAGTTCATTGTACAATTGATAGGATCTCTTGTATTCTATTTCTTGAACTATTGGAGTCTTGGGCCTGTAATGGTTCGTAGTGTGGAATGGAAACAGGCGCTAGTAAAACACTTATTCAAGACAAAAGGGTTTGACAATCCTAGCACTAGTCTTGATAAGAAATTTTCAATTGCGGCTGCAAAAGCATGTTTAGATGAAGGCGCCCCTGAGTTCAAGGAAGACCACACTGCTGATGCTATTTGTCTTGCATACACTTCATTAATGAAAGACATTTCGGCATGAATAATTTCGAAAAAGAGCTTGAAAGTTTAAAAGAGGAAGCGAGAGATAGTATCAATGAGTCTATTGAGGTTTTGAAAAATAAGTATGAACGGTACAAAGATTACGAAATAAATGTTGATATCGATATCTATTGGAACGAATGGGATGAATGGGCTAAATCCTCAAAGGAGGTAAAAGTAGAAACTCCCTCAGAACCAGAACCTATCGATGTAAACGCTTCAGTAGAAAAAGCATTGAGTCAACTAGGGCCCCAAGACGTTTTCATTCTTCCAGAGCAGTTTTATGAAGAATGTTCTAATGAACTGAAATTGAAATTAGGGGCATTACAAATGGAAAAGAGAATCATCTACTTTAAGAAGGGTGTTCTATATAATGCATCTCTTCTTTCTACTGGACATGCGGGAGCGTTCAGTGGCTTCTAAAAAAGGAAATGACTTAATTTTAGTAAAGCTTTCCGATTGGCAAGGGTTGTATATAAACAACACTTTATGGGGAGAGCAGCACCGTTTGATCTTGGAAGATGTTTTAAGCGAATTAGCTAAACTGGGAACAAGCATTACATCTTTTAGACTTTTCAACGTCGAAGATGAAAAGAATTTTGAAGAAAAGTTGGGATATTTTTTCCCGAAAAGCTTTACAGATCTTCAAAATACGGTTAAACTAATTACATGAGCACTTTAATTCTGAAATCCTGCAATTCTTTTAATAATAACTTTGGTCAGCAGGCCAAAGCGTATTCCTATTGGAATTCAAAATTGGTCAGGGTTTCATGAGAGCATATTAATAATTCGTAGTTATCTCCTTGAATGAAAGCCCTGGTAAATCCGGGGTTTTTGTTTTTAAGGGCTTTAATATTAAAGCACTCAAATAAAATTAATCAAACTTAATTTAGATTCAAAAAAATCGTATGCTACAAATAGGTTTTGGCAAACATGAAGGTAAACTATTTGCCAGAGTTGATTTGTGGTTTTTTGGTATTAGGATTTCCTAATCTATAACCAATGGGTGAGTTGGGCAATTGGTCGGCCCGTCAGTCTGTAAAACTGATTCCCTAACGGGACGTGAAAATTCGAATTTTTCCTCACCCATCACTTCTTTCAGAGATGGGGCTACAACCAGGTACCCCTGGTACTTTAGAACATCTTCGCACAGCTTTAAGAACTCTGGTATAAGTAAATCGCTTTTAGCCCTATTAACTTCGGCGCTTAAAATGCCGCAATTAGATAGATCATTAACGCCTCCTTTGCTAGAGGGTACTATATGATCTAACTCCCAGCTTCGAGTATTTTGTATATCTATAGGTCTGCCTGATAAATAGCAAACAGGGTTATCCCCAATCTTTTCTTGTAATTGTTTAGGTGTGAAATTTAACTGGGATGCAGGCATATTTTTAATTTCGTTAGTTTTGTGGAAACTTCTTATTTTGAGATAGATATTTTTATCCAAAAAACTTTTTACGCTTCTCTTTTCTTTATTAATAGGATAAGAATAAAAGGGTATAGATTTTCTATATAAAAAATGTTCAATTTTGGGAATAAAAGGATCTGATTTTCTTCGTTTTTGCCTCCTGACAGAAGACTTCTTTTTTTGACCAAAACCTACGTGGTAAGATATAGTTCCTTTTGAACATCCAACTATTTCCGAAATTTTGTTATAAGAAAAACCTAACTCACGTAATTCTAGTATTTTTTGCTTTTTTGTTTTTTCGTCCATATCGATATATTATACAATATTTTTGATAGGATAGAAACTAACAAATTGCAATAAACCCCCTCATTTTTGGTATAAGTATAGTACCATAAACTTATCTGAGGTGATGGAATCATGGCTGCAACAAAGAACCCTGGAACCAGTACAACTAGCCATAGACCTAAAAGGAATTCAAAGTTGGGCAGTTCTATAAGCCAAGCTTTGAAAAAGGCTCAAAGCTCTATGGATTCAAATCCCCCCTCACTCCCTGCTGTAAAACGTAAGCCTGCCGCAATACCAGCGTCGGCTACGATAACAGTAGCAACAATAATAACAAAGCCAGTGGTTCCTCTGCCGCCAGTTGAGTCTATGGAAGGTGCTGTAATAGTGGAGGAAGATCTGACTAACCCCCTAGAGTCGTTTAATATACCCAGCTTTTCTCGATTGCACTTGGACGAGGATATGTTAAGCATCTCCTTGAACTTGGAAGATCAAGAAATGAAGGTGTTGGAATCTGTGGAGGAACCGGAATCTTCTCAAACCAAACCGATTATCGATGAAGAGGCACGTATGGGAACAAACGGCTCTGAAGACGAAAATGGGGATGACGATGACCGGTTGGAGCAATTGACTAGAAGTAATAGCAATATCCATCTGATTGTCGATCATACAGCTGAATTAGAGGCAGAAGCTGCCCGCCAATCTGAGGAAAAACTTCTTACCGTAATGAGGGCTTACATGCAAAATACCAACAACCAGACTAACTCCGCCGTTGATCAGAATAAATCCCTGTTCGGCGAATGGGATTACAAGGCTAAGGTCGGAGCAAGCATATTAGGGACTGTAACCGTAGCAGGGGTATTTATATTCCTGTTGGTAAACCGTTCCTAGTACTTCAGTAACAGGTAGTAAAGAGCCCTTCCTAAAAAGGTTGGGCTTTTCTTTTAGTGAAAATTTACGAATATGAAATATGAAAACAGATCCAAACAACGCTTGTGGTAATTCTGAAGAGAGAGATTGATATGGGCTTTTATACATGACTTTTTAGCTCATCCAATTATGGCCATAACTCTATGGGGTAAATGGGCTTTAGCGTTTCACGATTATACTTCTAATAGAGCGTGGCCTCGTGTTATAATGAAGCCTGCTAATGATATTTACAAAATTAAGCATCCAAATGTAAATCATATTTTTGTAACGAAGGCTAATTCTAAAGAAGAAGCAGAAGTTAAAGCATATGATTGGTTCAAGAGTTTAGAAATTCAATTAGGCGGTAATTTTATATTGGAATAATTAAAATGAAAAAATTGTTTTTAGCCGTAGCGTTAAGTGCAGTATTTAGCAATGCTTTCGCACAAGAAGTAAAAGTTGATTTCGGAGTAACTAAGTTTACTCAAGTATCAAACGGTAATTGGTATCAAGAAGGCTTTCCTTATACCCTAAGACTGACTTCTCCAACAGCATCGATTAAGATCTTCACTGACAAAGGAGAGAGTGGCTGGCAATATGGCCTAGGATTCGATTATATGGGCCGTGTGACCTCCGATGCGATGGTTCTGGACTCAGATGCCAACTACAACGCAAACAGTCCTACGCACTGCAATGGACCTTGTGGACCCCTTTCTCATATGCAGGGTCAAGGAACTATTCCGAGTGCTTTTTTAGCTGCACGTAAGAATTATAGTACTTGGTTTTATGAAGTAGAAGGATACGCAACTCGCCCTAATTATGAGAATACTAATTATGACTGGTATGGTGGACCTAATAATTCTGTAGGACCTTTAGTATCTCATATTGACCATCAAGTTAAGACTACTTATGGATTAGGGCTGGCATTAGGATATAGACTTACCGGGGCTGATAGTGTAATGTTTAAACTGATTCCTACTGAGGCTAAGAATTCGCAATCAGATCCCCTCGCACCTTCTGGCACGGCTTATTACAAGGCTGTGTATGATAAGGAATCGTTCAGTATTGTTTTGGAGCATTCATTCTAATGGTTAAGATAGATCAAGAATACTACGCAGTTAAAGATGTTAATGGCATGCTACTTAAAGGTAGAGGCAGCAGTACCAATGGACTATATAGTAGTGAAAGCAAAGCTTTGAGCCATATAAACAAGAATATCAAGTTTTACGAGAGATGGTTGGAGCAAGCAAAAGGTAGGCTGGAAAAAGCAACTGACAGGCAGGAAAAAATCAATTATTATAAACAGATACAGAATTATAATGCAGTTCTTTGGGAATTGCGATCCCATAAACTGATTAAGATTAAGGTTGTAGAGGTGGGGACGTGACTATAACGTTACCAACATTAGCCGAACGTGCTCTTGGATTTAGGTTTGAGACTATAGCCGACTGGTCGATAGATACTTTATCTGTTCAGTCAGAAATATCCTATATGAGTAAAGAACAAGCCTCGAAGTTGACTGCGGAAGATCTACGTAATTCAATGGATTATTATTTCCAAGCTAAAAAAAAGATCGAAGTTTTACTGAATAGCCAATTAAATAGCTTAGCCACCTCAGAAATTTACCATCAAGAATTCGGAGTATCTGAAGTAAGTAAGCGTATAAGTTCTTGTAGGAACTATATAGATTCTTATAATAAAACTCTTCAAATGCTAGGTGAAGAATTAGATAAGCGTTTTTAGAACGTAAATTTATGAAAATGGAAAAAGTAGTACATTGTAAAAAAGGGCACCATGATGTTTACATAGGTAGGCCTTCCAAATGGGGCAATCCGTTCATCATAGGTAAAGATGGTACTAGAGAAGAAGTTATACGAAAGTACGAGAATTATATACTTGGATTTCCAGAATTGCTTGAACAATTATCTGAATTGAAAGGCAAAGTTCTAGGATGTTGGTGTAGACCTGAGGCATGCCACGGGGATGTATTAATTAAATTAGTGGCTGAAAGAGTCAAATGAGTTATAATTATATAGGATCTAAGCTTGAAAAAGTCAAAGAGATGACTGAAGAAGAGTTTGAACAAGCTACAGAGAAAGCTTTAGAAGAAGGATTACCCCATCTAACCTCTTGTTGTAAAAAAGAAGTTAGAGATATGGGTGGAGGCTGTTTATCTTGTGGAGATCCCTGTTTTTAAAAGGAAAATAAAATGAAACGAACTATTGAAATACGAGCTGCAGAAGGTGGCGAAGACGCAAAATTATTTGCAACAGATTTAGGCAAGGCCTATCAGAAATATTTCACTAGTATCGGCTGAAGGAATCAGGTCTCCAGTCAACGTGGAATAGATTACGTAATACATGTTGAAGGGGAAGACCTTTCAAGTTTAGATGGGGAAGCTGGCGGCCATCGCGTTCAACGCATACCTCCCACGGAACGAAATGGACGAGTTCATACAAGTACTGTAACAGTTGCAGTTATAGATTCAAGTATTAAATGTAATACGCTCGCAGATAGTCGAGAAGAAAGTGACTTCAAAATCGAATGGTATAGCGGCACTGGTTGTGGAGGACAGTACCGAAATAAGCATCAAAATAGCTGTAGATTGACGCATATTCCAACCGGATTAGAGCAAACAGCTCAGACTAGAAGCAGAACTAACAGTTATAACTTAGCCAAAACAGAGTTATTAAAAAGATTGGATGAGCTTGTTTTTAGTCAAAATAGCAGTAAAACGGCTGAGAACAGAAAGAAGCAGGTAGGAAGCGGAATGCGTGGAGATAAAATACGAACCTATAGATTCCAGGATGATACTTGTACTGACCACCTTACTGGTAAATCAGCCCCCTGTTCTCAGATTATGAAAGGTAAGTTCAACTTATTAAGGTAATATGGTAATGCTAAAAGAGACTAGAGAAACCCAAATTTATACCTCTGAAACTGGATGGATTAATGTTCATTGGGAACAATTGGAAAAGGGGATATAATTCGTATGAGAGAAGCTGATACTGAAGATTGGGAAGAACCCTTTATTATGACCCAAGACCCCTTTTTAAAGGTAGATAATAAATTAAGTATCAAAGGACTATAATATGGCTTTAGAATTGACACAGGAAGATCTTGATAAGATCAATATGGCTAATCAATTGGAAAATGCCTTTGAACAAATCAAGTTAATGCATCAAGATAAAATTAACGAATTACTAAATGGTATCTGTACTAGAGTAGGGCCTGACGCTACTTTTGATGAATTAAAGGAATTTGCAAGTAAATTACCGCCGGGATTTTACAGGGCTGAAATGTACGATTTAGCTAATCAACGCAAAGAAGCTGAAGAATGGGCAAGTGAACATTATTAACGGGGGATTAGCATGGGCGGCAACGCGCTTAAACATTTAGGCACTACTCGTAAAAGCAGTGATGAATACTTCAGTATAGCTGCAGACGTAAAAAGTAAACTGAGGCAGGCATTCTCTGGTGTTACGGTAATGCTTATAGATTCCTACTCTGAAAAAGAATCGTTCGGGGATATTGATATTCTTATCAGTAAGGATCCTTTGCCCGCAAATTGGCTCGACGTAATTAAGGCGGAGTTTAAACCTCAAGAAATCATTGATAATTTAGTAGTATCTTTTGATTATAAAGGTATTCAGGTAGATCTAATCCCGACGCCTATGCATGAGATGAATATAGCCTTTACCTATTATTCATTTAATGATTTAGGGAACCTCATCGGGAGAATAGCCCATAAGATGGGGCTGAAATACGGCCATAACGGCTTGTGGAAAGTTCTACGAGAAGACACTAGGGTAATAGCAAACATACTAGTATCCGATGAGCCTAAGGAAATTTTCAAATTCTTAGGCTACAATTATGAACGGTTTAATGAGGGCTTTGACACTTTAGAGGATATTTTTGTATTCGCGGCTTCAACGCCTTATTTTCATAGAGATATCTTTCAGTTGGATAATATGAATCACGTAAGTAGGGTTAGAGATGCAAAGCGCCCAACTTACACGGCATTTTTGAAATGGATTGAAGATAAACCTGAGTTAGATAAGTATACTTGGTATCCATATTCCGATCAAATGCTAGAGTCCTCTGAAAAGGAAGCTGTGAAATATGAATGGCTTCAAAAGGGGTTGTCTACTTTTCCAGATTTCAAGACTAAATACAACATAGCAATTCGGGAAGATGCGTTAAATCTGAAATTCAAGAAGAAGTGGAACGGAAAACTCATTGGAGAAGTTACCGGTTATACTGGTAAAAAATTGGGTTTTCTAGTAAAATGGTTAACTGACCCTAGTCCATCGTTTCGGGATAAGATACTGGAAATGACAGAAGTAGAGATTAAGGACATGATTTTCAAAAGTCTTCCTATTTATGAATCTATTTGGCTAGGTACGGAAGGCGAGAAAGTGAAGTAAAATCTTCACACCTTGCCATTTCACCGATAAATTGCGAACTTGTGGTATAAGAGTATTACAAATAAAGCATAGGTTGAAAATGGAAGATAAAACCATAACTGAAGTAATAGGGGCTATTCTCTCTATATTATGTTTAGGGTCAATTGTTTTACTGGTTGTTTTATGTTTACGTTCTTGTGATAAAACTAGACAAGAACCACTTTCAGTATTTGACAAATACCTATTGGAACATAAATGCGAACCTTTTAGTGTAGAACCAACTGGTAATAAAGTTTATTGTGGTAAAAGTTGCATGAGAGATGAACTTAGACATGATTATCTATGTGAAAATGGTAAGCATTTAATAAAGGTAGATTGATGAACTTTAAACGTAAGAAATCCAAACGGAATGTCAAATGCACTATTTGTACAAAATTCCGCTGGTTAGGTAATACCAAAGGCAAACGCCGCATCTCCGATCAACGTAAAATGCAGGAGGCGGAATGAATATTATTGAACGTCACCCTATAGCGATGAAAAATTTAAGGCATACTATTAAATCACTTGGCCAGTCGACTAAGTTAACTGCTGAGCAATTAAAATGTAGCGGTTTTTCTTTTGAAGCAGCCCATTACTTAGTAACAGGGTATCTTCCCAGGAAATGGACTACATAAAATGGCAGGTAGTCCTAATGTATTCCTTATTTCAGATACTCATTTTAGACACGCAGGATCAGTAAAGTGGTTGGAACCAGATGGTTCTAAGACTCGTGAATTCGAAACTTCTGACGAGGTAGACGAATTGATGATTAAAAATTGGAATAAAACAGTTAAGCCTGTAGATAAAGTGTATCATCTAGGGGATGTGTCAATGGGTACTAACTCAGCAGTTTCCGAAATTCTTAAACAATTGAACGGCACCAAAGTACTGATTAAAGGCAATCATGATATCGGTAAATTGTCATGGTATGCTGAACATTTCAAAGATGTGAGGGGTAGTTGGCAATTAGGGGATTATGTATTGACCCACATTCCAGTTCACCCCGGTTCTTTGTTTAGATGGCCTAAGGGTAATTTACATGGACACTACCACAAAAATCGTGTAAAATTAGAATCTGGTGAAATTGATCCACGCTACATTTGTATGAGCGTAGAGCAAATTAATTACACTCCTTATCCATTTGAAGGACTTAAAAACTTAACACCGCGGGTATAGCACAACTGGTTAGTGCAACTGCCTTCCAAGCAGAAGATATCAGATCATACCTGATTACTCGCTCTCTCCCTCCAAATTAACAGTAACGGCTAAAAGATTAGCCGTTTTTTCTTTTAGTGACCTATGAATATTGCAGAAAGAATTGAAGCTTTCGATAAACTCAAACCTGAACTTAAAAAGGAATTTGAGGAATACGTACGTAATAAAACTATTCCGTTGGATGAACGCTGGAAGGTATATCTAAAATCCGGTGGTCAATTTAGCCGTACAGAAAGTAGTATATACCACGGATTGGATTTTATCTTCGGAGAGAGTATTGATAGTAATGGCTACGTCCGCAAGCATCTCTGGCACGAAGACGAACAATACGATAGATACCGAACTTTAAGCATGGTTGACGTGGTGAGTATGTTTAAAGGTCAAATAGCTTACATAGCAGAAGGTAAGATCGATAAATATAGTAAGTATTTAACGGAATATCAATGTTTCAAAGAACCAGATATCCTTTATAGAGTTAAAGAACAAATCTTGGAAGATAATATCTGGGCATTCGTGTTTGATTGGTGAGATAAAAATGGGTGATAATTTAATTTATAAAACCAAATTTGCAATAGGAGACTGGTCCTATGACGATCATGGCCGATCCGACTGGTTTCTAGTAAGTAGTAATAAAACTGTTGAACAATTACGGGAAGCGCATTTCAAGGCTAAAGAGGTAATAGGTTTTGATCCGGGAGCGATGTGTGGGAGCTATGAGGAATATAGTCTTTCAAAAGAGCACATTGAAAAGCTAAAGGCGGCAGGAGTATCTTTAGAAATAGATGGGACGCCCGAAGCGCCCTCTACCACTTACTTATTAATACTTTGGCTGGAATGCCTACGTGTAGCAGAGCCGGACTTGTTGTACATAATCCACGATGATGATGAGGTTCCTACTATGCATTTTTACGGGGTGGATGAAAAAGGTAGGTATGTGAATGTTCCAGGGTATGGGCTGTTATCATGATCGACGTAGCCGGAACAGTTATTCAGGAAGGTGACATAGTTGCCGTTACTAGAGTAGGATGCCCCGAATTAAGAATGGCAGTAGTAATTGGATTTTCTGCTCAAAAGGTTAGGGTGAGATTAGATCCTCCGTATGACTATTATGAGAAGAAAAATGAAAAGAATAAGATTGCTACCAAATTTAGTAATCAGGTAGCAGTAGTTGTAATCAAGCATCGGGGTAAATTGACAACAACTGGTAACAAAAAGGCGAAGCTCAAATGAGTAAAGCAAAACGTGAACTTCAACTTAAACAAGAAGAAGATCGGCGAGAAAGAGAATCTCAGCATAGAATACATAGAGAACGGGAACGTTTTCGAAAAGCGTTATATGACACCATGAACGGCTCTGCTCGTCGTGCAGCAATAATGGAGTGGCTAACCAAAGAATATTCCTCCGGTCTAGTAGTAAATCGCAGATACCACCTGCAAGTCAAAGAGGATAGGGATCTTCAGAGGTTAATTAAAGAAGGTAAATTAAAGTTGACCAGAAATGGCCGACGTTATTCTAAAATTTCGTATTTAGTAAAGGCATAAAATGATTTCAGCTAATCAACGCAGTGTAAATGTAAACAGGCTCCAACTTTTGGAATGCTTGAAAAAGAACCTGGAAATCCATAAGAAGGATTACCAAGAAGCTCTCGTAGGATATAAGATCAAGCTAGAAGCCGATTTGGCAGGTGCGCTAAAAAGACTATCTATGTTGAAGGAGACCGAGTTAGAAGGATTCAATGTATAATTTGATCATCCCGTAAGTTATGAAAATTCATATGTAGACGTAATTGAAATGATGGAAATGTCTGTAGATGAAAATATCAATCTCGACAGCCAATCCTTCAAAGCTTTTGTGAAAAACGAATGGGCATGGTCTTATAACTTTGCTAAGACTACAACGCTGTACAAATCTTTTGCTGCAAGTTCAGCGGGGTAATTGGAGAAATCAATTGAGCCAGCTTAAATTAGCAGTAGTTGATACTAAATCTACGAGAGTTTCAAGTTATACTGGTAGAGTTAATACCGGTATTTTCAAATTAGAGATAGATCAAAATACTACTCCTGAAGGTCTTAGAGAAACGATAGAGGAAATTCGTACTACTTCAAATGGGGAAGCGGAAAAACCTGTCGAGACCAGAGGAACAGAGCAAGGTCCTCATTACGGGCCAAGTTGCAATTTAGGCTGGCCCGATGGAATTCCCGCCCCAGTATTTCACAGTAATTTCAAATTCCCAGAAAGTGGATCTAAGGAATTGGGGATTATATCTAAAAACTTCGCTCAATACCTTGCCCAAAAAACAGTCGAGAATAGCCATTCCTTAGCCAAAACACCAGAGACCGTAGAAAAGGATGAAGAAAATGACAACGAACTTTAAATTAAATGTAACACATATTATGCCGGGAACTCATATCGAAGTAACTCCTATCGATCCGGTTACGGGGGTGCCTTACCCAGAAACTTACGTGAAAAAGGTTACACAAAAAGGAGTAGCGGAAATTGATTTTATGATTCATGACCAGATGGCTTTGGTTATTTCTGAAGTTAAGAATGAACCGACAGCTTAATTTGTCATAAACTCCCCCTATATTTGGTATAAGATAATTGAGTTAGAAGTACTTAACTTTTCTATTAACCAATTAGGGGGATGTCATGAAATACATCAAAGGTGATCTGTTGGCAATGGCTCGCAATGGGGATTTCAATGCTATCGTTCATGGCTGCAACTGTTTTCATACCATGGGTGGAGGCATTGCCGCGCAAGTCAAGAGGCAATTCCCAGAAGCATATCAAGCAGACCTCAAAACCCGCCTAGGGGATAAGAGGAAAGTAGGGACGTATTCTCTCGCAAAACTGGATAACGGCGTCGTAATCATCAACGCTTACACTCAGTATGACACGAGTTCAGGCGAAGACGTATTCGAATATGAAGGATTTCAAAAGATTCTGAATCAATTGAAAGAGTTGAAAGAGCACGGTATTAAAACCATAGGTTTTCCACTTATCGGTTGTGGTTTAGCTGGTGGTAACAGGGATCGCATCATGAAAATGATCGAAGATACTCTCGGAGATCGAGCAACAATCGTAGAATTCGGATAATGGAACCAAAATCGAACTGTCCAAACTGTTTGAATAACCCTTCCGGTAACATAACTCCAGAGGGGCTATTTGAAGCTATTAAACATGGGGATCAGGCCCATCAGGATTGGTTGCGTGAAGCTATACAATCATTCTGGAAGGGTCTCCCTATTCCTAAGCAAACTTAAAAGGTAGTTATGGAAATTACTGAACTGCCCTACGAATACATTCCCAAATTTGTCGTATCTGTAGATGATGTATTTACAACATTGTGGAATACCTTACCCTGGGAACGCAGGGAAGGGACTCCCCGCATTAGTTTAACTTTTAGAGGGTACGCACTGGTACAACCAATTTAATGGAGAAATGAATTGGCTAATGCCTTAAAAATTGAAATAACCTTTGGGGAGTTTATAAAATCTGCGAAACCTAAGGAGGTAAAGGGGATAAAAGATGGAAAGTTGAGATATGATGTTTTATCTGTAAAAGAAGTATTATCTCAACTGGAGACTCAGTATTTAAAATCTCCCAGTAGACAGGTGGTAGAAATAGGCGAGGGATACAAGGTAAAATTTAGACTTAAACTCTTGACATTTTTGAAAAAAGGTTGTTTTTGCTATAAATGTAATCTCAAAGGTGAATATTTTGCTATAGAAAGAGATCAGATACACGCTTTAGATGAACCTAGATATTTTCAATTAAATATGTATAATGGGGACGTTTTATTTACCCATGACCACATAAAAGCAAGGTGTTTCGGCGGGGTAGACGATATAGGTAATACTTGCACGATGTGTACTGATTGTAACAGCAAAAAAGCTGAATTTGAAGGCCTACACTTTAATCGGCTCAAATCCCTTGTTAAATATGAAATTGCTTTGGATAAATTAAGAGATAAGTACAAATGCAAACCTTAGATTCAACATCTTCAGGTATTTTGGTATAATATATCTGTGGTATGATTTAGGTTAACTTGCAATGTAACAACTTTATATCCCCCTTCTAATCAAAGAGGGATTTTTTTAGCTTGCAAAAATTTTTGCATTGCATTAAAATATGTACTCTACCTGGAGATAACATAAATGAGTAGCATAACTGATCTAGCTCAACTGCTACGAAATGATAAGAGAAGCGAAGATGACTTACTAAAGGAAGTTCTTCGTGCAGAGCTAGAAATAGAAAAGCAATTACGTAAACGAGATTTGATTTTAGAATTTCTCGTGACAATCGGCGAAAAAACAATTAAAATAAAAGAACAAGGAGATTTTACAATGTCAAACCAATTACAAGACAATCAAGAAGTAGTTCTAACCGCGACCGTTCTGGATTCAGAAGGTAAGCCCGCAACTCTAGTTGCTACCCCTGTTTGGACAGGTTCTGATCCAACTGTTGCTACTTTGACTGCCAATGGCCTTACCGCTACCGTAGTTCCAGTCAGCACTGGTGCTTTTACGGTAACGTTTAGCGTGGATGGCGTTACGGCAACTTTTGAATTGACAGTTACAGGTGGTCCAGCAGCTACTGCAACTATCACTATGGGCACTCCAACTGCAATTCCTGCGCCAACCCCGGCCTCGGCTGCTCCCGCAGAACCAACTGAGCCAACTGCTACTTCGAGTTAAGAATTAATAAATAGCTTCACAAGAGCTAAAACCGAGCCCACAGTAGTCAAAAGCTCTGTGGGTTTTTTAATACCTAAAAATTTGAAACCATGATAGACATATTCAATACTTGCTGGGAACTTGGCTTTATAATCGTAATGCTGCTGAATATTAAAAGACTATATCTGGATAGAGATGTTAAGGGCGTCAGCGTACCTGGATTAACTTATGGATTAAGATATGCTATTTTCTGGTGCTACTTCTGCTTTACTTTGCACCAACCCTTTTCTTGTATAGCAGGTATAGTGTATTCAACATTAAATGCTATTTGGATTGGCATGATGTTTTACTTTAAATATAAATCGAAAACCTCAACTTCCTAGATCTCACTCAATTACCCCTCCTAAATTTGGTATAAGACAGATACAATAACTACGGGAGTTGTAAATGTCATATGAAACCCAAAGCTCTGGTCTTGCTAAGTATACCTTGCAAAACATAGGGTTAAGAAACGCCATGTGGCCCCACGTCTTTACTGAACCTGTTGATAACGAACTGAAAACGCTTAAAGTAGGCGACATAGTAACCCTCAAATTTGACAATGAAAAACTACCAGTTAAGATCACTTCCCTAGAAAAGCTTGGGAAATTAACTGGTCGGGTTTTAACCCCGTCAACTACTATACTTAATCTTGGCGAAGGCCACGAGGTTGTATTTGTACGCGACAACATCTTATCAATATCCGAAAGAACTCTATGAACGGACCTACGCCTAAAAATCCAAACAAGAATCGCAAACCCGTCAGGGATCTCCCCTGGCATGGAGAAGCTTTGGAGAATGGGGTCAAGAAGAAAGTTCTTCCAGATGGCAAAGTCGAATATTCTGGACAGGGCATTATCAAAATGCCAGATGGCAGTACTTGGATAGCAACCGGAGTAGGTGCCCATATAACCTTTGAGGAACAAAAGTAATTTCAATAATTCCAATTCAAATTGGTATAAGGGGAGTGTAATGAAAATTACACTTCTTCTTTAGTCAACGGGAGTTTTCATGTCTGCGCCAAAAAATAAGAAACAATCTTCGTCTCCTGCACAAGTTGGTCAAACAGGTCAAATCCATAACGTGCTTGTTGGCGGAAACAGCATCGGTTTGACCCCGGACAGAGCCACTGCCGAATCCTGGGCTCGCAGCAGTATGAGTAATCTTAAGGTTCAAATCCATACTGTAAATCATACTATCGATCCAAAGTATTTTCAGGATTGATTTTTTTGAGAAAAGCAGATAGTGAGGTGGGCCCTAGTTTAAGGGCAGCAATTAAACATACTGACCTCGCCGCAGCATCCTCTAAAAGCCTCTAAACGGGCCTCAGAGGCATTCTCTCCTTACGGCTGGCCTTACCCCCAGCCCAAGTACTATAGAGCCTTCTAGGCCTTCCTAGAGCGTTCTAAAGGGTAAGAAATTGGCCGTACGACATTCTAGACCTCGTACACTGTGGCCCAAAGCAAATAGCATAGTGGTTAATGCATAGGGGAGTGCCCAAAGACTCAGGTTCGAATCCTGATTTGCTTTGTATGATTATTACAATGAAACCAGTAATTCAGTTGGTAGAAGTGCTGCCGATCCAGAGTCTTCCTCCTCTCGGTGAAGTGGCTATGTCGCTGGTTCGAGCCCAGCCTGGTTTCCCCCTCCTCTCTCATTTTCTCAACAGGAGTATTAACATGGCTAACTTTCAAAACAAGCATTTCGTTCAAGTCAAAGCGGACAACGGTGAATTCGTTGATTTGTACGGTCCCTATGACAGCAGTGACATTTGCAAACGTAAGCTCCACGAAGTTAAAGACAAAGTTCATAATGCTGGCGGCAAGAAGTTTGAATTCAAACGCGGCTGGCATGAAGTAGAGGCTTAATATGTCTTTTATCGAAAATAGAATCGATACTAGAGAAGGGTTGGATAACGCCCCTTTTCAAGTCGGGGAAAAGATTGAGATAGCAGAAGGAGTGTTCACAGAAGGCTCAATTTTTACCTGTTACGAAATTGATGCTTACGGAATGGCGGATGTGAATTACAATTACACTGCATTTCTACAAGAGGAAGACTCTGGGAAATGCATTAGAGTTGTGTTTAACACTTTGAAATTCAAACCGGTACAGGAGCCGACTTTATGGGGTTTATTCGGAAGATAAAACCTATTGATCCAAGAAAGTTGGATCTCAATGATAAGGTGCGTTTGTCTGAGGATGTGGATACTGATGATGGAACTTTTACTAAAGGTTCTATCATGGTTTGCACGGACATATTCTATTCAAAAAATTCTGATCAAGATAGTCATGCAGTATTCAGAGACGTGGAGTCTATAGAGGATTTAATAGTATATTTCTCCAGTATACCCCGTGTTATGACTACTTGCGGTAACGAGGGGGATAAATTTTGACTTTCGTACCTCATCCAAAAAACCCTTTTAATGAAGCAGAGAAAGGGGGTCAGAAAATTCGTTTGAAAAAAGATATCACTACCACCAAAGGAACTTTTCTAACCGGAAGCATATTGACGTATGTAAGACCCCTTACCATCCGCGGTAGAACCCTTGGGGACCGTGGCTTAGTTTTTAAAGATGATGAATCTGGGGAGGAAGTTCTTATACGTCGACACAATTTCCCAGAGGATGTGGAGCTTATCAAAATGCCTGAAAATAAGCCCAGAAGAGTTTTGTATTACAATCATAAACCTCTTACGCTAGATGGTAGCCCCGATGTTCCCCGAGGGCAATTCTTCGAGATGGTAGGAGTTTTGCATCTTGGAATAGGGGAACGCTTCACGCTAATCCCTTTAAGTGGGGATTTTGATATGAAGGTAACGAAGCAATTCCTCGAAGAAAATTTCACTCAAGTTCAAGATATTCTTGTTCAATAACTCTCCCTACTCTTGGTATAAGTAAGTTGTAGGGACTCTACAAGTGAACGCGAAAGCGGTCTATTTCAACCTTTGAGTTCCAAAACTTTTAGCCGGGAGATAGAATGGAACAATTGTCAGGTCAAGAGATTTACAACACGGTGCTGTTTAAACTCCGTGAGCAAAAGGTACAGTCGTATTCCCATTGCCTTGAGGGCTACTCTTGTCTGTATAGGGGGCCAAATGGGGTTAAATGTGCCCTAGGCCACCTGATCAACGATGAGGAATACGTACCTGAAATGGAGGGCAAATCTGCCGATTGCTTAGCAAGAGAATCCTTTATGCCAAAAAGGTTATTACCTTATCTTGGGCTAATCGCCGGTCTTCAAACCGCTCATGATGATTGCATGCCTCGGTCAACCCAGGGCAGTATGGACTTATGGGAACAAGGAATGAAGAATATTGCTGAACAGTTCCGCCTGGTCTACACCCCACCACAAACTAATAATAAGGAGTAAGTATGTCAACAATTCAAACACTGAACGATGCGGAACGTAATGCACCGAAGAAAAGCCCTTTCAAGAGTTCCGACTCTGCCAAGGCTCGTATGGCACGTATTGGTAAGACTAAAAAGGATCGTGCTCGCGGTGCAGCCCATAAGAATGAGCAAAATCGTCAAGCCCGCGCTGCTTGGCAAAATGATTCGAAATCGACTTTCCCCACATCGTCCTGTAACGGCAAGAAAAACCGTTATCAGGTTACTGGTAAGGACGGTCAAACTGTTTACGTTAGAGAGAAGCGTAAATGAAGTACTTCAAAGCCCTGAATGCATTCATGGTAATAGCGGGGGCTATAGTTGTTTATGGGGCGAGTTATGATATTCTTCAACCCCAATCCTGCATAGCTAATCAGCAAGAAATAAGCGTTAAAACACAAAGAGTTATACTCCGTTCCAGCAATGGTGATATAATGTCAGTTTGGACCTCCAGAGGCAATGTTATAAGAAAAGGGGATGAGTATGTTTTTCTGGATAATGAAAGTGGTAAACGTGTTAACATTGACCTTAAAACTGGTGGAGGTGTTGTTCTGGTAATTGTAGATTTGTAATAGTAATAAACATCGGCTCGTCAGCTCACTTTATGAGAGCAATCAACTCATAATTGATAGGGGAGGGAGAATAACCCTCACGAGTCACCAAATCCCCAATAAAATAAGAGGTTACACCTCATGACAAGAAAATACCTGGCTGCAATCGTGGCACTATCATTGATCCTGGTATCGTGCTCACCAGCCCCTACCCCTCCGCCTCAACAGACTTACGTCGAACAGTCTCAACCAGTTCCGGCACCTCAAACTGTTGTCGTAGCACCTCCTTCGCAAGTTCAAACAGTCGTGGTTCACGACCATGACAATTCTGGACTGGTTACGGGAATGTTGATTGGTAGCGCTTTGAGCACAGGCAGAACTACCGTTGTTCACCATACGGTAATAGTTCCTGCTAGACCTGTGTACGTAGCTCCTCGCAGGGTTTATGTAGTAACTCGGTTACGTAAGTAAATCTCCTGGTGGTAAATGTAACTGTGCCTTGAGTTCAAGGTGATCCTTTCGAAAGACTCCTAATAGACTTGACACAATTTCATGTTTGTAGTAGAATATGAAATCTGCACTAAACAAAGTCCTTATCCAGAACTTTCTCCGTGGTTACAGCGGACTTCTTGGTAAGGCACTTTTTGGGACTGTGGCGAAATTGGCAGCCGCATCAGGTTTAAGCCCTGACGCCGCAAGGCGTACCGGTTCGAATCCGGTCAGTCCTACCATTTATCCAACAATCATTCGATGTATCGAGGTTCAAATGAAACTCATCACCAAGGCAATTCTTACCGGCGTAATTCTCAGTGCTGGTGCCGTAGTTGAAAAGCTATTAACTCCAGCAGCAGCATTAATATCCAATAAGACGACAGTTTCACAGTTGGATAATAGTGATGCAGCCTACCTAGCAGTAACCTACCTTGGTAACGGGTCTGTTCTAGTAAACATCCTTGTTACTGCCGTGGCTTCTTTCTTAATAGTCCGGGTTTGGACTCGTAAATCTAAAAAGGTTGACAAAAATGAAGATCAGTAAAATTCGTTTCCTCATGGCCGCGGCAGTTCTTTTCACAACACTTTTGGCAGGATGTACTCAGCCAAAAGCCGTTGATGAAATCAAGATCATCGGCCCTTCTGACACAGCCTTTCTGGTTGCTTTGGATGGCGACACGCTGAAGAACCAAAACAGCATGAAGTCCGCTGAGTTCCTGGAATCGGCCAAGATCAGTGCAAAACGCGTTTTGATCCCTCACAAGATCATCAACACTTGCCCTGACTGTAACGCATGGGATTACAGCCATTACCTGGACGTTCCAACTGCTCAATTGTTCACAGTTAGCCGTGCCCCAGTGGCAAGGTCTTGGACAAGTTCAGCAACGACAGGCACAAGTGTAAAGAACGAAGCTTTCTCGGTTGAATCCAATGAATCCATCGATTTTGATATCGGTGCAACAATTATCGCTCACGTAGCAGAAGCTGACACGGCAAAGTTCCTATACTTGCATTCGGGAAGTCAACTGGAAACAGTGATCGACGGTCAAGTGCGTAACTACGTTTCGTCAATCTTGTCCCGTGAAATGGGCTCCCATAACATTGACTGGGATCGTCAAAATAAGAATGCTGTGTTCACTACGGCTTTCAACGAAACCAAGACCTTCTTTGCAGCACAAGGCATTACAATTGACAGCCTTGGTTTTACTGAAGGCATGACTTACCATGACGCGGCAATTCAAAAAGCCATCAATGCTAAGTTTGCTGCTGACATGAACGTGCAAATTGCAGAAAAGACTCTGGAAGCGGCCAATCAATACGCCCAGGCCAAAGACGCAGTTAAGGTTCAGCAAGATATCGAGAATCGTAAGCGTGAACTCGATTTACAAGCAGCGGCTATTGCCCGTTGGGATGGAAAATTGCCGACTACCAATGCAACAAGTTCATTACCATTCTTGAACTTGAAGTAAATGTAGTTCGTTCAGCTAATCAACTAACAACCAAAGCGAGGTCCTTTATGCTTAGGAAAAGGCCCAGGTTTAAAAGTAGGTCTGGCACCGAGGGGCGCTCTAGATCAAGATCTGGAAAATTTTTTGGAAGAACCTATAACGGCAGCACGTCTAAAGATATCAGCATTTCTTCTTCGGGATGGAGCGTTGCCGGCTGGGGACGTTTTGTAAGTCATAGCGGTGCCCCCAGTAACACTTATTCCTCATCGGGGTAACGGATATGACCGTGTCTAGATATAGGCGAAACTACGTACGAAAATCCAAATCTGGTATGTGGAATAGGACGTATTCCATCTCCAGTATTATATGGAAAACGGTTAGTGGGGGACCACGAGGGCACGGTACCTCAACTTCGAATTTCTTCACTTACACCACTTCAGGGCGATACTCTCGAGGGATGTCCTTTCTGAGATCTGGAGATAATGCACTATGATTCCTAAACACAGAAGAGATTACGCCAAGAGTCAATCTGGGGTCAGAACTTACAATATAGGCTATCAATATACCTTGGCAGGTTCTGGAATGCTCATGAGGATGAGGTCAGAATCTGGTGAAAAACTCCCCGGGCGCATAGCGTGTCGTTATGTGTCAAGATCCGGGAGCCGCAGTAAGCACCTCACTCTTTCAGGTACATTTGATCAATTTGTTTCCTGGAGGTAGCGGACATGCTAAACAGATTTAGAAAAATGCATGGCCTAAATAGAACCTTGAGCGGGCAGAGATCGAAAAAGTATTCCAAATCTGGTGGACTTTCCAAATACATTTCCAGTAGCGGAAAACCTACCTCCTTTAATTCCCTGTCAGGCCTCATCAATAAAGCAGTATCTAGGTCCGGCGAAATCAGGGATAGGTACTACTCTTATTGTGGAAGACTAGGCCACGTTAAACAAGTTCAATAAGGATTTTCCATGTTGAATAAGATTCAAAGTACGCGTAGTAGAGGCCGATCTTGTATTCATCCTCAGCCCAGGGGAATTAGTAACAAATCATTATCTGGGCAAGGCAATGCAGCCGTATCCCGCAGAGGATTAATACCTACAAAAGGATATTCTTTTGGGTATCTATCCCTCTCGGGGGGCTAATTATAGAGCGGCCTCAATGTCAGGCCCAAGAAGTTTTACAAATTCCCGTTTATAGTATTTCTAGCAGTCCCAACCGGGCAAATGCCCTTCTCTAACCTAAATTAAATTGGAGCAATACCATGTTGAAAGCACCTCCTCAAGCACAAGTCATTGATGTTCCTAACGAAGGCTACATCAAATTTCTCAACAAGCAAGTCGAAATTCGTTGCAATGTCTACATTTACACCGGCATTCTGACGGGTGTAAATGAAAAGATTCTCGAGTTGGAAAACCCTGCAATCGTATACGAAACTGGCCCTCACGGCGACTCCAAGTACAAGGATGTGCAAGGCATTCCAGGGCCAACGTTCATCAATATGGGCTTGATCGAATCGGCTAGTTTGTCGTTTAAGACCTACGAGCCATTCAAGGCCAAGCCCGTTGCTCTGTAACATATGGCCATGTTAACCAAACGAGCTACGTTGCTAATGTGGAGGTCCTTTTCTGGAATTCACTCTAAGAAATTTAGTGAGACAGAGGGTAAGCTAGGTAGATGTGCGCACTCTACCTCTGGTCAAGGGGACATATATACCTCTCATACGCGTAAATCTGTTAGCGGCGGGACCCCCTCCACCTACCCAAGGGTTGGCGCAGCTTGGTCTAGTAGACGTAGAGGATAATAAAGAAAGGTAGTAAAATGGGTCAAGCAAATCAACGGGGGACGCCCGAACAACGTCGAAACTTGGCAATTGCCAAGAAGGCTGAGGCACCTGCTAGCATTCCTCCTGCCACAGTTCGTCACTTGAAGGCACAAGAAATTGCCAGTTGGAATTTGGCAGTGGATAAGAAGAAGCAGGCCAAGGCAAGTCTTCAAATCGGCAGTAATATTGCCAAGAAAAAACCAGCATTATCGTAGTAACAACTAACCCATAATGGAGTAAGTATGACGGACACAAGGAAGTTTTGGGCAATCTCTAATACAGCAATCGTTGCTGGCGTAAAAACCGAACTCAAAATTCAACGGAAGGGATTGAACTCGGCCGCGGGCGTTGACGAAACAAAGACGTCACCGGACCAATGGCCTTACCGAGTCATTAAAGGCCCTGACCATCCGAGTATCAAGCCTTTCTTTCGGGAAATTGTAATTCACTCTCTGTTCCGTGTGGGAAAGAAGGTGTTCAAGAAGCTGAACGTTTTTGAAGCTGTAGATACCAATCCAGAGGGCCTCCCGATACCACAACGTTTTGAAGCAGAAGATCAGTTTCAATTGGCGTAAATTGAAGTAAAGGGAACGTGATGGAATTGGTAGACATGCCGGGGTTGTACTCGGCCTTACAGGTTCGAAGCCTGTCGTTCCCTCCAGATTTCAATTTTTGTAATTGTAATTGGTATAAGAGTTTTGTAGAGTAGGTAGCTTATTGTTACCGATATCTACATGTAGAAAAGAGATCATCCCCTCTCTATTTCTACCCTTTGTGAAGTACAGGCAATTCACAAATGTAAAGTCGGGTTACCGACTGCCAGATTTCTCAGTTCTTAAATGAACAAAGCTCAGGTGCATTCGGCATAGAGTTTAGAGAAGTCTACTGTTGATGACATGGTAGTTCATCCTACAGTCCCTTTAAATCGCCGCGCACGACCCTTGGCAGATAACATCGCAGCAGTAGGGTCACCCTCTACGTTCTACAGTTCGTAGAGATTTTCTTAAGTCCACACATAACCCTGACGAGGGAGTTGAGATGCTGCCTTTCACCTAGCTACTTAATTGAATAGAGCCACTGGGGGCTCTTAAATAGCACCAGATTTATGATCGCAAGAGGATCTGTTCGGCACTTCGGTGGCAGATTAACAGTTGATGGAAATCGTTCCTCAGCTAATTTGGACTCAGGGGTTGATGCCAGAAATGGAATACACATCAACCCTTGTTTTATGTAGAGGACTTAACACCACAGTATCTCAACGGGCTTCTACCCCGTAGCCGAGTAATTGGATCAATGGGAGTTCGAGTCTCTCCTGTGGTGCTAAGTTTTTTATAATCCTTCTTCTAATATTCCGAGAGTAAAATGGCTAAACTTCACGAACTCCTAGCAGCAGAAAAAACAGTTCTGGCTCAATCCGCTAAACTGTTCACAGAAACGACGGCTAAACTTGGTAAGTCTCACTTTTGGGAAGGGTTCAACAAGACCCTGACTCTGGTGGCCGACAGCCCGACCAAGGCTGCAATTGAAGAAGCGGCAAAAGAAGTTAAACTCCTGCCTACAAATGTTGCAGATACTTTGGCGTATTTCGTCAACTTTTGGTCAAAATCAGAAGACCTGCTGTTTTCCAAAAATGTCAGCAATCAGTTTGCAAAAGCTGATATAATTGTTAACGGAATCGTTTTGGTCACGGATGTTCCCGTTGACGAGTTGATGGGTCTTGAGCATCGCCTGGAAGGTTTGCGTCAAATGTTGGCACAAATGCCGACTCTGGATGCAAGTAAGACTTGGAGCAAGGCCGAAGACCTGGGGCCTAATATTTGGCGCTCAGAGCCTGAAGTAACAATCAAGACTGACAAGACAGTGGACGCGGTAGTATTGTATCCAGCAACTGACAAATTCCCTGCCCAGGTGAAGGAATTCAGCAAGGATATTACCATCGGATCTTTTAAGTTGATCCGTACCTCTGGCGCGGTTACCTCGGTTGCTAAATCAGACATATTGAGCAATGTTGACAACCTCATCATGGAAGTCAAAAAAGCGCGTACAAGAGCGAATGACATTGAAGCAAAATCCCGTCAAATCGGCAAGACTTTGATGGATTTCATCCTTGCACCGTTGTCTGCGGAGTAAAGAATTGGGTTAGTACAAGTTAGTGGTGCGTCATTGTAGTTGTAATCCCTGATTAACAATAACTAGTTGAATTTGCGCAAGCGTATTGGTTCGAATCCAGTCTTCCCGATTGAAAACACAAGATCTGAAAATATGTATACGGCCCTTGGGTCCGCCGTTTTAAATTCAGATTTGAGAGAAAAGGCCCTGCTCTTTCAGGTGCTTTCAATCGGGAAGTGCCGAAATTGGTAGACGGAAAATTCATATACTATTTTGAAGATCAGGCTTTATTATCATCGTTATCGTATTGCCACTATTCGTTGATAATAAGGGTCCTGCATATCGTGTTCGGAGTATATTAAAAAATCAATGGGTCTCCAGTTCGAATCTGGAACGCCCTTTTAGACCTCCAGACCTTTAACACGCATTACACAAGTTAAAGGGTAATATTTTGCTAGGGGTCTAAGAGGGCGGTAGCTCAGGGGTAGAGCAATTGACTATAGTCATCATTATTAAATACTGGTGAAACACGAATGTGGGATGTGTCGAAAGCACGAAGAAGCCCAGACTAGTCAGGTATGACGGCCTGGGTTCTTTCATTCAAACGCAAGGTTAGGCTTCTTATAGTACCTGCTTCATGCACAGAGTCGCAAGAGACAAGTGCAGTCATGCGTCAACATGGCAAAGGGCCTTTGACGGGGTCTTGATCGAAGCAGGTACTATAAGAGGCAAAACCTAATTTTCAATTGGGGAATCCAATGAATTACATGACAAACTTTAAACGTATTCTTATTTTTTTAGTAACTTTAACCGTTGCTAGTTGTGCAATGGAACCCCAACCAGCTTTTGCTATTACCGGTAACTGGTACTCTGAGCCCGGTTATAAATTTGTACCTTATTGTAATGTCCGTTTAGGAGATACCGATCTTATCAATACTAACCAGATTGTTGGTATAAGCATTGTGAAAACGACTGTTATAATATCGTTGAAAGACCGGGCTCATACAATAATATTCAAGAATCAACAAAAAGCCTTTGAATGGGTGCAGGAATTGTTAGATGGAAAGAAATGTACCTAAGCCGAAATGCACCAAACTCCACTTGATCCTAGTAAGTAAAGGGTCTAGTGGAAGTTCTGGTAGGCATCTTACTATCAAAAGTAAGCACAAGATTAAGAAGATAATGAAGCAGTTACATAAAAAGGGGTTTTACGAAGTATAAACTACTTCGTAATTTTTAGGGTAGAAAATGACAATACTAACTATAGATGAACAAGTCCAATTCACTACAGAATGGTGGACTAAGCTCTGTAAAGACGATGAGAAAATGGTTAAATGGCTGCAGAAACTATACCATACAGAGCTTGATGGATTTGTAGATTGGGGCGGTTTAGAAGACGCCTTTAGTTACCAAATTACAGATAGGACTAGAGCCATTCTCACTAACATCGCTAATGATGAACTAAAGCATAGCGGTATCATAAAGGAATTATTGTATGATAGAGGCTATTCCACTATTGACAATGTGCCTAAGAGTCAGTACTGGGACCAAATGAATACTAACATAGTAGATTTAAATACTGCATGTGCAGTAAATTACTATGGAGAAGCCCTCGCCGCCTTTAGGTTCGAAGTATTAGTGGAACATCCAGATACTCCTAGAGATATTAAGAATGCTTTGGAAATCATTCTTCCTGATGAGCAGTTTCATAGAGAGACTTTGAAACGATTGGCTGGAAATGAAGCACTTGCTAAACTACGAGAAAAACATGATCAAGCGATGGCTAATCTACGTAGAAATTAACATAAAAGAACTAGAAAATGCATAAAGAATTTATCCACATTGGAACAGTAGAAGATCAAGCAATTGAAGAGGCTGCTGAACTTATTTTAGCTATTCAAAAAGCCAAACGCTTTGGTTGGTATAGCCGTTATAAAGAAGAAGACCTGCTCAATTATCAACAGGTATTGAATGAGTTGAATGATTGTAAGGTAAAATTTGAACGGTTACAACAATACCTTTTGACGACAATTCAAGGGTCGGGTTTAGAATATACGACCAATACTGGAACAGCCGTAGATCCAAATCAAAAAGAATTAGCTACAGAAACTATTTTGAAGATTGAAGGGAGTTTGTATGAGTAATTATGAGAATTTAGGGTGGCCTTCTGCCAAAGTTATTAAAAAGAGTACCTATATAACCTTCAATGCAGATGGTACAATTAAGTACAACACTATTTGCACCTTTGAACTTCATTACCCCCGTTTAGTATTGTGTGAATTCAATACTCATCGGGCGTTCAGTAGAAACGCGGCTTCTAGCCGAGCCATACCATTTGTTAAAATGGTTGAGCAACTGAATGGCCGGCCGGTACGCTTTGGCGTTAACAAGGCAGGTATGGCTGACGGCGGCCCCCATGATGCCTTAGTGAAAATGCCAGGTACTAACGTTGATGTAACCCCTGAAGAATTATGGGAGAAGGCCCGAGATAACGCCGTTGAGTATGCAAGTGCATTGAACGATGCAGGCTACCATAAACAAGTAGTAAACCGTCTGACGGAGCCTTTCCAGATGATCAAGGCTATTGTCACCTCTACTGAATGGGACAATTTCTTTTGGCTAAGATATGATGAAGCTGCTGACCCTACGTTGCAAGAGTTGGCTAAGGAAATGCTTAAGGCTTATCTGGAAACTCCTGCTAAGTTACTTGGTAGCGGAGAATGGCATTTACCTTTTGTGCATACCTGTCGGGAAAATGACGTACAGAAATTCTATATCAACGACCCCGAAGATGGAAGTGTACGTATTTACTTGAGTTTAGAAGAGGCTCAGAAGGTTTCGGCAGCAAGATGTGCAGCTGTTTCTTTCCGCCGAGTAGATTACACTCTGGAGAAATCTGTAGAAGTTTACAACAAATTGGTAGGTGCTGAACGTAAACACGCATCTGCATTTGAGCATCAAGCAAAGGTTCCCGAAGACGACGGTGCTATTAATGTTAAATGGGATCCTCAAACCTGGGAACCAGGTATTAGCCACGTAGATCGTCATGGTAACTTGTGGTCTGGTAATTTCAAAGGTTGGGTACAATTCCGTAAATTGATCCCAGGTGAAAACTATACAGAGTTCGATTACGACGCCCAATTACCTACATTATTCCCCGAAGAAGCTTTGGTTGAACCGGAACCTGAGCCTCAAGAATATTTGATAACTTAGACAGGCTAACTTTACTCTGTAAGTAACCTCTGCTAAAATTAAAAATGAGGGGTGAAGGAAATTGATTTTACCCTTCATTTATACTTTAGATAAAGGAAAAACAATATGTCAAGCTTTGATAAAAATTATCCAAATCGTAAGGATCACGTAGTACAATACTACGATCATCGTGCTGAAACACCGTCCTGCCGTAATCACGGTAATTGCGAGAAATGCAAGGGTAATAGAACTTTTAATAAGGCTAAGTTAAAAGCAATAGCTGAAAGTGATATGAAGGAGCTTGACACCTTAGCGGTAACAGGTCTATAATTAACTCATGACCTCTTCAAAAGATATTTCCAACACCCATTGCCCTCACGGGCATCTTAACGATGATGTAGCTAGGCTTGGTAAAAAGGGCTGCACACCTTGTTATGACGAAGCTATGACTATTCTTGCTAAATCTACGGTCGTAGGGCATTTGTTAAGAATGTTGTGGGATATCTTTAACTTTGAGTTTATATCGGCTTTTGGAGATCTGTATTTGGCATATATGAGATTGACTAGAAGTGGTTGTTATGATCCAGAAGGTAAAGACGAAACAAATTTTTACGCTTCAGGACATTTGGAGAGGCCGGAGAAGAAGAAAAAGTAGTATTGTAAGTAGTTGCACATAGTAGTCCCTTTCTTCCCAGCTTCGGCTGGGTTTTTATTTATGTATCGAGAAACGTAATGTCATTGTTAAATAAGATCAAAGAGGCTTCTACAGAAGCTAGATTTAAAGCAATTCAAGATAAAACTAAATGTGGCCTAGCCTTAGTTTTGACTACTCTGTATGCTGAAGCTGCTAGAGTGGGCAAAGACAGGGGTAATCGAGATAGTACTGACGAAGAAGTAATAGCTGTTATCAAGAAAAACATTGCAGGTGCTGAAGAGTGTTTAAAAGTAGCTCAGCACAAAGAAAAGTACGAATTTGAAATAGAAGTCCTTTCAACTCTTTTACCTAAGCAACTCACGGAAGAGGAATTGAAGGCTAAAGTAAATGAGCTTATTGCTGAAGGCGTTAAAAATCTTGGACTAATCATGAAACATTTCAAAGAAAAATACGCAGGGCTGTATGACGGTAATAAGTTGTCAGGTATTGTTAAGCAAGAACTTTTCAATATTTCATAAATCCTTGGTATAAGGTTGTTGCAGGGATAAATGCCTGTTTCTTTAGCTAAAGCAACACACATAACAAATTAAAATTAAAAGAGAAAATAATGAGTAGCTTCAATTTGGTCAAAATGGGACATATTTTTGTTCAGAATGTGGTTAAACTGCAATATGCAGTCGGCTTGAATCAGCGTGATTTCGCAGCACATATTGGTGTTAGTGAATCTACTCTTCGCCGTATTCAACGTCACCACCTTCAAAAACTTGGCTACAGTCCACAATTCGGAACTACTGCCAAAGCGGCACTATTTGCTGGAGTATCAGTTGACGATTTGATGAAGACACGTCTCAATTTCGTTAAGCAATAAAGTAGTAGCGGTAAACTTGTAACGTTAATTTCACGGGAGAACATCGATGAAGATAGGTGCAGAGATTATTAACGTAACGGAATATGAAGAAGGTTTTGCAATTCTTCAAGACAACGCAGGAAAATTTTTATACACCAAAGACAATCCAAACCCAATTCCATTACCGGATTGGGAAGAACAGGACCTTATAACAAAGGCCTGGTTTGGCAATAAAAATCCCTGTGCCTTGTTGCAAAGCAGGTCAGCTATGTTGACTTAAGAAAGTATTAGGGTTCGGAGCCACCCTTTCAGAAGGCTCCCACGAGATCAGTATTTAGTATAAAACTAATGAAGGCAGCAACTTCCTTCTTTAATTTTCTCCCAGATGGTGAGTAGAACCAGTGGACTTCCACGGATCCTGGCTGGAGCTGCAGCTGAACTAGTATTGTGCCGGCGGCCAGGCGCTCCAACGAATCATCGAGTGACTCGTAATTTGTATTGGATTGAGACTCCCTTCAATCCTTCATGACTTAATGTATTAAGACCTTCTTTGCTATCGAAAATGAGATTGTAGAACGGTCGGCCAATTGTAACAATTGGCATAACGTCCCCTCGGCCGGTGGCCAAGGAAAAGAAAAGGACATGAATCTAGAGTCCTCAGGTGGGACCATTTAAAGCCCTTTAAATGAATCCTGGATCCTGGAGACGTAACGCGCATGAGATTAAGTTAAATACCTTTAGTATTCATAGCAAGGCATTAAATTTGCAACTGATTAGATACTTTTCAGTGTATACTTGTTATACTGCGTGACATCGCTCCGGCAACAAAGTCCTGACTACGCTTATCGCTTCGTTCAGGACTTTGCGGCCGACGCTCTGTCACTCCCGTATAACCAGGAGATGGGGGTGAGCCCATCGAGTAAAGGTATAGTTTTAAGTTTTAAGCTTTAGTATTTTGAAGTCAGAAGTCAGTCGCGCTGACTGGGAATTAGTTACTTTTTCCTAACATTTTGTGCTACGCACGTACCAAAGTGGTATTAGGCGGAGACGACAGGGCACCAGAATTATAAGTATACCTTACTTATAATAATTTAGGATCCGCGGGCCCAGTACACGTCTCCCAGATGCCACGAGTAAAGCTTATAGTTGTTGCGATTCAAGTTTTAGTATCATTGTTGTATTAGTATCAGTGAATAGTTACTGTTCACACATATTATAGCCTTTTCAAGGAGTTCTCGTCTCCGATTGTCGACTCGAACCCTTTGCAAGGCCTACGGACTGGGGATGACATCTCCACGAGTAAAACTTGAAAATTTGATTATTAATACCCAGGGTTAATGCGAAATCGGTACGCAATTGAAGATATAAAAAATCTTTTCAATCACCCTGTTTTTTTAGTTTTTAAAAGGATATAAATTGAATCTTAGTCTTGACTATGACGATACGTACACTCGGGATCCTTCTGCTTGGGATGAATTTATTGAGCTGATGCGACGTAAAGGTCATAAAGTTTATTTAGTAACTTGGCGAAAGCCTGGAGAATCTGCAGAGGTCTATTTGCAATTACAAAATAAAGTAGATGGCATTTATTGTACCAGCAGAGTGGCTAAAGAGAAATATATGTATTCCCAAGGCATTAGGATAGATGTATGGATTGATGACATGCCTTTCACGATTTTGGAGAGCCAAACTCCTATAATTACTTTTGGCGGACAAAGCAGTTAAAATATTATATAATACAAGGAAAATATTAACACATGATCAACTTTAACATTTCAATTGACCCGACTAACGCTGCTGCAGCAACCTGGGCTACAGGACTGATTAGCGCTATTGCTGCGTATTGTACAGCTAACCCAGTAGGCGGGACCGGAGCAGGTACAAATACAGGTACTACAACCCCGACCCCTACTCCGTCAAATAACCCTTTGCTATAATATGAAATCTATAATTGCTCTTTCATCATTAGTTCTTTTAACTGGATGCGTCAACTTATACGCAGGCATATCTCAATATGAGATTAAACCGTTCAAAGACGAAACGGGGACTGAAATTTGCTGCATGGTAAACGTAATATCCGGCAAAAATGAAGGGGCGGTTACGGCACATATCCAAAAGAATGGGGATACTTTTGTAATTGATTTAAAAGAAAGTCAAATAAACTCGGCAGCAAGTATTACAGCTGCAACAAGTTCAGTTTCAGATGTGGCAAAAGCAGTAGATGATACTGCAATAACAGTTCAACAAATAACCAAGAAAGTTCCATAAAAATGACTATCAAGAAAACACTTTTAGTTTTGGCAACAATGATCGGCCTAGCAGCCTGCACAACCCCTGTAACTATTAACGGTACCCCTCAAACCCCTGCACAAATCGCAGCTATTGTTTGTCCTATCGTTAATTCCGATTTGGCGGCTTTGCAACAGTTAACTGACATTTCTGCATCCGACAAGGCGGCAATTCAAACTAAGCTACAGCCAATTGTAACCGCAGCTTGTGCTGCAACAGGTACTGTGAATATTAGCAATCTGCAGTCCTTGGCAACTACTGGCTACCCAGTAGCACAATCCTTGATTCAAAATTCCAGTTTGAATGCTGCGGATAAGAGCAATGCCTTGATTGCATTGAATTTGCTCAATGGCACATTACAGGCAGTATTGGCAGCAGACCCCGCCGCAAACGTTGTTATTGTTCCAACCCCTGCCGCAACATCGGCTTCGTTGGCGACACCTTTGGTTCCTACAACTCCTGGTGTGACAGCGGCCCCTTCGACAAGTAAGTAATCATGATACCTAACACCGATGCTGCATGGTTGGCCTGCATTGCTATTTATGACCCTATAACTCCGAATATTTTTGACCAGATTCTGCGTGTTGAAGATGATGTCATAGGATTAAAAGTGGTAGGAGACGATATCGTCATCTGCATTGCAGGATCAGAAACTAAAGCCATGTGGAAAGATAATTTGGAGATTTTCCCAGTTGACAATCCGGTGTTAGGTAAAATGCACAGTGGCTTCTTTAAGCCTGCTCAAGCTATTTATGAGCAAGTGAAACCGTTGATATGGTGTAAAAATATAGTAATCACGGGGCATTCAAGAGGAGCAGCTATAGCCGGATGTTTAGCTGCTCTTTTTAACTTAGATTCGATGATAGTGTCTCAACTGTTCTTATTTGAATGCCCTAAGTTTTGCTACCAGAAAGGCGCGGACTTCCTAGCAGCCAGATTAGCCGATAAAATGATAGGCCAAGTCTTGTCTACTATAAACGGAGAAGATGCAGTTCCTTTCGTTCCAGACATTATAGGATTCGACTACGTTCCTCCTTTTTTAGCCAGGGTGGATTTACAGCAACCCCCAGGTTCTTTTAGGAAAGATATTGATCCTATAGAATGGCATCTTGGGGGAACTATATACGAGGGTGTCAAAAAGCTATGGCCGGGCGAAAAATCCGTAGTTAATAATTCAACCATAGCCTAATTTTTGGTATAAGTAATGTAGAGGAGCCATGTTTTTACATGGCTTTTTATTTTGTAAGAAGTATATAAGCGGGGAATGGGTAATGCAAACGGGGTAGTCTATGAATACAACTCAAAAACAAAAACCGGTACACACGCAGGCGCTTATTGATCAGCAAGAATTCGAGGCGTCAACTAGAACAGCTAAAAAATGGCTGGAACACATTGTCAATGATGTGAATTGGCCTGAATCTGAAAGGTCTTCGGCTCGAATCCTATTGAAGAAAATTCAAGATAAGGATAAAGAGTTAGCCGCTATCAAAGCTCAAACGGTTCATTAGTAAGAGGGGTGTAACATGCGAGCATTTTTCTACGGTGTTAATTTGATGTTGTTGTTGGCAATTGCAGTGACTGCCTCTGCTGTCGAAGAGGCTTATGATAAATATCAATTCAAACGCAAGCTAAGGAGAATCAAATGATTATCACAGCAAGTCAAATGGGCTGGACGGTTATGGGCATCGTGGCCTTTATGGTTATCGCCTCGTTGTATATAGTGGCAACAGCGAAAGTAAGGGATTTTGACGCCCCAGATACTCTTCTAGGAGAGATGAGGGAACCTGGGGGTATCTCCGCCCCTACTGAGTTTACTCCACAAGAAATAGAGTTTCTCAAGGAATATGCTAGAATTCGAGGTAAGACTTTCAATCCCGGAATTATGAACCGATATCAAATTGATCTTTATAAAGAATTGTATAAGCTCGAAGACGATATCTGCAACGAAAGGTTGGGTCGAGGATACTGGTTCTGTCAAAATACTCCAACCCAAGTGTTGCAAAAACGCAATCTGGAAATTCAACGGGAACTAGGCTTGCTATGAGCATTCTTTGCAAATTATTAGGTCATAAGCCTTTCAGGTATGACAGGAACGAAACTTCTCCTCACCTATACATTCAGGATATCAATGCACGAGAATGCGAAAAGAAAGATCTGGCAATTTCCTTCAATTCTCTATGTGAAAGATGTGCGGAAAATTACGTAGTTGGCCACGCCCTCTTTCATAGTGTGGACTTCCGAATGACGGAATATATCAAAGAAAACCCGGATTCCTTTTTAAAAGAATCTGAAAAAGATAAGTTCCCCCCAATTTTGCCGGAATTATTAGGGAACTAACCCGTCGTGTTCAAACTTTTCAAATTCTGCTATCATAGATGGTCTCGATGGGGCTTCTTGTATTATTCCAATTCCATAGAGAGATTTATAAAGGCAAAATACTGTGAAAAATGTGGGGCAGTGAGGAAGGAGTGTCGCGGAACTTTATCAAAATCCTAGGGAGTAGATAATGTTTAACGTCTTGGAGATAGCTGAATCAGAGCCTTTGACCAGAGAACATTACGAAAGTACTATTCGTGATCTACGTTTGAAAGTTGGAATTCTGGAGCGTGAACTTAGTGAACTGAAGGGGCAGCCTGGATTAGGTTTCTGTCAGAAATCTAAGAAAACCCCTTTCAATGTACCTAATGAGCTTTAAAATAGAAACACAGGGGCCGCAGAGCCCCATTTTTACCTGGGAGAAATAAATGAATTGGTTTCAAAAACTATTGGTTTGGATTGGCGGAATTAACGTACAGGAAGTAAAACAAGTGGAATCACAAATAAAACAACAAGCGGACGAAGTCTTTACAGATGTTGACGCTTTGAAACAAAATGCAATTAATGTCGTAACAGCACCTACTGAAGAGAACGTAGTTACGGCCAAGGTATCGGCTCAAAAAACCGTTAAGGATTTGGCTGAGATTCGTTCAGACATCGAAACTCAATTGGCTACAGACCCTAATCTTGCAGGGATTCACAAATTCATAGAAACTGTTAGCAATCTCCCTCGTGTTAAAGACACTGAGGCTAAGTTTTTAGCTGCGGCGGATTTCCTGAAGATGGATGGTCAAACTCTGGCCGCGTCGGGTCAGGATTTTATCTCTACTCTGAATAAACTTGTAACTGATACTAGTAATGGTGCCACAGACAGCATGGCTGGGGATATTCAGCAATTGGAGAAAGATTTAGCTACTGCCAAGCAAAAACTTGCGGATCAACTAACTACGATCCGTTCTGCCGGCTCAGCTATTCGTGATGAATTCTCTGTTATTCTACAAGGCATTCAAACACATATTAAGTCATAAAACTTGCCTTAAGGGGTAAAAATGATTTATTGGTTTAAACTGTTTTTCAAACGATTTTTCCATATCCATGATTATGGGTATTGGGAGATTATTAAAAGCGGTCCTGTAGTAGATACGGAAACTGGCAAGATTGTAGGTAATTACCATGATATTAGGCGTGTTTGCAAAGATGGTTGGCGTTGGTTTATTCGCCTTTCTAGAAATACGGATAGGCAGAAGAGCATGACCAATGAGTTACGTAAACAAGTTCAGGTGTATTTGGAATATCCAAAAGCAGGATGGTAAGTATTACCAAGAGAAAGGGTAGGGGTTTCAACAACCCTTTCTTTTTTGGTACAAGAGAATTAGGAGGTATCTCTATCATGAAGTTCAAAACGATAACAACGAAAGTTATAAAGTTGAATGAATTATCTCAAGCAGTACTTGACGAGATATGGCCAAAAGGTGAACCTCTTTTTTGGGTAAAAGTGCCTAAAAGCATCAAAGAAGTCGAGAATAATCCAGAGTGGAATAACGTTTGCAAAGAAGCAGACTTCTCTCCTGGAGAGTATATTCTTATAGAAAAATAACGATAAATGACAAAACGCGAACGCAGATTTTTAAGCTTTAAGGATTTCCCTAAGGAGCTTCAGGATGAACTTGTTCCAGATGATGGGGATAAGCCATATTTATTTCTTGTCCTATTTGTACCTAAAGAGGGTAGAGTAGATGAGAAAAGGCCTATATGGTCAAAATATTGTTTAGACAATGATTTCATTCCTGGTGAAGATGTGTTCGCGGATTTTAATTAAATGTTGAATAGAAAGTAGAGATGAGTAAAACATATATTTTATACCATTCTCATTGCCTTGATGGTTCGGGAGCACGTTATGCAGCATGGGCGAAATTTAAAAACAATGCTGAATACATTCCCGTAAATTACAACCAACCTGTTCCCGAGTTAGAGCCAAATTCCAAAATTTTCATCCTGGATTTCAGCTACCCTAGGAACGTTTTAGAGGGCCTACAAGCCTCTGGACACAGTATCACAATACTAGACCACCATAAGACCGCAGAAGAGGCTCTAAGGGGCTTCCCCGGAGCTTATTTCAATATGCAAAAAAGCGGAGCGGTTTTGTCGTGGGAGTTCTTCCACCCCAACACAGAAGTGCCTAAACTGTTACTGCATATCCAAGATCGGGATTTGTGGAAGTTTAACATTCCTGGAACTAAAGAAATAAACATGGCTATTCCTCTTATGGAAGGGGATATGCTACTATGGAACGACGTTGTTATAGCTGATAAAGGGGCAAAATTACCGGCAGAACCTCTGTGGACCCTTGATAAGCTAGAGGCGGCAGGCACCGTTCTGGAGCAATCGAATCAGCAAAAAATCAAAGCAGCACTTAAATCCAAGATTAAGATAATCAAGTTCCTTGGGTACGAAATTGGAATTTGTAACACGGGGGAACTCAGCTCAGAAATATGTAATGCTATTTGTGAAAGCAAGGATTTGAACGTAGATTTTGCTGCTACGTACTGTATCACTCCAAAAGATGAAATACTGTTCTCTTTACGTTCGGTAGGGGTAATGGATGTATCCAAAATTGCACAACGATTTGGGGGCGGGGGCCATCAAAACGCTAGCGGATTCAAAACAGATTTACCAACTCTTATAAAAATTCTAGCAGGGGAATTGGGTGAAGTGTCAGCATTGTGATAGCAGCGAAGAGGGTTTAGCGTACCGTAAGTATTCATGCTATTATTGTAAGGATACTGGGCAAGAAATACAACGAGCTATTGTAAGAGAAATAACGGTTAAGCCGTTACAATTGAAATTGAGAAATAGACTAAAAGAATTATTAGAACAACATGACAGAAAAACACGAACAATTTGAAAAACAACCACTAATTTTTGGGCAACTTAGCTGTGGTATGCCAGGTCTTAATGCGCGTTGGACCCCCTCCGATATGCACCAGGAATGTTTTTCTACGCAGAAATGGGATACTGACTGGGATCTAAATCGTAGAGTTCCAGGCACTTCAGACTTCCCTATTTTTAATGAGGATAAGACTCCTCTCAGCGATATTATCAAAACTGCCATCGAAAAAGCGGTTATTACAAAAACCGCCTTAGATCCCGAACCAGCACATACTTTCCTTGAAGAAGCTGTAACTACGATGAAGGCCCGTGCTGCTCTCCGTGACAAGGTGGAGGAGGGGGAGCGTAGTATGGCAACTATCGTCAGGGTTTTCAATGCTCTCACCGGGTTAGAATTGACAGAAGCAGAAGGCTGGAGCTTCATGATCATTTTAAAGATGGTGCGAGGCCAACAAGGCTCTTATAACCGTGATGATTATGTGGATATGGGTGCGTACGCAGCTTTGCTGGGGGAATGTGAAAGCAGTAATGCTGCCAGGAGAAAAACGTGAGAGGTGATCCTAATTGGCGAGAGCATCTCAGCGTTGGCAGCATAGTCATAGCAGGAAATAACGATCATGCCTTCGTCGTAACAGCCATTGATGGTGATACGGTTACGGTCCGTCCCTAGGACGATGAAGATGCAGATACTTTTCAAGTTAACATATCGGATTTGAAATGATAAACGAAAACCTAAATGTTGTATACGAACCCTTTATCCCGGGAGTAACATTCGACTCAAGACCTATAGAAAATCTGGGTCAAAACGTTTCCGGTATTAACAGAAATATCTTCCCTAAAGCCCCTTTTTCGGAAGTGAAATGGCGTTTGGAAAATATCCTGGTCGAAGCTAAAAGATCCCTGGACGTTTTAACATTACACAACCGTATTGTCGGTAAACAGCACCTAGCTTTGAATAAGTTAGGAATGCTCATTATTGACATCAAAGCCACACTGGCCTCTATCGAAGAACAAGTACAAAAGGAACTAACTAATGACAACGCTAACACAATCTAAATTTGAAGAAATGGTGGCTATGCAAGAAGCCATGAACAGTAGGGTCATTAAAGACTGGCGTAGTCAAAATTATGCCTGGAAAGATGCTATCTGGACCGAGGCTGCAGAGGCTTTTGGCCATTTGAAATTTGAATGGTGGAAGAATCAAGGTAGTCCTATTAACTACGAAGCCGTTAAACTGGAATTGATAGATATTTGGCATTTCCTCTTAAGTGAGATTATGTCCAAAGAAGACTTGATTAAACAGGATAAAGGGTACGATTCCCTTTACAGTTTTGTTAAAGACGTTATTGAATTTTCGGAATCTTTTAATGAATCACTGTTTAAATTTGACAAACTTGATTTCCAAAAAAGAGCGCTACGATTTATTGTAGAAGGTGCGGCAGGTCTGGATGGAGAAAAGAGCCCTTCAGGAGGTGTCGGCCACATACTTGGGGGATTCTATCTTTCGCTCCGTGCTTTTGACGTTTCTTGGGATGACCTATATAAAGGGTATATCGGTAAAAACACTTTGAACCGGTTCCGACAAGATCATGGATACAAAACAGATACTGCCTCTTACAAATCTACGTGGTATCCAGAAGAAGATAACGATCATTTGACGATTATAGTCAACTCCCTGGACGTAGATTCACCGTCTTTTAAAGAAGACATTTACGCAAAGCTGGAAGATATTTGGAACTATAAAAATGAACCGAAAAAAGCTGTTGCTTGAACTTGATGTAGATACTGAATCTCTGTGGAGTGACGATCTTGATGCGGAGGTTTTTATAACAAATTTGACTCACCCTGACCTAGCCGGGTCTTTGAAAATTTCATCCTCTAGCGAGGTCTTGAACATGAAACACCTGGAACAGTTAAAAAATACTAGTAGTTCCGCAGCTCAACCAAATCTTATTGATGAAATTATGGGTAAGGCGGGTAAATTAGTTTCTGGCGTTTCAGAATTGAAACAGGTATTAAAGAGTTAGCATGATAAGAAAGACTTTGCTAGGCTAGGCACAGTCTTTTTTAGCTTAATCACTAAGAACATTTGAACTACCGCCGGTAATTACTGCCCCACAACCTGCTACGTCACCCACTCTTAGCACATACTCATCGTTTGTTTTAGTAGCAGATGAAGTAGAGGTAACTGCAGTAGTGCCGTGGCCTGAAATTGGGCACTGGTGAAGATTGCCAGAAACGCAAATAGCTTCCCCATTAGCTTTCCCTAACCCGGTGGCTGTTATCATAACCCCTCCATGACTGCTACTATCTCCCAACCGAACCATTCCCAATAACGACATAATTAATCCGAAGTTGAAAGTCCGCCAGCACCCAAATTGTTAGGGTAGCCAGGGTTGGTAGTGCTGTTGTAAATATCTGGTAATTCTGTATTAGCTAATCTAGTTGAAGAGCGGATAATTGTAAAAAACCCTTTAGCTAACATAATTCTGGCACTGTTAGGGGCAATTAAAACTAAATTGTATATGCCTTGATGCCAATTAGTGTTTTGAGTATCCGAATACGCTACGTACCAGTCAATGGTGCCCTGAGCGGCTCCTAGAACTAATCCTCCATCGGGACCACTGGTATATGTGAGTTTTGTACCGGGATCGTTAACGCCTGCATACATGTTGCGAACTTGTATTTCCGCCCTGTAACCAGTAAGATTCATAGGTAAACTGGTGGAAGGATCATTGTAGATAAATTGAGTAGAGAAATCTGACTCCTCTTGAATTTCTACATTAAAGTTTTGTAAATAAAAAGTCATATTCTTTGTTTTGCCCCTGTTCCACCTAATATAATAAAAGCGATTGCCAAGATTAGATTTCTCATGTCTTTTGGCAATCGCCTTCGACTTCGTGTTTTATTCATTATTCGTTTGTTGCTTCTGCCGCTGCCATTAGTCTATCCACTTCTGCTTTAGCAACAGCTTCTCTTTTTTTAGCTTCTTCATAAGTTTTACGGTCTTCTTCGGCTTTTGCTTTAGCCATTTCAAGCTCTTGATATCTGCCCTCAGCAGTGTATCTTTTCAAAGCTCCGACTACGGCTTTAAACAGATAGTCTTTGGATTTTTGTTCAGGAGGTAGCTCGTCGTAAGGTACGCAACAAGGATGGGTTCTCTTTTCTTCATCTTTAACATCCCCATAAGTCCAACCTTCTGCTTGTTTAACTGCCAACCACGAATCGTGATTAGCTGATGGAGGGGCTTCAGGATTGTTTAAACAAAATTTAACTCCTTGTTTAGCAGAGTGTTTTTGCCATTCTGGAGCTGATTCCCAAGTAACTTGACTTACATCTCCAATAGATTCGCAGTAAGATCTATTTACATTATGTGCAACTCGGGCAACTTCTTCGATAGTCAAATGGATAACAGCATTTTCAGTAGTCATTGTAATAGATTCCTTTTCATTTTAAGGTACTATTATCTCCTGCCGCGCCGCTACTGTCAACTCTCTTATTGAAAGTATCTATTCCTTTATTGACAGAATTTAATCCACCCCACAGCCCTGCGTATATACCGAAATACATCTCAGTTAAACCGTTATGCATTATTAGGTAAATAAAACCGAAACTTGTAACGAGCATTGCTACCAACTGACCTAACTTATAAAGACTAGCCCTATTAGTTACTGGGTCCATTAGGAAGTCTTTTGCATCAAATAGATTATTGCCTTTATGAGCACGGTAAATAGCCCATAAAAAAACTAGTATCCCCAATAGGAGGAATACTGGGAGTTTTTCCATAACTGTCAAAGGTGCTAAAAACGCAATTATACTATTAAGCATTTGCGGAGTCCGGGGTACTAAATTCGCCAGCTTCTGCTAAACGTCTACGTAAAAGACCTGCCACTTCCTTGCCGCCAGCATGGTCCCAGACCTGAAATTGCTCAATGCAAGCCTCAAAATTTCCCGCGTTAAGGTCTTTAAGTAAAGTCGAGGATTCAAAATTACCTTCCCCCAGATTGAATACGAAGTCCACCAGGGCGTTAAATTCGTTTTGGGTAAGCTGGATTGTAACTAAGCGATTGACGGCGTTTACGGCCGTTTGAACGTCTTCCAGGAGCCATTGATTGGCTTGGTCTTGGGTGCAGGTCATGCCCATGCTGACACCCTTAGTATGGCCATACCCAATAGTGGGGACGCCTACCGAATCCAAATAGGCTGAAAGACGAAGTCCTTCGAATTGTTCCGTCAGATTTTCACCCGACTGAGTATATTGCATTTCAGTCATGCTGCTCTTTCTACTGTTTTAGGCTTCCACGTACCTACCCAATATTGGTGAAGGAAATCATGAAGGCTCATGCTTAAACTAAAGACTATTACTGCTAAAAAGATAAAATCTATTGATAACGCGCTAGATAGGTATATAGGTAAATCGGATACCATAAGAGTTGCTGATCCTAGAAATCCTATACTTAGCAATGAAAATATATACTTACAAAATATATCTACTATCTGCCTAGATCTACAAAGATCTATTGCTGATCCTAGTGAAACACATCCTAGAATAGCAAATGTTGCAAAATCTTTAAATAAATTTCCATTACTTAATATGGATATAACGTTAGTTAGAATGCTCATCTTTATTAGAATCCGAGTGTTTAGTTTGTTCAGGCCCAATTGCCCTATCTACTATCCTATCCAACGTAGATACTCCACGCTTTTCCAGAAATTGGAAAACGCTTTTTAGTATTGCGACTCCAAAAGTTCCTAAGAACCAAGATAATGCTACAACACCTTCTATACCGGTGATGTTAAAACGTTGGGCCAGATAGGGGCCCACGAATATGCTTAATGAAGCCCCTGTTACAGCCATAGATAAAGCGTGTAAAAATGTAATTCGCCCTTTATCAGCTAAGGCTAATATGGGCACAATACTTCCGGCGATTCCTGAGAAAATAGACCAGATTTTAGTAGCAGAGAAATATGCTGCTACTGAGATAGATGCCGGTTCTGTCATTTACTACCCTTTTTCAAAATATACATTTATTTTAAACTAGGCAGGTATTTCCGGCCATACCAAATTCATGGGATCCGCCTGTTTCGTAATATCTCTTAATGCTTGAATATATTGTAAAATTGGGACTACGTTTTCCGTAACATTTAACCCTAAAGCGAGCTCGTCATAGTGCCTCTCAACTCTCCACCGTATTTGGCTTATCAAGTTATTACGGAATTGTCTAACCTCTTGCCAAACCATGTCTTTCAACCCGTTCTTGCAAACATCTATATCATCGGCCGATATTCCTACTTCTAAAGCTTGTGGCTCTGTAAGAAATCCTTTATTTACATGGCCTGCCCAGCTCAAGTCGGATAAAGCCTCCCCCATGCCTTCATTCAAACCTGAGATGTTTTCCCAAGTTTGGGGTAAAGGGCCGATCTGCAAAATTTTCTTTTCTGCTTTATCTATTAAGTAATAAATTGTTTGAGGCATTAATAGCTCTGTACATTGGTAATGGTTACTGCCCCTCCTGGCGGAACGTTTATAGCAACTCCAGTAGGTGTATAAGAAATAGCTACGGGAGTAGGTTGTACCGTAACTCCAGGTTGTCCCCCAGTAGTTCCAGGGAAATTAACCCCAAGCACAGTCACTGAAGAACTAGGAGGTCCAACAACAATTGGGGAATACACTGCAACCCCAGGCACAATAGGGGTGTAGTAAGGTTCCCCTCCGGTTTGCGGAGAGTATACAGCTTTTGCAGGAGTTACCAAGGTTGAAACGTAAGTTCCCCAAGTTTCATAGAAATAGAATGTAACTCCCGGATACCTAGAATCTGTAAACGGGGTAATAGGAAACGACTCCAGAGGGGACGGGGTGGAATTAGTTATGTCCTGACTGGTGTTATAAGTTTCATAAGTATAGGTTAAAGATGGCGGATACGCAAACAACACAAACGGGGAAGTATTAACTCCGTTAACCGCTAAGCTAGGATTACGTCCCCATATTTGGTATTGAATACTTACAGTTGTGCTATACACCGCAGGAGTATACGAAATCAATTGTGGAGGAACAATAGGAGTGTACTCTAGATTACCTCCTGTTGAAGGAGTAGTGTACAAATACTCTCCCCCGGTATTTGCTCCTCCTGGAGCCCCCGTTCCACCTACTAGAAATTTAGTTTTACCGTAAACGGGAACATACGTACTATTTGAATAAAAATACACGGTACCCACAGTTGGTGGATTAGTTCTCTCCCTACGTAGAAGTTTTGCAATAGCCATTAAGCCTCCTCTTCCAATTATTGAGCATTAGCAATAGCTAAGCTCATTACGAACGTAGTACCACCATCATCAGTATACCCAGTCCACACATCCATAGCATTAGCAGTAGTAGTACGCGGAGGGAGAATGCCTCCGGCATATTTACAATTAGTAGGCCATGCAACAGAATATCCCGGAGTAGAATTATTTACAGTTATAACCGTAAACGAGAAAATGTTATTACCCGTAGGCACATTGGTAAATGAGAAGGTAGTATTGGCAGCAATAGTAACTTTATAGGCACCTGCTACTGACCAATCTAAAGTAGTGGAAGCAGTATTAGCGGAAATAGTGTTTTTAACATCTATTTGGTTGACCATAGAAATTTGATTGACTGCTAACAGCCCGGTGGCAGTGCCGTTGTTTACGTTAATCTTTGTAGGATCAGATGGGGGTGAAGTGACTTCCGCCAAAATCTGTGTAAACAGAGAATTATTACTTTGTAAGATTTCAAATTGGTCGCCAACGCTAGGCACAAATGGCAATACTGTTGACCACGAAATAGTGTTTGTAGCCGTAGAACTGACCATACGGCAATACCCAGTACATACCCCAGTTGTAAATTGAATAATGTATTCCCCGGGAATAGCTGTTCCCAAAGTAGTTCCAGTTGCAGCCGTGATGCTGAACGAAGCCACTCCTGTTATTGTTCCAGTGTATTTAGTGGTAGTATGACTTGAAAAACTCCACAAGGAGCTAGTATTTTTGAATGCAATAATGGGGTTGCCGCCATCGTCGTTAGTATGGCAAATATACGAATTAGCATTGCTGATTGAAGGTGGGCTTAGCACGTCTACGCTAGAAACATCGTATAAACGATCAATGTACCTTGCAAACCCTGCTAATGTACCAGCAGTAACCCGGCATTCTATAACAGCGCCAACTGGAAAACTACTTGGAGAAGTATTCTCTTGAGCCCTTAAAATACCAGAGAAAACATTACCCGAAACAGCAGTAACTGCTATAATTTCAGTTAAGCCCGCATAGACTAACGTAGCTAAAAAGAATTGGCCGGTTCCCGGGGAAGGAAATCCAACCGAACTTGTTACGGTAATAGAGGTGTCTGTGGAACCTACAGCATTAGCAACCGTAGTCGAAGCATTATTGGCGTATAATTGTTGATAAATAGTCATGGTTACGTTATGTTAGTTATTGTAGTATTGGTTCCAGCAGTTTCAAAAGCTGAGCTTAAAGCTTGAACTTCAGCAATTATACAATTTTTGACCTGCGTTAATTTAGAAGAAGGTATATTAGATATTACACCTTTAGTATATTTTACAAAACGATTTCCAAATACGGGGGTAACCGGAGTTCCAGAAAAGGTTTGGAATCGTTGGTATTCTTGTAAATTACAAACGCCTTGATATTGTCCTAATTCTGAAGTACCGGTATTGGTCCAAGTAAAAATATCCCGAGGTAAAGTCCCTCCGGGCAATAAACTAGCAGTTATTTGCCAAGTTCCATCTGATCCTATATTTTCTACTATTTGTAATGAACTACTCATATACCTCTTTCCTCGTCTCTGTTAAGCTATCTGTATAGTCCAGTTAAAGTACAAAGAAAATTCAGAGGTTTTTGGTATACCCGGAAAAGTCTTGATATTAAACATCAATCCAGAAGTTTTAAACAATCCTGCTTCATTAATAAGTGAGCCATTGCCGGTACCTTCATCCAGAGTAGCTAAGAAAGTTACGGAGGGCACGGAAGTGTTCGTAGTATACGAAGTTGGTACACTTAATAGGTATGCATACAATGCTGATGCTAAATTAGTAGGTGATTTAGGATAAAGCCCCGCCGGATCAATTGTTCCGCCAGTTCCTACTTGAAGAGTATTTACCGGATCAGCAGTCAAAGTGTTACTGTAAACCGATTGTAACACCACATTCTTTGCAGCCAAAGTAATGAGGTTAGGTTCCTCGGTGAAAACAGTTTCCTCAGTACCGTTTTTGTACTTCTTGTATATACTTAAATGGCCTTTTAAAGGCAGTTTGCTTGTAATTTCCATGTCTATATTTTAAGTTAATTCAATTCCATTTGATGTAGTATAGCAGGTAAATTAGACCCGCGTGTAAACGAAGTAGGCGTAGTATTTAAAGTATCTGAATACGGGTTACTAACTACAATAGTTGAATTGAATACCGGACCATCAATTTCATCGCCATCAATTTCTTGATCATCTTGAGAATTTCCTGAATATCCTCTGCCTCTAAGCATGTAAAATGGTGATCCCATAGGTCCTAAACCTCGACTAATAGTGGCAGTTAATTGTATATTCAAAGGATCGGGATCACTAACAGGTAGATACCAATCTGGTTGAACCAGAAAATTATTCGTCACCCAATACATACCCACAACGTTACCGTAAATACGAATTCCCAATATGTAATCTCCAGGATTTACGTAAGAAGAATTTGGAGGAGCCCAACTTCTCCAGGATTGTTGAGGAGGCATAAAGCTATACAGATATTCTACTTCGGAGCCCCTGAAGAACGCCAATTCAAAATTCTCTGCTAGAGTTTGGCTCGGATTACCGACTCCGTAAACATTAGAGTTAATAGCAAACGAATCGATAGAATCCGAAGCTGCAGTAGGGTAAAGAAAAGTAAATGACCATTGCGTTAGCGTCGGAGGAGTCAATAATAAACTATTAAATTTACTAGCAATATCTTGTTGGGTGGTTATATATAAAGGAATAATGCGCAAATTAGCACCCACCCCAGCCATTTGAGCAACACATTGACTAGGGACGCCATCGTAGTTATATGCAAAGTCTGTAGGATTATTAATACTTCTGTAAAAGCCTACCCGACTACGTAAACCAGTGTATATTTCATTGCCCCGATCCATAACGGTTCTTAGCCAAGCCCGCTCAACTTCAGTATTAGTTCTAAATTGACTTACGCCATTAACATATCCCGTTAAAACGCCGCCATTAAAAGAATCTGTTAAACCATTAGTATAGGTATCGGTGCCACACAGCCTTGTAACAAACATAGGTACATTCCAACGTAAAAATGAAGGATCTCCTCTGAAAAGAGGGTCTCTAGTATTGTTACGAATCATTCGGCCTATTGGATCCATTACATTTTCAGTGCGATTTTGCTGCAAGTTCAACGTTACATCTTCACTGAATGTCAGGGTTTCATCATCCTCTACCGTCCATATGTAAATAGCATATGTATATGTAGGTTTTGCCCTTTGTATAATATTACCGATTTGTTCAAAAAATTGCTGATCTTCAAAAGTAGTAACATTAACATTGACGAGAAACGTATGGGTCTTCAAATAATTTCTCATCAAGTAATCGAATTGTGAGCCAGCTAAAGCATAACGACTAGGCTGTCCTGGAGGCAATGAGGGGATGATACTTTCAGGTATCATGAGGTTAATCCACCAAGCCCCATCACTTTCGTAATCCTGTACGTCAACCCATACCGCCAATTCTTGAGATAAGGTTAGTTGCTGACCTACAGATACGATAGGGGTTAGTCCGTATGGGATGATGTACTGGTTCTGGTCAGTAATAACAACATACAAATCCGTCTCAAGATAAGTTTCAATAGCTAATACAGTTTCAGTTCCCCTAGATAGTGGCAAGCCTAATGCAAGGTTTAACCCCTTGCGCATCAAGTCCAGGGTTGGGCCATTGATGTATAGGTAATACATGCCATACACGAAATTATTAAAAGCCTGTGTAGATTCCTGAGGACTAATACCTATCATGTTCCCGAAATTAGTCGAAATCCACAACTCATCAATTTCTGTATCTACAAACCAAAGAGCATATTGCGTAGTTGAACCATCGCTGAGCAAACGACTACTGAAACCATTCGTAGTCATGTTAGCTGCAAAAGTAATTTGATAACGACCGCTAGAATTTACTGTTAAACCGAAATCTACATTTTGTTCTAGCAGAGTGCTTGGCAGCAAAGGGAGGTTAGCAATGTACCTAGCAGAAACAACGTTCTCAGGCAGATAATAGGTATTAACCATCCCCGGCACTGCGTCGGTATTATTTATAGTAATAAGGCGAAGTGTTTGACCACAAGTTTCCTGAATATTCTCAAGGCTTATATTAGCCGTCATTTGTAAAAATCGGCTATACACTTGAGAGTACATCTGAGTATCGGCTTCGAGCAACAAATTGATTTTGTCACTATCTGCAAACATTACGGAAAAGAAATCCGATATGCCATACAGATATGCCATATTTGTGTTATTTTGCCCTATCGGTAAACCTAGGGTTGTGAATGTTGATCGAGCCATTTATATTATTACAAAACTGCGCCTGTGCTAGTATTTATATTTATAGTGCTAGTAGTTACGTTATTCAATAGGAAAATACTGGTTCTATCGTTGGGATCTAGTATATCTGTAATTGTGCCAGTTTGAGGGGCTAATAAATCTCTTGTATAACAAATATAAGTAACTACTGGTGGATTCTGAATATTTATGATGCCATTATATCTTAAATAGGCAACTAAGTCACTCATTATAAATATACTTCCGGGCCCCAGAGTATTTAAATACCCTTGTACAAGTTGAGTAGCTAGTACGCTAGACGGGGCCGTAGTTTCGTAAGACGCTATATTTACAGTCAAGTAGTAAAAATTAAAACCCCTCGCCAAATAATTAGCACACAATACCCTATTGACCGCATTATTTAAATAGGACTGAACATTATCTAGGTACTGGAAATAGTTAATAGTAAAGCTAACTGTACCATTAGCATTGGAGGATCCCATTTCAACAGTAATGTCTTGACTTTGGCTAAAACCATAATCATACTGAGGCTGCACATTAGTTATAGTCCCTGCCGTACTAGTTCCGCTTACAGTCGTAGGAGTTGTAATAGAAAATTGTCCTTGATTAATAATATCGGTTATAACCCAAACGCCATTGAAAGCTGATACGGTCGAATTGCTAATTTGTACAGATCTGCCAAGAGTATATCCATGTAAAGGCAAAGTTACTGTAATAGTGTTCCCACTACCTGTAATAGAGGTTACAGTTTTCGTTTGGTTATAAGTATTGAACCAAGTAAAATCTATAGGTGCCGTAGCAGTGATGGTTCCTAAAACGGCAAAAGTAGAAGATTGTATTGCATTATATGTAAATGTACTACTGCCTACAGTAAGGATGGGGAATGTACCATTAACCAAGTTCACAGATGCTATCATTGTTCCGCTACCTGAAGATGTAATATTGGCAGGAACCACGTAAGTGAAAGTGTTAATAGTTGTTCCAGTAATAGTAAATTGGCCGTTATATCCGGTCGGAGTAACTCCGCTAATAGCTACAGTATTACCTACTTGAAAACCGTGATTATTTACAGTTGCTGTAACAGTTAGGCCGGAGCAAGTTATGGAACTTATAGTCTGATTTTGTGTAGCACCAGTAACCGTTACGTAATCTCCTACTGAAAAATTATGTGGCACCGAAGTTGTCGCGGTAATTAAATTACCCGTAAAAACTATACTAGAAACACTAGAAATGTTATCTAAAGGTATAGTATCCGCACTAGCTCCTCCAGAAATAGGGCTTCTAGAAAAACTAAAAATTGGTCCTGTCAAGTGAACATTACCGAAGGGATCGGTTTCGACTTGTACAACTGCAGAAGCAATACTATTACCGCAGTATACATCTACTTTGCCTCCGTTATGTATCTGCACCGGATTATTTACTGCGGTCACAGTAGGTAGATTAATTACAACGCCTTGACTACTAGCTAGAGTAAAGGTAAATTGGGTATTACTCAAAACTGTAATAGTATAAGTGCCATTGTACCCAGAAGGATTACATCCAACAATGGCTACTTGTTGACCAGAATAGTATCCATGATTGGCTAGAGTAGCTGTGGCAGTGGTACCTGTACTAACCAAGGCTGTTAAGAGTACTGGGGCTGAAGGATTAGACACAGCCATAATCTGGTCACGAACCATTTCTGGATCCCCAAACCCTATTGGCTGAATCTGGTTCAGATAATTAAACGTCGCCCCTAAATTTGCTAATATGGATGGATTATTAATTAAATTACGTGTCGATATAGAATTACCGGCACGAGTTACAAATTGGGTATTGCTTTCAGATGCTTGGCTAATAGAAGCTAAGTAATTTATTTCTGCCCGCAGGAAATACGGGTCAAAACTACTGAAATATAGTAAACTTCCCGAACTGATATTGTACTGAGTACCTTCGGCAGCAGCAGTAAGTTGGACGTCTATGTACCATTCGCTAGAAGACGAGTCGTAAGTTAACGCAGAAGCTGTATAAGAAAGATTCGATGACGGGTAGTACAAATTAACGTTATCGGGGGAAAAGAATGTGTTAGTACTGATAGTAACGGGCTTCTGAATAGCAAAATATAAACGAGCACTGATAACAGCCGGGCTGCCGGTGTTGCGAGTGACAAACCAATTACTCAAAATAGTATTAACTAAATTAGGATCGCTATTATCTGTAATATTGCTTATTGCGGCCTGGGAAAAATAATAGTCACTGGCTAATTTTACAGTAGCACATACCAATCCCGCAGGACGTATTAAAGTATCTCTTAGACCCGTTCCTATACGTAAATCTAAATCAGGATAAGCCGCTTGCAATATTTGCACGGCCATCAGCTCCCCTTCCAACAATTGCTGTTGAGTTGGTTGAATTCCCGGTATAATCGAATATAAATCCATGTTGCTAGGCTTTCCTTTGATGTGCTTTTATTTTAGCCTTTTAGTTGTTGCCGTTCAAAGGCATATCAAGTTGAGGGAATGGTATAGCGACTTGGGCAAATGCTCCAGCAACCGTAGTCAAACGTAAATACATCAGTACCGCTTCTTGAGATACGTCCATACCTATGATATCAACCGATTGTAATTGAGAAGCCAAATCCGTAGAAGCCCCATTTAAAATACCTTTGGTCTGGCTTACAGCACTATTTATCTCTGAAACAAGCTCTGCAGTAAATACAGTATCGTTAGAAACTACATTGGCATTCACCGTTAACCGTTGAAAATTAGTTCCTTGGTTAGGGTATAAAACGTTACTGCCAATATCTGTAAACAATATCTTCAGAAATATTTGCGCAACTTTCTGTATGCCTGTAATCTTCTTAGGGTCATCACCTATTTCAAAAGTCAACATGCTATTAGGGAATCCATCTGGAAAACCTATTAGTAAAATATCATAAGTAGCTCCTGCAGGTAAATTATAATTAGTCCCTAATCTGCTAGCAAAAGTAGGGGTAGCGCCTGCTGATAAACTCTGCATATTAGAAATACTCATTGAGGTTCTCCGGTAGTTATGACGCCCATAAGTATACTGTTATAAAAGGCAGACATTGCATTCCAATAATTAGAGTCATTTTGGTAGTCTTGAGAAGCATCAGCGTAAAAATTACTTTTAATCTTAGAGCGTAGGGCGAATTCCCGTTGAATAGCTACTACATTATTCACGTTTTCAATAGCTGCTCCATTTTGAAAACTTGATGCATCAGAAGCACGAGCCTGGGACATTCCCAATAATTGAGAATATGCTAATAAACTAATAAGGGTAGTTGAACAATTAGGCGGCAAGGTAGCTCCAGTGGGATCTGACACAAAATTATTCATTGCATCAAAATACGTGGATAGCAGATTATTGTTAGTCTGTGCTTGTGTTAATGTCGGGTCTGCCATTACATCAATCCTGAGTCTCTGTTCACCATTTTAATTTTATCTATAAGCTTGGATTTTAAATAATTGAGGCGATTCAAATTGACCCCTAAGCGACGTGACAGTTCAGTAGAACTTAGAACTTTCGAGTTCTCCAATATAAACTTTTCTTGAGGGTCCAGCTTACTCATTAAATGTTCCATTAATATAACGCTATCGCTAAACTGAGTTACCTCACTAGGCTTATCCGTACCGGATTCTATTAAGTCGGCATACAGCGAATTCTTAAATTTTATGGTCTTAGGTTTAGACCATCCTAATCTGTTTGCCAACTCTTCATCAGTAGGTTCCCGGTTTAATTCATCAGTAAGCATAGCTAATTGATGATTGTACTCATTAAATTTCAATTGCATATTTTCTGGCAAGCGAACTGCATTCTGAAATTTGTAATTAGTACGCCTAACTCTTTGCAAATACCCTTGAACATGTGTAGACAGAGAAGCTCCTTTAGAAGGATCGTATGTTTGTATGGCTTTGAATGCCCATTTTTTAGCTTCAGAAGCTAACGCAACTGTCGGTAAAGTCCCTGATTGACGACGAACTTCAGCGTAAATAGGTCCACTCAGGCTTTCAATTAAATTACCTAAATTATGTTTGCTTGGGTTAGTTTTCCAAGTTTCGTAGAGCTTTTGATCATTTTCACGAAGACTTTTATAGAACTCTTGTTTTTCAGCTAGAGTTTTAGCGTGTTCTTCGGGATCAACGATTGAGTTGGCGGTAGAGGAATTAGGGTTATAGTCCATAGGCTTATTTTAAGATTCTTGCTATTTAAATACAGAGTAATTAGAATAGATAGAATTGACATACCCTATCATGAAAGCTTGTAATTTACTACTGAATTGTTGGTACACGAAACATTGCCCCGCTATAGATGTGGGCGATATTAATCCTGCCTCACTGATGTTTGCGGGAATGGCTGTAGAACGTGACATTCCAGGTAGGGCACCTGAATTAGCACTTTGCCCCCCGCCACTTAAAGAAGAAACTGTTGATGTAGTCATACTTGTTTAACTATTATTCCACTATTACTATTAGGTACAGCATTATTCACAAAATCTGATAATTCTTGATAATCTAAGAATGGGCTTGCGCCTGGCTCCAATAACGATTGGTTAGTTAATACTTGATTAACATATTGCTGTTGAGTACCGTTATAATTATTAGGAGTCATATCTATGAATTTTATCCCAAATCTTGCAGCTATACTTTCTTTACTCTCAATTTGCCTAGCTACTAACGCCAAATTACCCACGCCCGTTGTATTCTTATTATTTTCCCCACCATTTGAAGGCTCAACTTGTTGAGGTTGGGTTGTTTGTGTTGCCGTAGTAGAACTTGTGTAATGTCTCCCGGTATTGGCATAAGACCATACTCCCGCAGTTCTGGTGATTGCATTAGCTGTACCGTTAGTGAAATTATACATATCCTGAGGGTATGCTGCACCGACTCCAAATACTGACATATAAAATTGATCGGCAACAATGATTGCCCTTGGATTATTTATCAGAGTTTGAGCAACGTTGGTAACATCTCCTGAATTGGAATCATAACTGGGGTCAGGAGCTAAACCATACATGGTACTATTCTGAGAATCTTGAATAGGTACGCCAGATTGATATGCTGTTGGAGTAGCTGGAACCGCAGTAGAACTTAAAGACGGGGGAGTAGGTGCCGTCGTGCTAGGTCCAGAAGCGGAAGCGGTTGGCAACGGATTAGTAGGGGAACTTGCAGAAGGAGCCGATGGTATAGGCGTAGTGGCAGCAGTTATAGGGGATCCGGCAATAACTTGATTTTGTAAAGGCAATCCTTGGGCAATGTCCCCTAGTGGGGCCAACATTGGATTGGCTGAAGATGCTGGAGTTGTAGTAGAAACACTCATTATACGTAATCCTTAATGTGTTGCATATGCTGATCCTAAAGGGGCTGGTTGGTCATCTAACGGCACATCGCTATTAGAAGCATTAGTAGTTCCTCGTTGCACATTGATCATTTTAAGTGCAGTTTGTAACCAGGGAGAAATAGGTTGAGTAAAATAATTACTTAGTTCAGTATAAGAGGTCGCCGACATAAAACTAATACTTGTTCCTATATTACGGGGAGTAATAGAGTGAGTCACTGATCCACACAAAGCATGAAAACTAGGTTGTTCAGGGCTACGATTGATAATATCCATCGGGTATCCTGGAACTATATAAGGGTTAAAAATTCCATCTACAGTTCCTGATTTAGATTGAGTTATTTCCTTTGTATAATCATAGTCTGCAGTAGCAAATAGAATACGTTCAAAATTCTTAATAGCATTTAACTCCTGTGTAGCATAAGGGTTTAAAGAGTCCCTATATTGATTCATATTTGCTGAAGAAGGTGTAGTGCTATTATTCACGCCAGTATTGGCGTAGCCATACCTGTTAATCCAGGCATCATGCAAATCTATAATGTTCTTATACTCCAAGGTTCCAGCGGTTGGGTATAGTTCTTCTTGAACGGAATTGTCCTTAGAATAGCTGCCCACTATTTGTGTAAGCCATTGAGGGAACTGAATCTTCTTATGTTTAATGCCTCTACCTAATTCGTATTTACCCATGATACCGTAAGACGGACCGCTAGTTTCTTTCAAGGTCACATTAGAACCATTGGCTACTTTTTGCCCAATAATAGGTATACCTCTGGCAATAGATTCCCGGATAGATTGAGGTGCTCTGTAATTCAAACGCAATGCTGCAGAATTAGTAATATTAGGGTCTACCGTACATAGAGCCGTAACCCGAGTCGGGATATCGCTTTCTACTTGATTTACCTGAATACTATGGTACATATTTGGCAATACCACGTTACACAAAGGGGCATAGTAATAAGGCAATTGCGGCTTAACAACTGTTTCAACCGCCATACGATTAGCATTGCGCCAAGTTTGGGCGTCGTCCAAATTCATTTTGACAGTAGGGTCTACAGGTACGTCGGCAGGACTTGCCAAAGTAATAAGGTCGTATTCCAATCCGTAGAAGAAATCATAGAAAAAATTATAGAAATCCATCATCTCATTAGAGAATGTCGATGCCATGGACGCAATGTTGGTAGCTAATGCCATCTGGGCCGCCCCTGCAATATCTAAGCGACAAGAGGGGGGTAACATTATCAAACTACCAGACATAGGCTTATCTGGAGGACAGGTGTTTTTCTTACTATTTTGTATTTGATTCTCTAAAAAATAATGCCCAGATGTTCGGCTAAAAAATTGGAGGCCGTCTTCCGCTAAAGGCATATACATCTTGGAAAATATCATATTTTGATTAGATATGGAGAATACCTGAATCTTTAGCTGATTCCACATATTCATAATAACTGCTGGCATTCCACTCCACCGATTTTGAAACTGAGACCATTTCTGAGATAACAAGGTAGGGTCAGCGTTTATAACTTGTGAATTGGTAGGTGCTATCAAATCTTGAGGGGCCGATTGTATTCCGTTTATGCCTTTAAGGGCTTGTTGCATGGAATACTGAGAATTAAAATTGAAAGCTTGTACAGTTGCTACTTCAGAATTAGAATCTGTAAAATTAGCTGCTGTCATTGCGGCGTTAGCACCGCCTGCACTCCATTCCAGAGTTACTTGCTCTAGTAGGGCGTTCTTGTGTTTACATTCAAATGTTACACTTGATTGGCCCGCCATCTGGGATGCTTGATAGGAAACATTAGTAATGTGCCCATTAAATAAAATGCGGTCTCCCCCTAGAATATTATCTGTGAAAAATATATGCACTTTAGGTTGATAATATCTAGCTATGTCTACTAATCCAGGCTGATTAGGAATTTCTATCATTGCGGTAGGTACTCTGCCTATTGCCTGAGTTATACTACAATTCACAAAAGGTACCTGTACCCCCTCGATGTAAACCTTGATGTCCTGATAGGTTACATCCGTGGTATTAAGTCCTGCAGCAGGAGGTAACGGAGTTGTATTAACATTAGTCACCCCTTCGCCGCCAGAGGTACTAGATGTACTCGCAGACCCACTAGATGGGGCTGTAGAGCTTAAAGCCGGGGCGGCTGGTGGGGTAGTAGCCTGAGGGGTGGCGGAGGCCGGTAGAGGGCTCGGATTTGTATTCAGCAGGGATGTTAAAGACGTAGCTGGGGGCAGCAAGGATGATCCCGCGCTAGGAACGTTTATTAAGGGGGCAAATGGGCTTGCCGGGGTTGTAGTGGATAAACTCATTAGGTTACGTTGTAGTATATTGTATATAAAGCCAGCATGTACAAAGCTTGTTCTAATAGATCAGAAATCTGAGATGCCCAAGCCAAATATTCGGATGGTATTTGACTCATTTTAGATAAACTTTGGTTAACTAATTGTAACCTGTTCTGACTTAAAAGTGAAGTTAAATACAGAGATCTTATAGGTAAAGGATTGTACGCCAAAGGTTCTAGCCCCAGTAATGATCCCGAGTAAGTAGATGATAGCCATCCTAAAAAAGACGTGTAGTTTTGAGTTACAAATCTCAACACTATATTTGCAACACTAGTTGGCTCTACTGCTAAGGTGAGTGAATTCCCTATCAAAGTATAGTCAGTACCGGGTTTTAATAGCACTCCATTTTTGTAAACATAGTAGTTGCTATAGGTACTTGTATTAGTTACCGTGGCATAGCTAGTAGCCCCTACTATAGTAGCTACAATTTCAGCATTAACAAGATACTCCGGGGTTATAGTAACTACATTGTTTACGCTGGGCACTGGTTTAGTAGGATACGTTGCGGAATAGCATTTAGAACACACCCCGCCTTTAGCTATGCAACTGTTGGTATGCCTAACTGCTATAGTATAAATACCTTGCTCTAACAAATTTGTTATAGTTGTTTCAGAAAGTACCAATCCGGTCGATAGATCTGTTAACCCTTCTGATTGAAAATTAAGTGTTTCAATAGTTCCAAGCGTAGTGCCACAATCAGCCATAGTAACGGGGACACTTGGATTAGTTATAAGTTGGGCCAAACTACTTACATTAGGATCTGTAGTTGGGGTGTATTGAAATATATTTTGTAGCAGGAGAGTACCTGCGTAACTTCTCATCGTCATATAGATGCTCCAGAAAGGGCTGTATAGGTACTGCCCGAATTTAATAATGCAGATACGCTGACACCGCTTGAATTTGCAAAATTGAGGGCACTATTAGGATTCATATTCCCCGTGCTCATTAATCCGCTTATATTAGAGGTTACACTTTGTGGCGCACTTGTAATGCATCCTGAAGTATTTTGTAAAGAACCTATGGTGGACAATAGGCTGGGGTCAGAAACTCCTGGCACAGCTACAGAAGCCCCCTTACCATTAGCAAGATTAATTATACCAGATGCTTGAGAAGATATACTGGTAGCACCTGCAACTTGGTTTTGAAGTGCAGTGGGGAAAGTACTGGTAACGCTTGCTGCATTACCTCCAGCAGAAGAGATGAGTTTTGTTAGAGAAGAAACTACTCCTACTACTGGGGAGTATAGCCCTGCTTGAATACCTGCCAAATTCGAACTTACAGTAGCGAAAATACTGGTATTAGCACCTGAACTGCTCGAAGTGTTAACCGTTCCTCCACCAGTACCGATAGAATTAGTGCCTCCGAAAAGAGAATTTGCTAAAGAAGTTATGGCAGGTATAGATCCCTTAACCGATCCCGTCATGCTTATATTATTAATAATACCTGGCAAAGCACTAGCAGCACCGGAAATACCAGATACTGTTCCAATTGAAGGTATTCCTGCCCCTGTAACTTGAGAACCTAATACCCCTACCGACCTCATAGCTTGCGCTAAAGAACTAACAGAAGTAGTAGGATTCTGAATTGCACTCTGCAAATTAGCTATTAGCTTAGTAGAGTTAACTACAGATTGAGTAGCAAATTGCGCTGACTGTATTAAATTAGTAGACCCGCTAGACAGAGGTGCTCCCGTTGGTATTACGGGATTTGGAGTAACTGTTTTACACAATAGGGTAAATCTAAAAGGGATATCCACGTCACGAGCCGCATTTTGGTTCCATGACATGTTGGTTATAGTTCCAGTAAGTGTTAAGTTAGGGGTGACAATTTTAACCAATTCATAATTACGGGCTAGCTGAGATCCCCTCAATGCATTTGCGTACATCTCTATCCATTGCAAAAACCAGTTATTATCCGGGGAATCTATCAATACTCCCCCAAATTGCATAGATATAGGTTGACGGCCAAAATAGTAAGTTACTTCGGCATCCCCGTATACTTCTTGTACCTGCACTTTTTCATCGAAAGATCCCCCGATATCCGTAAGCAGGAACGAAGCATATCCAAGAGTTGTACTATTACCATTTATAGCATCGGCCAAAGGGCCGCTAGTATTAGTCCCTAGAGATGTTGGAGAATACGTAGCAGAAGATAGATGTTGCTGAAGCGAAGTAGACGCGTTACTAGTTAGTAAACGTATGTAAGTGTGCTGACCCCTGTTTCCGCCCCCGTTCAAAAAGTTAATATTTCTACTACGGGTTGTAAATAGTCTTTCTGTTTGATTAATAGTTGGGGGAATGTACTGGCCCAGGAATTGCCCTGCACCAGTGCTATTGGAGATAAGAGGTCCTGCTGCGCCTGTCGAGCCTGAAAGTCCGGCATTAGGCATAGCGGCGTATGCTGCTTGAGAATCTTGGGCAGCATTGTATGGGTTATTATTTTGATTGGGTAAAGCGGCGTATGCTGCTTCAGAATCCGCTGCAGTATTAAAACTTGATACGCTCATATTTATTGACCTTTAACTTCAAAATCTACCAGTTGTAAAACTACAACCCCTTCTATAACTTCACGCTGACCTTCTATGCCTCCAAGTTGAGGCGGTACATAAGTTTGGACTCCTCCAGCCTCTACTCTGATAGTCTCTATAGCTCCCTTAACCTGATTAAGATACACTTGGTAAGGAGTCATTGCCGTAAAGGTGGAGATGAGTTTACTAGCATTTTTATTAGGTGTAAGAATAGCCATTATCTACCTCCTGCAGTTTGAGTAGTTTTTTGACCTACTCCAAAGTATTTGTATATTCCATCAAGGGGTCCTACGGCAGCAGGGGATTGGTTACTAGTGCCTCCATCAGTAGGTTTTTGATCCGAGACTTTATCCGCCATTTTCTTAGTATTCTCTTCAATCTTTTTCAGGATACCATTGGCCTCAATTTGCTGTATACTTTCCTTAAACCCGTTTATGTCGAGTAAGTTGCCGTGAAATTTACCTTCCAAATCCAGCTTCATATCGGCAGCCTGTTTATCTATAGCCGTGCCGTTTATAACTTCATCTCTGCTTAAACTCAGAGCATTTGCCATACCATTTTTAAATCTGCCACCAGAAAGTTCCATGGCCTTACGTAATCTAGCTTCTCCGGTAAGTTCCTTATCATCATCTCCTAGCAGGGAGCCTTTCATTATAAGGTTAAACTCTGTTCCTCCAAATTGCTTAGAATAAGCAGCTGCATCGCGTATACGGCTATACAAATCCGTATCACTAGTCTTACCTTTTAATCCGGCAGAGATAAGAGAGTCATACTTTTTCAAATCTTCATCTGTTCCTTCAGCACGGGCCTTGGAGAATTCTCCGACATCACTATACTTTAATGCTAAGTCAGAAGCAATACCCGCCAAAGTTTCGTTTTCTTCACGGTCCGAATCGTTAGTAACTCGGCCAGACATCTTTGTCAGTTTGTCGTAGTAAGATGAATTGGAAGTCTTCAAAGACGCTACCTTAGCTCCGTATTCTTCTCCAGAAAATTGCTTAGCCCTAAAAGATTTATCCTTATTGACTTTAGTTACATCTGTAGTTTTACGACCTATAGCATTTGCCATATCTGACAAACTCCCTAAGTTGTGCAATTGCTCGTTATCATTTCCCAGGTAATCTTTTCTAAGGGACGTAAATTCCAATACCTTTTGCAAATTAGTAAGCTTTGTACTACTATTCTTATCCTGTAAATACCTTACAGCCTCCTCATTTCCTGCCGCATTTTTATCTGAAGCCAAGTCATTTATTTCAGCCATAACTTGTTGATTGCGGTAAACGTCTTTAGCGGCCCCCGGTAAGAATAATCCAAATCCTGGGGCGTGGCCACGTATTTTATCTGCATTAATGTCAAACAAATCCACATTGTCAGTAACCTTCTTAGGGGCTCCACCCATCATTTCTGAAATTGTAGTCTTATCTACTCTAGATATATCAGAGCCGTAAACCAGTCTATCGGTAAATCGGGAAATACTATCCCCGGCTACGCCTACTTTGCTAAGCCCAGAATGGACTAAGTCAGACCCCTCCGCCATTACGGCTCTTCCGCCTTTACTGAAATTATAAATTGCTGATCCGAATGCTCCATCGTATAATTTGTTATTAGTTATGTATTGGCGATATTGTTCCCTAGATTGGGCATCTACAGATTTCATTCCTTGAGCATATGCGCCTCGATCTTGTTCAACAGCTAATTGATTATAGTAATCCTTTATCTGATCTATACTAAAACCCATTTGCTCCAAATAAGGAACTGCTTTGGAGTAAGATAACTTATGAGTAACTGGATCTAGAATTCCAGGTTGATTTGCAACTATACTCCTCAATTGTTCCTGTACTGCCCTGGAACCTTTTTTAGTTAGTTCTTGCCCTGCTAGCTCTGATGAAAATAACTCCATTTCCCCCATAGTTCCAAGCGGATCATTAACCATACGACGATTGAAATCAGACACAACATTTACCGTATTACCGCCTTTGGCAAAGCCTTGTCCTCCATGAGCCTGATTCAATAAAGCCATTTTAGAAAAAGTAGTTTGCATGGCGTTGATTTGGCCTGTCAACGATCCCTGTGTTCCGCCTTCAATACCTCCCATTTTAGCAATAGTTGCTTGACTCAAAACGCCCATACGTTGCCCTGCAGCAAAACTAGAATATACTCCAGCAGCGGCAAGTTGACCCATATATGGAGTCATCCCATTGGCTTGATATAAGTATTGGCCTTGGGCTCCTACGGTGTTCATAATTCGTTGCACACTAGCCCCGGCCATAGACGCAAACATGCCTAACTTTCCGTAGACTCCTGAGGCATTAGTAATTGCTCCGCTCCCTACTCCAACCCCCATATCATTTAACTTTGCAATTTCGGCAATAGCATCTTTCAACTCAGGCATATTACCTATAGCTTGAATCATTTTGACTTGCTCCATAACGTCTTTAATACGCTTTGGAATCTGTCCTTTACTGACGTTATCGGTTAAGCCTGAACGCATAATTAAACTTGCGCCTCTAGCGTACTCTCCCGTAGAGAAAGTCATATCGCTAACGCCCTGACGAGTAATCTCTGAGGCCATGCGGTAGGACTCTTCCATGCCTAAACCACGACCACTAACAGCATTACCTCTGGCATCGGCAAAAGTCACCCCGGCAAAGTTATCGCGTAAATCTCGTGAGGTTTTGCGCATATTTACGTATGGCTCAAAAATAGATTTTTCCGCACCATACATTAATGCTTGACCTAAGATAAGTCCACTAGCTGCACTAGCTGCGGCCCCTACGACAGTGCCCCCAATTCCTCGAAATGCCAAGTTAGCTGCGCCGCCTGCGCTAATGCCTTCAAACGCAGACGCTGCACCCTCAAAGCCATTTGCAAGATACCCTGCTCTAGCAGCACCCCAAACATCTCTGACCCCCATTGCAGCACCGGTAGCGGCATTGATTGGTCTAGCAGCCCCGAAGCCTTCTGCCAACCCCCCTACGAAATTAGCGCCTATGCGAGATCCCGATTTCCACCCTAAGCCTAAGGCTTTGGAAGTCATATTACCTAAACCGTAAGATAGGATAGGCATACCGATGCGTTGAATTCCCCACATGGTAGCGTCAGCAGGTCTACCAGTAATGTCCTCTATCGGTTGACGATTGTGAGATACTGGGTTACCCCAACGCAGATCAGTAGAAAAAGGGCTAAGAGCCCAAGCAGCTTGCGCAGTTGTACGGCGGCCATATAAGTTAGTAGGCTGAGGGCCAGAGTATTGTGGCCTATATCCGGCTTGAAAAGATGGCGTTAGCAAAGAAGGGTCTATTCCCCAACCTGAATTCATATTCGCCGAATTCATAGGGGAGGCAAAAGAATTGCCATATTGATCCGCTTGACTTTGGAATATGGTATTGCCGTCAGTTACCGGGTTATTACTTAAGTATGGATTGCCGAACGCACCGAACATGAGAGTAGCCTTTTGCTTAGATGTATTGATCTATTTTAGGAGAATTAAAAATAAAAAGCCGGGGGATACCCGGCCTAATATTTACTGTTGATAATTAATTTATTGATCCGGTTTATATTTAAATAATGTTTCTAAACCTTGTAGAACAACATGGTTTTTCTTCTTGTCGTATTTAACTTTTAATTTAGCATTTTTAACAAAACGTTGATAGAATTCCACCATCTTAACTTCTTTTTCCGTATGCTCAGGTATTTTCATACCAAATTCTAATTCTAAGTAATTACTCCAAGCTTTAGTTATTTTATCAAATTGTTTTTGTGCATCGCCAGTATTTCTAGCGGATACCGTGTTCATTGCCATGAATGCGAGTAAAGAATTTTTCTTAACTTCCCTCTCAGACTCTTTCACCATGGCTGCCTGCATAACCCTGTCTCTCCTACTCCCTAATTTAGGGGGTTGAATGCCAGACATATACATACGCATACGTCTAGAGAAAACAGGGTTTTCTAAAAATTTTCTTCACCTAAACGGCAGGCTTCAAAGACTTTTTCATCAAATTTTTGCAAGGCACGTAAAAGGGCTCCGACCACCGGTACGGGCAATCTGCTGATAAACTTAGCTTTATCTTCGTCTTTAACGTTTGTTAAGTCCCTACCTTGATACTCCACCAATGCATCTTGCAAAGTTAGCAAAGAACGTTTTTCCGACAAAGTGGATACTAAATTTGCAGAAGTAGAATCCAATTTACGAGTAAGGGCTTCGGCTTGTTCCGCATTGCGGGTCTTAAAAACTACGACCAATTTACCACGAATTTTAACAGTTTCCCTGTATTCGTTGGTAAACATAATTTCGTCGAAGATTTTGTTCAACTCATCTTCATCATATTTAGGTTTTTCAACAGCCGAGCTTGGGGAAGTTTCCTCACTTACTTTATCTTGGGCTGCTCCATAAGGAAAATCCAATTCTTTTGGCAATTCGGTTTCACGGATAGCTGGAGCCGGGGCAGACACTGCGGCTTTAGCCTTTTTATTAGTTTGTAATTCTTTTGGTAATTCGAAATCGCTCATATAGTCTCTAATCTCTCTATTTATCTTATTCTTATAATATCACATGTAATGACTTAAATCAAAACCTTTATTTTCGGAAGGTACATCATCCAGAGTAACGTATTCGTTTCTTACAACTTGATAAGCAATGTCCCCGAATACTACAGAATGTAACCAATCGTCACAAAGATCTTCTTCTTTTCGGTATAATCTTTTACCACTTAAGGATTCTTCTTCATAAACGTTTAAAGCATCGTCCCAGAAATTCGACATCAATTCCCAAGATGGTGTTTCAAATTTAGTCATACCCATTTTAGCTTTAATAATAACCTTATCCATAGACATAGTTCTATCAGCTGCAAAGAACAGGCCCTGCTTGTCCCACCGTAATTGGTTCTTGGCGGAAACGTAGTTTACCATAGCCACTTTGTCTTCACCGATATGTTGTTTGAAAAGCTGTCCTTGTAATACGCCTACACCTCGATCAGAGCCCAGCATTGAGCAATTATACTGATAGTATAGTTGTTCTACTCTTGCAACTTGTTGAAGTATATCAATACCTTGCATACGTTGACTATACAAAACATACATTTTACCATTATAATCGTAGCCCAATACTGTAGCAACAGTATAGCTATTTGTAGATCCGCTTACTGACCAATCGACTCCTAATACTGTCAAATTGATTTTACGAGGATCCCCAGAAGGGGGGAATTTATCATCAAATTGGGTACGTAAAGGATTACAACACCTCATAGCTTCTTGCAAGTTAAAAATGCGTCCCCCAACTCCGCTAGGTACCCCAAAAACTTCGTTAGCAACTTTATTAATAGAGTATGAACCCGAGACGATTTTGTTAACTAATTCTTTCCATTTCTTAGGTCTATTTCTAGCAGGGAATATGAGTTGAGGTAAATGAAATCCTAAATGGTCCTTGTTTTGAGGCTTAGCAGCTAACCACTTGCCAGTGTGCATGTCTATGATAGTTCCGCAATACATACACCCAGGGCCTTCTGGGTTTACCGTGGACATTTTCATGCAGGAATCAAAATCTATAGGTATGTTATATTTCCCGCATCCCGTACATTTGGTTACCCATTCACACATACTACTACGTTTGAAAATAGTAGTAAGGGTATTATTTTCAGTTTTAGCGGTACCTGTATAACGTTTAAATGCGTAATCAGATGCCCCTAAGGTTTCATGTATAATAGGAATAGCTTCTAGAGACATGTCCTGAATTTCGTCATACATGTTAGAATCACTAGCAATACCGCGAATACGGTCGGCATCTTGTTCGGTTTGAGCGTACCCCAGTATGATTCTAGAGCCTGTGTTTAGAGTTTTTTCAAATACGTTTTTAAGAGAACCTGAGTCGGTAAAATGTCTTTTAACAATAGGGGATTCAAAAAACGCTTGTAAATACGCACTAGAAAACCGTGAAGTCTGTTGGGCTAAGGGGGAAATAAATAGGGAAGTGAAATGTCTCCGAAGAATACTGTTTGTTAAAATAATCGCACTTAAGCTTACCGACTTACCAATTTGTCTACCTGCCATACAAGTAAGCTCTGGAGGAGCTACGTTATATATGGTCTCAAATGGTTTGTAGTCATTGAGATTTAAAGGTTTGCCTTTGAGTTCCAATATAGCCGTAGCTAATTGACTAGGTAATAATTTCCTAAGGCGATTCGTAGGATCTTCTTTTTTCTTCATTATAGTATTATAACACAATGGAAAATTCAATATTTTGCTATATCGTGGTATAAGCAAATTGTAAGGAAGATATATCTTCCATATCTTCAATTTTCATGTAGTTCCTCCTTGACAAAAATTCAATATTTTACAATTCTTTGGTATAAAGAACTTGTAAGGAGATAATATCTTCTTTACCTCAGTTAAAGCCTAGAGATAATAGCCAATCTTTTAGCTTTGCTACAAATTCGCGAAGTACAAAATACCATATTCCTTTATAAAGAAAGAAAATCTTAAATGACTACAGCAACTGTTTTCCGCACCTACATCAACGTTTCTTCGACTGACTCGGACTACCGCCTGCCTGGCGACGTTTCTCCAGAAGACTTTGTCTCTGGCTACGCCACTCAAATTCAAGGCTTGGGTAACATGCAAGCAGCAAGCACTTACGAAGATCGTCCTGGTGAAGGCCGCGTTCGTGTTCTGACGTTCACACCACGTCAAGGTACAAAGGGCTAATTTAATTTAGCTAAGTAGTAGCCACAACTTCTCCAGGGATCAATTGGAGAGGTTGTTTTTTTTAGTTTTTTGGAGAATGATAACTATGTCTAGCAACGCTTCTATGACTAAACATGTGTCAATATTAGATGCAGTGTCTTTAGTAACCGAATGGCTAAATAGAGCTATTACGGCGAAGCTAATAGCATTTTGTACAAACGCAATTCTGAGCAGCGGATTAACTACTAAGTCTGACCCTTTTGATTACACAGTAATTGTAGGCACTCACTCGGTGAACGGTAATGTACGGCGCAAAGCTTATGGAAAGCTAGTGGCTATATTGAAGAAATTTCTACTAAAAAGTATGCCTTATCTTACATACTTAGAAGGGGATTTTTTACAAGTAGAAGATTATACTAGTATTAAATTGAGTTTCACTTCCCCTAAGCAAGTAAGAGATTTCGAGAATGGGAATATTTCGGATATAGAAGCGGTTTACAGAGATGCTTCAGACTTAGCTAGAAGTATAAAGGAAGTAAAAGTCTGGACGCGTTACGTTAAGTATTTAAATTTCCAATTCAGGTATAATTTAATCCCTTTCAAGGCAACTCTTAGCCATAGGTTGGATTTTGATCCGTTAGAGGTGATGAATGCCCAAGCTATTCTTGATCCTGAAGAAAGGAAGAAATTCAGGATTCGTAATTCTATAAAGTATAACATCCTAATCAGTCCTTCAATCTGGTATCTTAGGGCGACTAGTTCTGCCATAGAACTAATCTCTATTGATGAAATACTAAAAAATGAATCCGGTAATTTCACAGAAAATCAGATTAAAGATGCAAAAGCAAGGTTTGCTACTCTGTGTGCAAAACCCGAAGAATGGCTATCCACCAATTATTATGGATCATCCAGAACTACAGAATATAAAATGGAAAGAATATTCTTGCATCTCAAGGATTGCATAAAAATATTTAGAACATTAACAAGAAAGTTTAACTATGGATATCAACCATACGTGTTCCGAGCTGTCGAAAGCACCTGAAGTCATTGATAACTCTAAGCAGATATATAAGTACGTACATGAGGCGTTAAAGGAGGATCTAGTTACGGCGGAATCCCTTACGAAATTGCTAAATGCAAAAACTCGTGTGAATTCCATGATGGATGGCAGACATAGTCGCCCTTCAATTTACGTTCCATTTATTAGAAACGTATTAAGATTAACCCCTCAAATTACTAATAACGAAGAGGATTTTTACATATGATAGAACACTATGTGGGGACAATGGTAGAAGTTGAAACTACTTCAACAGAAAGTTCTAGACTTCTTGGGAACTTAAAAGAATCTTTCGAGGAAACTTTGAGTATAGCTATTGAAAACTTACGGCCTACCGCCGATGATACGATTGCAATTCCTGCTGTCATTTTCCCAGATCATGTAGAGTTGGAAGTTGATAACGGTTTTAAGAAACGTATCTCTTTTGAAGATTTCAAAAAGATAGTTTTAGAGGCTATGGGGAATAATGAAGAGGAAGAGGAAGAAGATCTAATTGGGGTCGTACCTCCGGCTAACACAGTATTCTTTGCCAAATCTAAACTTTCTGTTAAGATTATGTGCTATTACCCAGGAGGTATTAGAATTCTAAAATACGCTCCTGAAAATAGAGAAGTTCAAGAATTCCCCATCGTTGTTCCTAATATTCTCATCAGTCATACTTTAAACAAGGATAACTCTTCTGAGGACTATATTGTAAACGGGTATTCAAAGTATTTCTGTACTCCGTTATCAGCTTCCCAACTGCCAACAAGGTTTATCGAAAATCGTGATTTAGATGCCCGTATTTACATGTTGCCCATGACTAATATCTATGAGGGCTCAAACATGTGCTTTGGTAACAACGTAATGCCGGTGAGATTTAAAAATCATAACTACCGAGGATTGGATTATTACCACAAATTTATGTGGGAAACTCCATTCAACCAGGATTTAGGTGTTAAGGCTCTTGATAGGTATTGTGCATTCAACCACCCTACTACCTGGTACAAGTATCTGAGTTATATTGCCAAGCGCCCTAATCCCGAGTTTCCATATTTTGAATTATCAGGGTATAGGGATGAAGCAGGCAAAACAGTTGGCCCTAACAGAAGTGAGCTTTCGGAGCAGCAAATTCTTGAAGGGTTGCATATTCGTACCAGTAATACTGCTGGGATTAATTAACTTTTAACGTAAGAAATCAAATGACAATTAAGGCAATAGCCCCCCATATTAGCTGCGTTTGTGATGCTGATGAAATTGAACAGGCAAAGAACGATGGCTATCGTGAAATCTATACGATTACCACTAAAGGTATTTTCAAAACCCATATTTTACGTGGAGAAAACCGTTGGATCTGTGCAAAAGTTACTGAGATTAAGGGTTACGTTGAGCCCCTGTTCAAAGAAGATCATTCCACATTCCTACCTGCCGGTAAAATCCCTTTCGTTTTGTTTCAACAAGTAGAGGCGTTTTTCCGTGCGGTTATTGCAACTAAGGGTGCGGCCCTGGAAGCAATGATTTTCATCATGTGGAATAAAGACCGCGGATACTATTTGCACGTTCCAAAGCAAACGGTTAGTGGCGCAAGTGTTACTTACGATTACGAGAACTTTCCTTCTCAAGATACAACAGTCGTAAATATTCATAGCCATGGGCATATGAATGCATTCTTTAGCGGAGTTGATGATAACAATGACTCCACTAAAGTTCAGTACTCTGGTGTGTTCGGTAAGTTCCAGGATCCTCAATGCGTAACAGTATGGCGTTTCAATTACTATACTACTAAGTACGCTGCAACTGCTATGGATATCTTTGAAGCTCCAACATCGGCAGAAATCCCAAACGAATGGGTAGACATGGTTGAAGAACGCCAGACTGTAATTCCTAAAGTGTATTCGTATCAGGGCAATAATAGCAAGGCGAAAGATAATGGGAAGAATGACAAGGGCGGTAAGCGTCGCCAACAACACTTGACTTTCCAGGGAGAAGAGGATGGCGAGTTTGAAAATTTCAATGAGTTCATGGATCGTTATAACGGTTACGAGGGTGCGAGTGTCAGTAGTCCTGCCATAACCCCTTCTCAATCCAAAGCATTGATCACTATTAATGGGGAGCCTAATGCCTCAAAAAAAGCTCTGTCCCCTTCTGAAAAGTTCGTTTACGTTGACGGTAGATACCAACTCCGGGAGGGGATTGAAGAAGTAAATGCGTCAGATGTTGCATCTCTTTCAAAACCACGTGTCGAAGATGAAGTAGATACTGATAGTCAGGATTTTTGGGCTAATCAAAGGAAAGGTTTTGCGTTCTTAGGGGAAGATATTCCTGGATTGGATGATGGAATTGAAAGTGATGGCCTATATGAAGCTTTAGCTATAAATCATGGTAGGGACGTTGCAGATGCTTGGTTTGCCATTAATGAAGATATGGTAGTTCTTAATGGTAAAGATGACATTGTAGAAAACCTAGCCCTCGACCTAGTTCAAATGGCTTCAGAAGAAGGTCAGGCTCGTATTTTCAAGCAAATGTTTGATAATCTGAGTCCTCGTGAAAAAGAGAAAATTCAAACTCTCGGCCTTTAAGACTTTAAAGAACTAGAGTTTTCTTGGTATAAGAAGGGTGCTAATACCACCCTTTTTTATGGAGTTAATTTATGTTTAAATATACGCCCGTTTTTGTTCCCTGTAATGTTTTCGTTATCGGGGCAGGTGGCACTGGTTCAAGATTGATCCCGTTGTTAGCTCAGTTTCTCAGAACAATCACCCGGGGTAAAGGTGAGAATGGTTGGGTTGAAAATCCTACTATTTGGCTTGTAGATGATGATACGGTTGAAGAAAAGAATTTGAAACGTCAAAACTTCATCCGCAGTGATGTTAACAAGCCTAAAGCCGTAGTGTTGGCAGAGCGCTACCAACGTGCGTTTGAAACTCGTATCATCCCTATTACTTGCAAGGTAGATACTGGGGGCGATAACCAGTTCACTAATGTAGTATCTGAAACATTATCTGCTATGAACCGAGGTGGGGGAGAAGTGGGTGTTAATGAACTCTTTGCTTCGTCGATGGTTATTATGTGCGTTGATTCAGTAAAAGCCCGTCGTCACATATTGAACACGTTCTGTGTCAATTCAGCATATCGCAGCAATACCTTCTTTATCGATGCAGGTAATGAAGACGATTTTGGTCAAGTAAATTTCTTCTCTAACCATATAATCGTAGATAACGGTCAGTATGCTGCTTTACCTGAGAAAGATAAGCTTCCAAAAAATATCATGCACAGTCATGATGTTCGTTACATCCCTATGGATTACGATTACTATCGAAATCTTAAGGATACTAAATCTACTGCAAGTTGTGCTGATTTGAATCAGACGTTGGCTATCAATAATGTAATGGCTGCTAACATTATGATGATAGTTCAAAATTACTATTACCGTAATACGATGACTTACAATTGTGTGAGAATCGATATGAAAGGTGGTAATATGACCGAGTTCAACGACTTTCAAAATTTCAAGAACAAGGCAATTGACATTAATCTATTCAGAACTTTACAACGTTATGGGGAACAGGTTGAAGAGGCAGATGGAACTAGCACACACATGAGTTTCCTCAATTCTACTACGGAAGTGGATTTGACAACTAACGTATATGGACCCTTGAGGAAAAAGGTCAGGGAAGCTGAGATTGCAGAAAAGCAACTTGAAGTAAAGATGAAGTTGGCTCAAGAAGCTGCTGCTAAGGCCAAGGAAGTTGAGACAGTAAGGGGGGATGAAGAGGATAAACCTTCCGTTACCTTAGGAGAACTACCAGGACTGCCAACTACTGCTAGGACAGAGGGATCTGTGCCGGATAATGGCAGATTGTATTTCAACGGCATACGCCCCAACCCTGAGACACCTGAAACTATTATGCGGCAAGAAATATTGGATCAGCTTTTGGTTTTAAATAGACCTCTCAATCATGTTAATTTTGAGGTATCCGTAGTTCCAGCAGTTGCAAATCTGGGAATACCTCCCGCGCCACCTACCCCTGGGGTTGCAACACTACCGCCTTTGGAGATTATTCCACGGGTTCGTAATGTAGTAGATCTAGCCCCTATTTCAGAACGAGCAATTTAGTAGGAAAAGAAAACCGGGCCTAAACCTGGTTTTTTTAGCTAAGTTAGCTCTCGACTAGCCTCGGTCAAAGTTTCAACCACAGTGTAGTTTGTTAGAGGAGTACCATCTTGACGTAAAAGGTTAAGTACTCCAGACTGCTTATTCCAAGTCCAGCTACCCAGGGCCTCATCCTCGATATTTTGCAGGTATGAAATATCTGTACGGGTAAGAACTTGTACTGAAGCAAATATGGAAGCATTTACATGGAAGTAATAACTACCTGTAGCCAATGGGGTATAACTTACAACATATATACCTGTTGAAGGGATTTCCACAATGGTGTAAGTAGGGGACTGCACTAAAGACCCATTGAGTACTACGGAGAAGTCGCTGAAGGAAGTCGCTCCAGTAGTATACGTAAAAACTAAAGAAAGAGGAGTGTTAATTGCAACTGTTTGATTTATCATAATTCTTCCATGTGCTTAATGTAGGAACGTATAGCTACTTCTTTAGCCTTGGTATCTTCGGCTGTTTGACCCTCCGAAAAAACTTCCTTAGGTAAAAAATCAAACGGAGGTAAAGGAACTGAAAACCCATCTTCAATTAGAAGGTACTTTATAGCCTCTCCAAGCTCAGTTCCTAAAGAGGGGGCTACGTAGGTATCCCCTAGCAATGCTCGTGCCTCTACGAGCCCGTATGCAAGTTCTAGACTTGTTGGCATAGGTAAAAAATCCATGTCTGCAACTTTGTTGTTCATAACACCTACAGCATGTAAAAAGAACAATACATTACCTAATAGTAGGGTAGGGTCTATAGACAGGGCTTGCAAAATTGCTATCTTATCCCTTAGTAACTCATTTAAAGGTATCCCTAACGTTTCCGTTATAGTTTCTAATTCCCATTGAGTCCAGGTGTTCTTGCCGTAAATACGATCTAAATTTTCACGGATAACATGTAAAGGGGCTAGACTAAGTTTTTCGGTATTGGTATCAGTATCAGACATTGGCAATTAGATTTGAAGCAACAAATTGTAAATCTAGAGGTAAAGCTTCGATAGCTGCTTTGAAAGTCTCGGGACTGCCTTCAAGTTCATCGGCTATGTCTTTACCTAGATACTGAGCTAAGCGGTCCTTGCCTAATCGTGCAAATTTCTCATAAGGTACTTGTTTACCTTTAACGCAAATAGTAACGGCGGATTCCTTCTCAAAAGCTTCCTTTTTAAAATTAAAACCTTTGAATTGTAACCCGTGCTTTTGATCTAGCGCATCAATAGCAGAGGCGATTTTCAACAAGGATTCAGGATCTTTTAGCCGGGGGTCTTCACGACCTTTGTAAATAGCTTCAGCTACTTTAACAAAACTAGTATCTTTTGTTTCATTATATCGCACCGTCAAGGATTTCAAAGCGGCTTCTTTGTTAAGCACCCCTTCAAACTTTGTTTCAGGAGCAGTCTTAATATCATGTTCTCTTACAAATTTTTCTTGTGCTGCTTTAATCATTCTCGTAGAGAGATCTTTAACCTCTTCACTTACTCCGTATAGATGAACGGCCTTGCCAATCTTCTCTATATCTGTAAAATCAACTGGATGATACGCAACTTTTTCAAAATACTTCAATTGCAAAGCCGTGGCTATGCAAGAATCTTTGCTATCCAAGGGAAACTCTTTATCTACGCTAGCCTGTTTAACCAGCGGAAGAGCTTCGGGTACAAGTTCAAGAATACTCTTTAGAGTATGTGCAAGCATTGTCATTTTAATATTAACCTTTTTCTTTTAGTTCGTGTAGGGTATTTGCAATCCAATTAGCTTTACTATCAAGACCGTGGGTCATTTGTAAATTTGCCATAAATTTAGCCTGCAGGTCTTCCACCTTATCCAATATGTTTCGAGAAGTGACCGGTATTACCCTATCAACAATGGAAGTTTTATGTGCCGCAAAATCTTGCATAACCTTAGCTCTAAGTAATTGAGCCTCTTCACTGTTTTGATCAACTATGGCATTAAGTTCTGCAGAGCCTTTAGGGTGATTCTCTTCATGGCGATCAAAGGTTTTCGCCAAGGTAGCAACAGCGGTTCTATTTTTAGCCCTATTCCATATTTGATCTTTATAATTTCTATTTAAGAGTTCAAGGGGTTCTTGCATGGCATATCCAGGTTGTAGCTTAGGTAGGGAGCCATTGTGAATAAGCAATTTAATAATATTCTCGTCGGAACCGTCTGCTTGAACTTGATCCAACATATCTAAACGAGTACGCTTATTAGAGTTATTAACAAAAGCCCTGAGTGCTGCTCCTGCTGCGCCTAATCCAGCTGCGGTCAATGCTGCCGTTGCAATAGGTTTAGCGGCTGCTCCAGGGGTATATTTTTCAAAACCTTTGAATGCTTGGTATGCGCCCCAAGCGCCCATACCTCCCCCCCAGGCTGCACCTTTGCCTGCCGCAAATAGCAGGCTTTTTATATCATTCTTGCTTAAGCCACGTGAGCTGTTAGAAGTTATAATAGACGCATATTTACGAATTACACTAACCTTTTTCTCCAACGGTAGTTGCGCAAATAAAGGTTCATTAATCAAAGAGGTTAGATCTAAGCCGTTCTTTGTATAAACGTCTATTAAGCTTTTAACAAGTTTATCTTCCACAAATGTAATCCTTAATCATACTCTATTTTAAAGCATTTCGAGCACTTCGGCTCTACGTTTAGAAATAGGTCTATCATTTTTTATTAGCTTAATAGCTTCGGGAACTGTTACCCAGATATACTTTCGGGAATCGTTATCGTCTCCTAACTTACTACGATCTATCTTATCGTAATTAGCAATCATCCATTCGGTTATTGAACCTCGATAATGTAAGTGACGATCATGTTTCTTACCTAAGCCGCCCTCTTCTTTGAAAAATCCTTTGATTGAGGAAGGTGTTTTAATAGCAACCCCTACCTCTTCCAAGCACTCATTTCGAGCAGCGATTTCTTTAGTTTGATCTTCAATTCCTCCTCCAGGGAATCCATAATAAGTTTCTCCGGTTTCTTGATTTTTATTTTTTGTTAGTAAAACGGTATCATCTTTTTTGATGACGACCTCCACCCTTTCTCTATAAGGTAGGCTCTCAGCTAACTTTTGAAGGAATTTATTCATACATGATTTTAGAGTATCGAGGCATTAATTATTGAACCAACAACAAATTCCCCTAAAAATCACCCTAACTGTCCTAAAATTCCTCCTTTTCCCCTATCTTTGGCAAAAGCGTGTCCAACTGCAAAAATCAAAATATCCTTATAAATCAAAGACTTAAGTCATCCTGTCCAGTTCTGTCCAATTTCTAAAATAGCTTAAGTGCTTGATTCTATTAAGGAAAGAGGTAAATTTGTCCTGTTTTCCAATTTTCAAAAAAAAATATATATACACCTATCTATTT
>Ga0116228_10000028_pt1 | contig 78158 bp, 73 predicted proteins | sample S1TSphfallax_2_FD_89694 | JGI IMG/M metagenome (GOLD analysis project Ga0116228, IMG submission 89694) | Host-associated microbial communities from peat moss isolated from Minnesota, USA - S1T2_Fc - Sphagnum fallax MG | ecosystem: Host-associated > Plants > Peat moss > Unclassified | place...
CATCTTGAGCGCGACGGTCTTCCCGCCCATGTTCGGCCCGCTGATGATCGTGATGCGCAGATCGTCGTCGAGCCGGATCGACTGCGGCACCGCGCGTTCGTCGAGCAGCGGATGCCGGCCGTCGTGCACGTCGATCGCGGCCTCGTCGACCAGCGCCGGCGCGACCGCGTTCATGCGCTCCGCGACCGCCGCACGAGCGAGCGCGAGATCGAGCTCCACGTAGATCTCGACGTCGATGCGAATGGCGCCGGCATCGGCGGCGACGAGCGCGCTCAACTCGGCGAGGATCCGCGCGATCTCGTGGTCTTCTTGCGAGCGCAGCGCCCGCACGCGGTTGTTCGTCTCGAGCGTTTCGAGCGGTTCGACGAAGAGCGTCTGCCCGCTCGCGCTCGTGTCGTGCACGATGCCCGGGAACTCACCCGAGAACTCCGCCTTGATCGGTACGACGAAGCGCCCGTCGCGCACGGTGACGATCGCGTCCTGGATCGCGCGCGCGTAGCGGGCCGAGCGCGTGAGCGCGGCGGTGCGCTCGCGCGCATCGTCCTGCGCCTGCGCGATCGCGCGGCGCGTTCGGGCGAGCGCGGGCGACGCGCGGTCGAGCACGTTGCCGCGTTCGTCGATCGCGTCGAGCACGCGCGAGACGATCGTCGGCAGCGCGCGAAACGCGAGGGCCCGCTCGCGCAACGCGGGAAACTCGCCCTCGGCTTCGCGAATCACGCGCACGGCGGCACCGCCCGCGGCGAGCGCATCGGCGATCGCGCGCAATTCGCCCGCGGCCACCGCAGCGCCGCGCGCGGCGGTCTCGAGTGCGTCGTCGACGTCGGCGATGCGCGTCAACCCGAAGCCGTGCGAACGCACGAGCGCACGCATCTCGCCGGTCTCCGCGACGAGCCGCCGCACCGTTGCGAGGTCGGTCGCCGGCTCCATCGCGAGCGCGCGCGCATAGGCGCGCTCGGCGTGCGTCTGCCCCGCCACCCGCTCGCGAACCCGCGCGAAGTCGAGCGCGTCGAGCGACCGTTCGTCGACCAGCATCAGGGGTTCGCGAGCTTCTCCCGCAAGAGCGATTCGACCAGCACGGGATTGGCTTTCCCACGACTGGCCTTCATCACTTGCCCGACGAGGAACTTCAGCACGTTCTCCTTGCCCGCTTTGAACGACGCGACGCCATCGGCGTTGGCCGCGATCACCTCGTCGACGAACGCGGCGATCGCGCCCGCATCGGAGACTTGCGCGAGTCCCTCGCGCTCGACGATCGCCTTGGCCGAGCCGCCGTCGGCCCAGAGCCGCGCGACGACGTCCTTGGCGATCTTCGAGTTGATCGTCTTCGCTTCGAGCAACGCGATCAACTCGGCCAGCGCCGCGGGCGTGACCTTGCCGGCGGCAACCGCGACGCCGCTCTCGTTGGCGAGTCGCGAGAGGTCGCCGAGCACGAAGTTCAGCGCGACGGTCGGTGCGTTCGAGGCCGTCACGACCGCGTCGAAGTAGGCCGCGAGCGGCGGATTGTCGACCAGTTGCGTCGCCTGTACCACCGAGATGCCGAACGTCTCCGTGTAGCGCTCGAAGCGCACGAACGGCACGGGCGGCATCGATGAGCGCACGCGTTCGATCATCGCGCGGTCGAGTTCGAGCGGCACGAGATCGGGGTCGGGGAAGTAGCGGTAATCGTGCGCTTGTTCTTTCGAGCGCATCGAATGCGTCACGCCGGCCGCTTCGTCCCAACCGCGCGTCTCCTGGATCACGCGTCCGCCCGACTCGATCACCGCGATCTGCCGGTCGATCTCGCTCTCGATCGCGCGGTGCACGCTGCGGAACGAGTTCATGTTCTTGATCTCGGCCTTCGTGCCGTAGCCGTCGGCGCCGCGCAAGCGAACCGAGACGTTGGCATCGCAGCGCAGCGAGCCTTCTTCCATCTTGACGTCGGAGACGCCGAGCTCGATGAAGGTGCGCTTGAGCGCTTCGAGATAGCCCACGGCTTCATCGGCCGAGCGGATATCGGGTTCGCCGACGCATTCCATCAGCGGCACGCCGGCGCGATTGAAGTCGACGAGCGAGTAGGTCGAACCCGCGATGCGGCCGTCGCCCGACCCCGCGTGCGTCGATTTGCCCGTGTCTTCTTCGAGGTGGATGCGCGTGAGGCGGCACGACTTCTTCGTGCCGTCGGCGAGCCAGTAGTGCACGACGCCGCCCTGCGTGATCGGCATGTCGAACTGCGAGATCTGGTAATCCTTGGGCATGTCCGGATAGAAGTAATTCTTCCGGTCGAACTTCGAAAACACCGGGATCTCCGCATCGAACGCGAGGCCGGCGCGCACCATCAGTTCGATCGCGAGCCGGTTCGGTACGGGCAGCGCGCCGGGAAGCGCGAGACACACCGGACACACCTTGGTGTTCGGCTCGCCGCCGAACTCGTTCGGACAGCCGCAGAACATCTTGCTCGCGGTCTTCAGCTCGACGTGACACTCGATGCCGATCACCGCTTCATACTTCGCGCGCAATTCGGGCGTCACGCTCACGCGATCGGTCGTCGCGCTCATGATGCACTCCCCTCGAACGCAACGCGCCCGTTGTCATCCCGAGCGAAGTCGAGGGACAGCGACCAATCTCGCGGCCGCTGCGCGGTGAGCGGGGTGCGCGTCATGATGCGGCGACCTCGACGGGGGCGAGTTTGGCGGCGTGGTGCGTTGCGGTTTCGTAGGCGTGCGCGTAGCCGAGCAGCGCGCGCTCGGTGAAGAGCGGCGAGGCGAACTGTAGGCCGAGCGGCATCGGGCGCGTGCCGTCGGCCGGCACGACCGCGCCGCACGGCACGGAGAGTGAGGGCAGACCGGCGAGCGAGACGGGGATCGTGTAGTAGTCCATCAGGTACATGCTGTACGGATCGCTCTTCGCGTCGAACGCGAATGCGGGCGACGATGCCGCGGGTGAGACGATCACGTCGCAGCGCTCGAACGCGCGCTTGTAGTCCTCGGCGATCAGCGTGCGCGCCTTTTGCGCCTTCACGTAGTAGGCGTCGTAGTAGCCGCTCGAGAGCGCGTAGGTGCCGATGAGGATGCGCCGCTTCACCTCGGGGCCGAAGCCGGCTGCGCGCGTGCGCTCGTACATCTCGCCGATGTCCGCGCCGTCGACGCGCAACCCGTAACGCACGCCGTCGAAGCGCGCGAGGTTCGACGAACACTCCGCCGGCGCGATGAGGTAATACGTCGCAAGGCCGTACTTCGCGGTCGGCAATTCGACCTCGACGAGTTCGGCGCCGAGCTTCTGCAGATCGGCGTAGGCCGCTTCGTAGGCCGCGGCGACGTCGGGCGCGAGATCGCTCGTCGTGAACTCTTTCACGATGCCGACGCGCACGCCGCGCAGATCGGTGCGCAGGTGATCTGCGGTCGCTTCGAACGGCCGGTCGACGCTGGTCGCATCCATCGGATCGTAGCCGCCCATCGCGTCGTAGGCGAGCGCCGCGTCTTCCACCGAGCGCGCGAACGGTCCGATCTGATCGAGGCTCGACGCGAACGCGATCAGCCCGTAGCGCGAGACGCGGCCGTACGTCGGCTTGAAGCCGACGACGTTGCAGAATGCGGCCGGTTCGCGGATCGATCCGCCCGTATCGCTGCCGGTCGAGATCGTCGCCGCGTAGGCACCGACCGCGGCGGCGCTGCCGGCCGACGAGCCGCCGGGAACGCGATCGAGATCGTAGGGATTGCGCGTGCGCCCGAGCGCGGAGTTCTCGCCCGAGCTGCCCATCGCGAACTCATCGAGGTTCGTCTTCCCAATCGGCAACGCGCCGGCGTCGAGCAGCCGCGCGACCGCGGTGCCGGTGTACGGCGCGATCCAGTGCTCGAGGATCTTCGAGGCGCACGTGGTGCGCGTGCCGGTGAGGCACATGTTGTCTTTGATCGCGACCGGCACGCCCGCGAGCGGCAGCGATTCGCCGGCGGCGACGCGCGCGTCGACCCGCGCGGCGTGTTCGCGCATCAGCCCGGGCGTGAGCGTGAGGTACGCGCCGATGTGCTCGTCGACCGCGGCGACGTGCGGGATCATCGTGTCGGCGATCTCGGCCGCCGAAACGTCACGGGCGTTGACCGCTCGCGCGATCGCGCGGGCGGAGTCGTGCTTCGGATCCATCACTCGGCCTCGGCGATGATCTTGGGCACGCGGAAAAAGCCGTGCTGCGGCTGCGGCGCACCGGCGAGCACGACGTCGCGATCGAGCGTCGGGCGCACGGCATCCTCGCGCATCACGTTGCGCGACGCGACGACCTGCGCGGTCGCGGCGACGGCGTCCGTATCGAGTTCCTCGAGTTGATCGACGTGCGCGAGGAGGTCGGCGAGCTGTTGCCCGTAGCGCTCGACCTCATCATCGGTCAGCGCGACCCGTGCGAGGCGCGCCACGTGCCGTACGTCGATGCGATCCGTAGCCATAACCCGGACGGGTTCGCGCCTAGTGCCCCGTGTTCCGGCCCGCCTCCGGATTCGGGATCGGTGTCGTGGGGGTGCCGGTCACCGCGAAGTTGATGTCCTCGATGATCATCGTGTCGTAGATGTGGTGCACGAGGCGCCGCGAGCTCTTCTCGCTGTCGATGTTCCGGTCGTCGTAGAGCGTGAGCCCAGCCGGCAAGGTCGTCGCATCCAGGCGCAGGGCGTGCATGCCCGGCGGGACGCACGGGAAATCGTAGCGCCCGTACTTGTCGGTCGTCACGTTCTCGCCGTAGTCGATGTAGACGTGGACGCCCGGCACGCCGATATCCGGATCCTGGAAGTGGCCGCTGCCGTTCGAATCGAGGTAGACCCGGCCGGTGATCGGATAGCACGACCCGAGGTTCGTCCCGGTGATGCGCACCTGGGCGCTCGCCGAACCGTGGCCGTAGCCGGCGCCCCCTGGCGCGAGCGCGGTCACGTTGACCGTATTGGTCAGGTTGCCGTTGGTCGGTGCGCCGGGCAAGATCGCCGTCGCATAGGTGATCATCACCGGCTTCGTGAGGCCGGGCTCGGTCCAGGTGAGCACCCGCCCGCGCACGGTCGGCTCTTGCGACTTGCCGTTGACGCGCGCCGTCCCGGTCGCATAGGCCTCGTAGGGCGGTAAGGTGTCGACGATCGTCGTGCCGCCGTACGCGACCCCGTTGGCGGGAGCGACCGTGATGGCGAAGTCGACCCGGTCACCGACCGACGCGACCGTCTGGGCGGCCGTCTTGGTCACTTCGATGACGGGGGGCACCTGACGTGCCATCGCGACATTCGACTGCACGGCGTTCAGGAGGCCACGCGCCATCACGCCGACGCTGTTCGCCGCGGAACCCGCCGTCGCACCGATCACGGCTTTGAACGCGAGCGTCGACGTCGTGCCGGCGGCGACGGTCGCCATCGGCACCGTGAGCACTTGCCCGTTGAGCGTTGCTCCCGAGACGGCGACGCCGTTCAGGGTGACCGTCCCGACGTTGGCGGTCACACCGGTGGGAATCGTGTCGGTCAGCGTCGTGCCGATCGCCGGACTCGGGCCGATGTTCGCGACCGCGACGGTATACGTCACCGTCTGACCGGCGATGACCGACTCGCTCTGCTGACCGTCGATCAGCTTCGTCGCGGTGAGGATCGGTGGTGCAACTGTGTTCGGGGTCGACGCGCCGGCGCACGAACCGCCGCTGCAGGGCTGATCGCCGAGCGCCTGCGCCGTGTTCGTCACGGTCGCGCCCGTCGGGGCCGTGATGTTGACCGTCGCGTTGTAGGTGATCGTGTCGGTCGCGCCGATGGCGAGCGTGCCGATGGACTGGCCACCCGTGACGACCGCATCGGGCGCGGCGACGCCGTTCACCACCACCGAGCCCGGCACGAGCGCAGCATTGGTGAGCGCGTCGCTGATGTGCGTCGTCGTCTCCGGTTGCGTGCCGGTGTTCGAGATCTTGATCGTGTAGCCGATCGTCTCACCCGGGCTGACGCTCGCGCCGCTCGGGTTCGACGATTTCACCACGATCAGCGTGGGTTGGCCGATCGTGATCTGCGCCGACGTCGCCGCCGCGTTGGTCGCGCCTTGCGCCGACGTGATCGCACCCTGCGGAATCGTGTTCGTGAACGTGCCGAAGACCGTCCCCGTCACGTTGACCGCGATCTGGCACGACGCATTCGCCGCGAGCGTGCCGCCGCCGAGCACGACGGACGTCGCGCCGGCCGCGGCCGTCACCGTTCCGCCGGTGCACGTCGTCGACGCGTTCGGCGTGCTCGCCACGGTGATGTTCGTGGGCAACGTGTCCGTCACGGCGAGCGCCGAGAGCGGCACCGCCGTCGTCCCCGTGTTGGAGATCGTGATGGTGAGAACCGACGTGCCGTTCGGCGGGATGTTCACCGGAGCGAAGCTCTTGCCGACGCCTACGCCCGACGTGTTGCCGACGTTCAGCGTCGCCGTCGCCGTGTTGCCGTTCGACGCGCCTTGCGTCGACGAGACGGCTCCCGCCGGAATCGAATCGATCCAGATGCCCGGGGTCGCGCTCGTCACCGAGACGGTCACCGTGCAGCTCGCGTTCGCGCCCACCGAACCGCCGGTGAGCGACACGTTGGTCGCGGCAGCAACCGCGGTGACCGTGCCGGTACCGCAGGTCGTCGACGCGTTCGGGGTCGGCGCGATGACGACGTTCGAGGGCAGCATCGCGTCGGTGAACGCGACGCCCGAGAGCGGTGCCGCACCGGGAGCGGTATTGTTGAGCGTGATCGTCAGCGTCGATATGCCGCCCGGGTTGATCGTCGCCGGCGCAAACGCTTTGGCGAGCGTGAGATTCGGCGCCGGCGTCAACGTCGTCGTGGCCGACGCCGAATTCGAATTCAGATCGTGCTCGATCGGGAAATCGAGTTGCGATGTCGGTGCGCCTTGGATCGTGTTGGTCGCCGATCCGGGGGCGACCGTCGGCGAGGCCTGCACCGCGACGTACTCGACGCATTGACCGGGCGTCGGCGCGACGTAGGCGGGGACGTGGATGGCGTTGATGACGAAGGTGCTGACGCCGACGGTGCCGGTGATCGTGCCCTGGCACGACGGCGGATCACCGGCTTGCGTGGGCCCCGGCGTCGTGCTCGCGAGCACGAGCGCGGCGGGCATGTTGTCGGTCAACGCACCGTCGGCGAGCGCGCTCGTCGATTCGGTGTTGGTGATCAGGAAGCGCGTGTAGGTCGTGCTGCCGATCGCAAACGATGCGGCCGGGGAGAACGACTTCGTGACTTCAACGCCGGCGAGCACGGTGAGCGAAGCCGTCGCGCCGTTGGCGTTGACGATACCGCTCGTCGACGTGATCGCACCCGCACCGATCGAGTTGGTCGGATTGCCCAGCACGGTCGAGGTCACGTTGAAGTCGATCGTGCAGGTCGTCTGCGTCGCACCCGTGGTGAGCAGCGAAATGTTCGCAAACGTGATCTCGACCGGCGTCGCGGAAATCACGTAGCTCGGTGCGGGCTGCCCCGTCTGCTGGCATCCGGTGAACGTGACATTGGGCGTCGGCGCGAAGTTGAGGTTGGCCGGCAACGGATCGACGAAGGTCACGCCGTTCGCCTGGGTCGGTATCGAGCCGCCGAACACGCCGTTCACCGTCAGTCCGATCGACGTGGTCGACACGGCACCGGCGTGAATCTGATTCGTCGGCAAGAACGTCTTCGAGACGTTGATGTTCGAGGTGGAGAACGTGACCGAATTCGTGCCGGTTCCGTTCACCGCGACGTTGCCGGTGAGCGCCGACGAATAGGTCGGCGTGCCCGGCGTAAACGTGCCGACGGCCCCGCCTTCGTCGATGACGTTGTAGCTGATCGTGCAGGTCGCGTTGATCGACGCAATCGGCTGCACCGGCAGCGGTCCGCCGACCGTGAACGATTCACCGTTCGTACCGATCGTGATGTCCGCCGCCGTCAGACCCGCAGGGCAGCCGGTGAACGTGAAATTCGGCACGGGAGCCAACTGCACTTTGCCCGGATAGAGCGGAAAATACGCCGTCGCGCCCGTGTCGGTCGTTCCGCTCGGGTCGGAGATCACGGCTTGCACCGTCTGCGTCTGATTGATCAGCCCGCTGCTCGACGCGACGAAATTCTGTACGGTCAACGTGGGCAACTCGGTGATGTTCACGCTCGCCGGTCCGGTGCCGATGGTACCGTTCGATCCGGTGAAGTTGGCGCCCGATGCGGTATTGGTGTCGGTGCGCGCAACGCCCGTCGTGTTCGGGAACGACACGTAGAACGACACACGGCAGGTTCCGCCGGCGGCGATCGCAAGCGCGCTGCCGGTCACGGTGGCGCCGCCGTTGGTGATGTTGATCGTCGGCGTTCCGCACCCGGTGGACGACGCTTGGTGCGTGGGATCGACGTACGCCTGCATCACGACCGGCGCTATGGGCAACGTGTCGGTGAACGTGCCGCCCGTGAACGCGCCGCCGGCCAAACTCGCGAAGGCGAGCGTGATCTGCACCGGCGTGTTCACGCCGACGGAGCCGCTGCTCGCGGTTTTGCTCATCGTGATGCCGCCGCCGCTGTTCGTGATGTGCAGGGTCGCCGCTGCGGGCCCGACCGCGGTCGCGATCTGATCGCTCGTGAAGTTCCCCGCCGGGATCGTGTTCGTTACGGTGCCGACCGCGGTTCCGGTCACGTTGACGGTGATCGTGCAGGTCGAGTTGGCGGGAATCGTCGCACCGGTCAACACGACCGTTTGCGAGCCCGCCGGAGCGGTCAGCGTACCGCCGCAGGTGTCGGACGCATTCGGCGTGCTGTAGACGACGAGACCTGCGGTCGCGAAGATGTCATCGGTCACGCCCGCGGTCGTGAGCGCCGTGGAGGTGAGCACGTTCTGCAACGTGATCTTGAGCTGCGAAAAATCGTTCGGCGGATTGCCGGTCGGCTGAATGTAGGTCGGGTTGAACGACTTCGCCATGTTCGGCGCGCCGTTGGTGAACGTCACGTGGGTCGAGGGCGCTTCGGTGTTCGTCACGCCTTGATCGTCGGTGATCGTCCCGGCCGGGAACGTCGCGTTGACGACCGCGTTCGCCGCGGCGTTCGTGGTGAGCGTGACCGTGCACGAGCCGTTCGCCGGGACGTCGCCGCCGGTGAACGGGATGCCCACCGTCGAGTTGTTCAACGTGACCGGGAACGCGGTGGTCGTCGCGAGTCCGGCGCAGGTCGACGTGAAGCCGGTGATCTGCGCCGTCTGGCCCGAGTTCGTATTGATCGTGAAGCCGGTGTTGGTGAGATCGACGTTGGTCGCCGGATTGGTGATCGTGAAGACCATCGTCTGCGGCGTGTTGAGCAGAACTTCCGTCGGCGTCGACGCGGTGACGGTCGGCGTCACGCCGTTGACGGTGAGCGTCTGCGTGATGTTGCCGGAGTTCGCCGCCGACGTGACGATCTGCGAGCCGAGAATGGTGTTCTGACCGACGCCGACCTTGTTGCCGTACACGGTGAACGTGTAGGCGCACGTTCCCGGCGCGAGCGAGCTCGCGGCAATGGGAATCGTGCCGCCCGTCAGCGTCGCGACCGTGCCCACCAGCGACACGGTGCCGCCGCAGGTGTTCGACGACGAGCCGACCGCGGTATCGAGCGCCACGGTGCCGCCCATCGTGCTGATGTCGTCGGCGATGCTCGTGATCGTCACCGGCGTGGTCGTGTCGGAATTCTGGATGTTGACGTTGACCACGGTCGCGTCGCCGACGTTGATCTGCGTCACCGGGTTGCCGCCGACGGTGAAATACTTGTTGACCGAGACCGTCGCGTCGGCCGCGCCGCAGCACAGCGCCGCGAGAAACAGCGTCCCGATCGTGCGAATGACGAAAGTGCGAATCTTCACTTAACGGTCGTCCTTGCCCCAGCCGAAGACGCGATCGATATAGGTGGTCAGCGTCACGTACACGCCGCGATGCGTCGGGTTGATCGCGGTATCCGGATCCACGAAGCCCTGGAAGTTGTAACCGGCCGCGAGGCGCAACGTGCTGCCGAGACGGTAGCCGGCTTCGACCGCGAAGCCCGTAGCGCTGGTGTCGCCGAGCGGCGCGACGTCGCTCCAATGCGCCTCGCTGCCGATGTCGAACCGGCTGCCGATCTTCTGATCGGCCCGGATGCCGTAGATCATCGTGCGCGGCGCGAAGTACGCGTCACCGGTGAGCTTGTAGGCGACGCTCGCGGCCCACTCGGTGCGCGTGCTCGAGCGATACAGCTCCTGCACCTGCGCCACGTTGGTGAGGTAGGCGTCGTAATCGGTCAGGTTGCTGCGGTAGATGTCGTACGACACGAGCGTGACGTACCGGTCGTTGCGCGAGGGCCGGTAGGCGAGACCGCCGTGGCCTTCCGTATCGAAGATGTTCTCCGTGTACGAGCCGGTGTACGACCCGAAGAGCGAGACGGCGGGCGAGATCGGCCCGGTCGTCCCGATCTGGAAGGTGCTGCCCGAATCGTAGCCGGTGCGCACCTGCACCTGGCCCGTCGTGTGGAAGCTCTTGATCGCGTAGTCGAGCGACGTTCCGACCGCCATGAAGAACGGCGAGGTCGCCGGCGTCGCGTAACTCGAGTAGAGCGAATTGCCGAACTGCAGAAACCCGTCGGCGTTCAGGTTCGCCGAGGTGATGATCTTCGTGCGCACGCCGATCGCATCGAAGAGGTCGGTACCGCTGGCGGTGTGCTCGACCGCGTAGCCGGTCTGATACGTCGTCGGTCCGACGCGCTCTTCGAATCCGACGCTCGTCGAGCTCTGCGCGGTGCCGGCGTAGGTCTGGCCGACCTGCGAGGCCGCGAGCGCTTGCGAGGCCGAATCTTGCCAGAGCTGGCGCACGAAGAACGTTCCGTTGGCGCCGACGTCGAGATCGAACTCGGCCTGCGTCGCCGGCGGCGCAAACGGATCGGTCGACGCGGAGAACGGCTGCACGCGCGAGACGTCGATCCCCGCGTGCGGCGCGAAGCGCCAGTCGACGCCCGCATCGACGCCGAGCGAGTGCCCGGACCCCGCCGCGTAGTCGGTCACGCCGACGACGGGCAAGAAGGTGCCGAACGAGCCGGGCGCCGCGGGCTGATCCGTGCCGCCGGTCAGCCCGAAGATCGGATCGGCAACGCCGTTGCTGTGCGCCGCGTCGTTCTGCACGCCGACGTGATACTTCAGCCGCTTCGACGGCGTCACGCGAACGGTCACGGAGGCCCGTTGATCGCTGTTGTTCACCGCCGACGAATAGATGCTCGCGGGGAGTTCGTTCTTCGCGAAGAGATACGCGAGTTCGAGCACCGTGATGCGGCTGAGCGGTTTGTCGACCACGCCGTGCAGCGAGACGAGGCCCGGGGTGGCGTACTGGCCGTACGGGTTGTCGTAGCCCGCGTCGGTGCCGTTGAAATCGAGCGCGATCTTGAGCCACGGCGTCGTGTCGACGAACGAGGCGCGATACGCGTCGCCCGCATCGCCGTACGCGGTAGTCGAGATCGGGAGAAAGCCTTCGGTGCGCTCGTGGCTCACCGACCATTGCACGGCCGGCGTTGTGCCGCCGGCGGATTCGCCGAGCAGCGTGAGGTTGCCCGACCCGATCGCATCGTTGAGGTACCAGCCATCCAGTCGCGCGCCGGCGCCGACCTTCACCGTACCGCTCCCGCCGAGCATCGTCGACTTGGCGCCGGGGCCGCCGTATTCGTATTGCACGACGATGATCTGCGGATTGAACTGATCGTCGTACGGCAAGATGATGTTGAGAAAGCGCAACAGGCCCGTCGCGTAGTCGAGCTCGTAGTCGCTCCCGCGCACGAGCGTCGTCTGCGAGACGATCGCGCCGGTTTGCCGATCGAGATGCACGAGCGTGACGATGTCGCTGCCGATGACGATGTCGGGTTGCAACGCCTGGCTCGCGATCGCGAGACCCGTCGGCGCGATCACCTGGCGCGCGTACGCGATGTCGTTGCGCGCCGTAAACGCGCTGCCGGTGAGCACGTTTCCGCCGCCCTGCACGCGCGCGCCGTTGACCAGCACGTCGTAGCCGCCGGCCGCATACGCCGGCGCTGCTTGCGCGTAGAATTGTCCCCACATGGCGCTGCTGCGACCGTTCTGCAGCGAGAGAAACAGATGGTTCGTGGAGAGTGCGTCGTCGTGGCGGATCGACATGTCGCCGTAGGTGGGAAAGGGCCGATTGTTGGGATTGTCGAGAAACGGATCCGTATCGAGCGACTGTTCGAGCACGTTGGTCGAATCGTAGGCAAACGTCGCCCGCGTGCCGCGCGCGACCTGGCCGGTTCCATACAACGAGATCGCGCCACGCCGCGCGGTGTTGCCGTCGGGCGCGTTGTCGGCAGCCTCGATCCAGCCCGGTACCGGACCGATGCCGGCCGTCGCGTAGCCGACGACGAACGGCTTGCGCGCGTCGGCCGTCAGCGTGAGGTGCAGATCGGTCGTCGCATCACCGCAGGTGAGCCGGATGATGAGCGGCCCGGCAACGGTCCCGGGGAGCACGCGCATGATGATGTTGCCGACGACGTCGGTCGTCACGTTGTCGGAGAGGCCCGCTGCCAGCCGCGCGTCACCGGTCAGAATGAGTGCGCGGACCGAGGTGCCGCTCGGGAACGGACGACCGTCCGCGTCGGTGACGAGAACGTGAACGGTGACGGCACCCTGGCCGGTCGCATCGATCGCGGTCGCGCCGTCGATGTGCGCCTGCATCGCGGGCGGGGTCGCCGTGAGACTCGACGCGGTCTGGGCGGCACCGACCGACGTCGATACCACCGCCGCCGAGATAATCCCGGCGACTGCCCGCCACCACCGAACCGACCGCATCGACCTGAGAGCCTCGATTTCCGTACGACACGAACGAACGAGGCGCTCTGCTAAAGAGCGTCAGCGAACGTTTCGGTCTTGGTATGAGCCGAGCGAATTCTCGACCCCACACGTACCTATCGGAAGCTTGCTCCCACGACTGAAGTGTAACGCAGTCCACATGGTAAAGAAAACCGAACAGTCATCCCCTACGGGCGTGAGAGCGTGACGAGCGTCTCCACGTGGCCGGTTTGGGGGAACATGTCGAACGGCTGGACGAGCCCCACGGCGTATCCGCGACCGGCGAGAAAGCGCAGATCGCGCGCCAGCGTCGCCGGATTGCACGAGAGGTACCAGATCTGCCCCACGCCGGCGTCGGCGAGCGCGGTCAGGGTCGCCTCGTCGCTGCCCTTGCGCGGCGGGTCGAGGAAGACGATGTCGGCCGCCCGCAGCGCCTCGCGGCCGGCCGGATTGCCGAGCTCCCCTTCGACCCGCGCCTTCACGAAGCGCACGCGTTCCTCGACTTTGTTGAGGCGCGCGTTCTGGCGCGCCTCGGCGACGGCCGACGCGTTTTCCTCGACGCCCACGACGTCGGCGCCGCGCGAGGCGAAGTAGATCGCGAACGTGCCCGCGCCGCAATAGAGGTCGACGATCTTCGGCGTGCCGGCGATCAGCGGCGCGAGTGCGCGGAAGATCGCGGCGACCATCTCGCCGTTGATCTGGAAGAACGACGCCGGCGAGACGCGGAAGCGCACGCCTTCGATCGTCTCTTCCATCTCGCGCTTGCCCCACACGAAGTCCATCTGCCGGCCGACGACGGCGTTCGCGTTCGCCAGCGCATACGAGTTGCTGATGCCGGCGACGCCGGGCACGCGTTCGGCGAGCTGCGGCGCGAGCGCCGCGATCGCGGCCGACTTCGTCTCGGTGGTCGGCGAGAGTACGCAGGTCGACGAATGCAGACCCGAGCGCATGACGACGTGACGCACCCCGGCGAAGGCCGGCGACGTCTCGGGCGCGCGCGCCGCCTCGATCAGGCCGCCGATCGCGGCATCGAGTTTGTCGAGCACGATCGGGCAACGCTCGATCGGCACCAGGTCGTGCGAACGGGCGCGATAGAAACCGAACACGGGCGCCGCGCCCTGCGCGTCGACGACCAGCGCCATCTTGTTGCGGTACGCGCGAGGTTCGCGCATCCCGATCGGTTCGCGGACCTCGATGCCGGTGAACCCGCCGATCCGGCCGAGCGCGTCCTGCACGATGCGCCGCTTCCACGCGAGCTGCGCGGGATAGGCGAGATGCTGCACCTGGCAGCCGCCGCACACGCCGAAAACCGAGCAGAACGGCTCGGCCCGATCGGGCGAGTTCGTCTCGCGTTCGAGCACGTCGCCGACCGCATACTTCGCCTTGACCTCGGTCAGCCGGATGCGCGCTCGTTCGCCGGGCAGCGGCCCGTCGACGAACACGACCATGCCCTCGAACCGTCCGACGGCCTGGCCGTTGGCCAGAAGATCGGTGAACTCGACCATACCGACGGCGCCCGGTACGACACCCGGCGCGGCGGCCGTCATGCTATTTCTTCTCTTCGAGCGTGCGGATCAGCCGGTTCGCTTCGTCGATCAGGGTCTGGATGCGCTCCGACGTCTCGTCGGCCGGCCGACGCTTCCAGAACGATCGGACCACGAAGAACGCGATCGTCGCCGTGCCGACGGCGCCGAGCGCGACCCCCGTCCAGATCGCCGTGCGCGCGGCCGTGTTGCCTTTGCTTGCGGAGGCCGCGGCTTCCACCGGCGGCGGCGCCCCATTCAACTGCGTTTCAGTCACAACGCACTTCCGTTCTCCGTTATCCCAGGCCGCGCCCGCGCAGATCCGTTTGCCGGCGATTGATGTATTCGAGTACCGCTCGCTCGGCCTCCGCCTGACCGGCCACGAACTTCAGGCCGATGCTGAATTTCTTGGTCGCCTCGATCGTATCGACGCGCATCGCCTCGGCGCGCACGTCGACCTCGGCGCCGCCGGGCTTCAGCGGCAACTTGAGTTCGAGCATATTGCCGACCTTGATGACCTTGTCGGTGGCGAGCGAACAGCCCGTGCGGCTGATGTCGCTCACGAACGCCTTCTGCCACTCCGTCGCGATCTTGCCGACCTGCGCGTAGCGCCACTTCATCGCGACGGTCGTGTCGATGCGCGCGGTCGTGCGTTTGCGCGCGCCGGCGAATTTCTGCACCGTCTCGATGCGTCCCGGCATCGCGAACGTCGCCTGTTTCCCGTCCGTCGCCGTGATCGTCGCCGTGAAGCGGAAGCGGCCGTGCGCGTTCGAGTAGAGGAAGCTCACGCTCTGGCCCGGCGCGAACCCGGCGATGGCGCTGGTGAGAAACGTCTTCACGCCGGCGTTCTCGAAACACACCGAGCCCTTGGGGCCGTTCTTCACCGCGACGTCGACGAAGCTGTGCAGCGCGGGTAACATCTCGCGGAGTTCTTTTGCCGACGGGGCTTTCTTCAGCCCCAACATTTCCAAGAGCGCCATGGACTACACGCCGATCGGCTCGATCGAATCCTCGGTCGTGGAAATCTGTCCGATGGATTCGACGCGCAGTCCCGGTGCGATCTCGCTGTACGAGAGCACGACGAGTTGCGGCGCAGCGCGTTCCGTCAAACGCTTGAGCGCGAGACGCGTTTGCGGCGACGTCAACACGATCGGTTGGAGCCCCGCCTGCTGCGCCGTCTGAATCTGTTTGGTGAGCGAACCGTAGATCTTGGCCACCGTATTGGGATCGAGCAAAGCGTAGGCGTCTTCTCCGCGCCGTGCCGCTTCTCCGAGCAACGTTTCGAGTCGCGGGTCAACTGTGATGACCGACAACAATCCGTTCTCGGTGTACTCGGCCGAAATGTGACGCGACATCGCCGCGCGCACGCGTTCGGTGAGGAAGTCGATGTCCTTCGACGCGCGCGCGCCGTCGGCGAGGTTCTCCAAGATCAGCAAGAGATTGCGAATCGGGATGCGCTCGCGCAAGAGATTCTGCAGCACGCGCTGCACTTCGCCGACCGTCAGCAGACCGGGCACCAACTCGTCGACCACGACCGGATAGTGCTGCTTGACGTTGTCGAGGAGCGCGGAGGTCTCTTGACGGCCGAGCAGATCCGGCGCGTGCGTCTTGATCAACTCGGTGAGGTGCGTCGCGATGACGCTGGTGGGATCGATGACGGTATAGCCGGCGAGCTCGGCGTCGCCGCGCCCGCTCTCGGGGATCCACAGCGCGGGCAGGTTGAACGCCGGCTCGACGGTTGGAATGCCCTCGATGCCGTTGGTCGCGGTGCCGGGATTCATTGCCAAGAGGCGGCTCACCATCACCTCGGCGCGCGCGACCTCGAGCCCGTAGATCTTCACGACGTACGTCGACGGTTTGAGCTGCAAGTTGTCGCGCACGCGAATCGGCGGGACGACGATACCGAGCTCGCGCGCCGCGTGCCGCCGGATCATCGTGATGCGCTCGAGCAGATCGCCGCCCTGGCTCACGTCGACGAGCGGGATCAGGCCGAAGCCGATCTCGAGTTCCATCGGATCGTACGAGAGCAGCGGAACGACCGACTCCGCCGGTTTGACCACGGGCTGATTCGTCGCGCCGCCGGGTGCGGTGGCCGGCTTGAGCGCGGCCGCCTTCATCACCGAGCGGCGCCGGAAGAACAGCGCGAGCACGATGCCGGCCATGAGGAACATGAAGAGCGGCGGCAAGCCGAAGAGACCGAAGAGCACCAGCAGCGCGGCGGCGATCGCGAGCGCGCGCGGCTCTTGCACGAGTTGGCTCGTGAGTTCGGCGCCGAACGACGACTCGGCGGCGGCGCGCGTGACGATGATGCCGGTCGCGGTCGAGATCAACAGCGCCGGGATCTGGGTGACGATGCCTTCACCGATCGTCAGGAGCGTGTAGCGCTGCAGCGCTTCGACCAGCGACATGCCCTGCTGGACGATGCCGATCACGAAGCCGCCGAGGATGTTGACGAAGACGATGATCAGCGCCGCGACGGCGTCGCCGCGCACGAACTTCGACGCACCGTCCATCGCGCCGTAGAAGTCGGCCGACCGCTGGATGTCGCGGCGGCGTTGGCGCGCTTCGGCTTCGGTGATCAGGCCGGCGTTGAGGTCGGCGTCGACGGCGAGCTGTTTGCCGGGCATCGCGTCCAACGTGAAGCGCGCCGCGACTTCCGCCACGCGTCCGGCGCCGTTGGTGATGACGACGAATTGGATGACGACCAGGATCGCGAACACGACGATGCCGACCGCGTAGTTGCCGCCGACCACGACGTTGCCGAACGCCTCGATGACCTGGCCCGCGTAACCGCGCAACAGGATGGAGCGCGTGCCGCTGATGTTGAGCGAAAGCCGGAAGAGCGTGACGATCAGGATCAACGTCGGGAAGACGCTGAACGCCAGCGCGTTCTCCGTATAGAGCGTGACCAGCATGATCACGAGCGCGAGCGCGATGTTGGTCGAGAGCAGCAGGTCGAGCACCCACGGCTGCACCGGCACGATCATCAAGACGACGAGCAACACCGAAGCGCCGGCGACCCACACTTGGGACGTCGCAGCCAGCCGCTCCATAGCGGACGGCGCTTTGGGGGCCGGGGACGCTACCGCGGCCACGTCGTTACCGTCTCCACTCTGCTACAATCATCGGCAATCCGCCGCCGAACCTGCAGGTTTATGCAATGGTGCGGTTCTTGAGGCGGTAGACGAACGCGATCACCTGGGCGACCGCCGCGTAGAGGTTCGCCGGCACGGGCGAATCGAGTTCGACCTTGTCGTAGAGGGTGCGCGCCAGGGGCGGGTTCTCCATGACCGGCACGCCGTGGTCCCGGGCCAGTTCGCGGATGCGGCGCGCCATCAGGTCGGCGCCCTTGGCGGTGACGAGCGGGGCGTCCATCGTGATCTCGTCCCATTCCAGCGCCACCGCGAAATGGGTCGGATTGGTGACGACCACCGTCGCCCGGGGCACGGCCGCCATCATCCGTTTGCGCGCCATCGCGCGCTGCCGCTGTTTGACGGCCTGCTTGACCTCGGGGTTGCCCTCTTGCTGGCGATTCTCGTCCTTGACCTCGGTCTTGGTCATCTTGAGCGAGTCCGCGAGACGCTTCTTCTCCCAGAAATAATCGGCCATGCCGACCACGAAGAACAGCAGCCCGAAGCGGATGCCGATTCCGAAGACCATGTCCTCGACGACCATGATCATCTCGTAGGGCGACGCGCTGCCGAGGGCGACGAACTCCGGGATCTTGTCGTGGATCTGCATGTACACGATCGCCACGACGATGCCGACCTTCAGCAGCTGCTTGAAGAGTTGGGCCAGCGTTTGCGTCGAGAAGAAAATACGCTGGAGGCCCGGCAGCGGATTGAGCACGCCGAAGCGCGGCATCAGTTTCTTGGGCGCGAAGAGGAAGCCGAACTGGAGGACGTTCGCGAGGAACGCGATACCGACGGCGGCGCCGAACGCGAGCCCGAGTAGCGGGAGATACGACGTCATCGTGCGGGCGAAGAGCCCCCAAGCCGAGTCGATGGTGACGGGCTGGAGGCCATTGGCGTTCTCGATGGCGATCGCGAAGGATCGCGCGCCCGATACGAACGTGGTGGCGAACGTGATGTGGAGCGCGATGATGATGGCGAGGAAGATCGCCGCGCCGCCGACGTCGGGCGACCGCGGAACTTGACCGCGCGACCGGGCCTCGCCCTGGCGCTTCGGAGTCGCCTTCTCGGTTTGTTCCGGACGGGCCATGGCCTAGCCCGGCGGGCGCATCAAGCGGAGCACCGCATCGAGTTCGCGGGGCGTCTGCGCGTAGACCTGCGGCAGCACGGTGAACAGCAGCGGCATCGAGATCACGATCATCACGAGGCCGACGATGATCTGCAACGGGAAGCCGACGGCGAAGACGTTGAGCTGCGGGGCGACGCGGGCCATCAGCGCGAGGCCGACGTTGACGATGAAGAGCGAGATCGCCACCGGCGCGGCGATCTGGAACACCAGGAAGAGCGCCTTCGCGAAGAACTCGACGACGTCGGTCTGCAGCCCGGGATGGATCGCGGCGAAGGGTAGCGGCACGAGGGTGAACGAGCCCGCGAGCCCCTCGAGCAGCAAGTGGTGCCCGTCGGCGATCAGGAAGATGATCGACGCCAGTGCCAGTTCGAACTCGCCGAGCACGCTGACCGTCTGGCTGGTCAGCGGATTGATCACGTTGACGATCGAGAAGCCGACCTGAATGTCGAGGATCTCGCCCGCGAACTGCAGCCCGGTGAACGCCAGGTACGAGATGAACCCGAACACCATACCGACCGCGAACTGCGAGATGATCGCGGCCGTGAGCGGACCCAGGCCGTCGAGCGGCGCGATCGGCGGGATGACGCGCCAGATGATGAACGCGATCAGCAGCGCGAGACCGAAGCGCACCTGGCGCGGCACCTGATTCGACGAGATGATCGGCAGCATGAAGAGGATCGTCGACGTGCGCACCAAGACCAGCAGAAACGTCTCGAACTGGGCCTCCGTCAATCCGAGGATGTGACCGGCGGCGGCCTCGTTCATTGAATCATGGCCGGTATGCCGCTGAAGACCCGCTGCATGAAATCCGTGAGCATCGCGAGCATGAACGGCCCGAAGAGCAAGATCGAGAGCGCGACGACGACGATCTTCGGGATGAACGTCAACGTCGGTTCCTGGATCTGCGTGACCGCCTGAAAGATCGAGATCACAAGACCGGTCACGAGACCGATCAAGAGCGCCGGCCCGCACACGAGCAACGCCACGACGATCGCTTCGCGCCCGAGCGACAAAGCGGTCGCGTACGTCATTTAAAAGGCGCTCCGGCCCAGCCTGCGCGCCCCCTGGCCACTTCGTGGCCAGTCGGCAAAGCCGACGTGGATTCGCTGGGGCGAATCCGCCCCCAGTTCGAGCTCGCAACACGAGTGTCGCCAACGCCAAACCGCTGCGGCGCTCGCTCCATCACCTTGCTCATTTGAAGCTCGCGAAGAGGCTGGCGACGGTGAGGTTCCAGCCGTCGACCAGCAAGAAGATCAGGATCTTGAACGGCAGCGAGATGAGGACCGGCGGAATCATCATCATGCCCATCGAGAGCAGCACCGAGGCGACGACCATGTCGATCACGATGAACGGGATGTAGATGGCGAATCCGATCTCGAAGCCCGTCTTGAGTTCGCTGATCACGAACGCCGGGATCAGCAAATAGGTCGGCACGTCGTCTTGCTTGGCCGGCCGCGGCTCGTTCGACATGTGATAGAAGAGCGCGATGTCTTTCTCGCGCGTCTGGCGGAACATGAACTTTCGCAGCGGCACCTGGGCACGGTCGATCGCGACGGCCTGCGAGATCTTGTTGCCGAGATACGGTTGCAGCGCGTTCTTGTTGATGTCGGTGATCACCGGATTCATCACGAAGAACGTGAGAAAGAGCGCGAGGCCGACGAGCACCTGGGTCGGCGGGTTCGACTGCGTGCCGAGCGCGGTGCGCACGAACGAGAGCACGACCACGATGCGCGTGAACGACGTGACGAGCACGAGCAGCGTCGGCGCGAGCGTCAGCACGGTGAGCAGCAAGAGGATCTGCAGCGAGAGCGCAACGTCGCTCGGCTTGGTGGCGGGCGTGACGCCGATGTTCACGCGCGGCAGCGGGATCGTCGGAGCGGTCGGCCCCGGGATCGTCTGCGCGACGGCGGGCAGCACCACGAAGAGCAGCGCCGCGATCGCCGCCACGCCGGCGATCAGCCAGGCGAATGCGCGGCGGCTCATGATTTCTTGAAGCGCGCGAACGGCCGCAGCAACGTGTCGCGTTGCTGCGCGAGCGCGAGGCGGTGCGACTCGATGTACGGTTCGATCTCGCCGGCCGGTAATTCGGCCAGCAGCGACACACCCGCCGTTCCGCCGCCGACGAGGTAGAACTTCCCGCCGACCTTCACGACGTGCACGGTCACGTTGGGCGCGAGCATCGCCGACTCCACCGTGCTCACGAGGCGTTTGCCCGTGCCGATCACGACGCGTCCACGCTGAACCGAGCGGGCCACATACGTGAGACCCACCAGCAGTAACACGACGAGCGCGAGCGCCCAGGCGACTTGGAAGAGAAACGCGAGATTCATGCAGGCATCCTCGCGCCCGATACGGCCGGGGCCGGGGTCAGACGCGGTCGACGACGGGGTTGAGTTCGCTGATCTTCACCGCGAACTTATCGTCGACGATGACGACCTCGCCGCGCGCGATCAGGATGTTGTTCACGTAGAGATCGATCGGCTCGGTGGAGAGTTTGTCGAGTTCGAACACGCTGCCGGGCTGCATCGCCACGACCTCGCGCAACGAGAGCTCCGTCTGGCCGAGGACGGCCGAGATCTCGAGCGGGACGTCGTGGACGAGATCGAGGTTCGATTGGCCCGGCGCCGCCGGACGGATCGCCGTCGGCGTCATCGGCGTGAATTGCGCGGCTTGACCTTCGGGCTGCGGCCGCTGGCGAGCCGGCGGTGCCTTCGGCGGCGGTGGCGGCGGTGGCGGTGGCGGTGCGGGCGCCGGGATGGGCTCGCTGAACGACGCGTCGTCGAACGCGGTGTCGCCGAAGGTTTCCTCGCCGAACGACGACGCGGCGAGCGGCGGCGCGGCCGCAGCGGGCGGCTCGTCGAACGCGGGCGGCGCCGGCGGTGCGGGCGCGGGCGCCGCTGCGGGCGCCGTGACCTCCGGCAGATCGATCTTGGAGAGGGCGAGGCCGTCGAAGAAGAGCGCGATCGAGGTGGCGAGACCATCGCCGACCGTGATCGGCGCGCTGATCGTGGTGAACGGCGGCGCCGGGAAACCGGCGGCGTCGGAGATGACCTCCGAGGTCACGCCGGCGGTCGCCGCGCCGGTCGTCGACGCGAGCGATTCGCCCATCGCCGTCGCGATCTGCGCGACCGTCTCGGCGACGATCGAGAGTTGCATCGCATCCATCTCGCCGCCGTTGCCCGGGGTGCCGAGCATCATCTCGACGACGTGGCCGATGTCGGCCTTCACGAAGCGCGTGACGAACACGACGCCGTTCGACGGCACGCGCGTGAGCGTGGCAACGATCTCCGGTTCGATGCGGATTGAGCTCTCGGACTCGTCCAGCGTGCCGGCGCCGGCGCTCGCGGAGATGCCCGCCAACGTCGAAAACGCACCGGTCGCGGCCGCGAACATCTCGTCTGCCAGCGGCTGCAAGGACTCTTTCTGCACCAGAGCTACTCCTCGTCCTCGACGATGGCCGCGATCTGCACGGCAACGCGATCCCGGTTGACGCCCGGATAGACGTGAAACTTCTCACGATCATTGACGGACATCAATAACGGCTCGTTGACCGGTTTGTCGAACAAGACGACGTCGCCCACCTGCAACGTGACCAGATCTCGCAGCGAGACGATCGTCCGGCCGAGCTCGACTTCCATGTTGACGCCGGCGCGCTCGACGTTTTTTGCCAGCTGTTGGATGTCTTCTTCCGTCATGCCACGGCCGGCGACGACCGACGGCGACCACTGGTAGTCGGCCAGCTGCGTCCCGATCGACTGCAACACCGAATACGGCAACGCGAAGTTCATCACGCCGGCGATGTCGCCGATCTTCAGCTCGCACGACACGAAGGCGACGATCTGATCGAGCGGGATGATGCGCGGGATGAACTGCGGGTTCGAGTCGAGCGCCTCGATCTTGAGCGAGAGCGTCAACAGGTAGTTCCAGGCTTCGCGATAGCTGTTGAGCATGCGCGCCATGAAGCGCTGCATGAGCGTCCGCTCGATGTCCGAGAGGTCGCGCAATTTCGTCGGATACCAGCCGGGGCCGCCGAGCAGACGATCGAGAATCGAAAACGCGAGGTTGAGATCGACCTGCACGATCCCCGAGCCCGCCAGCGGATCCATCGAGAAGATCGAGAGGATCGACGGGATGCCGATCGAGGCGATGAAATCGCCGTACGAGATCTGTTCGATCGAGACGATCGTCGCCTCGACGCGCGTCCGCAAGTAGACGGAGAGCGAGTTGTTGAGCAGTCGCGTGAAGTTGTCGTGCAACGTCCGCAGCGTCTGCAACTGATTCGACTGAAATTTTTCCAACCGCTTGTTGAAGCGGAAGTCGAAGGACTTGATCTTGCGGCCTTCGAGCGACGACGGCTCCGCATCGGGCGACGAGAGCTGATTGACGAGGGCGTCGATCTCTTCTTGCGAGAGCATTGACATGGCTTACTGTCCCGCTGCGGATGCTGAGATGGCGGACGCTGCCGCGGCGGCGGCGGCTTCGTCGGCGTTGGTGGCGGCGTCGGTATCGAGAATCACGACGTCGACACGCCGGTTTGCCGCCCGGTGCTCCTCGGTGTCGTTGGGAAACTTCGGCCGATACTGGCCGTATCCGAGCGCCGAGATGTGAAGGGGCGAGAATCCCCGTTGTTCGACGAGGTAGCGCGCAACGCCGGTCGCACGCGCCGCGGAAAGTTCCCAGTTGCTCGGAAACTGCGCGTTGGCGATCGGGACGTTGTCGGTGTTGCCTTCGACGCGGACCTGATTCTGGCGATTCTTCAGTTGGAGAGACACCTCGTCGAGAATCTTCATCGTCTGCGGCTTGAGCTCGGCGCTGCCGCTATCGTACACGGGCTTGTCGGAGAGCAGGCTGATCACGAGCTCTTTCTTCTTGCCTTCGTGCGTGATCTTCGTCTGCACCTGACTCTGGATTTTGTTCTGCTGGATGAACGATTGCAGCTGCGCCTGCATCGCCTCGAGGTCCTGATTGGTCGCCGAAACGGTCTGACCGTTCGGCGGATTGTTGATCGCATCGGTGCTGTTGAAGCCGCCGCCCAGGTCGTGGACGAGGCGCTGCAGCTTCACCTTGTTGATCGTCGAGATCGAGAACAAGATGATGAAGAGCGCCAGCAGCAACGTGATCATGTCGGCATAGGTGAGGAGCCAGCGCATCATGCCGGCTCCCTCGAGCTGTGCCTCCCCGCCCTTCTTCCCGCGCAGCGACAAGTCTACGTACTCGCCAGCGACGGTTCGCCGACCGTGCCACCCTCTTCGACCTCGGTCGCACGTTCGTTCGGATCGAGGAACGCGTGCAGTTTCTCCTCGAGCAGCCGCGGGTTGTCGCCGGCCTGAATCGAGAGGATGCCCTCGATCATGATCTCACGGACCATCAGCAATTGACCGTTGCGCTCTTTCACCTTCGCGCCCAGCGGCAACCACAGCAAGTTCGCAAGCGAGATGCCGAAGAACGTCGCGACGAACGCCTGGGCGGTCGCGAGACCGAGATCGCCCGCGACGTTGCTGCCGCCGGTCGACGCGCCGAGGCCCTTGAGCATCGCGATCAGACCGAGCACCGTGCCGATGATGCCGAGCGTCGGCGAGAAACCGCCCATCGTCATGAGTACCATCTCGGCCTTGGCGTTGCGCTCTTGCACGAAGAGCACTTCGGTCTCGAGGATCTTGCGGATGATGTCGGTGTCGCGCCCGTCGATGACGAGCTGGATGCCCTTGCGCATGAACTCGTCGTCGAGTTCCGCGGCCTCGTTCTCGAGCGCGAGCAAACCTTCGCGACGCGCCTTCTCGGCGAACGTCACGAGGTTGGCGATCACTTCGTGCTCGTGATACTGCGGCTCGATGAACGCGGTCGCGAAACCGGTGCGCAGGCCGCGCAAGAACACCTTCATCGGAAACGAGATCATCGTCGCGGCCATCGTACCGACGAAGACCAAGATGAACGCCTCGTAACGCGTGAAGAGGATGGAGACATCGACTTTCCCGATGTACGCGGAAATCGCAATGGAGAATACCGCGAGCACGAGACCGATGACGGTCGCTAGATCCAAGGCACGGCCTTTCCTCAACCGGACGAAGCGCTACTCACCCTCTATCGGCGAATCCGCTGCGCTACATTATCGTGGCTACCCCTCCCTTGGTCCTTGGACCTTGCGCTGGTAGGCAACGATTTTTTCGGCGATCTCCTCGGGGGTGTCGCGGACGATCAGCTTGTTGCCGGAGGTCAGGGTCACGACCGTGTCCGGCGTCGACTCCAGGCTCTCGATCAGGTCGGCGTTGACCATGATGGGCTGGTTGTTGAGCCGTCGCAGGGCGATCATCGTGGGCCTCCGTTTCCGCTGGTGACCGGTTCGGCACCGGCAAGTAATTCCCGAAGCTGGGGCGTCGCGTAGCGCTCGGCGAGCGCGGCCACCAGGGCCTCCGTGGCGCCTCGATCACCTCTGACGCCGAGAACGCGCCCGAGGAGCCGTTGCGCTTCCGGCTGCCGCCCCGCGCGCACCATCATCGCGGCGGCCGAGGTGAGGAACGCGCAGCGGTAATCGCGATTCGCGACCGGCAGGGCCTCTTCGACGGCGGCGAGACAGACGTCGGGCGAGCCGTGCCTGAACACGAAGTTGACGTACTGGATCGCCGTCTCCTGATCGTGGAAACCGGCGAACGCACCGCGGTAGCCCGTCAGCGCCGCGGCGAGCTCGCCGAGCTCCTCGCAGCAGCGCGCGTGGTTGAGCATCAGGATCCGCTCGGCCGGCCGGGTCGCGAGCGCGAGGTCGAGCCAGCGGCGCGCGTCGGCGTAACGCCGCTCGGTCATCAGCGTCCCGGCGATCTCGTTGTGCGCCTTCCAGCGCGCGATCTCGTCGTCGACGATGAAGTGGTCGCCGGGATCCTGGCCCTGCGTGATCGCGGCGCCGAACGCGTCGCGCGCCTCGTGCAGCCGGCCGAGCGCGACCAGCGCGCGGCCGCGGACGAAGTGGCCGTCGGGCAGGGTCGGCACGATCGCGATGCAGCGCTCGGCGGCGACGAGCGCGTCGGCGGGCCGCGCCTGGTCGAGATAGATGCCGGCCAAGACGGTGAGGGCCTGCGGCCGGAAGCCGCGCGGGGTGCCCTCGGTCAGCGCGACCACGCGCTCGAGACCGGCGCGCGCGACGTCGGGTTCGTTCGCCAGCATCGCCGACATCGCGTGGTTGTAGAGCAGCGTCGGATCGTCGGGATCGGCGGCCAGCGCCGCCGCGCTCAAGCGCAGGTTGCGCTCGCCCTTGTTGCGCTCGGCGAGGACCGCCGGCTGGTAGCCGTAGTGGAGGATCTCGATCGGCGTGCGCGTGGCGGCGAGGCTGTGCGGCTCGCCGTCGCGGCCGACGAATTCGTGCAGTTTGCCGCGGTAGCGGATCGCCGGGTCGTTTGGAAAGATGCGGACGATCGCGTTGGTCGAGGCCGAGATGCCGCGTTCGGTGTCGGTGATGTTGCGGCACCAGATCCAGCGGCCGAGGCCGTCGGGCGGCGTCGCAGCGATCTCGCGCACCAGCGCGCACGACGTCGGCGCGAGCCGCTCGTCGGCGTCGAGCACCAGAATCCACGCGCGCGTCGCGAGCGCGAGCGCGGCGTTCCGCACGAAAGAAAAATCGTCGCACCAGGCGACGTGCGCGATCCGTGCCCCGAACGATTCGGCGATGGCGACGGTCGCGTCGGTCGACCCGGTGTCGACGATGCAGAGTTCGTCGGCGACGCCCGCCACCGAGGTGAGGGCGTCGGCGAGAAAGCGTTCCTCGTTGCGCACGATCATGCACAGCGAGATTCCCGCCGCGCGCGGCCGCGCGCGACGGGATGCTTCGGTCATGCGCGCCTTATTGCTTGAGCGCGATCACGGTCTGCAGATCTTGGTCTGCCGTCGTGATGCTCTTGCCGTTGGCTTCGAACGCACGCTGCGCGAGGATCATCTTGGTGAATTCGCTCGCGATCGAGACGTTCGATTGTTCGAGCGCGCCGGAATCGACCGTTCCGAGCGTGCCCGTTCCGCCGATACCGTACTGCGCGTCGCCCGAGTTGGGTGACGCAGTGAATTGGTTGTTGCCAATTCGCGTGAGCCCGCCCTCGTTCTGGAAGTTAGCCAGCGCCAGCGCTCCCAGCGTCGTGGATTGCCCATTGGTGAACGATCCCGTGATCGTCCCGCTCTGACTGATGTCGATGTTCGAGAGCGTGCCCGCCGTGTACCCGTTCTGAGAAACGGTGTCCGCGGTGGCCGTGGTCGCGAGGCTCGTCATGTCGGAGAAGTCGAGCCCGATCGCTGCCGGGGTGGCCTGGCTCGTCTGTTGCGCGTTGTTGGCGTTCGCGGTCGAGCCCCATTGCGTGACCGTGAACAGGTTCCCGTCGGCCGTGGTCGCGGCGTTCCCGATGTTGTGCGTATCGGTCGTGCCGGCGGCGTTGCTCGACGTGTTGATGAACTGACCGTTCTGATCGAAGAAGATGTAGCCCGTGCCGAGCACGGTCGTCGGCACGTTCGCCGAATTCTCCGAGCCGTCCGTCGCCGTCACCGTGTACGACCACTCGGTCGCGGCCGTGACCGCCGTTCCCGAGGTATTGTTGACGAGAGCGGGCAACGTCGCGCCGGTTCCGCCGTCCGCTGCGGGCGGATTCGGCTGATAGGTGATCTGGACTTGGTGCGAGCCGCCAAGCGAGTCGTACACCGTCGTCGTGATCGTGGTCTGCGTGATGTCCGCGCCGGCACTCGACACGGCGGTGATGTAGTCGGTCTGATTCAGGTTGCCGCCGAGCGAGACGTCGAATTCGGCGTCGCCCGTCGGGCCCTGCTTGATGCCGAAGCCCGTGCCGACGGCTTTCTCTTGGAGGCCGAGCGGAACTTGGATCGGTTGCGGCGGCGCGACCTGGGAGATCGTTCCGTCCGACTGCACCGGGTAGCCGAGCACGGCGAGACCCGAGGCCGGATCGTAGAGATAGCCCTGTTCGTTGAGCGAGAAGTCGCCGTCACGCGTGTACACCGGCGTGCCCGTGCCGTTGACGTTGTTGAGCGTGAAGAACCCGTTGCCGTTGATGGCGAGGTTCGTGTTGATGCCGGTCGTCTGCAGGCCGCCCTGCGAGAAGACGGTGTCGATCGAGCCGATCTTGACGCCGTCGCCGACCTGCACGGCGTTGGTGCCGCCGTTGGTCGCGCTCGGAGCCGAGGCGTACTGCTGGGTCTGATAGAGCAGGTCTTGGAAGTTGACATCCTGGCTCTTGAAGCCGGTGGTGCCGACGTTCGCAATGTTGTTCGAGATGACGTCGATCTGGTTCTGATATGCGGTCAGACCGGTGACGCCGATGAACAACGAATCGAATCCCATCGATGCTGTCCTTTTCGGGAGTCGCGAGGCCTCTTTCCATCAGCCTCGCGGGGGGAAGCCCCGATTGCTCGGTCCACTTCCCAGTGATGTGAGTTATTTGATAATCGCCGCCGAGTCGATGTTGGTGAACACGTTGTCTTTCATCGAATCGGAATCGACCGCCGTGATCACCACGCGGTTTTTGATGCTGACGACCATCGCGGTATCGCCCATCATGAACAGCGACTGCTTCGCGCCTTTGGCGGCGGCTTTGTCGGCCATCTGATTCATGCGGTTGACGTCATCCGTCGAGAGCTGGATGTTCCGTGATTGGAGCCGCTGCATCGCGTGCGCGGAGAACTTGAGCGGTTGACCGGTACTCGCCGGAGCGACCGTGTCGCGCAACACATCGCGAAACCCCGGCCCAATGGTCGGCGGGATCGTGACGGGTGTGCCTTGCGGTCGTAGCGGTGCGACCGACGGCGGGATCTGAATGCCGTCGACTTTGGGATCCACGGTCGTTAGCCGCCGCTTCCGTTGGTCGTGGTCGAACTTCCGGTGGCGCTTCCGGCGGGAGCGATACCGGTGATCTGGGTCGTGGTGAACGTCAGCGGCGTTCCGCTGCTGCTGGTGTAGGCCGATCCGGTGCTCGGGTTGAGCAACGTGAACGTCGGTGCGCCGTTGACGACTTGAATCGCCTGGACCGTCCCGACGAGCGTCGACGAGGTACCACTGGCAGAGGTCGAGTTGACGCTGACCGTTTCACCGAGGAGCGAGGACGATTGGAGCACCGCGAAATTCGCTTGGAAGTTCGCGAACGACGTCTCGAGGTTGTCGCTGGCTTGCAGTGCCGAGAATTGGGCGAGCTGCGCGACCGATTGCGTATCGTCCATGGGATCGAGCGGGTCTTGGTTCGAGAGCTGCGTGGTGAGCAGTTGCAAGAACGCACCCGGACCGAGTTGGCTCGTGAGATCTGCCGACGTGGTCGAGGTCGACGAGGTCGAGGACGTCGACGTGGTGCCGTTGTTGATCAGGTTGGTGATCGGCAGAACCGCGGAACCGTTGGATGTCGTGCCTGAAGTGGCTCCAGCCATAGGGTGGTCTCCTTAGACCAGATAGTTGTAAGCGCCCCAGCCGGTCGGTGCCGCCGTTGCGGGCGGAGCGAAGCTGGGGATCGCAGCCAGCGACGCGTCATCGGTCTCGGACGAATCGACGTCGCCGAGGTACAACTGCCGGCCCGAGGGGGTCTGCTGTTGCGCCGATTGCTGTTGCTGTTGCTGGAAGCTCGTGAAGCCGCCGCTGGCGAGGCTGACGTTGAAGCTCGTGAGCTTCAGGCCGGCGTCGGAGAGGGACTTCGTGAGCTGTGCTTGACCCGCGACGAGCGCGTCATGCGCGGCCGGGGTCTGCGCGACGACCTGCGCAGCAACGGAGGAGCCGTTGATGTTCAGTTTCACGCTGACGTCGCCGAGGGAATCCGGAACGAGTTTCAACCGCACGGTCGACAATGCGCCCGAGGTGGTGAGAAACGCGCCGCGGAGCACTTGCTCGACGACCGTGTTGGGATCCGTCGTCGCCGGTTGTTGCGGCAGCGGCGGACTCGTGGGATTCGCCGTGAGCGGATCGACGGTCTGCGCCGGCGCGACCGGCGCGAACGCGCCGATGGTCGGTGCTTGGGTCGAAGCCACGGTCGTCGGCAAGACCGTCGCGGTCCCGTCGTCGTCGCCGTCCTGCGCTTTGTCGCCGGTTGCCGTGACGCTGGAGCTCTCCGCAGAGAGCGCGTCCGAAAACGCTTTGACGAACGCCGAAACGGTCGGCGCGAGCGGGGTCGTGGTCGCCGCCGCGGAGGCGGCGGCCGGCGTGGTCGCCGCGCTGGCTGCCGCCGTCGTCACCTTGGCGGCGTCGATCGTTGCGGTGGTGGCCGCGAGCGACTTGGACGCGAGCGAGGCGAGGACGTCGACCGGAACCGCCGTTGCGGCCGAAGCCGGTGCGGTGGAAGCCGTTGCCGTAGAAGCCGTTGCCGTAGAAGCCGTCGTCGCGCCCGCCGTGGACGGGAACGATTGGGCGAGCGCGGCCGTAGCGGCGGCGATCGCTTTGTCGACGGATGAAGCCGCGGACGCCGCAGCGTTCGTCGCGGCCGTAGCCGAGGCGAAGGCGGAGGGGGTCGCGGGTTCGGTGGAGCTCGACGTCGTGGACGACGCCGCTTGAGCGCGCGCGAGAATACGGCCGAGCAGGGTGTCCCCGTTCGTGCCGATCAGGTCTGCGGTCGTGGCGACGGTCTTACCGTCGCCTTGGGATGCGGTGAGGTGTGCCAGCAGCGCCGAAGCGTCGCTCGCGGTCGAATCGGCAGCCGTGTTGCCGTTGGTAGAACCGGGGGCCGGTTGTCCTCCCGCGGTGGTAGCCGCGTCCGAGAAACTTCCTGCGAATAGTCGATTCGATTGCCCCGCCTCACCGATCACCCCCGCCGCGAGGTCGGCAATCTGCCGATACCGTTGCGCGAGGGTCGATGCAAGATCGGCCGTCGATGACGGCGGTCCGCTCCCGGTTGGGGCGAGCGCCGATGCGAAGGTCGACTGCAGTTGACTCTGGAGTTGGGCCAAGGTCCCGCCGCTGAGCTGACCTGCGAACGTGTTCGCGAGGGCGGCGGCCAGTTGCTGGACGATGTCCTGGAGGGAATTGCCCGCCGCCAAGAGATCGCTGATCTTCTTCTGAAGCGCAGCTTGCAACGCGTCGGTGGCGCTGGACGTGGCGACGGTTCCCGCGGCCGAAGCCGGCGAGGACGACGCGCCCGCGGCGCTTTGGACGTTGCTCACGATCGTCGTCAACGCTGCAACCGCCTGACCGAACTGCGCCTTGAATTGCGCACCCGAGTCAGCCGATGGAGACGCCGTCGACGCTGCAGCGGCCGAAGCCGTTGCCGTGCCTTGAGCGGGAGCGAGGAGGGATGCTATGAGTGAGTTTACGTTCATCTTTCACCTCCTTTCGTGTTGGAATGTCCGGCGGAAACGGGAAAAATCGCCCGCGAAGCCGGCTTATCCTGGTTATCGGCCCGTCTGGGCCGAAATCTGAGCCTGGGGACCATTCTGGACGATCTCGGCGGCAAAGGCCGAGGGCAGCGCGTCCATGATGGGGCCGACATTGTCGGGCGACATCTGGGCGAACACCTGCGCGTCGTAGGCGGCGGGAAGCTTCTGGACGAGCGCCGCGGCGCGCTCGGGATCCATCGCCGACCACTGCTTGGCGGCGAGGGAGATCGCGTCGGATCCCGCAGCGGGCGAACTCGCGGCCCCGGGCGCCGCGCCGGCGCCGGCCGCCGCCGCGCCCGATGCGAGCGGCGAGGGCGAGGCCGCGGGCTGATTCTGAATCGCGGCGATCTGCTTCTGCAGCGAGGCGATCTGGGCGTCCTTCGCATCGGCCGCCTTGCGATCGGTCTCGAGCTTGTCGTTGAGCGTCTTCACCTGAACGTTGCGATCGGTGATCTGCTGCTGCTGGTAGGCGAAGGTCAGCGGGCGCGAGACGACGCTCCAGATCGAGTCGGCCACGTTGACCACGGGGCGGAGCGGACCGTTCGCGATGACGTTGCGCGAGGGAGGCCAGGTCAGCGCGATGATCAGCATCGCGATGGCGGCGATCGGCAGCAAGACCGGGAGCAGCGACCCCTTCTTTTGCTTCCGTTGGCGCGTGGCGATCATGAGGTGGTCTCCCTAAAGGTGGCGCGGTCGAAGCGGCGAGCGTTGATCTCGTCGATCTCCCGTTGTTCGAGCGACGCGTTTTCCAACTCGAAGGCGATGCGACGATGCTCGCGGAGGGTCTCGAGAATTTTCTTGTCCTTGGTCTTTTCGAGCAGCACGGCGCGCTCGCCGTCGGCGATGCGTCGCGCCTCCGCGATCACGCGCTTCTGCGTCTCGATCGCGCGGTCGAGGTATTCGCAATGTGCGTAGGCCGCGCGTAATTCGTCGACGCTCATCGCGACGTGCTCGTGTTTGATGCGCTCGCCGATCGCCTCGCGCCGCGCGACGTAGTCGTTACGCAGCGCCTCGGCTTCGACGAGCCGCTGCATCGCGGTCGCGAACACGAGTTGCTGCTCGTCTTCGAGCCGGCGGCGGTGCGCGAGCACCGGATCGAGCCGGAAGCTGAAGCGTGCCATCAGCCGAGCGCCGTGATGGCGGACTCCGCCTGCGCGAACGTCGACTCTTCGTAGATCCCCTGACGCAAGAACGTGCGAATCGCCTCGTGGCGCGCGATCGCGAGATCGACGCGCGGGTTGGAACCGGCGACGTAGGCGCCGATGTTGATCAGGTCTTCGGCTTCGCGATAGGTCGCCATCAGGTCGCGCACCTTGGAGGCAGCCTTGAAGTGACGTTCGCTCACCACGTCGGGCATGACGCGGCTGACGCTCGCGAGCACGTCGACGGCCGGATACTGATTGCCCGCGGCGAGCTTGCGCGAGAGCACGATGTGACCGTCGAGGATCGAGCGGACCGCGTCCGCGACCGGCTCGTTGAGATCGTCGCCGTCGACGAGCACGGTGTAGAGCGCCGTGATCGTGCCGGTCTCCGAGGTGCCCGCGCGCTCGAGCAGCTTCGGCAAGAGCGCGAAGACCGAGGGCGTGTAGCCGCGCGTCGTGGTCGGCTCGCCGATCGCGAGACCGACTTCGCGCTGGGCCATCGCGAAGCGCGTCACGCTGTCCATCATCAGCATCACGTCGAGACCGGCGTCGCGGAAGAACTCCGCGATGCGCGTGGCGACGTAGGCGGCCTTGATGCGCACGAGCGCCGGCTGATCGCTCGTTGCGACGACCACGACCGAACGCTTCAAGCCCGCCTCGCCGAGATCGCGCTCGATGAAGTCGCGGACTTCCTTGCCGCGTTCGCCGACCAGCGCGATCACGTTGACGTCGGCGCTGGTGTTGCGCGCGATCATGCCGAGGATCGTCGACTTGCCGACGCCGCTGCCCGAGAAGATGCCGACGCGCTGACCCTTGCCGCACGAGAGCAGCCCGTCGATCGCGCGCACGCCGATGCCGAGCGGTTCGTTCACGCGCCGCCGCAGCAAGGCGTTGGGCGGATTGCCGGTGATCTCGGCCGGCGTCGCGTCGACGATGCGGCCGCGGCCGTCGATCGGGCGGCCCAGGCCGTCGAGCACGCGGCCGAGCAATCCCGAGGTGAGACCGATCTGCAGCGGACGACCGAGCGCGATCACGTCGGAACCGGCCGCGATCCCGCCGATGTCGCCGAGCGGCATCAGCAACACCTTCGAATCACGGAAGCCGACCGCTTCGGCGAGCACGGGTTCCAGCGACCGTTTGTAGACGATCTGCGCGCTCTCGCCGATCGACATCGGCGGCCCGTTGGATTCGATCACGGTGCCGATGACTTGGCGCACCTTGCCGTTGGTGCGCAGCAGATCAGAGCCGTAGAGATCGTCGAGATAGCGCCCGGCGCTGAACGCAAACCGCGGCGCGTCGGCCTCGATGGTCACCGGGTCAGCTCGCGCGAGCGGCGCGCATGTCCGAGTCGCGAACGTCCGCGGGCTGCACGATCACATCGTCCTCGATGTGGAGCACGCGCTTCGCCTCGTTGAGCTGCGTCCCGATGCGCGCGTCGATCGTGCCGCCGTCGGTTTCGACGACGACGCCGCCGCGATCGACGCGCTGATCTTCGATGACGCGAAAATTCTTGATGTCGCCCGAGCTGAGAAACTCATCGCGGTGCTCGCGCATCCGCTCGAGGTCACCGGGGTTGACGCGCACCGTGACCGATTCGCGCTCGACGAGCCGTGCGATCGCGACCTTGGCCATCTCGACGACGACGCTGCGATCGAGCGCGATCTGCTGGTGCAGCACGCGTTCGGCGATCCCGATCGCGAGGCGAACGAGTTCCGGCTCCGCCCCTTCCATCAGCTTGTGCCGCTCGAGGCGCGCCATCTGGACGAGGTTGCGCATCGTCTCGGCCATCGCGCTCATCTCGCGATCGGCGGCGGCCGTTCCCTCGGCGTAGCCCTCGCTGTGCGCTCGGGCCTTGGTCGCCTCGACGAGCTCATCGGCGCGCGAGGCCGCATCGGAGATCATCGCCTGGGCGCGCACGTGCGCGTCGTCGAGCAACGCCCGCGCGCGCTCCTCCGCGGTGGTGACGAGGTCGTGCGCCGCCTGCGCGACCGCTTCGTGATCGATCGGTGCCGCGGTGAAGCTGACGGCTTGCGGCGTTGGCTGCGGGATCTCGAGCACCGGCGAGAAGTGCAGTTCGTCGTCGGTGTCGAGATGAACGCCGTTGCCTTCGATGCGCGGGATCCCGACTTGGTAGCGCTGCGAGTTGACGCGCGCGTTTTTGACCACGCGACCCATGGCTTAGCGCGCGCTCGTCTTCACTAGACGAGCCGCTCGTCTTTCCCGCCGCGCGAGATGACGATCTGGCCGTTCTCTTCGAGGGAACGAATGACGTCGACGATGTTTTGCTGCGCCTTGCCGACCTCGCGCATGCGCTGCGGCCCGAGCACTTCGATGTCTTCGCGCAACGTGGATGCGGCGCGCGTCGACATGTTCTTGTAGATGCGTTGCAACAGCTCTTCGTTCGCCGTCTTGAGCGCGAGCGCGAGATCCTTCGCCTCGACTTCCTTGAGGATGCGCTGGATTGCGCGATCGTCGAGGTTGATGACGTCTTCGAACACGAAGAGCAGGTTCTTCACTTCTTCGGCGATGACCGGATCGCGCTTCATCAGGCCGTCGAGGATGTTCTTCTCCGCCTCGCGGTCGACGAAGCCCATGAGCGCGGCCAGCGACTGGACGCCGCCGGCCTTCGTGAAGTCGGCGCCGGTGACGAGCAAACGGCGGCCGAGCAATTCGTCGAGTTGCTCGAGCACTTCCGGTGCGGTCTTCTGCAGGATCGCGATGCGCATCGCGACGTCGGCTTGCAACTCGGGCTCGAGCTGCGAGAGCACGATACCCGCTTGTTCCGGCGCCATGTAGACGAGGATGAGCGCGACGGTCTGCGGGTGCTCTTCGCGAATGAACTCGAGCAGCTGCGAGGGTTCGGTCTTCTTGACGAGCTCGAGCGGATTCCCGTGCTTGAGCGCGGCGAAGAGCCGGTTCGTCATGTCGTCGGCTTGGCCCGCGCCGAACGAACGCTCGAGGATCTCCTTCGCGTACTCGATGCCGCCCTCGTTGATGTACTTGAGGGCGATCGCGCGTTGATACGCTTCGGTGATGACGGCGTCGCGCTTGTCGATCGGAACGGTCGAGATCTTCGCGATCTCGAGCACGATCGTCTCGACTTCGTCTTGACGCAAGAACTTGAAGATCGTCGATGAGATCTCGAGGCCGAGCGTGATCATGAGAATCGCGGCCTTCTCGGGCCCGGTCATCTCGGGAACGGCCGGATTCTCGAACTGGTACTTCGGAGCCGGCGCTCCCGACCCACCACCAATGATCGGCTTGTCAGTTATCACGAGCGTCTACTCCGCCAGCCAGAGTTTCACGAGTTTGGCGAGACTGTCGGGATTTTCTTGCGCGACGGTCGTCACGTATTCGATCATCTGCTCGCGCGTCAGGTCGGCGGCCGAACGAATCGGCGCGGCGATGACGGGCGAGCCCTCGAGCATCGGATGCTCTTCGAACGACGGCAGCTCGTCCGCGAGCGCCGAGTCGAAGCTCGGCAGATCGACGGTCGTCGCACGGACCGCGCGGCGGCGGAGGGCGACCGCACCGGCACCGACGCCGGCGAGGAGCAGCACCGCGGCGATCACGATGAACGCGATGACCGGGATGCCCAGGATCGTCCGCGTCGCGACCGCGACCGGCGCTTCGACCGGCGGCGCGAACGGAATGGCTTCGACCGAGATCACGTCACCGCGGGCGGGATCGATCCCGGCGGCGGCCGCGACCACGGCCTGAATCTTGGCGACGTCGGCGTTGGAGACCGTGTACTCGGCCGGTGCGGCGGCGGTGGCCACGACGGGCTGGCCCGCCGCGTTCGTCGCGGGGGCGGGCGCCGCGTTCGGCACGTTCACCAGCACGGCGACGGAGAGACGCGTCACCTTGCCCGGCGCGTCGATGTGCTTCGTCTCGGTCTTGGTGATCTCGTAGTTGGTCGTCGTCTTCGACTTGGTGTACCGGCTCTGGCCCGAGGCGGGCTGCTGCGTCTGATACGTCGGCACGTTGCTGGTCGTTGCCGGCACGCCCTCGGGCGGACGGTTCTGCGTGCCCGTGCCCTGAAATTGTTCGCGTTCGGTCTGTGAGGAACGCACGGTTCCGTTCGGTGCGTAGGCTTCGGTATCGGTCTGCGCCGAGTCGAAGTTCATGTCGGTCGCGACGCGCACGGCCGAGCGCTTCGGACCGAGCGCCGCATCGAGCAGGCCCTGGATGTTCTCCTGGAGGTTCGTCTCGTAGCGCTGCTTGGCGGTGAGCTGGTCGGCCGTCATCTTGAGCGCGTCGGCGGCGGGCGCGCCGTCGGGACCGTTGGCCAACGGCGAGGGCTCGAGGACGGTACCGTCCTGGTTGACGATCGTGACGTTCTCGGGCTTGAGACCGTCGACGGCGCCGGCGACGAGCTGCGTGATGCCGCGAACTTGCTGCGGCGAGAGCGTCATGCCGGGCTTCGTCTTGACCGCGACGGACGCGGTCGTCGGTTCCTGATCGGTCGAATAGAGCGAAACGTCGGGCGAGGCGATGTGCACGCGCGCCGACTCGACGGGCGTGAGCCCGGAGATCGTGCGCTGGAGCTCACCTTCGGTCGCGCGGATCTTGGCGATCTTCTCCTGCGTGTCGGTCATGCCGAGGTTCGTGCGATCGAACAACTCGTACCCGACGCCGCCGCCCTTCACGGTGCCGTCGCCGGCGAGCGCGACGCGTTCGTCGGGAATGTTCTCGACGGGAATGTAGACCGTCGTGCCGTCGGGCGAGAGGCGGTGCGGGACCTTCTCCGCATCGAGCTTCGTGATCACGGCGCTGGCATCGTCGGGCGAGAGGTTCGCGAAGAGCACGCCGTAGTCGGGCGGCCGCAGCCGGGCGAAGCCGAAAAACCCGAGCGCGAGAACAGCGACCAGGGCGATTGCCCCGACGGCGATGCGAGCTGGCTGCGATTGTGAGGCCCACGCCTCGCGCAGTCTTCCGCCGACCGAACCTACCGAAGAGCCGAAGCGATCCAAATGTCACCTTGGCGACGCTCATGCGCGCGTCGTGCGTGTGCGGAATTACGACGAGGTCGAACGTGGGCGTCCATGCCCGTACATCATCCTATGACTAGTATCGGTACCACGAAGCCGGGTATTTACATACCGAGCTGCGTTTCACACGAGAGCGCCGGCTCACGCCGGGGCAAATGCCGAGCGCTCTGGTCCTACAGAGACCATAGCAACCGGTACTCCGCAGACATTTGTCAGAGAATCGATGTAGGACCTGGCGGCGGACGGTAAATTTTTGAGCGCCCGCACCTCCCGAATGTCGTCGCTCCAACCGGCGTGATATTCGACGTCGACGATGAGTCCGGGATCGTTCATCGCCTCGACGCCGGCCGGCGATCCGTCGGCGTGACGATAGCCCGTCACGACGCCGATTCGGTCGAAGCCGCTCAGCACGTCGAGCTTCGTGACGATCATGCGATCAAGTCCGTTCAAGCGGATCGCGTAGCGCGCCGCAACGGCGTCGAACCAGCCGCAACGGCGCGGCCGTCCGGTGACGACGCCGAACTCGCGGCCCGCCGCGCGCAGCCGTTCGCCGATGTCGCCGGTGAGCTCCGAGGGAAACGGTCCGGCGCCGACGCGCGTGCAGTACGCCTTCACGATGCCGGTCACGGAGCGAACGGCGCCCGGCCCGATACCGAGACCGATGCATGCGCCGCCGGCAATCGTGTGCGAACTGGTAACGAACGGATATGATCCGTACGTGACGTCGAGCAGCGTTCCCTGAGCGCCCTCGGCGAGGATCGCTTCGCCGCGATCGAGCGCGTCGTGAACGAACGCGACGCCGTCGACGATGTGCGGCCGCAGGCGCTCCGCGGCGGCGAGCGTCTGCGCGACGATCGCATCGGCGCTCGGCACGTCGCCGGCGCCCGCGAGCATCGGTGCCTTCGCCCCCATCGCCAGGCGAATGCGTTCTTCCAATTGCGCGGGCCGCAACAGATCGCCGAAGGAGATGCCCAAGCGCGCCGCACGATCGGTGTACGCGGGACCGATGCCGCGACCGGTCGTGCCGATCGCCGCGCCGCCGCGCGCGCGTTCCGCAGCCGCATCGAGCAGCGCGTGATACGGAAACACGACCTGGGCGCGATCGGAGATGCTGATGCGCGAAACGTCGACGCCGATCGCCGCGAGCGCGTCGAGCTCGGCGGTGAGTCCCGCGAGCGAAACGACGGTGCCCGCACCGATGTGCAGCTTCGCGCTCGGCACGAGCGCGCCCGACGGCACGATGCGCAGCGCGATCTTCCGGTCGCCGACCTCGATCGAGTGGCCGGCGTTGTCGCCGCCGCCGAAGCGTGCAACGATCGCGTAGTCGCGCGCGAGCAGGTCGACGACGCGACCCTTGCCCTCGTCGCCCCATTGAATCCCGAGCACGACGTCGACCGCACCGCGCCGGCGGTGCTCGAGAGGCGGCAGCAGCGGACTATTGATCGCCACGGAAATCCAAGTCCGACGTCGAGCCGACGGGCAGCGGCGGTGCGCCGCCGATCGTCGTCATCACGTACTCGCTGAAGAGCGCGTTCGGCCAGCCGAAGTCGACGCGCGAATAATGCATCGGATCACTCGGATCGAACGACTCGTGCAAGAGATGATCCCCCGGATCCGAGTTGAGCAACTCCTGGAGCACGTCCGTCTTCTCGCTTTCCGTCGACGCCGTGAAGCCTTCCATCAGGATGGCCAACGGCCAGACCCATCCGTCGTTCGTGTGCGGCGAGCCGATCCCGGTTGCGAGCTTGCCCGAATAGAACGTCGGGTTGTCCTTCGAGAGCAAGAAGCGGCGCGTGTTCTGATAGATGAAGCTGTTCGCTTTGGTGTAGCCGATGTAGGGCGCCGAGAGCAGGCTCGGGATGTTGGCGTCGTCCATCAGGTTCGCGTGGTTGAGCCCGTCGACTTCGTAGGCGTACACGTAGCCGTAGTTGGGCGTGAAGACGACGCCGTAGGTCTGGATGCCGAGTTGCACTTCATCGCGCAACGCCGCGGCGCGCTGCGCCTTGAGCAAGTTGTGGTACACGTCGCGCTCGATTTCGTCGAGTTCGCCGAGCGCGACCACCGCCATCATCTCGGAGGGGATCAGGTAGTTGTACGTGCAGGCGTCGTCGGAGGGGCGGAAGCCGCTCCAGATCATGCCGGTGTACTGCACCGGATTGCCCTTGCCGCCGTTCGGCAATTCCTTGTGCGTGTAGGTGGAGTTGCGCGCGTGATCTTGCTCGCGTTCCATCGTCTCGAGCGCCTTGTCGAATCCGCGCGCGAGATCGGGCGTGAAGATCGACGAATCGCCGGTCACCTTCCAATACGTCCACGCGAGCGTGATCGGATACGCGAGCGAGTCGAGTTCGAACTTCTGTTCCCACACGCGATAGTCGAGCGTGAACGCGTTGGCGTACGGATCGATCTGCAGGTACTTGCCCATGCGCGCGATCATCTCGCGCAGCAATTGTGCGACTTGCGGATCGGTTTTCGCAAAGAACAAATATGGCCGCACCTGCGCGCTCGCATCGCGTAGCCACTCGGCCGGAATGTCGCCGGTCTTGATGTACGCGGTGCCGTCGGGCGCGATCGTCGCCTGACGGCTCGTGTTCAGCAACGCCGATCGATAGAGAGCCTGCAGCTTTGGATCACTGCTGGTGAAGTTCGCGGCGGCTCTCGCGATGGAATCGAGTTCGACGGCCGACGCGCTCTGCGCGACGAGACCGGCAACCAATCCGAGAACAAGCAGAAACCGCGCGGTCCAAGAGCGCATCACGTCGCCCTTTAGCGCGTCGTGGTGCGACTCCTCGGACTCAAGCGGTGTGGCTCGTATCGTCGAGTAGCCCACCGAGGTCGGCGCGCGCACGTTCACGCAGCGTGCGGTAGATCAAGGACGTCGGGAATCCGAGGCGCTCCAGCCGGCGCGCGATCGCCGGATACGAGAGCCCTCCCTGCGTGCGCGCGATCTTCTCGTAGGCCGCTCGGATGCGCGCTTCCTCATCGTGCGGCGCCTCACGCACGACCGCGCTCGCCGCGTCGCGATCGATGCCGCGCCGCACCAGATCCGCCCGCAATCGCGCATCGCCGACGGCCTTGCGCGCGCCCTCGACGTAGAGCGAGGCGTAGAGGCGGTCGTCGACGTACCCGTCGCGTTTGCACGATTCGACCGCGGCTGCGACTTCGTCGTCGTCGTAGCCGCGCGTCGCGAGCTTCTTCCAGAGTTGCGCCTCGGTGAGTCGGCGCTGGGCGAGCATGCCGAGCGCCGCGACCCGTGCGCTGCGCTTAGTCGTCGTCGTTGGTTGCAACGGCGCCGACCGGATGCGCGACCCCGTTCGGCGAGACGCTTGCCTTGAGCGCCTCGCGAATCTTGATCTCGATCTCTTCCGCCATATCCGAGTGTTCTTCCAAGAACGACTTGGCGTTTTCGCGGCCTTGACCGATGCGCGACTCACCGTAGGTATACCACGAGCCGCTCTTGCCGACGATGTTGCGCTCGAGCGCGACGTCGAGGATCGAGCCCATCTTCGAGATACCCTTGCCGTAGGTGATGTCGAACTCGGCTTGCCGGAACGGCGGCGCGACCTTGTTCTTCACGACCTTGGCGCGCGTGCGCGTGCCGACGACGTCGGTGCCGACCTTGATCTGCTCGAGCTTGCGGATGTCGATGCGAACCGAGGCATAGAACTTCAGCGCGCGGCCGCCCGAGGTCGTCTCGGGGCTGCCGAACATCACGCCGACCTTTTCGCGCAGCTGGTTGATGAAGATCATCACGCACTTCGAGCGCGAGATCGCCGAGGTCAGCTTGCGCAACGCCTGCGACATCAGGCGCGCCTGGAGGCCGACGTGCGTGTCGCCCATGTCGCCTTCGAGTTCGGCTTTGGTGACGAGCGCGGCGACCGAGTCGACCACGACCACGTCGACCGCGTTCGAGCGGACGAGCATCTCGGCGATGTCGAGCGCCTGTTCGCCGGCGTCGGGCTGCGAGACGAGGAGGTTGTCGAGATCGATGCCGAGGTTCTGCGCGTAGATCGGATCGAGCGCGTGCTCGACGTCGATGAAGGCGGCGGTGCCGCCGTGCTTCTGCGCTTCGGCGATGACGTGGAGGGCGAGCGTCGTCTTACCGCTCGATTCCGGACCGTAGATCTCGACGATACGGCCGCGCGGGAAGCCGCCGACGCCGAGGGCGAGATCGAGGGCGATCGATCCGGAGGAGATGACGTCGAACGCCATCCGTTCCTGGATCTCGCCCATCTTCATGATGGAGCCTTTGCCGAATTGCCGGTCGATCTGGGCGAGGGCATTGGCGAGGGCGACTGCTTTTTCGTCGGCCATGATTCTCCGTATTCCGGTGCGATGTATCGGGGACGTTCCCGACCATATCGCGCCGCTGTGCCATCTGTGTGGCACCGCCTTCGACCGAAGTCAAAGGCTGGCGCGTCATTGATTCACGACGTTCGCCTCGACCGGCAATCGAACCTGTGTTCGATTGCGCAGAGGTTAGGAAAATGCGCCATCAGGGGTAAACACGCGCGCATGAAATCATCATTCATCACGCGCGTCGTCACCTCGATCGCGCTCATCGCCTCGCTGGCCGTCGCGGCCACCGACTCCGCCTCCGCCCAACTCGGGCTCAACATCCATCTCGGTCCGCAACCGCCGCCGCGCCGTGAATACGCGGGACCGCCGCCGCACCGCGGCTGCTTCTTCGTGCGCGGCCACTATGCGGCGCGCTACAACCACTGGGTGTGGGTTCGCGGCCACTGGCGCTGCCACTGATCGGGACGCGGCAGCTCAGGCCGCGGGTTCGAACAGCGCTTTCGTGAACGCGTCGGGATCGAAGGCGGCGAGGGCGTCCGCGCCCTCGCCGAGGCCGATGTACTTGATCGGCACGGTGAGCTGATCGACGATGCCGACGAGCACGCCGCCCTTCGCCGTGCTGTCGAGTTTGGTCACGATCACGCCCGTGAGTTGCGTCGCCTCGTTGAAGAGCTTCGCTTGCGAGAGCGCGTTCTGACCCGTCGTGCCGTCGAGTACGAGCAATGTCTCCGCCGGCGGCGCGCCGGTCTCGCGTTCGATCACGCGCCGCATCTTCTTCAACTCTTCCATCAAATTCGTCTTGGTTTGCAAACGGCCGGCGGTATCGACGAGCACGACGTCGACGTTGCGCGCCTTTGCCGCGGCGAGCCCGTCGAACACGACCGACGACGGATCCGAACCTTCGTTGCCCCGCACGATGTCGACGCCCGCGCGCTCCGACCAAATCGTCAATTGCTCCGCTGCCGCTGCGCGAAACGTGTCGGCCGCGACGAGCAACACCTTGCGGCGATTGCGCTTCATCGCCACCGCGAGCTTGCCGATCGTCGTCGTCTTGCCGCTGCCGTTCACGCCGACGATCAACACGACCGACGGCCGGCGCTGCAGATCGAGCCCCATCTGCGGCAGCGTGAGGAAGTTCTTCACGTCGCGCTTGAAGCGCGCGATCACCTGATCGCTCGTCGCGTAACGATCTTGCTTCGCGACGCCCTTGAGCGCGTCGACGATCTTCTCGGTGGTCGGCACGCCGAAATCGGCGCCGATCAGGATCTCTTCGAATTCATCCCAGAAGTCGTCGTCGAGCGGACGGCGCGCGAGCGCCATCGTCTCGAGTCCGAGCAGCGAGTCGCGCGAGCGGCTGAGACTGTCTTTGAGTTTGTTGAACCAGGACACGGCACCGGCGGTGTTCGCCTTTATCCGGCGGCTTCCGCGTCCACCGCGTAGACGAACGCCAGGACCTCGGCGACGACCGCATAGAGTTCGCGCGGGATCACGGTGCCGATGTCGAGCTTGCCGAGCGCTTCGACCAAGCCCGCGTCTTGATGCAGCGGCACGTGGTTCGCTCGCGCCACGCGCACGATCTCTTCGGCGGTCAGGCCGCGACCGGTCGCGACGATCTCCGGCGCGTCGGTGCCGGCCGGATCGTAGTGCAGCGCGGCGGCGGCGGGCCGGTCGGGCGCGTTGCGCCGGGAATTGTAGTAGGCGTTGCCGTTCATGCGCGTTCGTTGAACCCCGTCTCGGGTGTGGTGCTTGCCGATTCGTCCCCGCCGGCGCCGGCCGCCGACGAGCCGATCGACGGAGCGACGGCCTCGCCGGGCACGGCGGCGACGACCGCCTCGACCGATTTTGCCTGATACCGCAACGAGCCGAGCCGGTCGGTGAGCCGCGAGAGCTCGTCGCCGAACCGCTGCGCGGTGCGCAGGTTCTCGGTCTTCACCGAGAGCGAGAAGGCGCGCCCGACCGTGCGCAGGTCGACCGCGACCGTGCCCAGGTTCTTCGTGTCGAGGACGAAGGCGATGTGGAAGTTGTCGCCGTCGAGCGGGACGCTCGGCATATCGGGCGCGTCGCGATCGACCGCGATCTGCGCCTGCGCGTAACTGCCGCCGAGCCACATCGGCAGCGAGAACGACATCGTCTGCGGATTGGCTGCCGCGGCTTGCGCGGCGGCCATCTGGATCGAGGTGACGGCGGTGAGCGCCGATGCGGCCGACGGCACGATCGCGTCGGCCTCGCGTCCGCCCGCCGGCGGTCCGTTCACGAGCGAGAAGAGCTGCTCTTTGAGGCTGACGGCGATCGCCGCGGCGCGCTCGGTCACTTGCGCGAGCGCCACGACGGGGAGCGTCGGGCTCGTTGCCGTCGCCGCGGCCGCGGCCGGCGATTCGCCGGTCACCGCCGCGACCTCGCCCGCGGCGACGTCGGTGGCGGCCGCAGCGCCGGTCGCGGCCGCATCCGCATCGGGCGGCGCCGCCGTCGGGGCGGGTTCGGCCGCCGCCGCTTCGACCGCGTGTGCGGCGAGCAACTGCGCGAGGGCGGGCTCGGTGCCCGTGACGACGTGCTCGACGTACGCGGCGACTTGGGTGGCGAGCTGCGGCGACGCCGGTTCGATCTTCCCGATGAAGGCGGTGATCGTGCGCAGCGTCGCGACACGCGGATCGTCGATATCGGGCAACGCGCGCTCGAGTGTGGCGAGCGCGGCCGGGAGGCGCTGCGGGGCGTCGAGCGCGAGCTTCGCGGCGGCGAGGTTGGTCGGGGTGACCGGAAGGTTGAGCGCGCGCACGAGCGCGAGCGGCTCCTGGTACGAGCGCACCTGCGCGGCCGGCGAGCCCGCCGCGCCGGCCGCCGCCGTTGCCGCCGCCGGCGGCGGGGCGAGCCGCGACGTCGCGATCGGCGGTGGCACGACGAACGTGCGCCCAGCGGTCACGAGGGGCGCGTAGGCGCCGCCGCGCGGGAACGCGGGCGCGGCGGGAGCGCTCGCCGCGGTCGGCGCCGACCCGGCGGCGGACGCCGATCCCGTGGTGGGCGCGCGCAGCGCCGCCGGCGGGGGCGCAGGCGCACGGCCGGCCACCGGCACGGTCACCGGCGCCGAGACGGTAACCTGCGCCGCGCGTGCGGCGGCGAGCCGCGCTTCGATGCCGTCGAACACGGGTGCCGCGATCGTGGTTCCGGCCGCTCCCGGGATCGTGCCGGGCGGCCCATCCGGCGGCGGTTCGGCGAGGGTCTGGCCGGGCGGAATCGGCGGTGGCACCGGCGCGTTCGGCCGCACCGACGCCGCGACGAAGACGGCGGCGGGCGGCGCAACCTGCCCGGGCGGCGCCCCTTCGGAGGTGGTGGGCAGCGGGACGCTCGCCGACGCGATCGCCGACGACGGCGTGGCCGATCCCGTGCCCGTGCCCGCCGGCGCCGGCGCCGGCGTGGCCGTCGGCGCGCTGACCGCGGGCGGCGTGCCGTCGGCCGTCGAGAGGATCTGCAAGAGAATCTGCGGCCCGTTGAAGCCCGTGACCTCGACCGTGATCTGGTCGCCCGGCACGAGCGTCGGCGGCAGCGATGCGGCAACGCGATTGCCCTGGATGTTGAGCAGATCGCTCAGGCCGTTCGACGGCAGCACGGTCGCGTTGAGGATGTCACCGATGGCGACCTGACTCTGCAGCGCTTGCGCGTCCGCGGCGAGCGCATTGAGTTCGGCGGTGACGAGCGCGTCGAGCGCGGCGGCGCCGCTCCCGCTCGCGGCGGCGGCGGCGGCCGGATCGACCGGCATGGGTTAGATTTCCGGCCTGCTCGCGGTCACGCCGAGTAGTCGATCAGGTGCGTGGGTTCGCCGAGCCCCGCCGCGTCTTCCACGACCTCGTCGAACGGGTCGCCCGGCTTGCGCTCGCGCTTCTTTCCGCCGCTGCCACCCTGACGGTCGGGCTCACGGTCGCCGACCTTGTTGCCCTGCGCGTCACCGGCCTGGGCGATCGACTCGTTCCGCTCGGAGGTCTGGGCGACGAAGGCCGCCTGCGCCGCGACCTGCGCTTGGCGCGGGCCCTCTTCGGCGCGCTGCGCGATCGGCGGGTTTTGCACCGCTTGCACGATCGCGGATTGGAGGTCGGTGGGCCGAATGGCCATGCGTTGCTCCGTTAAGCAGGTTGCGGTTTGCGCGTGTACTTCTGCTTGACGTTCGGATCGCCCTCACGGTACCCAAGGTCGGCGGTCAAGTTGCGCAATTTGGTTCGCAGATGGATCACCGCCTGAGCGTGGATCTGCGACACGCGCGACTCCGAGACGTTGAGCACACCTTTGATTTCCTTGAGCGTGAGGCCCTCGAAATAGTAGAGCGAGATGACGGTGCGTTCTTGCATCGGCAACTCGTCGACGGCGCGCACCAGGGCGGCTTTGATCTCGCGCGCTTCGACCGCGCTCGAGACTTCGTTGCCGTCGTCGCGTAACGTGTCGAGCAGCGGGATCTCGTAGCCACGTTCGTTCGGCAGAAACTCCTCGAGCGAGAGCACCGAGGTGCCGCGAATCTTTTGCATCAGCACGTCGAGCTCTTTGACGGAGAGGCCCATCCGGTTCGCGACCTCTTCTTCGGTCGCGGCGCGACCGAGTTCGATCTCGAGCTCCTGATAGACGCGCTCGAGTTCGCGCGCACGTTGGCGAACGGCGCGCGGCACCCAATCGAGGGCGCGCAACGCGTCGAGGATCGCGCCGCTGATGCGCGTGATCGCGTACGTCTCGAACTTCACGCCGCGAGCGTCGTCGTACTTCTCGATCGCGTCGATGAGCCCCAAGATGCCGTCGTTGATCAAGTCGTTGATCTCGACGTTCGGAGGCAAGTTAATTGAAATACGTCCCGCTACATACTTCACTAAATGAAGGTACTTGTGGACGATCTCTTCCCGACTGAGTTCGGCCCCGGCGACAACATATCGCCGAGTCTCACGAAGTGCTTTCACGCGGACTCTCCGAGGCTGTTCGGATTCGGACACGTTCGGTCCGTGCGGGCCGTTCCCCCGTTCGAGAAGTCGCGGATTGTCGTGACACGGTTAACGTTTGGGCCGATTTCGGTGCGGTACCGCGCCGCCGAGCCTCATCCGGCGTAGCGAATCCGCGGATTGGCCACCGCGTAGAGTACGTCGACGACCGCGTTCACCACCACGAACACCGTCGCGAAGAGCAGGATGCAGCCGTTGATGACCGGCATGTCGCGATTCGAAATCGCATCGAACGCCAGCCGGCCGACGCCGGGCCACGCGAAGATGCTCTCGGTCAGCACCGCGCCGCCGAGCAAGAGACCGGTCTGCAGACCGACCACCGTGATGATCGGGATCAAGGCGTTGCGCAACGCGTGGCGCACCACGATCGCGCCTTCGCCGAGACCCTTCGCGCGCGCGGTGCGAACGTAGTCGCTGCGCAGTTCGTCGAGCATGCCGCTGCGCGTGATCTTCGCGATGATCGCGAGCGGAATGGTGCCGAGCGTGACGGCGGGCAACACCAGATGCCACAACGCATCGAGCGCGGCGCGGCCGTTCCCGGCCAGCAACGCATCGATGACGATCAGGTGCGTGCGCACCGGGATCGCGTAGGCGAGCGCGATGCGCCCCGAGATCGGAAAGAGATCGAGGCCGGCGTGCGTCGCGGGCAACACCGCGAGCAGGTACACGAGCATCCACCCGAGCCAGAAGACCGGGATCGACACGCCGAGCAGCGTGGCGCTCGTGGTCAACACGTCGAGCGCCGAGCGGTGCCGCACGGCGGCGAGCACGCCGGCCGGGATGCCGACCACGAGTGCAAAGATCAACGCGCCGACCGTGAGTTCGAGCGTCGCCGGGAAGTAGGTCGCGAGTTTTTCCGCGACCGGTTCGCCGTCGGCGATCGACGTGCCGAGATCGCCGTGCAACAAGGCTCCGAAGTACGCGACCAGTTGCACCCACCACGGGCGGTCCAGTCCGAGCTGCGTGGTCAACGCCGCGATCGCCTCGGCCGTCGCGTGTTCGCCCAGGCGAATCTTCACCGGATCGCCCGGGATGAGGTGCATGAATGCAAAGCTCACGATCGTGATCGCGACGAGCACCAGCACGAGACGGACCACCCGGTCGGCGATGAACCGAAGCACTATGCGCGCAGGGCGGTGAGGCCGAACCGGGCCGCTTGCGCGTAGAGATACATCCACTGCAGCGGTGAGAAATCGTTGCGATCGCGCTGGAGCAGATCGAAGAACCGCGGCGTGCGCTCGAGTTGGCGGAAGAGCACGTCGAAGCGCGCCGGCCGGCGTTCGAGAAAATTCATCAGGTGATGACGGTGGTGCAGGCGTCCGTAGAACGCGCCCTTCGTCGCGCGCTCGAATGCCGGCGCCGGATCGCGCCCGTCGCGGGCCGCAGTGACGGCCGCCGCGGCGTAGCGGCCGCTGAGCGCGGCCTCGTGGATGCCCTCGCCGGTCGTCGCGTCGACGAGCCCGGCCGCCGTGCCGCCCACCATCACGCGATCGCGGCCGATCGCGGGCCGCGGCAGCCCGCCGTAGAGCAGATTGCCTTCCGTGCGGATCGTGTAGCCCACGCCGGGAAAGAGCCGCGCCTGCACGCGCGGGATGAACCAATCCAGTTCGGCGCGCAGCAGCGCGCCGTCGACTTTCGGCCCGAGGCCGAGGCCGATCGAGAGGTGATCGCGCTTGGGAAACATCCACGCGATGATCGTCTCACCGCTGAGCGGGCTGCGATAATAATGCATCTCGAGCGTGCGATACGTCTCGGGGATCGCCGGCCGCTCGAGGTAGACGCGGTACTGCAGACAGGTGATGAGCCCGCTCTTCCATTCGGCGTAGCGGAAGGCCGGGTCGACGTCGTCGAGCCGCGCGCTCGAACCCTGCGCGAGGAAGAGCGAGCGCGCGCGAATCGTGCGCCGCTCGCCCGCCACGGTGTCGGCGTACTCGACGATGAGCGAACCGTCCGCGTCGCGCGTGAGCGAACGGAACAAGCTGTTGGTGCGAATGTCCGCGCCTTCGGTGCGCGCGAGTGCGGCCAGCGTGCCGTCGAGTTCTTCGCGCGTGGTCGTGTGCGCGGGACCGACGCCGAACGTGTAGGTGCGTTCGCTCGTCGAGAGCGTGATCACCGGCGGATCGCAATGCACGATCGAGCGCGGGATGTCGAATTCCTCGCAGAAGCCGGGACGCAAGCCCGCCGCGCACACGCGTTTGGCACCAACGACTGCGTCGCGTTCCAAGACGACCGTCGCGACGCCCGCTCGCGATGCTTCGCGCGCCGCGACCGCTCCGGCGGGACCGCATCCGACGACGAGCAACTCCGTCGTTTCCATCGCGCGGTCGTTGCGCGCCCCGGCGAAACGTTCCCGCTCGTTAGGAGGCGAGCGCGTCGTATGCGTAGGCGGTCGCGAGACCGAAGACCGCGTGCGGCACGAGATCCGAGAGCCAGCTCGCGGCATCCCATTGCTTGACGTCGGTTGCGCCGAGCGCAACGGCGGTGCCGTCGGTGAGCGCCATCGCAGCGGCGCCGGCGATCAACCCCGCAACCGCCGACGGGATGGCGTCGGCGAACGTGTCGCGGATCGCACCATAGATGAAGCCGACGCCGACGCCGGTCGCGTAGCCGAGAATCGCGCCGATCGCGTCCTGACGATTCTTCGTCGCATCGTCGGGTTCGCTCGTGGCGAGCGGCGCGACGCCGGTCTGCGCGGCGAGCTTCTGCACGACCGTGCGCGTCATCTGACTCGGCGCGCGCCCGCGCGTCGCCATGTCGGCGTAGGTGGTGACGTCGAGAGCGACGGTTCCAACGGCACCGGCCGCCGCACCGATCAGCGCGTGCTTGAACATGTCGCGTAGCGTACCCCAGAGGTCGCTCCTCCAAGCGGCAACGGCGTGCCGTCATCGCGGATGGGAAACCCCTCGGCCGGCAGCCAACACCACGCCTGCGATGAACCCCTTTTCTCGGGCGGAAGTCGTCACGCTCGTGCTTCTTGCACTCGCTGCATGCGCCGCACTCGCGTATGCCCTGATCAGCCTGCGACGCGTCCGCCACTCGGTGCGCGAGGATCCGCAACCGCCGCAGATGTTCTCGCTCTCCGTGCCGCTCTCGGCACTCTTGCCGACGGAGATGCCGATCGTCGACGGCTTGCGCCTCTCCGCATCGTACGTTCCGGGCAGTATCGGCGGCGGCGGCAATTTCTACGACGCGTTTTTCCTCGACGACGGAACCGTCGCGGTCGCGATCGGCGACACCGCCGGACACGGCCTCACCGCGGTCGCCACGATGAACGTCGCGCGACAAGCGATCCGCAACGCGTTCTTCGACGGCGCGAAGCCGGCCGACGCGCTGCGGCGGGTCAATCGCGTGCTCGTGCGCAACGGGTCGCAGGCGATCGTCACCGCGGTGGCCGGCATCATCGATCCGGCGACGCTGCAGTTCCGCTACGCCTGTGCGGGTCATCTGCCGCCGATCCTCGCCGCCGACGACGGCACGTACGCGTTGCTTCCCCGTCCGTCCTCGGATCTCGCGCTCGGCGTGTTGCCGCATCACGTCACCACCGACATCACCGTCGTGCTGCCGGTGGGCGGTTTGCTCGCGCTCTACACCGACGGCTGCGTCGCGGTGGATCGCGATGCGGACGCCGGCACGCGCGCGTTCGGTGAAGCGCTGGTCGAAGCGCGCACGCTCAAGCCGGCGCGCGCGGCCGTGGCGATCGATCGCGCGATCTTCGGCAACCGCGATCGTGCCGACGACGCGGCGATCGTGACGATCGCGCCCGAACCCACGCTCGAGCACGTCGACGTCCGGCTGCCGGCTGAAAGCGCGAGCGCGCCGCTCGCGCGCAACGCCTTGCGCCGGTTCTTCGCCGCATCGCACCTCGGCGAGCGCCGCATCTACGATGCGCTCGTCGCCGTCGGCGAGGCGGTGTCGAATGCGATCGAGCACGCCTACGCGGGCCGGCCGAACCACACGTTCTCCGTTCGCGCGCGCTACGAGGGGCTCTCGTGCGTCGTGCTCGTCGAAGACGAGGGCACCTGGCGTCACGACGGCGACACGCCGGGTCGCGGCATCGAGCTGATGCGCACGCTCAGCGACGAGTGCTCGATCGAGCATGGACCCCACGGCACGACCGTGCTGTTACGCTTCGCGCTCGCGCCGCGGCTCCCCGACGGTGCCCTGGTGGACGCTGCCGCGCGTTGAAGCGCGGCGCATGAACCCGGCCGACGTCTGGCAAGCGGTCTATCCGCCGGGCACGTTCGCTCCGGCGACCACGTATCGCGACATCTTTCCGGTCACGCTCGACGACGGCCGTCAACTCGCGTTGCCCGTGCGCCCCTTGCCGGACGGCGAACGCGCCGTCGCGTCGCTCATCATCAATCAGGCGTCGTTCGCCGTGGTCGATGCGCTCGCGGCCGACCTCGGCCGCAAGCTGCGCGCGTTCGAGCCCGACGTCATCGTCGGGCTGCCGACGCTCGGGCTCACGCTGGCGGCGGCCGTGGCGCACCACGTCGGGCACACGCGCTACGTTCCGTGCGGCACCTCACGCAAATTCTGGTACCGCGACGACCTCGCGGTGCCGCTCTCCTCGATCACGTCGCCCGACGTACCGAAGCAGCTCTACCTCGATCCGCGCATGCTGCCGTTGATCGCCGGCAAGCGCGTCGCGCTGATCGACGACGTGATCAGCAGCGGCGTCTCGATGGCCGCCGGGATCCGGCTGCTCGCCCGCTGCGGGTGCACGCCGGTCGCGTACGTCGCGGCGATGCTGCAGTCGGAGCGCTGGCGCGAGCCGCTCGCCGCCGTGCCCGCGGAGCGCATCGTCTCCGCGCTGCGCACGCCGATCCTGGTGCGCGCCGCCGGCGGTGACTGGACCGCTGAAGGCTAAGCGATCACCGGCCGCTCTTCGAGCAACACGCCGACGGCGGTCGCGCTCATCGGCCGGAAAAAGTAGAAGCCTTGCGCGTAGCGGCAATCGAGCGCGACGAGCGCCGCCGCCTGGTCCGCCGTTTCCACGCCTTCGGCGACCACGTCGAGATCGTAGGCGGCACCGAGCTGGAGCAACATGCGCACGATCGGCGTGCTGCCGATCGAGCCATCCGTGCTCTCGATGAACGAGCGGTCGATCTTGATCGCGTCGACGGCGAACTCGCGCACGTAGCGCAGCGAGGAGTAGCCCGTCCCGAAATCGTCGATGCACAACGGAACGCCCGCGTCGCGCAAGCGCGTGAGGTGCTCGAGTGCGAGCGCGTTCCCGCGCATCACCGAACTCTCGGTCATCTCGATGGTGACCGCGCTCGCGTCGAGATCGTATTTGCGCAGCATCGTCGTGACGAACGTCTCGAGGCCGGGCTCGAGCAGCTCCCCGACGGAGAGGTTCACGTGCATCTTGAGCTTGTCGTTGCCGGTCTGCCGCTGCCAGGTGCGCAGCGAACGGATCGCGTGCTCCATCACGAATCGGCCGATCGGGACGATCAGCCCCACTTCTTCCGCCAGCGGCACGAACTCCGCCGGCAGCACTTCGGCCGATCCGAGGGGGCGCCACCGCACGAGCGCCTCGAAGCCGGCGATCGCACCGTCGGCGAGTCGCACGATCGGCTGATAGTCGACGGTGAACTGATCCGCTTCGACCGCGGCACGCAAGTCGCTCGAGAGCGCGAGACGGCGGCGCGTCTCGTTGAGCATGTACTGCTCGAAATAGGCGAACTGCGCGCGCCCGAGCGACTTCGCATGATACATCGCGGCGTCGGCGCGCCGGAGCAGATCCTCGATGCGTTCGTCCGCGCTCTCGAGGAGCGCGATCCCGACGCTTGCGGTCACGTAGAGCAGGCGGTCCTCGACCGTCACCGGCGCGACCAGCGCCTCCTGGATGCGCGCGACCGTCGCGTCGACGGCTTTCTGATCGGCACGATCGTTGAGCAGCACCGCGAATTCATCGCCGCCGATGCGTCCGACGACGTCGGTCGCGCGCACCGAGCGCACGAGCCGTTCGGCGACGAGGTTGAGCATCGCATCGCCGGCCGCATGCCCGAGCGAATCGTTGATCTGTTTGAAGTCGTCGAGATCGAAGAACAGCACGGCGCTGGCGCGATCGGGCGACGTGCGCGCGAGCGCCTGTGCCAACTGTTCCTGAAAGAACGCGCGGTTGGCGAGCCCGGTGAGCCCGTCGTGCGTCGCCTCGTACCGCAAGCGCGACTGCGCGCGCGCCTTGGCGAGCGCGAGACCCATCAGGTTGACGAAGAGTCCCATCGCGTGGAGATCGTCGGCGCTCGGCACGGAGCCGTCGAGCGGGCCGTCGGGGCTCATGTAGCCGATCATCGCGCCGGCTTCGTCGCGCAAGACCAGGCATAGCGAGTCGCGCTCGTGCCAGGCCGACGACGACGCGCGCTCGGCGTCACGCGGGAGTTCACCCGTGTAGATCGAGCGCTCCCAGAACGCTTCGTCCTCGGCCGGCATGTAGAAGCAATTCTCGGCGACCTCGAAGCGCGGTTCGAGCACGGCGAGGATGTCGCGCCGGTCGATGCGTTCGTTCTTGCGCTCCGCGACGGTGCCCAGATCGTAGCCGTGCAGCACGCGACGGCGCATTTCGTCATCGTCGCCTTCGGCGATCACGATCGTCACGAAGCGGAAGCCGAAGAGATCGGCGACGCCGCGGGCGATCGACTCCAGCGCGAACTCGAGCTCCGGCGCGCGTAGGATGTCGCGCGTGACCTTCAGGACGCGTTCGAGCCGGTGCTCGTCGGGCGAAGAAACCGCGAATCTCACGAGTGTTTCGCACATTGGCGCTCCCGGCTCGGCCGCCTCTGGACAGCTGGCGAATCATCCCATTTGCACGCCCGCGGGTCCAACCGCTGCGCGGCGCTTGCCTCGTTTCAAACGCTCAGCTCCCTGGAAGAATCCGCGAGTGAAAAACTTCTCGCGCCGCTCGGCGACCGGCCTCATCGCGGCTTCCGCCCTCATCCCGTTCGCTCCGAAGTCCGCGCTCGCGCAGACGGCGCTGCCCGGTGGCGCGCCCGACGTCATCGCCTTGCTCGAGACCGAGCATCGCGAAGCGCTCGACCTCATTGCTCGCATCATCGCATCCAACGACGCGCACGACCGCGCCGCGATGCTGCAGACCCTCGGCGATGCGTTGACCATCCACAACGCCAACGAAGAGAACATCGTCTACCCGGCGATCCGCGATGCGGCGCACCGGCCCGACGATGCGGCGATGCTCTACCATCAGCAGGATGAAGGCAAGATGCTCATCGCTCAGATGACCCAGATGGACAAGACCAGCGCCGAATTCACCGACGCGGCCAAGAAGCTGCAGACGGCGCTCGCAGCGCACATCCATCAGGAAAACACGGTCGACTTCCCCGCGGTCCGTGCGGCCGTCGGACCGCGCATGGCCGAACTCAACGCGCAGACCGCCCAGCTTCGCGCGCACTGGGTCGCACACCCGACCGCCTGACGCTCAGCGTCGCTGCCGGCCGTCAGACGCTCAGCAGCGACGCGATCGACTCGGGCGACTCGTTCGCGGTCGTGCCCGTGCGCACGACCGTTCCGCGTTGCATCACGTAGTAGCGGCTGACGATCGACCACGCGAAATCGAGGTGCTGTTCCACGAGCAGCACCGCGACGCCGAGTTCGCGCCGGATGGTGCCGAGCACGTCGCCGATTTCCTGAACGATCGACGGCTGAATGCCCTCGGCGGGTTCGTCGAGCAAGAGTAAGCGCGGTTTTCCGAGCAACGCGCGCGCGAGCGCAAGCTGCTGCTGCTCGCCGCCGCTGAGCACGCCGCCCTTGCGCTCACGCAGACGGTGTAAGGTCGGAAAGAGCTCGTAGAGCGGTGCGACGTCGGCCGACTGCGCGGGCGTGCGCCCGGCCAACGCCGATGCGCCGACGGCGAGGTTCTCCTCGACCGTGAGTTGTGGAAAGATACCGCGCCCCTGCGGCACGAAGCCGATGCCGAGCCGTGCGCGGCGATAGGCCGGCAGCCGGACGATCGACGCGTCACCGAACGACATCGTGCCGGCACTGGCCGGATGCAGGCCGACGATCGTGCGCAGCAGCGTCGTCTTGCCGACGCCGTTGCGGCCGAGGAGCGCGACGGCCTCGCCCGCCTCGACGCGTAGCGCAATGTCGCTGAGCACCTGGCTCATGCCGTACGATGCGGTGATGCCCTCAAGCGCGAGCATGATGATCCGCGTTCGCGCGACCGAGATAGACGGCCGCGACCTCGGCGTTCTGCCGGATCTCGGCGACCGAACCGTGCGCGAGCATGCGGCCTTGGTTGAGCACGCTGACCGGCGCCGCGAGTTGTTCGACGAAGTCCATGTCGTGATCGATCACGATCACGGCATGCCGTCCGGCGAGCGAACGCACGAGCGTCGCGGTCGCTTCCGCTTCCTGATGCGTCATGCCGGCCGCCGGCTCGTCGAGCAACAAGAGGTCCGCATCCGAGGCGACCACCATCCCGATCCCGAGCCACTGCTTCATGCCGTGCGCGAGTTCCGATGCGAGCGAGCGGCGCCGGTCGCGCAAGCCGATGACCTCGAGCACCTCGTCGACGCGCGCGCGTTCCGCCGCGCTCGCGCGACCGGTGAGCGCGTGCCACGCGCCGCGGTTCCGCGTCGCTGCGACGCGCAAGTTGTCTTCGATCGAGAGTGCGTCGAGCACGCCCGGCGTTTGGAATTTGCGGCAGATGCCGCGCCGCACGATCGCGTACTCGGGAACGTGCGCGAGATCGTCGCCGCGAAAGAGCACCCGACCCGACGTCGGCCGCACGCGCCCGATGATCGTGTCGAGCAACGTCGACTTGCCGGCGCCGTTCGGCCCGATCAGCACGTGCACCGCACCGGCGTCGAGTTGAAAACTCAGATCGTCGAGCGCGCGAAATCCGTCGAACGATACGGTGACGTGATCGACGTCGAGCAAGGGACCAGCGGCGTCGGTCATTCGGCCGCGACCACCGTCGATGCGTTCGCGCGCACCGGCCGCCGGCCCCAGCTCGCGAATCCGGCCAGACCTTGCGGTGCGATCGTCACGACCAGCACGAACACCGCGCCGACGACGTAGAGCCACGCATCGGGAAACGCGCTGCTCACGAAGTCTTTGCCGAAGTTCACGGCGAGCGTGCCGAGGATCGCGCCGATGAGGCTGCTGCGTCCGCCGAGCGCGACCCAGATCACCATCTCGATCGACGGCACGACGCCGAACATCGCGGGCGAGATCACGCCCAGATCGAGCGTCACGAGCGCGCCCGCGATCCCCGCGAGCATCGCCGCGAACACGAACGCGAGCACCTTGAACGGCAGCGGGTTGTAGCCGAGAAAACGAATCCGGTTCTCGCCGTCGCGCACCGCGAGCAAGACCTTCCCGAACGCCGAGCCGCGCAGCGCCGCGGTCGCGAGGTAGGCGAGGGTGAGGATGCCGAGCGTGATCCCGTACAACCCGAACTGCGTGCTCGGATCGCCGAGCGTGAAGCCGAAGGCGCTGGTGAAGCCGGTGAGCCCGTTGAAGCCGCCGGTGAACTGCTGCTGACTGATGATGAACGTCGTCGCGGCAAGCGTGAGCGCTTGCGTGATGATCGCGAAGTACGATCCGGTGATGCGCCGCCGGAAAACGAAATATGCGAGCAACGCCGCCGCCGCAGCCGGTACGACGAGGACGGCGCCGAGCGCGACGACGGGGTTGCGGAAGGGCTCCCACCACCAGGGCAGCGTGGTCAGGCCGCTCCACTGCATGAAGTCGGGGACGCTGCCGGCATCGACGCCGTCGAGTTTGAGGTGCATCGCGATCGCGTAACCGCCGAGGCCGAAGAACACGCCCTGCCCGAGGCTCAAGATGCCGCCCGTGCCCCAGATGAGCGAGATGCCGAGCGCGAGCACCGCGAAGGCCAGGAACCGGCCGAGCAGCGAGAGCTCGTAGGGCGGCAGATAGAGCGGCGCGCACGCGGCCGCGATCAGCAGCACGGCGAGCGCGATGTTCTTGCGCATCACGTCTCGTCGAGTGCGCGCGAGCTCTGTGCGACGATGCCGCGCGGGCGGAACTGCATGAACGCGATCACGCACAGCAAGAGCAGCACGTCGGAGAAGCTGACGCTCGTGAAGATCTGCGCGGTCGCCGAGAAGATGCCGATGGCGACGGCCGCCGCGAGCGTTCCGGTGAGGCTGCCGAGGCCGCCGACGATCACGACGAGGAACGCGTAGACGATGTAGCTTTGACCGACGGTCGGCGTCACCGGCGAGATCAACGAGAGCGCCGAGCCGGCGAGACCCGCGATGCCGGTTCCCAAGGCGAACACCGCGAGATCGACGAGCCGCGTGTTCGCGCCGAGTGCTTCGGCGATCGCGCGATTGGCGTGCACGGCGCGCACGAGCAGGCCGAGCCGCGTGCGCGCGATGATGAGGCCCACGCCGCCGAGCACGAGCGCCGCGAGCACGATGATGAACACGCGCACGGCGGGGATCGCGAGACCCGTCATCGCGTTGCCGCCGAGCGAGAGCGTTCCGCTGAGCCACGGCGGCGCCGTTACCTCGACGCCGACGGGGCCGAAGATGCTGCGCGCCGCCTGCTGCAAGATGAGGCTGACGCCCCACGTGGCGAGTAGCGTGTCGAGCGGGCGTCCGTAGAGACGGCGGATCAGCGTGATCTCGAGCAACGCTCCGAAGAGCACCGTGCCGGCGAACGCGACGACCAGGCCGATCGCGAAGCCGGCACCCTTCCCGAAGATCTGGACCGAGAGATACGTGAGGTACCCGCCCATCATCAACATCTCGCCGTGCGCCATGTTGATGACCCGCATCAGTCCGAAACTCAGCGCGAGGCCCAGCGCCGCCAAGAGCAAGATCGAGGCGACGCTGATGCCGTTGAAGAGCTGCCCGACGACCAGCGTCGTTTCGCTCATGCTATGCCGTTCCGGCCGTTACAGAACGCAGGTCTTGCCTGGGAACGAGAGCGGATCGTAGGGCACGGGCACGATCGGCGCCTTCGATGACCAGAGAATCTTGAACTGACCGTCGGGCAGCAGTTCGCCGACATAGGCCGACTGCGTGAGGCTCTGGTTCGCGGCGAAGTCGGTCTTCACGAGCGGGACGCCCGTCACGGCGAGTTCGACCGCGGCCTTGCGGACCTTGTCGATGTCGAACGTGCCGGCTTTCTTCACCGCCGCGGCCCACGCATAGACGTCGAGATAGCCGTGCGCCATCGGATCGTCGACCGGTGAGCCCGGGTACTTCGCCTGATACGCCGCGACGAATTTCTTGCTCGCGGGATCAGGCAGCGATTGGAAGTAGTTCCACGCCGCGTAGCTGCCCTCGAGCAGCGACGGCCCGATCGCCTTCGCTTCTTGTTCGGCGATGCTGAACGACATCACCGGCAACTTCGCCGACGGCAGATCGGCCGCGGCCATCTGCTTGAAGAACGACACGTTACTATCGCCGTTGAGCGTGCTGAAAATGATGTCGGGTTTGGCGAGCTTGATCTTGTTGATCACGGCGCTGAAGTCGCTGCCGCCGAGCGGCACGTACTCTTCGCCCGCGACCGTCAAGCCGTCGTGCGTGATGTGCTTCTTGAGAATCAAGTTCGCCGTGCGCGGGAACACGTAGTCCGAACCCAAGAGAAAGACGTTCTTGTAGCCCTTCTGCTCGGCCCATTCGAGGGCGGGCAGAATCTGCTGGTTCGGTTGCGCGCCGGAATACATGATGTTCGGCGAGCACTCGTTGCCCTCGAACTGCACGGGGTACCACAGCAGCGACTTGAAGCGCTCGAACACGGGCAGCATCGCCTTGCGGCTCGCCGACGTCCAGCCGCCGAAGACGGTGACGACCTTGTCTTGCTGGATCAGCTTCTGCGCCTTCTGCGCGAACATCGAGGGATCGGACGCGCCGTCTTCCACGACGGGGACGATCTGTTTGCCGAGCACGCCGCCGCTCGCGTTGATCTGGTCGATCGCGAGCATCGTCGCGTTCTTCACCGTGACCTCGCTGATCGCCATGGTGCCGGTCAGCGATTGCAGCACGCCGACCTCGACGGTGCCGGCGGCCGACGCCGGCACGGCACCGACGCTGCTGAGGACGACGGCCCCCGCAACGACGGTGAGCGCTGCTCGATACAACGGATGAAGTCTGCCCACGAATCGCCCTCCACGGCAACAAAAAAATGGAGCTGAGTGCTAGAGCCGCACGGCTTCGGGAGCCTACCAACGTACCGATTGGCCAAAGAGTACGCTGGTCGCCCGCTCTTCGGGTCAGATGACCAAGCAGCGGCTTTTCATGCAGATACCGCTAACTTTCATATATGATACACTAAGTCGAAATCTGAAGCTTAAGCATCCATATATGAATGATCTCATTTTCTCTCCGAACGAGCTCTGCCGTTTGATCGGGCGACGTGCAAAGGAACGTCGACTCATCTTAGGCATTCGCCAAACGGACCTCTCGGCCAAGTCCGGCGTTCCGCTATCCACGCTCCGACGGTTTGAAGCCGGCGAGGGGAGCCTCGAAACCGTCGCGCGCGTGGCCTTCGCGCTCCACGCCGAACGCGAATTCCAGGCGCTCTTCCCCCCTCATGATGCCCGATCTCTCGATGACGTGCTCCGGGCAAACCAGCCGAGAAAGCGCGCGCGTCGATGAAGCTCGCTTCCGGCGCGCTGCTGCGCGTGAACCTGACCTTTGCCCCCGATACGATCGTGCCGGTTGGGCGCCTCGGCCTGGATCGAGGTCGAGCCGTACTCGAGTATGACCCGGCCTTCGTTCAATCGGGCCTGACGATCAATCCCCGCTGGGCGCCGCCCAGCCGCGACCTCGTCTGGGCCGCGGAACCACGGGTATTCAACGGGCTGCACGGCGTTTTGAGCGACTCGTTGCCAGACGCGTGGGGACGCGAACTGATGCGCCGGCGAGCGCTCGCGCACGGCGTCGACCCCGCGCTGCTCACCGTGCTCGATCAGCTGGCGATCGTCGGCCGTCGCGGCGCAGGAGCATTGGTGTACGAGCCCGCCATGGAGGCCGACGAACCTTCCGGCGACCTCGACGTGGACGCGCTCGGGCTCGAGTCGCTCGACGTCCTCGCCGGTCTCGAAGGCAACGAGTTGCTGACGACACTCGAGCAACTCGGCGTCTCTTCCGGCGGTGCGCGCCCAAAAATTCTCGTCGCGATCGATGCCGCGGGCAACGTCCGCGCGGGCACCGACAACATTCCGCCGGGGTACCGCGCCTGGATCATCAAGTTCCGCGCCCCGCGCGATCGTGCCGACGCCGGGCCCCTCGAAGCCGCGTATGCCGACATGGCGCGAGCCGCCCGGATCGACGTCGCGCCAACGAGGCTGCTCCCATCACGACGCAACGAATTCGGCTACTTCGCAACGCAGCGGTTCGATCGCGGCGAGCATGGCGAGCGCCTTCACCTGCTCTCCGCGGCGGGACTGCTCGACACGCCGTGGGAGATTCCGGCAATCGATTACAACGGTTTGATGAGCGCAACGCGCTTCGTGACGCGCGATCAAGCCGATGTCGAGCAACTGTTCCGACGCATGATCTTCAACGTCGCCGCGCACAATCGTGACGATCACGCCAAGCAGCACGCGTTTCTCATGGATGCATCGGGGACATGGCGCCTCTCACCGGCATACGACCTCACGTTCTCGGGCGGACCCGGCGGCGAACACTACCTCGCCATCGGCGCACGCGCAGACAACATCACGTGCGGCGACGTCCTCGCCATTGCGAAACGGCAGAGCATCAGCGCAACGAAAGCGACCGCGATCATCGAGGATGTCCGAGCAGTTGCCGCCGACTTCCCACGATTTGCGAGCGCCTACGATGTTCCACGGGCCGCAGTCGAGGAAATCGCTCCGGTACTGAGACGGCACGTCGGAGAACTCGCGCCAACTTCCCGCCACTAGCCGGCGGCCGGATCGCCGCGCCAAGAAGTCCCTGGCACTCACGAGTGGGGGAATGCCATACAGGTGGCATTCCCGGGGTGCACCATGGGGTCATGGACGACATGTTTCTCTGCCCCGACTGCCGCGCCGAGCACCAGGAGCCCCTCGAAGCCGTGCTCGGCCACGTGGCGCGCTGCCTGACCTGCGAACTCGCCGAGGGCGCCCGGGCGATCCCGGTGCAGATCGCGCCGATCCGGGTGACGGCGATCGCGGTCGAGACGCACATCGCGGCGTAGTCGCGGGGATCGCCAGGGGCCGGTGGGAAGCGCAGCCCCTCGTGTTCCGCGTCATCACCGCCAACCTCAACGGCATCCGCGCCGCCGCCCGCAAGGGCTTCTTCACGTGGATGCTTGCGCAATCGCCCGACATCGTCTGCATCCAAGAGACGAAGGCGCAAGAGCATCAGCTCCCGCCCGAAGCGCTCGACGTTCCCGAATTCTCGACGGCCTTCGTCGACGCGCAGAAGAAAGGCTATAGCGGGGTCGCGATCTACGCGAAACGCGCGCCGGATCGGATCCAGCGCGGTCTCGGCATCGAGGAGTACGACGCCGAGGGCCGCTTCGTGCGGATGGACTTCGACGATCTCTCGATCGCCTCGCTCTACGTGCCCTCCGGCACGACGGGGCCGGCGCGGCAAACCGTCAAGGAAGCGTTTCTCGATCGGTTCATCGCGATCTTGGCACAAATGAAGAGCGAGGACCGCCGCGTGATCGTCTGCGGCGATTACAACATCGCGCACCGCGAGATCGACGTTTTCGATCCGAAGTCGTGTGCGCGCACGACCGGATTTCTACCGCAGGAGCGCGCGTGGTTCGACGACGTGATCGATCAGGTCGGCTGGGTCGACGCCTTTCGCGTGGTCAACCACGAGCCACGCCAGTTCTCGTGGTGGTCGAACTTCCCGGGCGCCTTCGAACGGAACCTCGGCTGGCGGATCGACTACCAGCTCGTCACGCCGAACGTCGCGCCGGCCGTGCGCGCCGCGTCGATCTACCGTGACGAGCGCTTCTCCGATCACGCGCCCGTCACGGTCGACTACGATTTCTAAGGATGCTTCCGGCTCGTCCGGTTCGGGTTCGGCGGCACCTTCTTGCCGGCGCGGCGCGCCTCGGAGAGGCCGATCGCGATCGCTTGTTTGCGGCTCGTGACCTTCTCGCCCGAGCCGCCCGACCGCAGTGTGCCGGCCTTCATCTCGTCGATCTCCGTTCGCACCTGATCGCTCGCCGCCGGGCTGTACGTGCGGGTCGTCTTTTTCGCGGTGGTCTTCTTCGCGGCGATCTTCTTCGCGGCGGTCTTCTTCCGCGTCGCCGTTTTTTTCGTTGCCGCTTTGCGCGTCGCTGCCATCGCTGGTCTCCTCGTATCGCTGCGCGTTGGAGGCCGTGTGCCCACCTCGCGGCCAAATGACGCACCATGAAGGACACCGCGCCACCGGAGCCTCCGCACGACCACTCGCACCTCCACGAGCACCTCGACGGCGTGGTGCACGCCCACGCGCACGGCCACGCGGAATACGACCACCGGCACGAGCACGATCCGACCGTTCCGCACGACCACGGCGACGGCGTCGTGCACGCCCACGAGACGCCGCACGCGGACGACGACGTCTAGTGGCGCGCCCCCGCATCAACGGGACGGGAGCCACCCGCTCCCTCCGGTTGCCGGTTCCGCTCGATGAATGGTTCGAAGCGCGCATGCGCGCGCACCCGCATCGCTCGGCGAGCGATCTGCTCGTCGAGTTGATTCACGGCGGCCTGCGCCTGCGCGATGCCTACATGTCGATCCATCGCTACGCGCTCGAGGCGCGCCTCGCATCGCCCGCGGCCTACGCCGAGTATCGCGCTTGTTTGAGCGACACGTTCGGACCCGAGTACGTCGACCACGTCGAGAAGTGGCTCGAGGCCGACGGGCTCACGCCGGCCGCCGTCAGCCCCGTCGCCGGGTGAGGCGTCAGCCGCCGCCGGCCGCCTCGGGCGCGATGCGCACGTCGATGTCGTCGTAACCGCGCAAGCGGTACACGAGCGTCGAGATCCCCCACGCGCCGGCGAAGACGCCGATGATCGCAAACCCGAGCATCCCGAAATTCTCACCGACGCCGCCGATCGCCGACCAGAACGCCCCACTCAAATCGAACTGACTCTGCACCACGCCCAGCACCTCGACGCACCCGACGACGACCGCGACCACCACCGACACGAGCGTGACGTTCATGTTGTAGTACAACTTGCGGATCGGCTTCACGAACGCCCAGCCGTACGCGCCGAGCATGAGGATGCCGTCGGTCGTGTCGAGCAGCGACATGCCCGCCGTGAACAGCAACGGGAAGATCAGGATGTCGTAGATCGGCAGCCCTTTCCCCGCCTCGAGTGCCGCGATGCCGAGCAGCCCGACCTCGGTCGCGGTGTCGAATCCGAGGCCGAAGAGCACGCCGAGCGGATACATCTGCCAGCTCGCTCCGATCAAGCGCAACAGCGGCTTGAAGAAGCGGCCCATTAGTCCGCGGTCGGCGAGGAATGCGTCGAGCGTGCGATCGCAATAGGGCTCGCCGCGCTGCACGCGCCGGAACGTACCGTACACGTCGCAGAACACGAGCACGTTCAACAGCGCGATCGCGAACAGAAAGATCGCCGACACGGCCGTGCCGATCATGCCGCCGATGCCTTCGAGCGCGGGGAGATTCGTCTTCACCACCGACGCCGCGATCGCGATCGCGACGGTCAAGCCGATGACGATCGTGGAGTGACCGAGCGAAAAGAACAACCCGACGGCGAGCGGCCGTTTGCCCTCGTGCATCAGTTTGCGCGTGACGTTGTCGATCGCCGAGATGTGGTCGGCATCGACCGCGTGGCGCAGCCCGAACGTGTAGGCGAGCAGCGCCGTGCCGAGGAGCAGCGGGCGCGACGCGAACGCCGTGAGCGCGAGGATCCAGACGATCGCGGTGATGCCGAGCAGGCCCGCATACATCGCCACGATCTTCGAGCGTTCGCTCGATGGCGCATCGCCGAGGACCCGCGCGAGCGCGCGCGGGCCGAAGGCGCCGATCGGTCGCGATATCGGTTTAGCGGCCATGCTCGTCACCTACGACGCCGTCGCGCCCACATTTTGTATACGGTGTCTTTTTTACCGTCATAGCGCCGCCAGGCGCCGGCGCGCATCGTCGGCGTAGGCCGGATGGAACGAGGGATTGAGCGCGAGCGCCGCCGTGAAATCGGCTTTCGCATCGGCCGGATCGCCGAAGTGCTGCGCGATCACGCCGGCATGATACGCGATCAGCGAGTTTTGCGTATGCCAGCGCTGCGCTTTGGCGATCGCGACGCGCGCGACGCTCCAGTGGCCGTCCATGGCGGCCGCCCAGGCGAGCGTATCCTCGGTGAGCACGTCGTCGCGCGCGGTGAGCTCGTTGCGCGCGATCGCGTAGGCGTCGTCGAGATGAAGGCCGTGCTCCGAATAGTAGACCGCGGTGAGCCGGTCGGTGATGTGGTAGGCATCGCCCAACCGCTCGACGGCCGCGATGAGATCGTCGGTCTGCGCCGCGGCAGCGGTCTGGCCGAGCGCGCGCTGCGCGTCGGCCTCGTAGCCGAGCGTCTCCGGATACGGCACGATCGTGGCCGAGTGGGTCGCATCGCTCAAGCACGCCGCCCACTGATGCAGCGAGCACTCGATGCGCGCGAGGGTGCGGCCCGCGTCGGCCTCGTTCGGAAACACCGCGAGCGCCTGGCGTTCGAAGGCCAGCGCGGCGTCGTTGTCACCTGCTTCGAACGCCATCTCGCCCTGGCGAAAGAAATACCACGCCCGCGCTTGAGCCGGCGCGTCGAAATTACTGTTCTGGTACGCCGACGCGGTCGCGAGCAATACGCGCGCCTCCGCCAGATGGCCGGTCATCTCGAGATAGCGCGAATCGACCACGCTCCACTCATCGTCGCGATCGCGTTCGGGCACGTCGGCCAGCCGTCGCGCCGCCGTCGCGTAATCGCCGATCTCGAGGTCGAGGCTCGCTTCACGCGGATACATCGACGGATCGCCCCGATCCCAACTCTCGACGTACTTCGTCGTCTTGAGCGCATCGGAGAATTTGTGCAGCGTCAGCTGGATCGAGGCAAGCTGCAGGTCGGCGGCCATGTTGCCGTAGGGCTGCGCCCGGATCGACTCGGCGGTTGCGCGCGCGGCCCGCACCACGTCGTCGACGTCGTAGCGCTCGCGATAACGCTGCATGTATTGGATCGCGAGATTCTGCGGGCTGAGCATGTCGCCCGGATGGTGTTCGTCGGTCGCACGTTCCCAGAACGCGACGAGTCGATCGCGCTGCAGATAATCGGGCGTGACGGGCGCCATGGTCGGCAATGCAGAGGCACGCACGATCTCCGCACTGCGCTGTACGTAGCGGGGCCACGCCGCCGTGGCGGCGATCGCGACGAACGCGACCACCGCCAGGGTGACGAACGAGAACCGGAGCCGCATCGCGATCAGTGCGGCACCGCGAGGTAGGGGAACGTCGCCATCGGCGTCTGCGTCGATGCCTGCGCGACGTTGTCGGCGGTGAGGCAGTTGTTCTCCTCACCATCGTCGGCAATGAGCCCGAGCGTCGGGAGCGTCTTGCCGAAAACGGCACCGAGCGAGATGTCGATCACGTCGTCGGTGATCGCACGCCCGCCGAAGGTGCTCTTCGTGCTCGACGTCGCGCCGCCGGTCTCGTTGCCGAGGTACGCTGCACCGCCGGTTTGCGAGAGATCGACCGTGTACTCGTTCGGATAGAGCACGCCCGCGAGCGCCTTGCCGTAATCGGTGCTCGCCGTCGGCGGCCGCAGCGCATCGGTGAAGCTCTGGATTTCGCCCTGGAGCGTCGGATCGTTGTACGGCTCGGCGCCGTTGGTCGTTTGGTGATCGACGAATTTCTCGAACAGCTCTTTCACGGCGGGGCGTGAGAGCACTTCGATCTGGGAGTACTTCGTGGCCGTCGAACCCGACATGCCTTTCGCGGCAGGCGTCGACGAACCGCCGCCGCAGGCACCGAGGGCGATGGCGAGCGTTCCCGCTCCGATGACGAGGGTGAGGTGCTTCATGCGTTAGGCTCCCGTCGACGAGTTGCTCGTCGCCCAGACGTGGATGACGGACGTGGAGTAGCCGGTGGTGAGGAGCGCGCGCGGCACTTCGACCACGAACGAGAGCACGTTGAACCCGCCACCGATCTGCGCGAGCGCGTTTTGCGGCGGCGACGTGTCGCACGCGTAGCCCGTACCGTTCGCACCCGACATCGTTCCGGCCGGGAATCCGGCGAACGACGGCTGGTTGGGGTTCGCCGCCTTCGCATCGGTCGTCGCGACGGTGTTGGCCGTCGTTCCGGCGATCGCATCGGCGTTGGTCAGCGTGTTACCCGGGCCCGGATCGCTCTGCGAGGTGTGGGTCTGATAATCGCGATCGCCGAGGAACGAGAAGAATTTGAAGAGATCGAAGTAAAACGGATCGGCGCGCGGACCGGCAAAGATCTGGACGCCGTTCGGCATCGTCGCCGTTTGATTGTACGCAACGGTGCCGGTCGGCGCGATGAACGTGTTCGTCGTGCCGACTTCGTTCGGCTTGCCGGGTCCGTAGAACGTGATCAACTGGCTCGACGTCGTTCCGGTGACACCGAACTGCATCACCTCGTCTTCCGGTCCGCCTGCGACGTGCGAGATCTTGAACTGCCACATCAGGGTCGGATCGAAAAACTTGCTGGTGCCCATGCCGGCGGGGATCAACGGCGAGACGTCCATCGCGAACACGACGTTCGAAGACGTGACCGGCGAGGGGAAGATGAACACATCGGTGATGTCGGCCGACGTGTTCGATCGGGTCGCGAGATTATAGGTATCCTGGTGGTCGGAACTGCGGACCGCTTTGACGTTGAGCGCGACGATGGCGACGACGACGAGCGATAACGCGAGAATCCCACCGATCACCTTAGCGATCGTTTTCATGGGGTCGGGCTCTCCTTGCAGATCGGGTGGAACGTGGGGGCGGGAACGTTCATGCGGCGGCCTTTCGCAGCGGGCGCGCCGTGGTTCGAACGATGGTATAGGCGGCGATGGCCGCCAAAACGATGAGCGCGACCGCCGCGGGCGCGACGCTGACACCCTGCGCCGCGAGCGCCTCGCCGATCATCCACGCGCCGATGGTCGAGATCACGCCGGCGGTGGCGAGCGGGGCGAAGCGTGCGAAACGATCGAATTGCGGCCGCTTCGTCAACCATGCCGCGCCGCGCACGACGGCGACGCCGAGGCTGGTGAGCGTGAGCGCGAGCCCGATGCTGAACGCGACGATCAGCACGAGACCCCACCCGATGCGGTGCGTGGCGATCGCCGCCAGCAGCACGACGAGCGCCGCCGGACACGGGGCCACGTTGCCCGACGCTGCGGCAAAGAGCGCATCGCGGAAGCGCAGCGGCGCGCTACCGGGAATCGCGTGCGATCGTGCGTGCGCTTCATCATCGGCGAAGGCACGAGCCGCGGCGCGGGCGTGCGCTTCCATGCGCGATCCGGCCGGTACGACCACGGCGATCGGCGCCGTCGTGCGAAGCGTCTTCCGGCGGCTGAGCTCCTTCGCCAGCGCGCGCGCGCCGAGCACGGCGACGAAGAGACCCGACGCGAGAGCGACCCACGGATAGAGCGCCTCGGGCACGATGTAGCGGGCGAGCGTCAACACGACGACGCCGAACACGAGCACGCCCGCCGTGTGCGCCACCGTGAGCGCGCTGGCGAGGATCGCGGCCTGTCGTACCGTCGCCCGCGCTCCCACGAGCGAGATCGCGAGCAGCGTCTTGCCATGGCCGGGTTCGAGCGCGTGCAACGCGCCGAGCACGATCGAGATGAGCAACGCACCGATCAGCACGACCGGATCGCTGAGATTGCGCGCGAGCACCGTCGTCAGATCGTCCATGCGCCCCGCGCCCGCAGCCTCGAGCAGACCGTCGCCCTCCGGCGCTCGCGCAGCGACGTGCATCGCGCCGTTCGCATCGAAGCCGATCGCAACGCCCGTGACGTCGCGCGGCGAGCCGATCACGGCGTTCGGGTACGTCCAAAGTTCGTGCGTCGGTTCGTGCGCGGGAGAGACGACGACGTCTTTCCATCCGATGCGTCCGGGCAACGTCGTGTCGGTATACGCGATGTGCTGCAGCGACGCGGGACGATCGGTGCGATAGTCGGCGGTGAAATAGAGCGTCGTCAGACCGGCCGCGCCCGGCCGCACGTGCACGTGTACGCCGACCACGTGCAATGTGGCCGGCGTGCCATTCACGGTCAGCTGGAGCAACGGCTGAATCTGCGTCGCGTACTTCACCGCCCAGGCTTCAAGCGCAGCGTCGGTGGGGTGCCCGTTCGCGTCGAGCGAGCGCAGGAGCGAAAACGTCGGAATCTCCGCATCGTCGAAGACGTAATGAAGATCGATCGTGCGCGGAGCGACGCGGATGCGCGTCAAATGATTGCTCGTGAAGTTGCCGAGTGGATGCGCGACGACCGCTGCCGTGAGACTCACGAACAGTGCGGCCATGACGAAACACACTCGAATCGCAGATAGCATCCAAGCGCCTCGTTTACGGTGTAGACGACGATGACCGCAAAACGAGGCTCGACGCGTTTCGGATTGCGTTGGTCCCAAATACCTCGAACCGCGCGGTATCAAACAGAAGCGGCGCAAGGGAGGGGGCAGCAATCGACCCCCTTCCACCACCGGCGGGCGTGCACGAAAAAGGGTGCCCGGCCGCTACGGTGAACCCGACGTGTCGCGCCTTTTTGGGCGCCTTTTGCCGAGATAGCTCAGTTGGTAGAGCACAGGTCTGAAAAACCTGGTGTCCCGAGTTCGATTCTCGGTCTCGGCACCACCGTGAACGCCCGTCCCGCAAGGGATTGGGCGTTTTTTATGATCTCGTCCGTCGCCCACGATCGAGGCGTGTAGCGCGGAATGTAGCAGAAGGCGCCGACGGACCGGAAACACCGCGTCCAACGCATTGACCGCGGGCCCTGGAGGCTCGGGACGCTCGCGAAGTAGGTGTCGGGTCGCCCCAGGTATGTGCCAGAGTGGTGTCACTTCACGGTGAGATCATGTGTGCATGCAGATGAAAGAACAGCAGCTTTGTCGACGCTGCAATTCGGATTTGCGGCTCGTCGCCGGCCGCTATCGATGTGTTCCCTGCGCGAGGCGCAGCGGAAGAGAATATTACGAACGGAGCGAGCATCGACGTCATGCCATGCGGCGAACACACATCCGGCGAAAATACGGCGTGTCGCTGGAACAGCTCGAAGCGATTCTAGAAAAGCAGAACGGTGCTTGCGCGATTTGCTTCGTACCCTGGAGCCAATGTAGCCCGGCGAAGCGCCCCCGCTCCACCGAGTCATTTCTTCAATTTCTTTGCGTCGATCACGACCATTACTCTCACGTCGTGCGCGGACTATTATGCAACGCTTGTAACACCGGGCTCGGCGTTTTTGGCGAAGACATTGAGCGGATCAAACGGGCCATATCATATCTGATTCGGGCCAAGAGCGATCAATGAAAGAACGAGAAAGAGCAGATTGAACCGGGGCGGCGTATCTTGTTGAGCACATGCTGATAGATCGAGTCACGAACGTCCGATCCGTTCAACGTTGCCACGCCAAACGAATCGTTGCAGCGTTCATCCTCGGGCTGTACGGTGCGCTTCTCGCGCTCGCACCGTCGCGGTCGTCCGCGGCCGCAGTCATTCAGCCGAAGGTTCTGATCTTCGCGACGTATGGGGGTGAGTTCACGCCGTGGGTCGATGGCGAACACCTCGACGAGGCGATCGTCGTGCCTGGGGTACCGCACCCGATCCGTACGAACGGGCACGGCGTCTACGCGATGCTGTGCGGCACGACATCGCAATCGGCCCTCACCATCATGGCGCTGGCGATGGATCCGCGCTTCGATCTGCGACACACCTACATCATATTGAGTGGGATCGCCGGGGGCGATCCGACGCGGGTCTCGCTCGGCAGCGCGGTGTGGGTGCGGCACGTCGTCGACGGCGATCCCGGGTACGAGATCGACAATCGCGAGACGCCGGCGACATGGCCGTACGGCGTCGTTGCCTTCGGAGCGACGGCGCCGAACCGGCCACCGCCGCCCGGATCCACCGGCATCGGGGGCGATCCGTACCTCGCGATCAACGTCCTCCCCGATTCCAATCCCGTCCAGTTCGTCTTCAACGTCAATCCAACGTTGCTCAACTGGGCGTATGACCTCACGAAGAACCTCGTGCTTCCGAATAGCGCTGCCATGGTGACGTATGCCTCGCTCTATCCGCGAGTGGCGGGCCGCGGCGGTCCGAGCGCGGCGGGGCCGCCCAAGCCCCGCGTCGTCATCGGCGATAGCCTCGGCGGCGACCGCTTCTGGCATGGCCGGATCATGAATCGATGGGCCGAGGATTGGGTGCGGAACTACACGCGCGGCGCAGGCGTGTTCTCCGTTTCGGACTCCGAGGATCAGGGCGTCTTTCTCGCGATCGGAGCGTTGCAACGCCTCGGGCACGTCGACGCGAAACGCTTCCTCATCCTTCGCACGATCAGCGATTACACGGAGCCACCGTCCGGCACGTCAGCCGCGAAGCACCTCTTTGGTGGAGAGCCGCGATCGCCGGCGGAAGCCACGGCGCTCGAATCCGACTATCGCGTCGGCAGCGTCGTCGTCGACGCCCTGCTGCGAACATGGAAGACCAGCGTCAACACGGTTCCGTGAATCACGAGCGGTCATAAAAACTACGGTGTAAACACATCCGGGCGAGGTTCGCGTTCGTCGGTCAACCAACGAACGCCGCCGAGGTGCCCATGTGATTGCCGTTCTTGTAGCGATCGTACTCGCTGCCGCATCGCCGCCGCCGGCACCGGTCGTCTCTCCGTGTCCCGCTGCGAGCGTGACCACGAAGAAGAACGCAGCAGCAACAGCAGCAACACCAGCACCGTGTCCGACGGCGACGCCGCTCGCGACGATCGGACAGGTGATGACGACCGGTCGCGAGAGCAATCTCGTCGGTACCGCAGCCGCGGCGTCGGAGGGGACGATCAACCAGGTAGAGATCAGCAATCAGCCGATTCTGCGGCCGGGCGAGATCCTCGAAGACATTCCCGGCTTGATCATCAGTCAGCACAGCGGCGAAGGCAAGGCCAACCAGTACTACTTGCGCGGCTTCCAGCTCGATCATGGGACCGATCTCGCGGGCACGATCGACGACATCCCGGTCAACATGCCCTCGCACGCGCACGGCCAGGGCTATTCCGACATCAACTGGCTCATGCCCGAACTCGTGAGTGAGGTGACCTACAAGAAAGGGCCGTACTACGCGGACGAGGGCGACTTCTCCACCGCCGGTTCCTACGATCTCTCCTATCGCAACACGATCGATCCGACGCTCTCGCTCGGCTTCGGCGATTACGGCTACGACCGGCTCTTCGTCGCGGCTTCACCGAAGCTCGGTGCCGGCAACCTGCTCTATGCACTCGAGCTCTACCACGATAACGGAACGCTCGCGCGCCCGGACGAGTACAAGAAGATCAATGGCGTGCTGCGCTGGAGCCACGTCACCGACAACTCGCAGTTCACGATCACGGCCCAAGGCTATCGGGGCGATTTCGACTCGACCGACCAGATCCCGCAACGGCTCGTCGATGCGGGCGTCATCGCTCGCGACGGATATTACGATCCGACCGACGGCGGCCGAACGTATCGCTATACGCTCGCGACGAGCTGGCAACATGACGATCCGAACGGCGTCACCCGCTTCTCGGCCTATGGCGAATCGTACGGGCTCGATCTCTTCTCGGACTTCACCTATCAACTCGATGGCGCGACCGACGACTACAACGAAACGGCGAACCCGTTCACGTGCAACGTCCTCTATACGACCTGTGTGCCGGGCCCGCAGCACGTCACGACGTACACGTCCTATTGTCCCGAGAACGACACACCGACCGGCGGCGCGACGGCGCCGCAGTCGGTCACGCCCGCGGCATATGCTTACAACTGCAGCGGCCAACGCGAACAAGAAGATAAACGCTTCGTCTCCGGTTTCACCTTGACGCGAAGTTTGGTGAGCGACAAATCGAACACGACGTTCGGCGTCGGCATGCGGAACGACAACATCTACGTCCTCGGCCTCTACCTCACGAACGACCAATATCGCTACGTCGACGGCACGCTGAGCAACGACCGCGTGGTCGAGCGCGATTTCTTTTCCTACGTCAGTTCCGCGTACAAGGTCGGTCGGAAACTCCGTCTCACCGGCGGACTGCGCGAGGACGCGTACGACATGCACGTCGATGACTTTCAGCCGGCGAACTCGGGCGTACGCACCGACGCCATGCTCAACCCGAAGTTCACCGCGGCGTACGCGTTCTCACCGCATCAGGAGCTGTATCTCGATTTCGGCGACAGTTTCCACAGCAACGATGCGCGCGGCACGACACAGACGCTCGATCCGCAGACGCACGCCACCATCTCGCCCACCGGTAACCCCGTGGTGCAATACTCCCCGCTGGTTCGCGCGTGGGGTGAAGAGGTCGGCTATCGCTACTCGACGCCCGCGCTCACGTCGACGATATCGTTCTGGAAACTCAACATCGCCTCGGAATTGGTGTTCGACGGCGATAACGGCGTCACGCAACCGAGTGGCCCGACCGTCCGCAAGGGCATCGAGTTCACCAACTATTATCGGCCGATCCCCGAGCTCACGCTCGATGCCGACGTCGCGACGGCGACGGCGCGCTTCGTGACCGATCCCGACAACCTCGGCACCTACGTCCCCGAATCGCTCAACGTCGTGAGTGCAGCCGGGGCGACGTGGGACACCTCGGCATTCGCGTACACGCTTCGCTACGAGTACTTCGGTCCGCGCACGCTCAACCAAACCGGCACCGCCGTCTCCGCGCCGACGGGCATCGTCAACGCGCAGCTCTCGTTCAAGCTCTCGAAAGGGCACGTGCAGCGCTTGAACCTCGACGTGCTCAACCTGCTCAACGCACAAGCCGACGACGTCGAGTACTACTACGGCTCGTGGGTCGCGCAAGACGCGAAGAACCCGGCGTACGCTAACAATCCGGCCATCAACCCGCTCCTCGGGGGCTCCGGCGTCCAAGACTATACGTTTCATCCCTCGCAGGGACGGATCGTGCGCTTGACGCTGGTGCTGCCGATCTAAGGAATCGTCTCGTGTCGAGCGGATCGAGCAGCCGGACGAAGAGTGAGCCGGCGCACGCCGTTTAGAGTGTTGATCACACGCGAGCGGGAATAAGACAGCATGAAGCTATCATTTATCAGTGTCATTGCCCTGACGCTCCTGACCGCCGCCCCGGCGTTCGCGCAGCACGGCCACGACCAGAACCACATGCAGCAGCACAGCGCGCCGCAGCACCGCGCGTCATATCGCGAAGGCCAAAACTACCACGGCCACAAGCTCCACAATCAGAACGGTCACTGGGGATATTACCAGCCGCGGAACGGCTCCAACGTCTTCATCAGCATTCCGCTCTAGTCGAAATCGGGGACGCACCGGCGCGCGGCAACGCGCGTCGCTGCGTCGTATCCCGCCGATGTGATATCGATCCGGCGACGTTGTCGCGCGGCGTACGATTTCGCGCGATCGGCAGCACTCCGCGCCGCAGCGCAATCGCCGAGCCGCGACTCGCTCACCGCGAGTCCCACCAAGCCGTCGACGCTGCTGGGCACGACGGCCACCGCCCGCTCATAGGCATCGCGTGAGCCGGCGACGTCGCCCGTGACGAGCGACGCCAAGCCCTCCGCAAGCAAATACGCTTCCTGCGTCGGATCGTCACGCACAGCATCGCGATAGAGTCTGAGGGCGATTGCGTCGTACGCTCGCGCCTGCGCAGGCAACGCGTAGGCGACGGTCGCCGCACGCTGACCCGCGCGCCACGCCGCCTCCGCGCGCACCGGCGCCGGCTCGTCGCGCCGTACCGCGTCGGCGGCGAAGGCCGCCGCGAGCTCGTAGCCGGCCAGCGGATGGAGCGCCGCCACTTCATCGATGGTCGCCTCCGCACGCACGACGTCGCCAGCGACGCCGAAGTCGGCCACGGCATCGTCGGCGCGACCGGCGGCAACCGCGATGCGCCCGCGCAGGTCGGCGACGGTCGGAGTCGCCGGAAGGCCGGCGACGAGAACCGCGGCCCGATCCGGCTCGTCGCGGACGAGCGCGGCACGAGCGAGTTCGACGCGCACGGAGGGAAGCCGGTCGGCGCCGGTCGCGCGGGCCGCGCTGAACGGCCAAGCCGAAGCCGCCGCGCGGGCGAGCGACGGGACGTGCCCGAGGGGCCCGAAGAGGGCGATGGACGCGACCTGAACGGCCAGCACAACGACGAGGACGACGGCGCTCGGGCCAACCCAGAGAAGATTGCGCATCGGGAACCGCTCGCGTACGGCACGGGTGCAAAAAAGCCCCTAGCACGCCAACGACGGGCTAAACCGGACGTGCCGGGCAACCGACACTCGTACTACGATGCCCGTGTATCGACGCCGCCTGCGCTCCATCGCCAAGGTCAACGCTACGTCGATCGACGGGTATTTCGGCGAAGGAACGCCCTGTTTTTTCATCCGCGGCACGATTCTCTCGGACATGCCGGTCGACGGCGAATACCGCACGCTCTCCGTCACGCGGCCCGGCAACCTGATCGAGATCGAGGATTTCGACGGGTCGCTCGCCACGCTGGTGATCACGACGCGCCCGGGGAATCGCGTGGGCGACAACATCCGCGCCCGGGTACGGCTGCGTGACGCCGACCTGCGCGCCGTCGGCATCGAGTGCGAACGCATCCTGGCCGGACTCGGCTCCTTCGAGCAGCCGTTCGACGAACCCGAAGCGATCGTCGCGCCGGAGTCCGTCCTCTCGCCGCCGGTCGCGATCCCGGTGCCGGTGCCCGTCGCGGCGTTCGCGCCGTGGACCGACGCGTCCGACGTCGCGCGCGACGGCGCCGGGTACGGATCCAACGGCACGAGCAACGGCGTCGCGCGCGCGCCCGAACGGGAAGCCGCGCCCCAACCCACGCCCGCGCCCGAGCCCCGCGTGACCGAAGCGACCGTCGTGCGCGCGGTCAACGAGCGCGGCGACGCGCGCACGTCGATCATCGACGGCAAAGTGCTCATCGACATCGGCACGTCCGTCGTCGCCATCGCGATACCGGTCGTGCTCTTCTTCTTGCGCTCGCTCTTCTCGAAGCGCGACAACCGCTAAGCGACGACCTCCGCTCGCGGATGCGTCATTTCCGCTGCCGTCGCCACGGAATCGCGTAACGCTCCGTCACGTCCAGACCGTACACGAGCACGAAACCGAGCAACGACACCGCGATCAGCGCGGCGTAGAGGCGGTCGACGTCGAGCAACTGCTGCGCATTGAAAATCGCGAAGCCCAGCCCAACGCGCGTGAGCTGGAATTCCGCCGCCACCGCCAGCACGATTGCGATGCCGATGCTGAGCTTCATGCCGGCGTAGATGTTGGGCAGCGCGCCCGGTAGCAAGACGCGAAAATAGAACGACACCGGCCGGATCCGGTAGGCGCGTGCGACGTCGATCGCGATCGCATCGATCTGCCGCACCCCGGCCTCGGTGTTGATCGCCATCAGGAAGAACACGCCGATCGCGACCGCCGCGTACTTCGCCCACTCGCCCGTTCCGAAGATGAAGTAGAGCAGCGGCAAGATGGCGATCTTCGGGATCGGGTAGAGCAGCGCGATCACCGGCGTGCTGTAGGCGCGCACCCAGCGATTCATCCCCATCGCGAGACCGACGAGCGTGCCCGGGATGCCGCCGACGAGCGTTCCGACGACCAGACGCGAGAGCGTCCAGAGCGTGTTGGTGAGGAGTTCGCCGCTGGTGAGGTAGGCCCAGAAACTCGCCGCGATGTCGGTCGGCGGTGGAAAGAGTCCGGGGTTGAGCAGCTTCGTCGAGACGGCGATCTGCCACGCGAGGATCAGCGAGATCGGTGCGGCGACGGCGACGGCGCGTTCGGCGCGCGTCATCGCAACAGGTCCCAGATCTGCACCACATACGGTCCGAACCGCGCGTCGCCGCGCACGCTCACCGGATCGCGCGGCCGCGGCAGATCGATCGGCAGGATCGCCTTCACCGTGCCGGGTTGGGCCGTGAGCACGACCACGCGATCGGCGAGCGTGATCGCTTCCTCGATGCCGTGGGTGATGAACACGACCGTCTTGCGCGTGCGTTCCCACAGGCGCATCAATTCGCCGGCGAGTCCGACGCGCGTCTGCTCGTCGAGCGCACCGAACGGCTCGTCCATGTAGAGCACCGGCGGATCGACCGCAAACGCTCGAGCGACCGAGACGCGCTGCTTCATGCCGCCGGAAAGTTCGTGCGGATAGGCGCGCGCGAACGCGGTGAGGCCGACGATCTCGAGTTGCTCGGCAACGCGACGGCGCACGTCGGCGCGCGGCAACGCAAGGCTATCGAACGCGAAGGCGACGTTCTCATCGACGCGCATCCACGGGAAGAGCGATTGCTCCTGAAACACGACCGCGCTCGGTAGTGCGTGAGCCCGGTCGACCGGCTCGTCGATCGTGACGCGCCCGTCAGTCGCGGTGTCGAGGCCGGCGAGGATGCGCAGCATCGTGCTCTTCCCGCACCCGCTCGGCCCGACGACCGCGACGAACTCACCGTCGGCGATCTCGAGGTTGATGTCGCGCAGCGCGAGCGTTCCGCTCGGATACTGCTTGGAGAGGTGCTCGACGAGGATCGCGGCCACGGTTCGCCTCGTTCGAAAAGCACGACGCCGAGCCTCGTTTCCGATGCTCGGCGCGACGTAATGGCGACGCAGAAGGGGCTCGAACCCTCGACCTCCGCCGTGACAGGGCGGCGCTCTAACCAACTGAGCTACTGCGCCAAAGCGCCGTTACGATGTGTTCGCCAATATGGTGGGCACGGTTGGGATTGAACCAACGACCCCCCGCGTGTGAAGCGGATGCTCTCCCACTGAGCTACGCGCCCGATTGGCGAACCGTCGGATTATACACACCTCAAGGAACGCCTGTAAAGCCGAATGCCAATCTTCTACACCCTCGGTCACGGAACGCTCCAGTCGGATGCGTTCGCCACCACACTGCGCGCGGCGGGCGTCGAATGCGCCGTCGACGTGCGACGCTTCGCGGGCAGCCGGCGCAACCCGCAGTTCGGTCTCCCGGCCATGCCGGGGTGGCTCGCGGCCGCCGGGATCGCCTACCGGGCGATGCCCGAGCTCGGCGGCCGGCGCGAGCCGCTGCCCGATTCGCCGAACCGCGGGCTGCGCAACAGCGCCTTCCGCGGCTTTGCCGACTACATGGCGACGCCGGCGTTCGCCACGGCGCTCGGCAACCTCCTGAGCGTCGCCGCCGAGCGTCCCACGGCGATCTTCTGTGCGGAAACGCTCTGGTGGTCGTGCCACCGCAAGCTGATCGCCGACGCCGCGGTGCTGCTGCGCGGCTATGAGGTGGTGCACCTTACGAACGCGACCCAAGCCTCGCATGTGCCCACGCCGGCGGCCCGGCGTGAAGGCGAGATCGTGACCTATCCGGGGTAGAACCGGCGGGTGACCGCCGCCGCCGAACCGATCGAATCCGCCCGCGCCGCCGGCCTGCGCTACGTCAGCGACGACCGGCCGGGCATCCGGCGCGTGAAGGCCGGCACCAGCTTCCGCTACGTCGCTGCCGACGGCTCGGCGATCACCGATCGCGACGAGCTGGCCCGCATCCGCTCGCTCGCCATTCCGCCCGCGTACACGGACGTGTGGATCGCGCCGTTCCGCAACGCGCACTTGCAGGCGACCGGACGCGACGCGCGCGGCCGCAAACAGTACCGCTATCACAAGCGCTGGCGCGAAGCGCGCGACGAGACGAAGTTCGACCGCATGATCGCCTTCGCCAAAGCGTTGCCGGCGATTCGCGCCGCCGTCACGCACGATCTCGCCCGCCGCGGCATGCCGCGCGAGAAAGTGCTCGCGACCGTCGTTTCGTTGCTCGAGTCGACGATGATCCGCGTCGGCAACGAAGCGTATGCGCGTGAGAACGATTCGTACGGGCTCACCACGTTGCAGGAGCAGCACGTGCGCGTGCGCGGCGACGCGATCCGTTTCGCCTTTCGCGGGAAGAGCGGCGTCGAGCACAACGTGACCGTGCGCGACAAACGGCTGGCGAAGATCGTGCGCGCCTGCCAAGACATCGAGGGCCACGAACTCTTCCACTACATCGGCGACGACGGCGAACCGGCCGCGGTGCACTCGCAGGACGTGAACGCGTACCTGCGCACGATCGCGGGCGACGATTTCACGGCCAAGGACTTCCGCACGTGGGAGGGCACGATGGCGTGCGCGCTCGCGCTCGCCGCGCGCCGTGCCGAGTCGAAACAGGATGCGAAAGCCGCGGTGGTCGAGGCGATCCGCAGCGTGGCGGCGCGACTCGGCAACACGCCCGCGGTCTGCAAGAAGTCGTACATCTATCCGGCGGTGATCGACGAATTTCTCGCCAACGGCGCGCTCGAGCTCGTCGCCGGGAAGGTGAAGCGCGCCGTGGCCCACGATCCGCACGCGCTGAGCGAACACGAGTCGCAGGTGATCGCGTTCATCGAACGCATCATCGCGCGTGACGAGAACACGCACCTCACGGATCTCCTCGCGAAATCGGTGCGCGCCAGCGCTACGAAGGCCCAACGCGCACCCAGCCGCCGTCGAGCAAGCGCGCGAGCTCGCTGACCTCGGCCGCGTCGTCCATCTCGCGCGGCCGCAGCGCTCCCGCGGCGACGCGTTCGAGGATGGCGAACGCCAGCGGCGACACGGCGATCGCTTCGAGCATCGTGTCCGGCGCCGGCTCCACGGCGTAGGCCGTCGTCACGCGGCCGTCGGCCGCGCGCGTGGCGGTCGCGACGAGTCGCAAACCCGGAGCGAGCGCGAGCTCCGCATCGTCGATGCGGCCGCGCGCGAAGCGGCGCTGATGCGCGAACCATGCCGCGACGTCGGCGGCGATCGGACCCGC
>Ga0116228_10000029_pt1 | contig 77822 bp, 74 predicted proteins | sample S1TSphfallax_2_FD_89694 | JGI IMG/M metagenome (GOLD analysis project Ga0116228, IMG submission 89694) | Host-associated microbial communities from peat moss isolated from Minnesota, USA - S1T2_Fc - Sphagnum fallax MG | ecosystem: Host-associated > Plants > Peat moss > Unclassified | place...
ATCGCGTGAAAGCCGGGATACGAGAGGGCGACGTCAAGCCAGCCGTCGGCGGCGGGGTCCCGCTCGACCGGCGCCCGCAGGTCGGCGAGAAACATCTCGAGCGCGGTAGGCATGAGTCGCCCCTTACGAACCCCGCTCGGTCGGTGACGGTTTCCGCGCCTCGATCGTGCGAAACGCCTCGCCGTCGGGGCCGGTTGCGATCGGCTCCAGACCGCGGCCGTGCAAGAGCCGCGAGCTGATCGCACCGATGCGGATCAGAATGCGGTCGTGGCCGAGCAGCGGGAACAGCAGTTCCAGCGGCGGACCTTCGGATGTACCGGTCAGCGCCATGCGGACCGCCGCCTGCGCATCGGCCGGCGCGATGCCGAACTCCTCCGCGATCGCCGTGAGGTCGTGCGCGAGCGGCAAGCCGCGCAGTTCCGGCTGCGCGTCGACGTACTGCGAGACCGCATCGAGGAAGAACACGACCTGGCGGTTGCGCAGCCGCTCGAGTTCGAGTGCGGGCACGATCGTCGCCTCGGCACGCAGCGCCGCGACCTCACGCAACGCCGCGTCGAGCGAGGGCGTGCGGTCGCCGAACGCGTCGATGAACGTGGCGATCCAGCGCTCCGCGGCCGCCGGGATCGGGTCTTCGAGCAGGCCCGCGGCCTGCATCGCTGGGGCGAGGTCGTCACGCGTCATGCGAGCGAGGTGATCAACGCGACCGCGTACGCGGCGATGCCGCTGCCGTCGCCGGTGTAGCCCATGCCCTCGCTCGTCTTCGCCTTCACGCTGATCCGCTCGACGTCGATCGCGAGCGTCTCGGCCAGCGCATCGCGCATCGACATGATGTAGGGCTTGAGCTTCGGCAGCTGCACGACGATCGTCGCGTCGATGTTGCCGATCGTCCAACCGTGACGCACGAGTTGCTCGTGCACTGCCGCGAGCAGCGTGAGTGAGTTGGCGCCGTGCCACTGCGGATCGGTGTCGGGGAAATGCGCGCCGAGATCGCCGAGCGCCGCCGCGCCGAGCAGCGCGTCGCACACGGCGTGCGTGAGCGTGTCGCCGTCGGAGTGGCCGAGCGGACCCGTTGCGAACGGGATCGTCACGCCGCCGACGATGAACGGACGCCCTTCGACCAGCCGATGCGCGTCGAAACCATGGCCGACGCGGATCAATGGAGCCGCTCGATCGACGTGCGCGCCGCAACGTGCGAGAGGTGCGTGGTGAAGAGCGCGTCTTCGCCCGCGAGCCCGCGCAGCCGGCGGCCAAAACCGCGCAGCGCGGTCGCGTTCGCATACGCGCGAATCGCAACCGCATTCGGCAGATCGCGATCGATGCCGTCGATCCGCGCATCGCGACCTTCCAGCTCGTCCATCACGGCGTCGACCGCGCCGGGCGTCACGAAGCACTCGATGAGAAACACCTCTTCTTCGTCGCGCGGCTGCGGCGCGCGTTCGCGCGCGATCGTCAGCGCGCGCGGCAGATCTTCGGGATGCGTGACCTTCATGTTCTCCGGGCTCGCCGCGACGACGACCACGTCGAGGCCGGCGCGTTCGAGCAGCGCCGCGTCGTCGGTCGCGCGCGGCCAGTCGTAGCGCACGGCGTCGGCGTGCGCGCGACGATACTCGCGCGCCGTCGCGAACTGCGGCGTCTGCGCGGCCCAAAGCGACGCGCGATCGAGCGTGCGTACGACCTTTCCGCCATCGTCGACCACCTTGATCGTATCGATCACCGGCGCGGCGAGCAGCGCCGCGACGCCGGGCCGAACGGCGCGCATGCCGGCGCGAATCTCGAACGGACGCACGAACGGCCGCGCGCCGTCGTGCACGAAGATGCCGGCGCAGTGATCGGGCAAGGCCGCGATGCCGGCCGCCGCGCTCGCCTGACGATCCTCACCGCCGCGCACGATCGAGAGCGACGCCGACCGCACGCGCGGCGATGCGAGCGTCTCGATGCGCTCGATGAACTCGCCCTCGGTCACGATGACGATGTCGGAGATCTCCGGCATCGAGGCAAACGTATCGATCGACCACGCCAGCATCGGCACGCCGCCGACCTCGACCAACTGCTTGGGCCGCCCGAAGCGCGTTCCACGCCCCGCCGCCACGATCACCGCTCCCCAGATCATGGGCGCAACGCCCATGCGCTCCGCGCAACGCCGTGTTTCCCCGAGGGGTCGCCGAAGGACGTCATGCTCGCTTCACGCGGGCGAAGATCATGCGGCCGGCGGCGGTTTGGAGCGCGCTCGTCACGCTGACGTCGACGGTTTCGCCGACGAGACGGCGGCCGTTTTCCACCACGATCATCGTGCCGTCGTCCAAGTACCCGACCCCCTGATGCGCTTCTTTGCCTTCCTTGATCAACGCCACGCGCAACTCTTCGCCGGGCAGCAACACCGGCTTCACGGCGTTGGCGAGCTCGTTCATGTTGAGCACCGCGACGCCTTCGACGTTGGCCACGCGGTTGAGGTTGAAGTCGTTCGTCACCAGCTTGCCGCCGCGCTCGCGCGCGAGGAGCACGAGCTTGGCATCGACGTCGGCGACGCCCTCGAAGTCGCGCTCGACGATCTCGAGCGGCGAGATCACCTGCAGTTTGGTCAACACCTCGAGACCGCGGCGGCCGCGCGTGCGGCGCATCGCGTCGCTCGAATCGGCGATGTTCTGCAGCTCGCGCAACACGAAGCGCGGCAGCAGCAGCGGTCCGTCGAGAAAGCCGGAGCGCACGATGTCGAGGATGCGCCCGTCGATGATCACCGAGGTGTCGAGCACCTTCGGCGTGCCGCCCGAGGCCATCGCCGCCGGCGCGAAGCGGCCGATGCTCACGCGCTGCTTCGCGCCCACGCGTGCGCCGAGATACGCGGCGAAGATGCTCACCACGATGTAGAGCACGATCGCGATGTAGCCGCCGGTGCGGCCGGCGAACGTGATGAACTCGAAGAGCACGCTCTTGACGAGGAACGCGATCACGAGGCCGCCGGTGAGCCCGATCGCGCCGCCGATCAGTTCGCCCGGCGCGAGCCGGTCGACGGCCCGTTCGACCGCGACCAGCTCCGTCTCGAAGATCGACTGCGCGAGCGGCACGGCCAAGACGCCGAGCACGGCACCGACCACCGGCGCCAGGATCAGCAGCGCGATCTGCCAGCCTTCGCTCGCGACGTGGATCGAGATCGCGCGATCGTAGGCCTCGCGCCCGAGCAGAAATCCGGTCGTACCGAACACGGCCGCGAAGACGAGCCGCAGGACGACGCCCGCGAGGTGACCGCCGGGGTCACGCTCCGGCGAGGAATGCACCGCAGACATCGTTGGCTACGAACCGTCCGCGCACGGTGAGGCGCAACCGGCCGTCGCCGGCGACGAGCAAGCCGGCGTCCACGAACTCCGCAATTTCCCGTTCGTATCGCGTGAACACATCAACGCCGTACCGTTCGCGGAACGCGTCCGCATCGACTCCCTCGCTGGTGCGCAAGGCGAGCATGATCGCCTCGCCCGTGCGCTCGTCGCCCTGCAGTTCCTCCGCATCGCCCGGAATCGGCCGGCCCGCGAGCGCGGCCGCCTCGTAGGCGGCGAGCTCGCGCGTGTGCGTGGCGCGGACGCCGTCGCGATACGATGCGGCGCCGACGCCGAGCCCAAGATAGGGACCATTGCGCCAATAGTTCTCATTATGAGCGCAGCGGAAACCCGGTCGCGCGAAATTGCTGATCTCGTACTGCTCGTAGCCGGCCGCGGTGAGGCGTTCGATGGCGAGCGCGTAGCAGTCCGCGCCGCGATCGTCGTCGGGGAACGCTCCCGGGTCGCGCGCCTGCCATCGCTCGTACGGCGTGCCCGCCTCCACGGTGAGTCCGTAGGTCGAGACGTGCTCGACCCCGAGGCCGATCGCCGCATCCAGCGACTGGCCCCAACTCGCGAGCGTCTGATGCGGCACGCCGAACATCAGGTCGAGGTTGACGTTGTCGAACCCGGCGGCGCGGGCGGCGGCGACGGTCGCCGCGACGTCGGCCGGCGTGTGCCGCCGCCCGAGCGCCTGCAGCTCGGCCGCGACGAACGACTGCACGCCGATCGAGAGCCGGTTCATGCCGCCGCGCCGGAGCGCAGCGAGGTCGCCCGGCGCACCGGCATCCGGGTTGATCTCGATGCTCGCCTCGGCCTCCGGCCGCACGTCGAACCGGGCGCGAAGCCGCTCCGCGACGCGCACCAGTACGGCCGCCGGGTACGCGTTGGGCGTGCCGCCGCCGTAGAACACCGTCACGCCTCGCACCGACGGTGCCGCGTCGATCTCGGCCTCGAGCGCCGCCACGTAGCGGTCCGCCGCGCGCGCATCCCACGCCCACTTCGCGAAATCGCAATACGGGCACACGTACGGGCAGAACGCCCAGTGCACGTAGATGCCGGCGTCCATCCGCGTCAGCCGGGCAGGACGAAGATGCCGAGGGCGTCGGGCCCCGCGTGGGTCGCGATCACCGGACCCGCTTCGATCACGTCGAGCGCGTGCACCGGTTGCGTCATGCGTTCCCGCAACCGCGCCACGATCGTCGCCGCGGGCGCCGGCGCGTCGGCGTGCGCCACGCAGATGCGCGCGCCCGGCGCAGCGTCGATCGCGCGCAGCGCCGCATCGATCATCGCATCCTGCGCTCGCGCGTACGTGCGCACGCGCGCTTCCTCTTCGATCGCGCCGCCGCTGAAGCGCAGCACCGGCAAGATCTTCACGAGCGAACCGACGAACGCCAGCGTGCGCGAGATTCGTCCGGTGCGCACCGCGTGCGAGAGATCGGGGATCACCGCATAGCCGCGCGCGCGCTCGCGATCGCGTTGCAGCGCGTCGACCACCGCGGCCGCGTCGGCACCGTTGCGTGCGAGTTCGGCCGCGTGCATCACCAGCACGGCGAGGCCGCCCGAGACCATCGCGCTGTCGACGATCGCGATCGGCGCGCCCGCGAACTGCTGCGCCGCCGCGGTCGCCGCGTTCATCGTGCCGGAGAGCGCGGCGTTGATCGTGACGCACACGATCGGGCGCCCCGCCTCGACGTGCGGCCGGAAGGCATCCTCGAACATCGTCGCGGTCGGCTGCGAGGTCGTCGGCAGCACCGGCTCGGCACGCAGCCGCGCGTAGAACGCCTCGCGCGAGAGATCGACCGTGTCGCGAAAACGCTCGTCGCCGAAGTGGACGAACAGCGGCACGACGTCGACGCCGTAGCGTGCCGCCGTCGCCGTGTCGAGATCGCTCGTCGAATCGGTGATGACCGCGACGGCGGTCACGATGCCGCTTCGGAGTCGAGTCCGGCCGAGCCGCTCAACGCCGTTTCGATCGCGCCGACCAGATTGCGGTCGGCGAGCGATGCGGCGTTGCGAATCGCGTTGTGGATCGCGACCCGGTTCGAGCGGCCGTGCGTGACGATGCACGCACCGCGCACGCCGAGCAGCGGCGCCCCGCCGTAGGTATCGTAGCTGAGACGCGCGCGCAGCTGATTGAACGAGGGACGCAGCAGCAGCGCTCCGGCTTTGCCGAGCGGCGGAGCATCGGCGATCATCGTGCGAAGCATGCCGTTGATGAACGCGGCCGCTCCCTCGGAGGTCTTGAGGATCACGTTGCCCACGAAACCGTCGCACGCGACGACGTCGGCATGGTGCTCGTAGATGTCCTTGCCCTCGACGTGACCGATGAAGTCGAGCGGCGCGACGTCGAGCAGCGCCGCCGCTTCGAGCGTTTGTGCGTTGCCCTTGCTGCGCTCTTCGCCGATCGAGACGATGCCGACGCGCGGCCGCGCGATGCCGAGCGCGATGCGCGCGTACGCATCGCCCATCAGCGCGAATTGCGCGATCCATTCGGGCTTGCAATCGACGTTCGCGCCGGCATCGCACAGCACGACCGGGCCGCCGCGGCTGGGCAGCACCGCGGCGATCGCCGGCCGCGCGATGCCGGCGATCGTGCGCAGCCGGATCAGCGCGATCGCGAGGAACGCGCCGCTGTTGCCGGCCGAGAGCACCGCGTCGGCTTCGCCGTGACGCACGAGGTCGACCGCTTCGCCGAGGCTCGTGCCGCGCGCGTTGCGCATCGCCTGCGATGCCGGCGCGTCCATCGCGATCTCGCTCGCGGCGTGCACGATGCGGATCTCGCCCGCATGCGCGCCGAGCAACGGCCGGATGCGGGCTTCGTCGCCGACGAGCACGATCTCGCCGAGCCGTTCTTCGTGCGCCAGCAGCGCGCCGGCGACGATCTCGTCCGGCGCGTTGTCGCCTCCCATCGCGTCGATCGCGATCCGCGCCTTGCTCACCATGCTCCTATTCACGCGACATCCAATATTCGATGCCGGTCTGGCCGCCGAAGTAATACTCGACGCTCACGTCCGCGAAGCTTTCCCCGAGTTCGGCGGCATACCGCTGCGCGTCGCGCTCTTTCTGACGGCCGCCGTAGTAGAGCGTGATCAGGCCGCCCTCGCGCGCTCCGAGCGCGTCCGCGACGTCGCGCAACAGGCTCCCCACCGTCGCCGACGTCAGGAAGCGGCCGGCGATCGTCGCGGCGGGCGCGCCGCGTTTCACCGCGACCCCCGCGACGCTCGTGTCCGTGGCCGCGAAGAAGACCGCCGCGGTGGCGACGGCCGCAACGGCCGAGAGCAGCTCTTCGAGCGCGGGAACGTCGTCGCGCCCGGCGAGGGCGAGTTGCACCGCGAGACCGTGGAGCACGTCGCGCGTCGGCACGATCGTCACGTCTTTCGACGTCAGGGCAACGGCCTCGCGCGCGGCCAGCGCGACGTTCGGATCGTTGGGCAGCAGCACGACGTGGTCGGCGAGCGTCGCGTTCACGCCGACGACCAGATCTTCCACGCTCGGGTTGGCGCCGCGATGCGCCGGGATCGTGACGTCGGCGCCGAGCTCGCGCGCGATGCGGTCGAAGCCCGGCCCGGGCACCACCGCGGCGATCGCGAACGGCGCCGCCGGCCGGTCGACCACCAGCAACTGGTGTTGCTTGGCCATGTCCTCGATCTTCAGCCGGGTCACGGTGCCGTGTTTGCCCGCGAGCGTCTGCACGTCGCCCGGCAACGCGGTGTGGAGGTGCACCTTGATCGTCGGCTGGGCGCCCGCGACGATCAGCGAATCGCCGAGCGGCTCGAGCTGCTCGCGCAGCTGGTGCGCGCCGACCCGCGCATCCTCGAGCACGAATTCGGTGCAGAACCGGTGATCGCCGACGTGCTGGTTGAGGGTGAACACGCGCGAGCGGACGGGGCGGCGCGGGAACGCGGTGGTGCGCGCCGTCGCGTCGGGGAGAAACCGCAACGCGCCCTCGAGGAAATAGAGGAAGCCCGCGCCGCCGGCGTCGACGACGCCCGCCTCGCGCAGCGCCGGCAGTTGGTCGGGCGTCCGTTCGAGCGCCTCGTTCGCCGCCCGGACGATGCCTGCGGCCAGCCGGTAGAAGTCGGACTCGTTGATCGCCAGTCGATAGGCCTCGTCGGCGGCGCTCTGGGCGACCGTAATGATCGTGCCCTCGACCGGCCGGGTGAGCGCCGCCCGGGCGGTGGCGACCGCGTCCTTCAGCGCCACCGAGAGCCCGAACGTGTCGATCGCGTCGCGATGGCGCACGTTGTGGGCGAAACCGCGCAGCATCTGCGAGAAGATCACGCCCGAGTTGCCTCGTGCACCGAGCAAGCTACCGTGAGCGGCCGCCGCGGCAACCACGGAAAGGGGCTGGTCGCGCACCCTGTGCGCCTCGCGCAGGGCGGCGCGAGCGGTGAGATACATGTTCGACCCGGTATCGCCGTCGGGTACGGGAAACACGTTGAGGTCGTTGAGGACGCCGCGGTATTTCCGCAAAAAATACGTCCCTGCTGCAACGAATTTGCCGAATGCGCGTCCGTCGAGGGTCGTCACCGCCATGTCCCGCCGCCTTCGCCCCTGTTGCGTGCGATCCCGGCCGCGTGATATGCTTCGCCTGTTATGGCCAAAAGATGCGACGTGTGCGGCAAGGGCCCGATGGCGGGAAATAACGTCAGCCACGCAATGAACAAGACCAAGCGACGCTGGCTGCCCAACCTGCAAGCCGTCCGGATCGACGATCGCGGCACGCATCGCACCGCCCGCGTGTGCACCAACTGCCTCCGCTCCAAGCGCGTGAAGCGCATCGGCGTCGCCTAACGGCATCGCCTCCGCCGCAACTCGGAGCGCATCTCGGGTGCCTCGCCTTCTCGGCGGGGCATCTTCCATTTTCCCGGCAACAATCGGCGAGCGGGGGCGTTTGGTCGAAGCCGAAAGCAGGGCAAAAGGCACCGAATGTCCCTCTACGATCCGCTCACCATTCGCGTCGGCTGCGAATTTCTGCACGACCTGCCGGCTCCCGTGCCGGCCATCTATCTCGTTCGGCCGGCCGGCTCGAAGGACGCCGAAGTATTGCACGAGTCGTGGTCGATGACGCCGGCGGCGCCCTATCACGACTACGTCGACTCCTACGGCAACGTCTGCCGCCGCGTGACCTTTCCGAGCGGCGAATCGACGCTCACCTATGAGGCGAAGGTCGTGGTGCCGGGCGAGCCCGATCCGGTGGATTTGCACGCGACGCAAGCGCTCGTCGAAGACTTACCGGACGACGTGCTCATGTACACGCTGCCGAGCCGGTTTTGCCTCTCCGACGAGCTGACGGGTGAGGCGTGGCGACTCTTCGGCTACACCACGCCGGGCTGGGCCCGCGTTCAGGCCATCGTCGACTACGTGCACGACTACATCACCTTCGGTTACGGCTCGAGCAACCCGACCACGACGTCGAGCGACGTCTACGCGTCGAAGGCGGGCGTCTGCCGCGACTTCGCGCACCTCGGGATCGCGTTCGTGCGGGCGATGAACATCCCGGCACGGTACGCTTTCGGCTACATCCCGGACATCGACGTGCCCGTGTCGGATGCGCCGATGGACTTCTGTGCGTGGTTCGAGGCGTATCTCGGCGGGCGCTGGTGGACGTTCGACCCGCGCAACAACCAGCGCCGGCGCGGACGGGTGCTGATCGCGCGCGGCCGCGATGCGCTCGACGTCGCGATGCTGACGACCTACGGATACGCTCCGCTCAAGGGCATGACGGTCGTGGCGGAGCAGAGTGGGTGATCAGCGCGTGCGAAACGGAGGTCGCCATCGATCACGCGTCCGTGAACTGGAGTCGCGTCGTCGCGGCGCAGTACTGCGTCGAGCAGACGCTCCGCTATGAATACGATGCGCCGATTCGCGATTTACGCCATCGGCTGATCGTCGCGCCCCGGCGCCGGCATCTCGATCAGCAACGCCTGGGCAATCATCTGTGGTCGTCGGCGTCGGGTCCGCTCGATCTCGCCGTCGACGCGTTCGGCAACGACGTCGCATCCGTGTGGGTGGCGCGCGTCGAACGCGAAATCACGTTCGGCCTCGAGTCGACGATTCTGCGCGACCGCCGCCTCGGCGGCGAGGAATTGTGCAGCCGCGGCGAGGCGCCGGATCCGCGTTGGCTCGCGGGCGGCCGGCTGACCCGCGCCGACGACGCGCTGCTCGACGCGGCGGCAACGCTGCGCGACGAGCACCCCGATCCGCGGACGTGCGCGCACGCGATCGTGCGGTTCGTTCACCGGCACATGACCTACACGAAGAAGGTCACCGACGTGTTCACGACCGCATCGACCGCGTTCGCGATGCGGCGCGGCGTCTGTCAGGATTTTGCGCACATCGCGATCGCGATCGCGCGCGCGTGCGGCATCGGCGCGCGCTACGCCTCGGGCCATCTGCTCGGCGAAGGCGCGACGCACGCGTGGGTCGAGTTCCTGATCGACGGCGACGGCGGCCCGCTCGTCCTCTCGCTCGATCCGACCCATTGCGGCGAGACGGATTTCCGCTACATCGTGGTCGCCATCGGTCGTGATTACGACGATGTGCCGCCGACCTCGGGCGTCTTCACCGGCGACGGGCACGGCACGTTGCACGGTCGCCAACGCGTCTCGCTCACCGACGTCACCTACGCGGCATAGGTCGAACGACCGTCGATCCGAAGCACGCACGATGTTCGGATGCACCGACGGCTGGCTCAGCCAGCGCTTCTCGCACGAGATCACCGGCGCGCTCAACGGCGAACGCGCGCGACGCGAACGGGCCGCGCGCGACGCGATCGACGGCGAGGCGATCGGGCAGCGCTTCGATGCGTGGCGGATGCACCGCGAACGCGATCTCTCGGCCGGCGTGCCGCCCGATCGGCCCATCGCCGCGACGCCGTTCGACGAGCCCGCGTCGGCCGGTGCGCCCGGCTCGACGATGCCGCCCGTTCCGCTCGGACGCGTGTGGACGATCCCCTCGACGCCGGAGACGGTCGACCTCGGGCGCTTCGATCCGAACCGCCCGCCGATCGTCACCATCGACTCGGGCGACGTCGTGGTGTACGAGAACACCTGGACCCATTTTCTCAACCGTTTGCAGCCCGGCGTGACGATCGAACAGCTCGGCGAGCTGCGACGTGAAGGCGCGGGCCGCGGCGTGCACAGCATCATCGGCCCGATCGCCGTCGCCGGCGCGGAGCGCGGCGATCTGCTCGAGATCCGCTTCCTCGCGCTGCGAACGATCGACTTCGGCGCGAACTTCCACAACGCGGGCGACCTGCGCACCGGTTCGCTGCCGGATGAATTTCCGCACGGTCACATCCACTACTTCGATCTCGACGCCGGTGATGGCTACGTGACGTTCAACGAGCACATCAAGCTCGAGCTGCGCCCGTTTCAAGGCACGTTTGGCGTCGCGCACCCGAGCGGAGCGGCGGTGAGTTCCGTCGCGCCGGGTCAGCACGCGGGCAACATCGACGTGAAAGAGATGACCGCCGGTTCGACGCTCTTCGTGCCCGTGTGGCAGCCAGGCGGCTTGCTCTTCACCGGCGATTCGCACGCGCTCCAAGGCGATGGCGAGGTGAACATCACCGCGCTCGAAACGGCGATGGAGCACGTTCGCATCCAGGTGATCCTGCACAAGCGCGCCGGCTTCGCCTGGCCGATGATCGAGACGCCGACGCACTGGTTGATGCTCGGCATCGACGAGTCGCTCAACGAAGCGCTGCGTATCGCACTGCGCAACACGATCGACTTCCTCGTCACGCAGGCCCACCTCACCCGCAACGATGCCTACGGCCTGGCGAGCCTCGCCGTCGACTTCCGCGTCTCACAGATGGTCGACGTGAACAACGGCATCCACGCCATGATTCCGAAATCGATCTTCGCGCCCGACTTCCGCCAAACGATGCGCATCTGCTGACGCCCCACCGAGGCAAGACGCGCGTTTCGGGTACCGCGCAGAGCGGCCGGCTAGTGGCCGCTCCAGTGGATCAGGCGTTTGTCGGCGAGCATGAAGGCGAGGTTGAGCACGTAGCCGATCAGGCCGCAGATGATGATCGAGGCGTACATGTCGGTCACCTGGAGAATCTCCTCGCCCTCGATGATGCGATGGCCGAGCCCCGCATCCGAGCCGATGAACATCTCCGCGACCACGACCACGACGAGCGCCGTGCTGATCCCGTTGCGCAGGCCGACCATCGTCTGCGGCAGGCTCTCGAAGAACAACACGTCGCGGAAGATCTGGACCGGCGATGCGCCCATCACCTTGGCGGCGAGAATCCGCGACTTGCGCGCGTTCATCACGCCGTATGCGCTGTTGAACATCACGATCGAGAACACGCCGAACGCGGCAATCGCAACCTTGTTGATGTCGGAGATCCCGAAGAACAAAATGAACAGCGGGATCAGCGCGCTCGCCGGCGTCGAGCGGAACACGTCGATCAAGAACTCGACGCTGCGATAGAGGCGCTCGTTGCTGCCGAACGCGACCCCGAGCGGAATGCCGAGTGCCGCGCCGATCGCGAACGCCAAGAGCACGCGCGAGAGCGTGACGAACGAATCGGCCAGCAGCGATCCGTGCACGAGCGCGTCACCCATGTAGGCGAAGGTCGCGAACGGCGTCGGCAACAGCACCGCGCGCACGACGTGCGCCGAGCAGATGCCCTGCCACACGGCGAGAAACACGATCGGCCCGATGAACGGGAGCAGCCACCCTGCTCTTATCGTTTCATCTCCTCGCGAAAGAGGTGCAGCGCATGCTGTTTGGTCGCGACGAACGCCGGGTCGCCCATGATCTCGACCGTGCGCGGACGCGCGAGATCGAAGGGGATCAACTCGACGACCCGCGTCGGCCGCTTTCCGAGCAGCAGAATGCGATCCGCCAAGTAGACCGCCTCCTCGAGGTCGTGCGAGACGAGCACCGTCGTGAGGCCCGTCTCCATGAAGACCGTCTGGAGCTTGTCGCGGATATAGAGCGTCATCTCGTAATCGAGCGCCGAGAACGGCTCGTCCAAAAAAAGCACGTCGGGCTCGGCGACCAGCGCGCGCAGGATGGCCACGAGCTGTTGCTGGCCGCCGGAGAGTTCGTAGGTTCTGCGCTTCAGATCGAGCGTGATCTCGAACGCCGCCAGCAACCGTTCGACCCGCTCGCGCTGCTCGGCGCGCGGAACGCCGCGCACCTTCAACGGGTACTCGATGTTCTCGAGTGCGCGCATCCACGGAAAGAGCGAGTCGCGATAGTTCTGGAACACGTAGCCGATCCGCGCCGACCGAAAATCCTTGCCGCCGATCTCCACCGTGCCCGCATCGAACGGCACGAGCCCGCTCATCATGTTGATCAGCGTCGACTTGCCGCAGCCGTTCGGTCCGAAGACCGTGGTGAACTTCCCGCGCGGCAGATCGAGGTCGAACTTCTCGTAGATGAGCTGGCTGCCGAACGATTTTCCCAGGCCGCGCACCGAGATGAACGGCACGTCGGTCGGCGGCGGCATCGCGGCCGCCGCCGTCATGCCGTGTAGAGCATCGAGGCGACGCTGAGCTTCTGCGTCAGAATCTTCTGGTTGTAGAAGAGATCGAAATTGTCTTGGAAATACTGCACTTGCGCGGGCGTGTACTCGTCGTAGATCGTGTACGTGATCGGCGGGATCGCATCGACCAGCTTTTGATCGTACTGCGTGTACGCGAGGTAGGCGTTGCGCGCGACCGGCATGTTCTTGCGCACCTCGTCGAACCCGCGCTTCATGCCGGCGACGAATTTTTTCGTTGCGGCGGGATCGCTCTTGATGACGTCGCTCGTGAGGACCGCGGCACCGCCGTACCACGGTGCGGCGGCGTTGCCGAGCAGGTAGTGGGAACGCACCCCGACCTCGAGCAGTTCGATGAGCCCCGTCAGCCGGCCGACCGTTCCGTTCGGTTCGTAGGTGTAGGCCGCGTCGACCTGACCCGAGCTGACCGCCGCGACGTGCTGCGCGGGCGAGAGTTCCATCGGCTCCACGTCGGTCACCCCGGCCTTCTGCAAGATCAAGCGCGCCTCGAGCAGCGCCTGCGGACCGACGCCGGTCGCGACCTTCTTGCCCTTGAGATCGGCGATCTTCTTGTACGGGGCGCCCTTCGCCACGATGAACTCATCGAGAATCGACTTGTCGCTGCTCGCATTCGCCGCCAAAATCCGGAACAGACCCGGCTCCGCGATCTGGGCGAGCGCGAGTTGCGTCGATCCGGTCCCGGTGGCCGTCGCCTGGATCCGGCCGGCCAGCAGCGCTTCGGTGACCTTGACCTGATCGGAGAACTTCACCAGCTCGACGTCGACGCCGGCGTCCTTCCAATAGCCGTTGTGGTCGGCCACGAAGAATGGGAGCGCCGAGGAGATCGGCCAGTAGCCGACCAGGATCTTCGTGCCCGTCTGCGCGCGGGCAACCCCGCCGAGCGAGGCGGCGCCAACGGCAGCACCGGCCGATCCGAGAAAGGAGCGTCGTTTCATGGCACGATTCTACGCACGGCGGAGGCGCCCGTCACCGTGCATTCGGTGAAGCGCGGGCGCGCGCGGCGCGACGCTTTACGGGAACCCGACCCACCCCGCGTGCACGTTATCGCGTCCCGGCGAGGTGATCGTACCCGGCGCGCGCGACGGGCTCGCCGGAGGCGAAGCGCACCCCCGCTTCTTCGGTCGCGTACCCGATGCGGAGCAACTCGCGACCGAAGTGCGCGCGGAAGCGCGTCGCGAGGTGCGTGAACGCTCGCGTCGCAACGGCGACGATCAACTCGAAGTCCTCGCCGCCGTCGAGCGCCCACCGTTCGGCGTCGGCACCGCACGCCGCGGCGATCGCGCGCGCCGCCGGTGCGACCGGCACCGCATCGATCACCGCACCGACGCCCGACGCGTTCGCGAGACGCGCGAGATCGGTCGACGGACCGTCGGAGGAATCCATCATCGCGCGAACGTTGCGTGATGCGCCGAACCACGCGCCTTCGGCGAGGCGCGGCTGCGGGGTGCGAAACGCGCGCAACGCGTCGGCGGCCTCGGGCAACGACGCCAACTCCGGACGTTCGACCGCGACCGCCAAGCCGGCGCGGCTCGCACCGAGCGGACCGGTGACCGCGATCGTATCGCCGGGCAGCATGCCGCTGCGCAGCTTGCAGTTCGACGGACGCACTTCGCCGATCACGGTGATCGCCAGACTGGTTGCAGGCGCGCGCACGATGTCGCCGCCCGCGATCGCACACCGCGACGCGACGGCGAGCGCGGTCATGCCGCGATAACAGTCGAGGATCCACGCGGGATCCGTTCCCGGCGCGATCGAGAGCGCGATCGTTGCGAGCACGGGCCGCGCGCCCATCGCCGCGATATCGGAGAGGTTGGACGCAAGTGCGCGATGCCCGACGTCGGCCGCGGGCATCGCGGCCGAGGTGAAGTGCACGCCCTCCACCAGGGCGTCGGTCGTGATCACGCTGCGATGCGAACGCGAGGGCTGCCACACCGCCGCATCGTCGCCGATGCCGACCAGCAGCTTCTGCGGCGCCGCCACCGCCGCGATCGCACGAATCTCGCCGATCAGCTCGTCTTCGGTCACGTCACGGCGTCGATGCGGCGACGCAGGTCGCGTAGCGCCGCTTGCGGATCGGGCGCGGCGTAGACGCTCGAGCCGGCGATCAGCATCGTCGCGCCCGCCTCGACCGCGCGCTCGATGTTCGTCGAGCCGATGCCGCCGTCGACCTCGACGTCGCAGTCGGGATTGCGTTCGGCGCACATCGCGCGTACCTCGCGCAGTTTCACCAGCGTGCGTTCGATGAAGCGCTGGCCGCCGAAGCCCGGATTGACGCTCATCACCAAGATCTGATCGCACGCTTCGATGATGTCGACCAGCATCGCGGTCGGCGTCGCGGGATTGATGCCGATGCCCGCCTTCGCGCCGATGCTGCGCAGGTGCTCGAGCAGCCGATGCGCGTGCGGCGTGGCCTCGTAGTGAAACGTGATCGTGTCGGCGCCGGCCGCACGGAACTCGTCGACGTAGCGCTCGGGCTCGACGATCATCAAGTGACAATCGAACGGCAGCGCGGTGAGCTTGCGCAGGTCGGCGACGATCTTCGGACCCCAGGTGAAGTTCGGCACGAAGCGGCCGTCCATCGAGTCGAGGTGGAGCGCGTCGGCGCCGGCCTCTTCGACCAGCCGAATCTGATCGGCGATGTGGGCGAAGTCCGCCGAGAGCAACGAGGGGGCGAGCTTCACGCGCGGCGGCATCGGTCTCTTTCGTTCAGAAGGTCGGCACGGGTTCGGGCGTGATCCCCTCGAGCGGCCCCGGACTCGCCCCGGCCTTGGCGTTCTTGCCGCGTGGAATCGCCGGCAGCGGCGGTTCGACGCCGAGCGTCGACGAACTCAACAGCTCGTTGTTCACGTACGTGTCGAGTTCCGCCGTTCCGATCGCGGTGACGTTCAAGTCGATCTTCTGCCCGCCTTGCGCGTACCCGTCGTAGACGTTCCACGTGCCGGTCTGATCCTTCACGACCATGCGCACGTGCGCGACGTCGTCGGCCAGCGGAATCGTCGCCGCAACGTGCACCTGGCGCACGATGTAGCCGGCGACGCCCGGCCCGGCGCTGACCTGCAGCGACACGAGCGAGAACGGATCGATCCGGGTGTCGGCCGCGGGCAGTTGGCGCACGACGGTGCCGCGCGGCGGACCGTCGGTGCCGAACGGCGTCCACACCACTTGGCCGAGGTGCACCTTCGCGGTGACGGCCGCGTCGCGCGCCTGATCGACGTTCATGCCGACGAACGTCGGCACGCGTACGCTCGTCGGCGGCCCTTTGCTGAGCGTCAACGACACCTCGGATCCTTCGCGCACGCTCGTGAGCGGCAGCGGATCCTGACCGACGACGTGCTGGGCCGGGATGTCGTCGTTCGGCACGACGGTCGTCTTCGCGAGACGGAGTCGCAAGCGCGAGAGCGTGAGCGTCACGTCGCGTAGCGAGTCGTAGCGAAAATCGGGCATCGGGTAGATCGATACGCCCGTGCTGACGATCAGCGCCACCGCGCGACCTTCACGAACGCGCGCGCCGGCCTCGGGCTCTTGGCCCATCACGACGTCGGCCGGAAAGCGATCGCTCGCGCGACGCGCGATCACCGTGCACTGCAAGTGCAGGCGGCCGCATTCATCGTTGGCGTCCGAGAAGGTCTGCCCGTCGAACGACGGCAGCAGCACGAGGCTCTCGCTCGGGCCCAAGAATTCTTTCACCGAATGCCCGAACCATACGACCACCGCGACCACGAACGCGAGCGATAACGCCAGCACCCAATCGCGATCGAGAAGCATCTGCACCGTCATGCCGGTCCGCGCCGGGCGCGGCGGAGCCATGAATTCGTCCACCGCGGGTGGCGTTACGCCAGCGCCTCGAGAGCCGCCTCGTCGAAGTCCGCGTTGCTGTAGACCGCTTGGACGTCTTCGTGCTCCTCGAGCGCGTCGAGAAAGCTCAGCACCTTGTCGGTGTCGGCTACGCTCGGGCGCGCGGTTTGCTTCGCTTCCATCACCAGCTGGGCCGTGCGCACGACGACGCCCGCCGCCTCGAGACCGTCCTTCACCGCCATGAGCGAGACCGGTTCGGTGACGATCTCGGCCGTCTCGCCGAAGCGCACGTCGATCACGCCGTCGAGGAGCGCCTTTTCGGTGAAGGCGTCTTCCGAGAGGCGACCCGGATCGGCTTCGATCAGCCCGCGCTGCTCGAACATCCAGCCGACGCTGCCGGTCTCGCCGAGGCTGCCCTCGTTGCGGCTGAAGAGAAAGCGCACCTCGCTCGCGGTGCGATTGCGGTTGTCGGTCGCCGCGTCGACGATGACCGCGATGCCGGCCGGCCCGTAGCCTTCGTAGCGAATCTCTTCGATCAGCTTCTCGTTATCGGCGCCGCTGCCGCGCGCGATGGCGCGCTTGATGTTGTCTTGCGGCATGTTGGCGGCACGCGCTTTCTCGACCGCCATCTTCAAGCGATAGTTGGCCTCGGGATCCGGCGAGCCGTTTTTCGCCGCCAGAATGATCTCTTTCGAAATCTTGGTGAACACCGCCCCGCGCTGCGCGTCCACCTTGCCCTTCTTCAGCTTGATATTGTGCCACTTGGAATGCCCACTCATATGATCCACCTCGGATACCACATCCGCGCGTGCCATGCCGCCCAGGTGACGTGCTGGCCGGCGAGGACGGGATAGAAAAAGATGAACGCCCACACGACGATGCCGAGATAGATGCCGACGCCCAGGCGCGGACCGAAGCTGTTCTCCGCTCCGTCGGGTACCCAGTTCCACAGCTTCTGCAGCACGATCGCGTTGCACAGCACGATGATCGCGAGGTTCGGATAGAAGTGGTACTCGAACGCGATGCGCGGCGAGAGAATCCACGGCAGCCACTGCAGGAAGTACGCGATCACCAGCAGCGCGTAGCCGCGATTGCGCTCGAACCACGCGTAGACGCCGACGAGCGGAACCGTGATCAGTCCCGCCAGCCACACGAAGGGATTCGGCAGCGCCAGGATCTCCGCCACGCAACACGCGTTCGGATCGTCGGCCGCGATGCCGGTGCGGAAGTCGTGATAGTAGTACGAGATCGGCCGCTCGAGGATCGGCCATTGCCACCACGACGACGCGTACGGGTGCGTCGCCACGAGGTGTGCGTGGTAGTTGTACATCTCGGTCTGCAACGCGATCATGTCGAGAAAATTGTGACCGAGCTTGAAGAACGGGATGTAGCAGAGCGTATAGATCGCCCCGAGCGCGAGCAGCATGGTACCGGCGACGACGTCGAACGGCATGCCGAACGGGTTGCCGAACACCGCCGGCCGGCGCAGATAGCGCTGCGCGAAGACGAGCCCGACGCACAGCCACACGACGAACACGTCGAAGAGGCCGTTCCACTTGGACGCGCCGCCACAGGCGCTCACGACCGCGAGGATTCCGACCCACACCCACATCTCGCGCGTGCTGGTCGACCCGCCCTCGGTCTGCATCGAGCCGTCGGTGCGAAACGACGCGGTCGCCGCCGGCGTCGCGTAGACGAGCCCGCCGTCGCGCGCGTAGGTGCGCAGGAAGCCCTCACCGGGACGCTGCACCGCGGCGTCTCGCTTCATCGCGGCGAGCGCGAGCGCGTCGCCCTCGGGAAACGCGAACGTGCCGTGGCCCTGCGCGTCGTAGGCGACCTGCGCGCCGTCGGCATACGACACCACCGCCGGCGTGCCGTCGGACCCGCTGCGCGTCGTCGCCCGCGCGAACATCGCATCGAGAAACGGTTTGCCGGCCGTCGTCGCCCAGCGCGCCACGAGATAGAACGCCAACTCGACGTAGAGAAACGCGACCACCCACGCGTCCTTCTGGTAGGTGAAGTCGCGCGTGTGCGGCCCCATCGTCACCGCCGCGGTCGCGACCACGGCGCCGGCGATCGCGCCGGCCGTCAGCAGCGCGATCCACACGATCGTCGAGGCGCGCGAGCGGTCGAGCGGCGTGGCGCGGTGCGCGGCACTTGCCGTCCAGACGCGGTAGAACGCGTAGATGGTGAGCAACGCGAAGAACGCGACCGTGATCTCGGGCGTCGCGATGCGCGACTGCACGAAGTGGAAGCCGTCGGCGACCAGCATCCCGGCGGCGATCGTCGCGAAGAGCGTCGAGCCCGTGAGCCGCTTCGCGAACGCGTAGAGCACGATCACGGTCAGCGCGCCGACCACCACGTTGAGGAAACGCCAGCCGACCGCGGTGTCGCCCAAGCCGTGCAGTCCGCCGAAGAGCATCATCGAGAGCGTGATGACGAGCTTGGTCAACGGTGGGTGGGTGAACTCGAAGATCTCGAGGCTCTTGAGATATTCCTCGCCCGCGCGCGCGTAGTAGATCTCATCGAAGATCTTCTCGGCCGGCCACTGGATCCACACGATGCACACGACGAACGACGCGAGCGCCCAGCCGCCGGCGATCAGCCAGTCACGCGCCGTCATCGCGACGACGCCCTCACGTGGATCGAACCACGCGCGCGCGCGCTCGACGGCGCCCGAGGCGTCGCGTTCGAGCGTGTCGAGCACGCTAACCGAACCGCCGAGATACACGTAGCCGAGCACGAAGAACAGCCCGACGTTCACCGCCGCGACGAGGTGCGAACCCAGGCCCCAGAGATTCGTCGCATCGACGCCGGGCGGATGCGTCTCCATCACGGTCTGATAGGCGAACGAATAGACCAGGTTCAGCAGCGTCGTGATCGAGAGAATGCCCGCGGACCAGGCGAAGGATCGGCCGAAGGCGATCAGCGGAAACGCGAGCAGAAACGCACCGAAGATGTAGCGCTCGTGCATGCGCGTCGCGAGCGCGAAGAACGCGAACGCGACCAGCATCGCCGCCTCGAGAAATGCCCGGTCCGTGCGAACCTGCAGGTAGCGCGCGACGATGAGTCCGGTCGCCGCGAGGACGAGCACGATGCCCCACAGCCAGGTCGGCCCGGCGGCGAAGCCCAGCACTTGGAGCGGCACGGTATCGGGCTGCCAGAACGACTGCTTGATCGCGTAGAGGTTGAACGCGTTGATCGAGGTGTATGCGTAGACGTTGCTGCCGAACTCGTAGCGCTGCAGCAGCCACGCGGCGTTGCCGATCGGGTCGAACGATCCGTGGAAGAGCGTCGCGATCGCGTAGGTGAGCACGAGCGCCGCGCCGATGCCCGCGCCGGTGCCGATCAGTCGGCGCCGCCGCACGTCGGCGTCGGCGGCGGTGAACGCGAAGGCCAGGAGCACGATGGCAACGAGCGCGCCCTGCGGCTTGATCAACACGCTGAAGCCGACCGCGAGCCACGCCCCGGTCAGCCGCGCGACGGTCTGCTGCGGCACGTCACCCGAGCTGATCGCGAGCCACAGCGCGAGCAGCATGAAGCCCCACGACACCGAGTCGATCTGGCCCCAGTACGCGGAGACATAGATCGTCGCCGGATTGAACGCGAAGACGCCGGCCGCAACGAGTGCGAGCCGTTCGCTCGCGAAGCGGCGCACGATCGCGAAGATCACGACCGCGTCGACCATGTCCATCACGAGCGCCGGGATCTTCACCAGCAGGCGCAACGCGAAGTACGAGTTGTCGGCGTTGGCGATCAGGTGCAGGTGCTCGAGCAGTCCGTAGAACGCGCCGATCGCCCACAGCACGACGAAATACCCCGGCGGATAATCGGCGAACGTCGTCTTCGCGTAGAATTCCCACGGCGGGTTGTCGCGGAGCGCGAGCGCCCACGCTTCGAAGGCGGAGACGTCGTTGTGAAAGCCGAGGCTCGGCAACAGCACGAGCCGGATCGCGAGCGCGAACAGCAGCAGGATGACGAGCGGCGTGACGAGCGGGCGCGCCGTCGCGCTCGCGGGCGTGCTCGCGACGGCGGATCGGGCGGAGGTACTCATACGAGCGGCAGGATCGCGCGGGCGAAGAAGGCGCGCACGCGACCGTCGGCATCGATGCCGGCGGCGTGCGCCACGGCATCGGCTTCGGCGACGTAGGCGCGAACGGCGCTTCGCGGTTCCGCGGCGCCGGGCGTGACGGCGGCGACGGACGCGTAGGTCCAACGGCGGCTCGAGGTTCCCATCAGGTCGTCCGCGATTTGCACCGCGATCCCATAGGTCCGGCCGAGGCGAGCATAGGCCTTCGCGCGTTGCTCGTCGGCGCCGGCGTTCAATGCGCCGAGCTGACAGGCGGCGCCGAAGAGCGCGCCCGTTTTGTCCTCGATCATGGTCAGGTAGCAATCGAGCCCGACCTGCTCCGCGCCGTCGAACGCGATATCGGCGGCTTGGCCCGCGCACATCGCGTAGTTCGCCTCTTGCAGGACGTGCGTCATCAGCAGCGTGCGCTCGGGCTGCCGCCGGTCGGAGGCGGTCAGGACTTCGAGATAGGCCAGCGCGCAGAGCGCGTCGCCGGCATTGATGCCGTGCGCGAGACCGTACCGCCGCCAAACCGCGTCGCGACCGGCGCGCGTGGCGTCGTTGTCGGCGATGTCGAGGTGCACGAGCGAGTAGTTGTGGAGAATCTCGACCGCCGCGCCGATGTCGAGCGCGTCTTCGGGCGAGCCGCCTTCGGCGGCCGCGACCTCGAGCACGAGTTGCATGCGCACGCGCGAGGGCGGTGACCCGGCCGGCTCGAGATAGCCGAAGTGATGGTGGAGCTGCTCCGTAACCGGACTCGCACCATCGAAGCGGTGAATCGCGGACGCAAGCGCCGCCTCGATGTCACCCCGCTCGACGACTGAGTGCATCCATCCGATCCGCAACGTCATCGACCAGCCAGCCCGGCGTCGATGCGCCCGACATCAGGCCCGCGATCTCCACGCCGTCGAACCACGACGCTTGGAGCTCGTCGGCACCCTCGATGTGATAGGCGCGCGCGCCGTTCATCGCCGAGAGTTCGGCGAGGTGCTTGGTGTTGGCCGAGGTCTTGCCGCCGACCACGACCATCACCTCGACCTGCTTGGCGAGATCGGCCGCTTCGGCTTGCCGGTTCGTGGTGTCGGTGCAGATCGTGTTGACGGCGCGCACTTCGTGGTACTTCGCCGAGAGCGCCTTGACGATGTCGGTGAAGCCGGGGCCGCTCCACGTCGATTGCACGACGACGCCGACCTTGCTGTAGCGCGGCAATTTCGCCACGTCGTCGACCGTCTCGATGCAGAACGCGCCCGGCACGTGCGAGAGCGTGCCCTTCACCTCGGGGTGATTGGCGTCGCCGACGACGACGATCTTGTAGCCGTCGTTGCGCAGACGCTCGGCCTGCACGTGGATCTTCGTCACCATCGGACAGGTCGCGTCGATGACGGTGAGGTTCTTCTCTTTGGCGCGATCGTACACGTTGGTCGGCAAGCCGTGCGCGCGAACGAACAGCGTTCCGCCGTCGGGGACGTCTTCGACCGAGTGGGCGTTCTTGAGGCCCTTCTCTTCGAGTGAGGCGACCATCTGCGGGTTGTGCACGACGTGACCGAGCGTCACCACGGACGAACCGGGTGCGGCAACCGCCTCCTCGGCTTTCTTCACCGTGATGGCGACCCCGAAGCAGAATCCCTGGGTCTTCGCCCGTTTAATGATCACCGATCGACTCCTCAAGCGCGCGCACACGTCGCATGATCTCCGACGTCCACTTCTCCAGATCGTCTCCATCCGCTTTCCGTTGCCGCTCGATTCGCAGCGGCTCACCGTACACGACGCGGATCTGGCGAAACCGCCGCAGGTCGCGCGTGCCCGCGATCGCCGCCGGGATGACCGGCGCGCCCGAGAGCGCGCCGAGCAGCGCGGCGCCGCCCTTCTCCTGGGCCGTGCCGTCACGGTTGCGCCCGCCTTCGGGAAAGATGCCGATGCAGCGGCCGTCCTTGAGAGCGCGCAGCGCGGCGCGCACCGCCGCGACGCCGCCCGCTTCGCGGTCGGTCGAATAGGCCCCGAGGCCGGTGATGATCGGGCCGAGGATCGGCACCGCGAAGAGCTCCTTCTTCGCGAGGTACGTGACGGGCCGGCGAACGCCCACGCCGAGCACGACCGGATCGAAGTACGACACGTGGTTACAGGCGAGGATGACCGGGCCGTCCGCCGGTACGCGGCCCGCGTCGATCGAGCGGAACCGCCAGCCCAGCTGCAGCACGAGGCGGCACCCCGCGCGCGTGAACCGGTAGAACGGGACGTTCACGCCCGCTCGATGCGCGCGAGCATCCGGCCGATCACCGCATCGGCCGGCAGATCGGTCGAGTCGATCACGATCGCGTCCGGCGCTTCGATCAGCGGTGCGACGGTCCGGGTGCGGTCGAGCCGGTCGCGCTCCTCGATCTGCTCGCGCACCTCGGCCAGCGGCATCTCGATCCCGCGCTCGGCGAATTCGCGCTGCCGCCGCACGGCGCGCTCGTCGACCGAGGCCGTGAGGAAGAACTTGAACTGCGCGTCGGGCAACACGACCGTCCCGATGTCGCGGCCGGCCATCACGACGGGCCCTTCGGCCGCGATCGCGCGTTGTTCGTCGACCATCGCGCCGCGCACGCCGCCCAGCGCCGCGACGGTCGAGACCGCGGAGGAGACTTCCGGATCGAAGAGCTGCGTGCCGGTGTCGGCACCGTCGATCTCCACCCGATAGCCGGGGCCGGCCGACTCGTCGGGCACGAGGCGAATCTTGTGGCGCGCGATCAACTGCAGGATCGCTCGCTCGTTGTCGAGGTCCACCCCGTGGTGGAGGGCGAGAAAGGCCGCCCCGCGATACATCGCGCCGGTGTCGAGGTAGAGATGCCGCAACGCAGCCGCCAAGGCGCGCGCCGCCACGGTCTTCCCGCTTGCCACCGGTCCGTCGATCGCCACGTGTCGATTCGTCATGCCGGGCCGACCCGTTCGGCAAGCGATCGCACCGATCATGGCACCGGACCCCGCGCGTTTCTCGAAGGAACAAACTTTCGACGGCGGGCACTCGGAGAACGTGCTCTTGAACGAGGATCCCGCCGTGCGGCAGCGCGCCGCGATGCACTACGGCAATGCCTTCAAGATCGGCTTGTTCGGCGCAAACTGCTCCTCGGGCCGCGCCGTGACCACCGTGCCCGAGCGCTGGAGCGGCGCGTGGCGCGACAACCTGCGCCTGGCGCGCCTGGCCGAGGCGGCCGGCATCGATTTTCTGCTCCCGATCGGCCGCTGGAAAGGCTACAACGGATCCACCGACTATCAGGGCGCCACGTTCGAGACGATCACGTGGGCGACCGGACTGCTGGCCGCGACCGAGCGGATCACCGTCTTCGGCACCGTGCACGCGCCGCTGTTTCCGCCGATCATCGCCGCGAAGCAGATGGTCACCGCCGACCACGTCGGCGAGGGCCGCTTCGGACTCAACATCGTGTGCGGCTGGAACGAGGGCGAGTTCGAGATGTTCGGCGTGCAGGCGGGCGACATGGAACGCCGCTACGCGCAGGGTCAAGAATGGATCGACGCGCTCAAAGCGATCTGGACGCGCGACGACTTCGACTTCGCGGGCGAGACGATGCACCTGCACGGCGTGCGGCTCAAGCCGAAGCTGTGGGATTCGGCCTCGCGGCCGGTGATCATGAACGCCGGCGCGTCGCCTGCCGGCAAGGCGTTCGCGATGCGCAACTGCGACGCGTTCTTCACCACCGTGCGCCGCGCGAGCAGCGAAGAAGCGACGCTCGCAGAAGCCGCGCGCGACGTGATCGAGGCCAAGGAGCAGGCCCGCGCGTACGGCCACGAGATCGGCGTGTTCACCGTCGGCGTCGTGACCTGCCGTCCGACCGCAGCCGAGGCCGCCGACTACGCGCGCTACGTCGAAGAGAACACCGATTGGGGCGCGGTCGATTACATCATGGAGATCCGCGGCCTGAGCGATCGCCCGCCCGAGGTGCGCGAGAAGATTCGCACGGGCTTCGCGCGCGGCATGGGCGGTCTGCCGCTGATCGGCGATCCCGATGCGATCGCCGCAGAACTCGCCGCGATCCATGCGGCCGGCTTCGACGGCATCGCCATCTCCTTCGTCAACTACCTCGACGAGCTGCCCTACTTCCGCGACGAGGTGCTGCCGCGACTCGAACGGCTCGGCATCCGCAACCCCCGACTGGAGAACGCATGACCCCACCGACGACCGCCTCGCGCGGTACGTTCCTCGCGAGCGCGGCCGCGTTCGCGGCCCTGCCGTCGATCGCGCACGCGGCCCCCGGCGATCCGGCCATCGTTCGCGCCGGCACGATCCCGGCCGACGTGGCCGCGACGGTCGAGTACGCGCGCGATCTCGGCTACTTCAAGAACGCCGGGCTCGACGTGCAGGTCCAGATCATGCAGAGCGGCCCGGTGATCGCACCGGCCGTCGTCGGCGGGTCGCTCGACGTCGGCGCCGCCAATACGGGGTCGCTCGCCGGCGCGCGCGAGCGCGGCCTGCCGCTGCGCATCTTCGCGCCGGCCTCGCAAGTCAGCGCCGCGACGTCGACCGACGTCATCATGGTGAAGGCCGACTCGCCGATCAAGAGCGCGGCCGACATCAACGGCAAGACGGTCGCGATCGTCGCGATGAAAACCGTGCAGCACGCGATGTTCCTCGCGTGGGTCGACAAGCACGGCGGCGATTCGAAGACGATCCGGATGATCGAGGTACCGTTTCCGGCGATGATCGCGGCGCTCGACGCCGGCCGCGTGGACGTTGCGATTCCCTCCGAACCGTTCACGAGCCAAGGCCGCACCGGCAACCGTATCCTCGGCAACTGTTACGAAACGCTGGCGTCGCCGATGCTGCTCTTCGGCTACTTCGCGACCGACGCGTGGCTGGCGGCCAACGGCGAGACCGCGCTGAAATTCGCCGCCGGCATCAAGCAGGCCGCGGTGTGGGCGAACGGCCATCCGCTGGCCTCGGCGACGCTGCTCACGCACTTCACCAACCTCGATCCCTCGATCGCGAGCGCGATGGCCCGGGCGAGTTACGCGACCGCGATCGATCCGGCCATGATTCAACCCGCGATCAACGTCATGGTAAAATACGGCTTCTTGCCGAAGCTGATCGACGCCGACGAACTGATCTGGAAGCCGGGAAAGTAGCGCATGCAGAGTCTCGAACGAACGGAAACGGCCGCGATCAACTACGGGCTGCGGGCGACCCTCGGCATGATGCTGCCCTCGGTGAACACGATCGCCGAACCGCAGATCGCGGCGATGCTCCCGGCCGGCGTCTCGCTGCACACGACGCGGCTGCGATTGATCGAGAGCAACATGCTCTCGATGCTCGACCGGCTCGAAGAAGCGGTCGGCCTGATCGCCGACGCGCACGTCGACCGCATCATCTTCCACTGCACCGCGGTGTCCATGCATTCGCCGGAGATCGTCGGCGAGATCACGCGGCGCGTCGCGGCGGTGACGTCGATTCCGCTCGTCATCACCTCGGAGGCGATCGTAGCGGCGCTGCGTGCGCTGCAGGCATCGAAGATCGTGCTGATGACGCCGTACGCGCCGGCGACGAACGAGCGCGAGGTGCGCTTCCTCGACCATCACGGCATCACGGTGCTGCGCGAACGCGGTCTCGGACTCGAGGGCCCGCAGTTCGCCGCGGTCGAGCCCGAGCAGTGGTATCGCGAGGTCATGGCGCTGCGCGATCCGCAGGCCGACGCGTACTTCATCAGTTGCACCGCCGTCCGTTCGGCCGACGTGATCGACGCGCTCGAGCGCGATCTCGGCCGGCCCGTGATCACGAGCAATCAAGGCATGCTGTGGGGCGCGTTGCGCGCCGCCGGAATCACCGATCGCCGAAGCGGGTTCGGCCGGCTGCTCCGGGACTTCTGAGTGCATCTACAAACGCCGGTTTCAAGGAGAATGTCATGACCGAGATGGGTTGGGGCAGCGACGCGATCGCGCAGCTGCTGGCGGACCTCGACCTCGAGTACGCCGCGCTCGTTCCGGGCTCGAGCTTCCGCGGGCTTCACGATAGTTTCGTCAACTATCTGGGCGACGAGTCGCCGCTGAAGATGCTGGTCTGCCTGCACGAAGAGCACACCGTGGCGATCGCGCACGGCTACGCGAAGGTGACGGGCAAGCCGATGGCCGCCGTCGTCCACGCGAACGTGGGCTTGATGCACGCGACGATGGCCTTCTACGGCGCCTGGTGCGATCGCGTGCCGATCGTCGTGATCGGCGCGAACGGACCGCACGACGCAGCGAAGCGGCGCCCGTGGATCGACTGGATCCACAGCACGCGCGATCAGGCCGCGATGGTTCGTCACTACACGAAGTGGGACGACGAGCCGGGGTCGGTCGAGGCGGCGATCGAGTCGATCACGCGCGCGCACCAGATCGCGACGACGGCACCGTTCGGCCCGACCTACGTCGTGCTCGACGTCGAGATGCAGGAAGAACGACTTCCCGCACCCCTGCCGATGCCGAAGCTCGAACGGTATGTCGCACCGCAGCTTCCGCAGCCCGATCCGGCCGACGTCGACCGCGCGCTCGCGATCATGCGCGGCGCCAAGCATCCGCTGATGTTCGTCGGGCGCATCTCGCGTGACGTCGAGGCGTTCGACAATCGCGTGAAGCTCGCCGAAGCGCTCGGCGCGCGCGTGTTGACCGACTTCAAGACCGGCGTCGGCTTTCCGACCGCGCACCCGCTCAGCGTCGGCCGCCCCGCATCGCGGCTCACGATCGAAGGGAAGGCCGCGTTCGCCGAAGCCGACGCGATCCTCAGCCTCGAGGCGCTCGACCTCGGCGGCATTCTCAAGCAGGCCTACGGCGACGCGCCGCCGCCGTTGACGATCATCAACTGCTCGATCGACCGCTACGTGCACAACGGCTGGAGCCTCGACCATCAGTCGTTGCCGCCGGCCGATCTCACGCTCACCGTCGGTGCCGACCAGCTCGTCGCCGCGATGCTGGCGAAGCTCGATGCGCCCGCACCGGCCGCGCACACGAACGGCGTCAGCCACGGCACCAACGGCGCGCCGAAGACGCCGCCGTCGGGCGAGCTCGGCTTCAAGGCGTTCTGCTACGCCGTGCAAGACGCGATGGCCGGCCGCGACGTGTGCTACATCCGTCTACCGCTCGGTGCGAACGACGGCTCCGTGTTCACCTTCGATCACCCGCTCGAGTATCTCGGCGGCGACGGCGGGGGCGGCGTCGGCGCGGGCCCCGGCATCGCGGTCGGCGCGGCGCTCGCGCTGCGCGGCACGGGCCGGCTTCCGGTCGCGATCCTCGGCGACGGTGATTACCTCATGGGCCTCACCGCGCTCTGGACCGCGGTCGCGAACGACATCCCGCTGCTCGTGATCGTGGCGAACAACCACTGTTACAACAACGACGTCGCGCATCAGGATCGCATCGCACGCGTGCGCGACCGGCCCGTCGACCGCAAGTGGATCGGCCAGATGATCGCCGAGCCCGCTCCCGACCTCGCGATGCTCGCGCGCGGTCAAGGCGCGATCGGCATCGGCCCCATCGAACGCGGCGAAGATCTCGCCGCCGCACTCGCCGAGGGCATCAAGCACGTCGAAGCGGGCAAGGTATGCGTCGTCGACGTGTACGTCTCGCCCGACCAAGACCTGAAGACCGCCGCCGCCGCCGGATCGCTCCCCGCCGGCCACGTCCCCGGCATCGCCTAACGCCGCACGACGACCGTGGCCAAAGCGAAATCGATCTTCACCTGTTCGGCGTGCGGTCACGTTGCGTCGCGCTGGCTCGGGCGTTGCCCGCAGTGTGAAGCATGGAATACGCTCGTCGAGGGTGCGGCGCCGCTGAAGACGGCACGCGTCGTGCACGCGCGCCCGACGAGCGCGCCGCTGCGGCTCTCGGAGATCGCTGACGCCAAGGTGGCGCGGATGCGCAGCGGCATCGGCGAGTTCGACGCACTGCTCGGCGGCGGGCTCGTCGCGGGGAGTCTCGTGTTGCTCGGCGGTCCGCCCGGCGCCGGCAAGTCGACGCTGCTCCTGCAGATCGTCAACGCGCTGGTGGAGCGCGGTTCGCGCGCGATCTACGTGTGCGGTGAGGAGTCGGCCGCGCAGACGAAATTGCGCGCCGCACGTATCGGCGCGTCCGACGATCTGCTGGTCTATCCGGAGACGAATCTGCGCGCGATCCTCGACGCCTGCGAGCTGCGCGCACCAGACGTCATCGTCATCGACTCGATCCAGACGATGTCGCTTCCGGAAGTCGAATCGTTCGCGGGCAGCGTCTCGCAGGTGCGCGATTGCACGCAGGCGCTGATGGAATTCGCCAAGCGCACGGGCTGCGCGGTGTTCATCGTCGGTCACGTCACCAAAGACGGTGCGATCGCCGGACCGCGGCTGCTCGAGCACCTCGTCGATACGGTACTCTACTTCGAGGGCGATGCGACGGGCGAGTACCGCATCGTGCGCGCGTACAAGAATCGCTTCGGCGGCGTCGATGAGATCTGCGTCTTCTCGATGGACGATGCGGGCTTGCACGAGATCACCGATCCCTCCGCGCTCTTCCTCGCCGAACGGGGCGAACGCCCGAGCGGCACGTGCGTGGTGCCGAGCGTCGTCGGTTCGCGCCCGATTCTGATCGAAGTGCAAGCGCTCGTCGGCGAGACGTCGTACGGCACGCCGCGCCGCCTCGCGACCAACGTCGATGCGGCGCGCTTGACGACGATCGTCGCCATCCTCGAACGCCGCGCCGGCATGAACCTCGGCGGCCACGACATCTACTGTTCGGTCGCCGGCGGCCTACGCGTGGTCGAACCGGCGGCCGACCTCGGCATCGCGCTCGCGATCGCCTCCGCGTTTCGCGATGTGCCGCTCGCGCGCAACGTCGCCGCATTCGGCGAACTCGGGCTCTCGGGCGAGGTGCGCCCCGTCTCGCACACGATCCGCCGCGCGACCGAAGCGACGAAGCTCGGCTTCACGCGCGTGATCGCACCGGAAAACGCCCGCACGCTGGCCGCCGCGATCGATCTCGCCCTCGTGCGATAGGCGCGCTGACGATTCAGCGATGGGGCACCGACCGCGCGAAGCGAACGTGCGCGATCACGTAGAGCATGTTGGCCAGGCACAACGCGGCGACGCCGACGACTTCCAACGAGCTGGCACGTTGATCGCCGGCACCGAGACCGTGCGATGACGCGGCTTGCAGCACCAGGAAGCCGGCTTCGATCAGCAACGCGGTGCAGGTCAGCGTCGAGTTGATGAGCCATCCGCGCGGCAGCGTCATCTCCGGCGCGCCGGCGTCGGCGAGTGCGAGCATCGTGTCGCGCGTCGCTCCCCAGAAGAAGACGAATCGTCGTTCATTGGGGAGCATGCGCGGGATGCGCCGCGGCAGGCGAGAGAAGTTGCTGCCGAGGACGATCGCCGTCGTCAGAATCGCGAGCATTCCGACGACCGCCGAGAACACCAGCACGGGTGAGGCCGATGATACGACGGCGATCAGGGTCGTCCAGAAGCGGCCGGTGGCGATCATGACGATCAACGCGACGGAGAAAAGAGCGGCGGACGCGATCCAAACGAGCAGCGATCGGCGAACCCATCGGTCGGTGATGACGGCAGGCACGTCGTGCCGGAGAAACCATGCCAGGGGCGCGACGATGACGACGATCGGCGCACCAACGATCAGGCAGCCGATCGCACCGTGCGGCCGCACCGCGCTGAAGGCAAAAAACAAGACGTACGTGCCGGTCAACAGCAGCATCATGCAGCCGAGCACCACGATTTGCCGGCGGCGCGGCGTGAGCACGGCCACGGCGGCGACGCGCAAGCGGACGGCCGCGATGAGGCAACCGAACGCCCACATCAACGCATGACCGCGGGCATGCGCCACGTCGAGGTCACCGCGCATCGCCTCGACCCACACGCGGTCACTCGCCGGCGTGAGCAGCTGCACGACCCACAGCAGCGCGCGGGCGAGGAGCGGCGGTTCGGTCATGACGGCTGCGGCACGAGCCGGCGTTGGCTCTCGGTACGCGATGCTTCTTTGGCCAGCTCGCCGGCGAGCGCGATCCCCTCGCCCGTGATGCGGTACAAGTGCCGGCGCGGCCGGTTCGGCTGCGGCGACGCCTCCCAGCGCGACTCGAGCAAGCCGCCCTTCTCGAGCCGCATCAAGAGCGGATACAGCGTCCCCGAGAACATCCGCGTCGCCTCGGCAAGATCGTACCCATGGCGCCATTCGCGCGGCGTCTGGGCAAGCTCGGCGAGAAGAACGGCCGTGTGCGGCGAGCGATTCGGACGGGGTGCCATGGATCGATTATCTATATAGGTAGAGTATCCGTCAAGATCCGTTCACGTTCGCGCGTCTTGACGGGCCCGTTCCCGAGCGTGAATGATGGGCGTGCACGCACGAAAGGACGCACCACGCGATGATCGCGCATTTCCCGGCCGCTCCGGGAATCGACGTTGAGACGATCGCCAAGGCGAATCCCGGCTGGAAGGTCGAGGTCGAAGCCGACGGCAGCTTTACCGTGAGCCCGACCGGCAGTCTCTCCGGAGCTCACGACGCGGCGTTGATGTGGCTCTTGCTCGATTGGAGCCGCGCGGCTGCCGGCGGCGTCGTGTTCGGCTCATCGACCGGCTTCACGATGCCCGACGGATCGCTTCTCTCCCCCGATGCGTCGTGGATCGCCGCCGATCGCTGGCGGGCGACCAATCCGGTGGAGCGGATCGGCTACCTCGCCATCGTTCCGGACGTGTGCATCGAGGTCGTCTCGGCGACCGCCGACGTCGGCGAACTCACCGGCAAATTATACCGGTTCCGGGAATATGGGGCGAACTACGTCGTGCTGATCGATCCGTTTCGTCGCCGGACGTGGTCGGACGGCACGCCTCCGGACGGCTTCCCAACCGATTTCACGAGCGTCTACGACGCCGGCGCCTAAGCGCGGCACGCCGGCGCAGCGGCGCTGATGCTCTTCGAAATCGTTCCGAACGTCAGCGAAGGCCGCGATGCCGCTGCCATCGATGCGGCGGTGATGGCGATGGAATCCGAAGGCGTGCGCGTGCTGCATCGCACGAGCGACGCGGTGCATCATCGCAGCGTGATCACCGCAGCCGGACGCGCCTCGCAGGTCGTCGCGGCCGCGGTCGCGCTCGCGCGCGTCACGCTGGGGCGCATCGACCTCCGCACGCATCGCGGCGAGCACCCGCGCATCGGCGCGCTCGACGTCCTGCCGTTCGTTCCGCTCGACGGTGCGTCGCTCGACGATGCGGTCACGCTCGCGCACCGCGCCGCGGCGCGCATCTGGCGCGAGCTCGGCGTTCCCTCACTGCTCTACGGCGCCGCCGCGAGCGCGCCGCATCGCGCGCTGCTGGCCGACGTGCGGCGCGGCGAGTTCGAAGCGCTCGCCGAGCGCTCGCGCGATCCGCGCTGGGCGTTCGACTACGGTGACGACCCGCACCCGAGCGCCGGTGCGATCGCGATCGGCGCGCGCCCGTTCCTCGTCGCCTTCAACGTCGAGCTTCAGTCGGGCGATCTCACGATCGCGCGGCGCATCGCGCGAACGTTGCGCGAGCGCGACGGCGGCCTGCGCACGGTTCGCGCACTCGGCATTCGGCTCGCGGCCGGCGTGGTGCAGGTCTCGTTCAACCTCACCGACGTCGACGCGGTGCCCCTCTATCGCGTGCGCGAACTGGTGCGGCTGGCGGCGCAGCGCCACGGCGTGGCGGTCGGCCGCAGCGAACTGATCGGCCTCGCCCCGCGCCGTGCGGTGGAACGGACGGCGCGCGCCTACGGCGAAGGCGGCTGAATGGCGACTCGCGACTACATGGACGTCACGCCGCCGCCCGGCATACGCATCGCGTACGGACCGGGCCCGCAGCACTTCGGCGATCTGCGCATCCCAGCACGCCCGGGGCCGCATCCGGTCGTCGTCGTCGTGCACGGCGGCTGGTGGCGGTCGGTCGTCGACCTCACCTACGCCGGGCACATGGCCGAGGCGCTCACCGCCGACGGGTACGCGACGTGGAACATCGAGTATCGCCGCATCGGTCAGCCGGGCGGCGGATTCCCGGGCACGCTCGATGACGTGACCGCCGCCGTCGGCGCGCTGCGCTCGTTCGCGACCGGGTACGACCTCGATCTCAACCGCATCGTCGTCACCGGACATTCGGCCGGCGGCCACATCGCGGCGTGGCTCGCCGCGCGCGCGACGCGATCCGAAATCGACGGCTTCGGCGCGATTCCGCGCCTCGCCGGCGCGGTGCCGGTCGCCGGTGTCCTCGACCTCGACCGCACCTCCGAATTGCGCGTCGGCCGCGACGGTATGGTTCCCGTCCACGACTTTCTGGGCGGCGCGTTCGACGCCGTGCCCGAACGCTACGCCCTCGCCTCGCCGGCCCGGCTGCTGCCGGTCGGCATCCCGGTCGTCGTGCTCCACGGCGACGCCGACGACTCGGTTCCGCTCGAGCTCTCGCAGCGCTACGTCGAACGCGCGCGTGCCGCCGGCGACCCGGTCGAATTCGTGGTGCTGAGCGGCGTGGACCATCTCGAGCCGTTCGATCCGGCGACGCCGCCCGGCGCGGCCGTGCGCTCGGCGATCCGGAGCCTGATCTCGCGCGCGAGCGCGTGACGATGGCGCAACTCCCGGACGAAGACGTCGGTGGCAGCTTCGTCCGACAAGACGATGCGTTCGATGCGTGGGTGACCGCCGACGGCTCCTCCGGCTTTCCGGCGGAGACCGGGCGCTATCATCTCTACGTGTCGCTCGCCTGTCCGTGGGCGCATCGCACGGTCATCGTGCGCGCGCTCAAACGGCTCGAGGACGCGATCGGCATGACGGTCGTCGATCCGATTCGCGATGATGCGGGCTGGCGATTCGGCGACGGACCCGGCGTCGAGTGCGATCCGCTCAACGGCTGGACGTATCTCAGTGAAGCATATGTCGCAACCGACCCGCACTACCGCGACCGCGTCACCGTGCCGGTGCTGTGGGACACCGTCACGCAACGCATCGTGAGCAACAACGACGATCACATCATGCGCATGCTCGAGATCGAGTTCGACGATGTCGCCGGCGCACACGACCTCGACTTCTATCCGATCGCGCATCAGGCCGAGATCGACGCGCTCAACGCCACGATCTACGACACCGTGAACAACGGCGTGTATCGCGCCGGCTTCGCGACCGAACAGTCCGTTTATGAGGCGGCCGCCCGCGACGTCTTCGCCACGCTCGATCGGCTTGAAGCGCGGCTCGCGGACCGGCGCTATCTCTTCGGCCGCCTTCCGGTCGAAACGGATTGGCGTCTGTTCGTCACGCTGATCCGCTTCGATGCGGTCTACGTCGGCCATTTCAAGTGCAATCTGCGCCGCATCGTCGACTACCCGAACCTGTGGGGCTACCTGCGCGACCTCTACCAGTTTCGCGACGTCGCATCGACGGTGAACCTCGATCACATCAAGCGCCACTACTACCTGACGCACGGCGAGATCAACCCCACGCGCATCGTGCCGATCGGCCCCGAACTCGACCTCGCCTCCGCCCACGGCCGCGAACGCCTGGGCTGAACGCGCCGCCGGCGCACGCCGGTCAGCGGATCGTGTGACCGGCGGACTCGAGAGCGACGCGCGCTTCGTCGAGGCTCGTCGCGCGAACGAGGATGTGGTCGGTGTCGTAGGTCGAGATGCCGAAGATCGAAATGCCGGCGGCGGCGAGCGGTGCCGCGAGCGCGGCGACGATGCCGGTCAGCGCGAAGTCGAGCGTGCCGACGACGGCGAGCGCGCGGAAGCCGCGCTCGACCTCCGTGTGCGATGCGGGCACCGCATCGTCGGCGCACACGATCGAGAGTTCGCGCGGCGTGCGCACGACGGCGAGGAAGTCGCGCCCGCGCACCCAGGCCGGCATCGGCGCGTCGGCCGCGCAGCGCGCGATCGCGAGTTGTTCGTCGAGAATCCGCAGCTCCATTACGCGCTCACGCCGAGTCGCGCGATCCGCTCGACGCCGGTGCGGAACGCGTCGATCGGCGCGACCCAGCTCAGGCGTAGCCAGCCTTCGAGCGTTGAACCGAACGTTCGGCCCGGAATCGCCACGACGTCGGCATCGTCGATGAGGTGCAATGCGGCGACGAGCGAATCGGTGACGCCCGGCGGCTGCACGCACACGTAGAACGCGCCGTCGGGCGCGACGTACCGCATGCCGGCGTCGCGCATGACGTCGAGCACGGCCGTGCGCCGGCGCCGATACCAGGCCGACTGCTCCTCGAGCGCCCCGGTCTCGGTGAAGATGCCGAGCGCCACGCGCTGACCGAACGTGCTCGCGGTCGAGGTCAGCCAGGCGTGCACTTTCACCATCTCATCGCAGAGCGGCGCGGGCGCGATCGACCAGCCGATGCGCATGCCGGTCAGCGCGTTCGACTTCGAGAGGCCGTTGATCGCGATCGTATGCGGATACACGTCGGCGAACGCGCCCGCGTCGTCGACGTAGGTCAACTCGCGGTAGAGTTCGTCGTGCAGCACCCAGACCGGTGCGCCGCCGCGCGCGCCGAGCGCGTCGGCGAGCCGTCGTGCGTCGGCTCGCGTGAGGACGCGGCCGGTGGGATTCGCGGGCGAACCGATCACGATCAGTCGCGTCGCCGGCGTGAGTGCGGCGACGATCGCGTCGACGTCGTAGGCGAAGCCGGTCTCGGCCGGCATCGCGACGGCATGCACCTCGATGCCCTCGAGCTGCGCGATCTTCGCATAGGCGGGATACGCCGGTTCGACGACCAGCATCGCATCGCGAGCGGGGTCCAGCAGCGTCTTGATCGCCACGTACATCGCTTCTTGCGAGCCGTTGGTCACGCAGACGTTGCGCGCGTCGCGCATCGCCGGATACGCGTAGCGATCGGCGATGCGCGCGCGCAGATCGGCATCGCCCGCGTTCGCGGTGTATTTTACGCCGTGCTCCGCGACCCAGCGCGCCGCCGACTCGATGAAGCGCTGCTGCGGCAAGAGCGTCGGTTCGCCGAGGCCGAGATCGATCGAGGTCGGCCGCCGCTTCGACGCGATCGCGCGAATCAGCGAAGGCTCGATGGTCGCCAGTTTGGGATTCACGGGTCTAGACGGCCACCTCGTAGTCGCGCAGTGCCGCGTTGAGCGAGACCTTCATGTCGGTCGACTCGGTGCGCGTGCCGATCACGAGCGCGACGGGCGCGCCGAACTCCCCGGCGGGAAATTTCTTCGGCATCGTGCCGGGGATGACGACCGAACGCGGTTCGACGAAGCCTTTGGTGAAGCGCGGTTCGTCACCGCGCACGTCGACGATCGACGTCGACGCGGTGATGACGACGCCCGCGCCGAGCACGGCTTCGCGCCCGATGCGCACGCCCTCGACGACGATGCAACGCGATCCGATGAACGCGCCGTCTTCGACGATCACGGGCGAGGCTTGCGGCGGCTCGAGCACGCCGCCGATGCCGACGCCGCCGGCGAGGTGCACGTTCTTCCCGATCTGCGCGCACGACCCGACCGTCGCCCACGTGTCGACCATCGTGCCCTCGTCCACGTACGCGCCGATGTTCACGTACCCCGGCATCAGCACGGCGCCGCGCCCGAGAAAGCTGCCGTAGCGCGCCACGCCCGGCGGCACGCAGCGCACGCCGAGCTTCTTGTAGTTGCGCTTCGTCGGCACTTTGTCGAAGTACGACGGTGCGAGGGACCGGTAGTCGAGTGCGTCCTTTCCGCCGATGCCCGCATCGCCCACGTGCGCGTTGTCCATGCGTCCGAAATACAACAGGATCGCGCGCTTGATCCACGCATGCGTGATCCAGCCGTCGCCCTCGGGCGAGGCGACGCGCAACTTTCCTTCATCGAGCAGCGCGATCACCTCGTCGATCACGCGCCCCTTCTTGCCGCGCACGCCCTCCGGGTCCGCGACGAGCGCATCGATGCGCGCTTCCATATCCTTCACATCCATCGAGCGCCACTTCGGGTTACGAGAGATGGTTCCCACGATGGGAACAAACGAGAAGAACGCTCCGATCCGCGGCGAACGTCGTGGGTCCGGCGCACATCAAACACGACTCGGGAGATGTATGGCGAACTCGGCAGACGACGAAAAACGCATCGACACGATCCGCTTCCTGGCGGTCGACGCGGTCCAAAAGGCAAACTCGGGCCATCCCGGGATGCCGCTCGGGGCGGCAGCCGCCGCCTACACGCTCTGGTCGCGCCACATGCGCCACGACCCGGCCGACCCGAAGTGGTTCGGCCGCGATCGCTTCGTGCTCAGCGCCGGCCACGCATCGGCCCTGCTCTACGCGCTGCTCCACCTCTTCGGCTACGATCTCACGATCGACGACCTCAAGGCATTTCGCCAAATGGGAAGCCGGACACCCGGACACCCGGAATACCATCACACCGCGGGCGTCGAGGTGACCACGGGGCCGCTCGGTCAGGGCTTCGCGAACGCCGTCGGCTTCGCCATCGCGCAGGCGCAGATCGCGGCCACGTACGCAAACGGCGGCGACCTCTTCGACCACTACACCTACGTGATGGCCGGCGACGGCGACATGATGGAAGGCATCTCGGGCGAGGCCGCTTCGATCGCCGGGCATCTCCAGCTCGGCAAGCTCATCTGCCTCTACGACGACAACAAGATCTCGCTCGCGGCTCCCACGTCGGTCACGTTCACCGAAGACGTCGGTAAGCGATTCGAAGCCTACGGCTGGCACGTGCTCCACGTCGACGACGCACACGCGAACGACGTGACGACGCTCGACGCCGCGATCGCGCTCGCGAAGGCGGAGGCCAACCGGCCCTCGATCATCCTCGTGCACTCCACGATCGGCTACGGCTCCCCCCGCGCCGGCACGTTCGCCGCGCACGGCGAGCCGCTCGGCCCCGACAACGTGATCAAGACGAAAGACGCGCTGGGCTGGCCGACGGAACCGACGTTCCTCGTGCCCGACGACGTCGCCGCGTACTTTGCCGAGCGCAAAGCCGCCGGTGCGTCGGAACACGCGGCCTGGGACGTCGATTACGGCCGCTGGAAGATGGCCAACGCGCCGCTGGCCGCGCAGTTTGAACGCGCCCTCGCCGGCGTGCTGCCCGAATCGCTCCCGTGGCCGACGTTCACCGCCGAGAACGGGAACGTCGCGACGCGCGACGCCGGCGGCACCGTGATGAACGCGATCGCCAAAGCGCTGCCCGAACTCGTCGGCGGCTCGGCCGATCTCGATCCCTCGACCAAGACGAACCTCAAGGGCTTCGGCAACTTCCAGCCGGGTTCGTACGACGGCCGCAACATCCATTACGGCGTGCGCGAGCACGCGATGGGCGCCGCGACCAACGGCATCGCGTTGCACGGCGGACTCTTGCCGTTCTGCGCGACGTTCTTCAACTTTCTCGACTACTGCAAGCCGGCGCTGCGACTGGCCGCGCTCAACGTGATCCGCAACGTCTGGGTGTTCACGCACGACTCGGTGTTCCTCGGCGAAGACGGCCCCACGCATCAGCCGGTCGAGCAACTCGCCATGCTGCGCGCCACGCCCAACGTGATCGACATCCGGCCGGCCGACGCGCTCGAAACGCTCGAAGCCTGGAAGGTCGCGATTCAGCCCGCCGCCGGCCCGACCGCGATCGTGCTCTCACGCCAGAAGTTGCCCTTCCTCGGCGAGCGCGTCGCGGCCGTCGACAAAGGCGGCTACGTGCTCCAGGATCCCGAGGGCGACATCGACGTGATCCTCATCGCCACCGGATCGGAAGTCTCGCTCGCGGTCGACGCCGCCAAGGTGCTCGCCGCCAAGGGCACGCGCGCGCGCGTCGTCTCGCTGCCGTCGTGGCGCCTCTTCGATCGTCAGGACGAAGCGTACCGCGAATCGGTGCTGCCCTCGTCGGTCAAGGCGCGCGTCTCGATCGAGGCCGCCGCCACGATCGGCTGGCACAAGTACGTGGGCGATCGCGGGATCGCGTTTGGGATCGACCACTTCGGAACGTCGGCACCGGCGCCCGAGATCGCCGTGAAGTACGGCTTCACCCCGGAAAACATCGCCGACATCGCTTCCGGCCTGCTGGCCGGCGTATAAGGATCGCATCATGGCAAATCAGCTTCGCGAACTCGCCGCCGTCGGCCAGAGCATCTGGCTCGACAACATCCGCCGTAGCATGTTCGCCTCGGGCGAACTCCAGGGGCTGATCGATCAGGGCCTGCGCGGCATGACCTCCAACCCCACGATCTTCGAGAAGGCGATCGGCGCGGGCAGCGACTACGACGCGCAACTGCAGTCGCTCGTGGGCACCGAATCGGATCCGACCAAGCTGTTCGAGGCGCTCGCGATCCAGGACATCCGCGCCGCGTGCGACGCGTTTCGCCCGGTGTACGACCAGACGAACAAACTCGACGGCTACGTGTCGCTCGAAGTCTCGCCGACGCTCGCGCACGACACCGCGGGCACAATCGCCGCGGCGAAGCGGCTGTGGGCCGCGGTCGACCGTCCCAACGTCATGATCAAGATCCCGGGCACGCACGAAGGCGTGCCGGCCGTGCGCGCGGCGATCGCCGCCGGCATCAACGTCAACGTGACGCTGCTGTTCGCGGTCGATGCGTACGCCGCGGCCGCGACGGCCTACATCGAAGGCCTCGAGGACCGCGCCAACGCCGGCGGGCCGATCGAGGGCATCGCCTCGGTCGCGAGCGTCTTCGTCTCGCGCATCGACACCGCGATCGACAAGACGCTCGATGAGAAGATCGCGGCCGGCGCGCCGCTCGCGGACCTCAAGGGCAAGGCCGGCGTCGCGAACCTCAAGCTCACCTACAAGAAGTTCGAAGAGCTCTTCCACGGCGACCGTTTCGCAGCGTTGGCTGCGAAGGGCGCGAAGGTGCAGCGGCCGCTCTGGGCGAGCACCTCGACGAAGAACCCGGCCTACTTCGACCTCATGTACGTCGTCTCGGTGGTCGGCCCCGACACGGTCAACACCGTCCCGCCGAACACGCTCGAAGCGCTGCTCGACCACGGCCAGATCACGGCAGATACCGTGCAGACGGATCTCGCCGGCGCGCAGGCCACGATCGACGCGCTCGCCGCCAACGGCATCCTGCTCGAAGACGTGACCAACAAACTCGTGGTCGACGGCGTGGCGTCGTTCGCCGATTCGTTCACGGCCATGCTCGACGCGATCGCGGGCAAACAAAAACAGCTGGCGCTGGCGAGCGCGTAGCCTCTCTCCCCTGAAAGCCGAGGATTTGTGACTCAGACCCTCTCGCGCCCGGACGGTGTGCCCGGTGGAACCGACGTCAACCCGCTTCGCGCGGGCGTCGCATCCAATCGCATCACCGACCCGTGCAACGTCGTCTTCTTCGGCGCGAGCGGCGACCTCGTCAAACGCATGCTCATGCCGGCGATGTACAATCTCCGGCTCGGCGACATCATGCCGGCGAACTACGGCATCGTCGGATTCTCGCGATCGGACTGGGACAACGACCAGTTCCGCGAGGAGATGCACAAATCGATCGACGAGTTCTCGCGCTCCGGACCCGCCAAAGACCCGCTGTGGAGCGACTTCGCGAAGCGCGTGTCGTACGTGTCGGGCTCGTTCGACGACCTCGCCGCGTTCAAGAAGCTCAAGGAGCAGATCGACAAGAACGACGAGGAGCTCGGCACCCAGAACAACCGGCTCTTCTACCTCTCGACGCCGCCCTCGGTCTTCTCGCTGATCGTCGGCATGCTCGAGCAAGCCGGGCTGGGACCGCACAACAACCCCAAGGGCTGGACGCGCATCATCATCGAGAAGCCGTTCGGCACCGACCTCGACTCGGCGCGCGCGCTGCAACTCGAGGTCGGCAAGGTCTTCGACGAACGCCAGGTCTATCGCATCGATCACTACCTCGGCAAAGAGCCGGTGCAAGACATCATGGCGCTGCGCTTCGCCAACGTCATCTTCGAGCCGATCTGGAACCGCCGGTACATCGATTGCGTGCAGATCACGGCGGCGGAGACGGTCGGCGTCGAGGGCCGCGGCGGCTATTACGACAACGCCGGCGCCCTGCGCGACATGATCCAGAATCATGTGACCAACCTGCTCGCACTCGTCGCGATGGAACCGCCCGTCACCTCGACCGCCGACGCGATCCGCGACGAGAAGTTCAAGGTGCTCTGCGCGCTGCGGGCGATGGATCCGAACAAGATCATGCAAGACACGGCGCGCGGCCAGTACGATGAGGGCAGCATCGGCGGCAAACCCGTGCCGGGCTATCGCGACGAACCGAGCGTCAACCCGCAGTCGAACACCGAGACCTATGCCGCGGTCAAGTTCTACATCGACAATTGGCGTTGGGCCGACGTCCCGTTCTACCTTCGCAGCGGCAAGCGTCTCGCGCGCAAGAACTCCGAGATCGCGATTCGCTTCAAGTCGATCCCGCACAAGCTCTTCGGTGAGACGGGCGATCACATCGGCAACAACACGCTGGTCATGAAGATCCAGCCCGAGGAGGGCGTGTCGCTGCGCTTCTCCGCGAAGGTGCCCGGACCGAAGATGCACATCCGGTCGGTGTCGATGGACTTCAACTACGGCACCGGCTTCGGCGTCGTCTCCGCCCCTGCATACGAGCGGCTCATCGGCGACGCGATGCGCGGCGACGCGACGCTCTTCACGCGGTGGGACGCCGTCGAGCGCGCGTGGGAACAGTGCATGCCGATCCTCGAGCGCTGGCAGAACAGTTACGACGACAGCTTCCCCAACTATTCCGCCGGGTCGCAAGGCCCACCGTCCTCGGACCGTCTGCTGGCCGCAGAAAACCGGGAATGGAGAAAGATATGAACACGGATGCGATTCCGGTTTCGGACATCGAGGCGATCCAGGCGGAGTTGACCCGGCACAAGCCGGCGATGACGACGATGAACCTCGTCGTCTGGATCGACAGCGACATCAAACGCGACTGGGTGATCGAGCGCGCGATGCGCGTCTCGGCGAAGCATCCCTCGCGCACCATCATTCTCGATTCCTCGCCGGGCCGCACCGGAGCGTTCGTGCGCGCCGCCACGAGCGACGACGACGCCGATGGCCAAAACTCGCGGGTCGAGATCGGCGTTGCCGAGCTCAGCCCGATCGCCGCCTGCGAACTGGCGACGACGCTGCTGGCGCCCGACGTGCCGACCGTGCTCTGGTGGAGCGCCGACTCACTCAACGAGGACACCGCGTTTCGCTGCTTCTTCGACAACGCCGATTCCGCCGTGGTCGACTCGTCGCTCGGCGTGCGCGACGCATCGACGCTGGCCGAACTCTCCGCCTTCTATGCCGATCACCGGCGCGTGGCGCTGCGCGATCTCGCGTGGATGCGGCTGCACCCCTGGCAGGACATCATCGCGCAGTTCTTCGACGATCCGAACCTGCGGGAAGAACTTTTCTCTATCTATACGTTGAAAATCGTCTCCGGATCCGATGCCGAGGCACTCTACCTGAGCGGCTGGCTCGCAAGCCGCCTCGGCTGGAACGCGGTCGGCCACGACGCCTTCACCGACCGCTACGGCCACCGCATCACGTTCGTGCACGAACGCGACGGTCAGCCGCGCCGCGTGCACAGCGTCGCCATCTCGACGGCGACGTCGACGTACCACGGCACGGTCGACGCGAACGACAACACGGTCGTGCGCGTGTGGGTCGCGGGCAAGAACGCGCGCGACGAACGCATCTTCCCGCTTCAGGCGGTCGACAACGCATCGCTGATCGAGCAAGCCGCGCTCGAGGTCGGCGGTACCGACGAGATCTTCGAAACCGCGCTGCGCATGGTGGCGACGCTGATCGCCCACTGACCCTCGCGACACATCGCCCATGATCGTGCTCGAGAAGATCGGCGAGGCGCTGGTGCTCGCCGCCGGGATGGCCTGGCAAGTCGGCTGGAGCCTCGTGCTCGGCTTCGTGCTCTCCGGCGCGGTCCAAGCACTCGTCTCGAAGGAACGCATGCGGTCGGTGCTCGGCCGCGACGGCATTCGCGAGATCGCGATCGCGACCGGATTCGGCGCAGCGAGTTCGTCGTGCTCGTATGCGGCGGCCGCGATGAGCAAGACGCTCTTCAAAGGGGGCGCGGCGCTGATCCCGAGCCTCGCGTTTCTCTTCTCCTCGACCAACCTCGTGATCGAACTCGGCATCATCCTGTGGCTGCTCCTCGGATGGCAGTTCACCGCGGCCGAATGGCTCGGCGGACTCGTGCTCATCGCGGTCATGTCGGTGCTGGTGAAGCTCACCTATCCGAAGGCGCTCGTCGAAGCGGCGCGCGCGCGCGTCGACGCCGCGGGCGGTCACGACCACGGCTCGATGGAAGGCCACGGCGCATCGTGGTTCGCGCGGCTGCGCGATCCGGCAACGCGCGTTGCCATCGCGCAGAACACCGCGATGGACGTATCGATGCTGTGGAAAGATCTGCTGCTCGGCTTCCTCATCGCCGGCGCGCTCGGCGCGTTCGTCCCCGCTCGCGCCTGGACCGCGCTCTTCCTCGACGGCGCGCCGCCGGCCGTGCACACCCTCGGCAACGCGGTTCTCGGTCCGCTGATCGCGATCGTGTCGTTCGTGTGCTCGATCGGTAACGTTCCCCTCGCCGCGATCCTGTGGGCGAGCGGCCTATCGTTCGCGGGCGTGCTCGCGTTTCTCTACGCCGACCTGATCATTCTGCCGCTCCTCGACGTGTACCGGAACTACTACGGCACGCGGATGATGCTCTACATCGCCACGATCTTCTTCGTGACGATGGTCGTGACGGCACTCATCGTGAACGAGGTCTTTTCGCTCCTGCACCTGATCCCGGTGCGCAATCCCAACGTCGGCCGAGAGCTCACGGCGTTCTCGTTCGACGCGACGTTCTGGCTGAACCTGATCTTCGGCGCGCTGGCCATCTACGTGTGGCGGCTCGATGCCACGCATCCGATGGATCACGGCGGGCATGACGGCGGACACGACTGTTGTGGCGGACACGCTGCGCAGGAGGAGCGGCCACGTCCCGAGGCGTCTCCTTCCCTATGACGACATCGGTCGAAATCCTGAGCGATGAATCGGCACTCGCGGCAGCGGCGGCCGACCGATTCGTGTCGATCGTGGAATCGACGCTGCGCTTTCGTCGCGTTGCCGACGTGGTGCTCGCGGGTGGGTCGACGCCGCGCGCGATGAACGCGCTGCTCGCCTCATCGCAACTGCGCTCGAGCGTAGCGTGGGAACGCGTGCGCTTCTTCTTCGGTGACGAACGCACCGTGCCGCCGGACGACGCCGAGTCGAATTTCAACATGACGCGCGAGACGCTCTTCGCACCGCTCGGCATCCCCGACGATCACATCTTCCGCATGCGCGGTGAAGACGAACCGCATGCCGCCGCAGCCGACTACGCGGCCGTACTGACGCGCGAGTTGGGTGCGCGACCGCGCTTCGATCTGCTCTATTTGGGCATGGGTCCCGACGGACACACCGCCTCACTCTTCCCGGGGACGATCGCCTCCGTCGACGACTCGAAGCTCGTCGTGGCGAACTGGGTCGAAACGTTTTCCACCTGGCGCATCACGCTCACGCCGCACGTGCTCAACGACGCCGCGCACGTGGTGATCACGACCGGCGGCGACGCCAAGGCCGATGCGCTTCACGCCGTGTTCGACGGACCGCATCAACCCGATCGCTATCCGGTGCAACTCGTCGCCCCGGAGGACGGCGAGTTGCATTGGATCATTGACGAGGCGGCTGCGGCGAAACTCGAGCGTCGGCCGGCAGCGGCAGAACGTCGTTCGTTGGAGTAACCGTTCCGAGCGTGTTGCCGCCGAGCGACATCACTTGGATGTTGTACTGCGAGAAATTCGTGCCCGCGACTTGATTCAGCTGTGCGACCGCCTTGTTGAGGTCGGTCTGCGCGGCCAGCTCCTGACCCTCGGTGTTCGCCAGCGTGATCTGGCGCTGCAGCACGAGGAACGTCGTCGACGTGCCCGCGGCGTACAGGCGCTGTTCCGATGCGAGGACCTGTTGCGCGGCGACGCGCGCGGCGGTCGCCGAGTTCAACCGGTAGCGCGCCTCGCGCAGCGCCTGGATCGCATTGGTCGCCTCGGCGCGAACGCGCTGGAGCAGCGAGAGCTCTTGGACCGCGATCTGGCGCGCTTGCTCTTGGGCGATTCCGTAGTTTGCCTTCGCGCTGCGGTTCTGCAGCGGGAAGTGGATCGTGAACGAGAGCGTATACGTCGGGAAGCGGAAATCGAGCGCGTTGGTCCACGACTGTCCGTATTTGCCCGTCTGATACGCCGGCGTGCTGCCGAAGTTGTCCACGATCGTCGGGATCTGATCCGCGGGCGCAGCGCCCGCGTTGTAGACGTTGATCAACGAGTTGAGTGAATTGGTCTGATTGACCAGCGTCTGGAAGAGCGGCGTCCCCGAGAGATCGGTCGGCACGCCGGCGAAGCCGTTCGTCGTCACGCCCGCGTTGAGATCGATCTGCGGCAGCAACTGGTTCTTGTAATACGCCAAGTTCGCGTTCGCGATGAGACGCTGCGCGCGCAGCTGGGCGATCTCGGGCCGGTTCTTCAGCGCCGAGAGGATGAGCTGATCGACCGTCGGTTCGGGCGGGAGTTCGAGCACCGCCGACGTCGGCACGAGGTTGGCCGTCCACAGCGGATCGGCCGGGTTCGCGAGGATCTCCGACTTCAGCTGATTCTGCAGCGTCTGCACTTCTTGCAACGCCGAATAGATGTTGTTCTGGAAGACGTTGATCTGGGTCGTCGACTGGACGACATCGATCGGCGGCGAATACCCGCGCTGCGCTTGGCGCCGCGTCGACGCGGCCTGCGCGGCTGCATTGCGCAGGCCTTCTTCTTGGATGCCGACGTTGCGCCAGGCGGAGACCAGATCCCAATACGTGTCGGCCACGTTCGTGATCGTCTGCGACGCGTCGGTGAGGATCGAGGTCTCTTGCACTTGGGCTTGCTGCGTCGCGAGGATGAGTTGGCGCCGCGCGGCGTTGCCGCCGCCGGTGCCGCGCAAGAGCGGCTGCGTGATGTTGAGCGCGATCGCGGTCTGATAGAACGGATTGTACGAGTTGTAGATGGTGTCGTTGTTGGTCGCCATCATCGAGCCGGTGAGGCTGTACTGGGTTCCGAACGGCGTCTGGCCGGTGAATCCGGCCTTCGCGCCCGTCGAGATCTGCGTCACCGGTCCGTCGTTGGGGCCGGTCGCGAAGGGACTCTCGGCCGGTTCCACTTCGTGTTGGTATTCGGGCTGCAGCTCGAAGTTGACGTCGTACGCACCCTTCGCCGCCACGACTTGGTAGTTGGCGATGCGCAGGTTCGACTCGTCGACCGCGAGGTTCGTGTTGCGCTGGAGCGCCATCGCGATCGCGTCTTCCAGCTTGATGCCGACGAACGGCAACTGCGCGATGCCGACGAGATCGCCGTTGGGCAACGGCGCGTTGGCCGGGGGTGCGTAGCCGGGAGCCACCTGCGGAATCGCGGGCAAAATCGACGGCGGCGGCGTTTCCAGACCGGGCACCGGGAGCGGCGTCGCCGTCGGCACCGGCGCCGCGGCGCCCGGTGCGACGGTGAACGCCGGTTGCTGCGCATCAACGGGCATGGCGAGGCTTACGAACGCGACGGTTGCCGTCAACGCGCTCGCGAGGAGACGATCGCGCATGGGTTAGTTCTTTCTTACCGAGGTCTCGACAGACATCCCGACGCGCAGCGGCTTGTCGGCCGGCGGATCGACGATCGAGATGCGAACCGGAAGACGCTGGGTCACTTTGACGAAGTTCCCCGTCGCGTTCTGGGCCGGAATCAGACTGAACGTGTTCTGCGATGCGGGGCCGATCGATTCCACGCGACCGTGGAATTTCGTGCCCTTGTACGCATCGACGTCGACGTCGACGTCGGACCCGACCTTGATGTCGCCGAGTTGCGTTTCTTTGTAGTTGGCGGTGATGTAGATGCCGGTCGCCGGAACGATCTCGAGCAGCGATTGGCCCGGCGCGACGGTCGCGCCGACTTCGATGTTCTTCGCGCCGACGTAGCCGTCGATCGGCGAACGAATGACCGTGTAGTTCAGCTGGTCGCGCGCCGTTTCGGCCTGCGCGGCCGCGGTCGCGGCGTTCGCCTCGGCAGCGCGCGCTTGGGCGCGGCTGGCCGGAACGCGCGAGGGCGCATCCGATTCCGCGAGTTTGCCCTGGGCCGTCGTGAGTTGACCTTGCTGCGCACCGATCGCGGCTTCCGACGCGGTAGCCGACGCGAGTGCCGACGTGAGGCGCGCTTCGCTCTGCGCGACGGCGGTTTGCGCCGACGTCACCTGATCGAGCGCGGCGCGATACTGCGAGAGCGCTTGGGCTTGGTTCGCGCGCTGCGCGTCGAGCTGCTGTTGCGCGATGTCGCCGGTGCGCACGAGCGAGGTGTAGCGCGCGAGGTCGGCGTCGGCACGGTCGAGGCCGGCACGGGCGCTCGGCACTTGCGCCTGCGCGACCCGGAGCTGCGCCTGCGCTTGACCGACGGCCGAACGCGCGGCGTTCGCTTCTTGTTCAGAGGCTTGGAACGACGCTTCCGCATTGGAGATCTGCGCTTCGGCCGACTTGATGCCGCCGGCGCCCTGCGAGGATTCCGCGTTCTGCTGTTCGCTCGTCAACGCGACGGTCTGCTGCGATGCCGCGGCTTGCGCGCGCTGCGCCCGCACGGTCGCAAGTGCCTGGTCGAGTTTCGTGCGTTCGTCGCGATCGTCGAGCCGGATGAGAATCTCGCCCTTGTGCACACGGTCGTTCGTATCGACGAGCACCTGCGCGACGCGCTCGGAGATCTTGCTCGTGATGGTGACGGTGTCCGCGTCGACGCGCGCGTCGTCGGTGGTCTCGTGACCCATGGCGTACGCGAGGTACTGCACGCCCCAGATGATCGCCGCGATCAGAACGATCGCACCGATGATGATCACCGCGAGCGGCGGACGCTTGCGGGCGGCTTTCTGCTGCGGCTCATCCGGCCGGTCGTTGATCGGCGGCGGCGCGGTCGTCCGCGTTTCGACCTGCGGTGGCGCCTCGGTGCGCGTTTCCACTACGTACGTACTCCGTTCAAGAAAACGTCGACCAGCAGATCGACGGTAGATTGGTCCACGGTTTCACCGGCCCACAGCTTCCGGGAGATGATGGGCTGCATCATCATACCCATCAGAATACGAGCAAGCGTGATGGGGTTACCCGCCAATCGCCCCTCGGCGACGCGGGCTTGAAAATACTCGGTCAGCAACGTGAGGATCTGCTTGGGTCCGCGCCACTCGGGGCCGTCCGGATCTTCGGATCCGTACACGGCATCTTCGGCCATCGAAATGAGCATCAGACGCCGGCGCTTCGTCATGTTGAGGATGCACCGGTCGCCGAGCTTTTTGAGATCGGCGTCGATGTCGGTCCCGGTCAGGCTCGCGATGATGCTGCGGAATTCTTCCAGACCGCAGGCGTCCTCGCGCATCGCGGCGATCAACGCCGCCTTCGAACCAAAGTGACGGAAGAGCGTCGCCTCGTTGACGCCGGCGCGCACCGCGACCTCGCGGGTCGTCGTCCCGCGCGTGCCGTTGACTTCGAAAATCTCACGGGCGGCGGCGAGGATGCGCGCGCGCGTCTCTTCGACGCCGACGTGGGAGCGCTGCGGAGCGATCATCAGTTGTTCCGCTCGAAGACCGCGTCGTCGACCGCGACGTTCGTCTGGTAGGTGTCGTACGTGCCGCTCGCGACCGCGGACACGTGCGGAATCTGGATCTCGGCGGTCTGCGAGGCGAGGAGTACGTAGTCGCCGACGGGCCGGAACGACTGCGACATCGTGATGTGGCCGCCGTTGTAGTAGTCGTAACGGATCTGATCGATCGTGAACTGATTGGGATCGATCAGCACGGTCTCGTGATCGATCATCCCGCGGACGCGCTGCACCATGCGCAACTTCAAATCGAGGCGATCTTGATACGGCGTCTCGCCTTCGTACGTGATCACGAAGTGCTTCGCCCAGTTCGACGGATCGCCGACGTCGGTGTAGAGCTTCTGAAAGCTGCGCGCGTAGCCCGGCAGATGGTCGAACACGACCTCGTAGTTCGAAGGCCGCTTGTAGAAGGTGGTGCCGTCGAGGTGTTCGCGGATGAAGGGAAACGATCGCAACTTGATGTCGACGTGCATCCGGCCCTGAAAGCTGGTGAGCTCGGGATTGCGCTCGATCACGCGCTCGAGCACCAACGCGGCGTCGTTCGAAACGAGCGGCGCAGACGATTCCATGGCGCTCACCGGCCACGGCGTCATCGCGGCCAGCGTGACGACGAAGGCCGTCAACGCGGCGATGCACGCACGGCCCGCGCGAGCGCGACGACGCGGCGGCGCGGGCGCGTCGTCCTCGTCATCGGCCAGCGGCGGAGCGAACACGCGGTCGAGCCCGTGGAGCGCGAGCGCATCGCGGATCGCGGCCGTCTCCGGCACCACGACCATCGATCCGCCGACTTCACGCAACCGGCGAAGTCCGGCGACGAGCGTGGCGACGATCGGCGCGGGCAGGATGTCGCCCGCCAGCCGGACGGTCAGGCGCGGGGGCTGCGCGTGCTCGGCGAGCGTCTCATCGACGGCCGAGAAAACGTGATCGCGGGCGAGGGCATCCAGCACGGAGAGCCGGAGGACGTGGGAATCGTTCATATGGGCACCAATGCGTGTGAGTACTTGCACACTCTATCAAGTTGCCGGGTCTCATGCAAGTACTCACACGCACAGACCGGTGGGAGTCGCCGAAGGTTCCGTCGATAAGGAGTTTCGTACAACCGCACTCATCCCGGAATGTTATTTGCTATGAATCTCATCTCTCGCGCCGCGCTCCTCACCGCGGCCGCGCTCACGCTGGCCGCCCCCGTGGCGGCCGCCACCACCAAAGGCCCCGCCGCCGGCAAGACGGTGACCGTCGGCGTCATCGCCGACGTGACCGGGTCCGCCGCCGTGTACGGCACGATGCAGAAGGATGCGTACGACCTGGCGACCGCGGACGTCGCCGCCGGAATCATCGACGCCGGCGGGGCCACCCTCAGCTTCGACGTCCAAGACGCGGCGAGCGACGGCGCTCAGGTCGTCAACCTCATGCAGAAGTTCACGACCGACGGAACGACGCCGCTGGTGCTCGGTCCGACGCTCTCGGGGGAAGCCTTCAAGGCGTTTCCGCTCGCCAAGATGGCGAACTTCCCCGTGATCGGCACGTCGACCACGGCCGAGGGCGTCACGGCGATCGGCCCGACCGTCTTCCGCGTCTCGCTGGCCGAGTCGCAGGCGATCCCGCCGACCGTCGCGCGCGTCCAGGCGCTCTGGCACGCGAAGAGCGTGGCGATCATCTACGGCGACGACAACGCCTTCACCAAGACCGACGGCGCGCTCTTCGCGCGCGAGTTCGCGAAGACGGGCGCGACGGTGGTGGACACCGAGACCTTCCACATCGGCGACAAGGACTTCCAGGCGCAGCTCACCCGCATCGAATCGAAGAAGCCCGACGCGATCGCGATCGGCGCGCTCTTCCCCGAGGCGACGAAGATCATCGGTCAAGCCGGGAAGCTCGGGATCAAGGCGCACGTCGTCGGCGGCAACGGTCTCAACTCCACGCAGATGTATGCCGTGGCCGGCCCGGCCGCCGAGGGCGTCGTCGTCGGCGCCGCGTGGTTCATCGGCAACAAGTACACGGGCAACGAGGCCTTCGTGAAGCGCTTCAAGGCGAAGTACGGCGTGCTGCCGGATCAATTCGCCGCGCAGGCGTACGCGGCGGCGCAGGTCGTCGCATCGCTCGTGAAATCGGGCGCGACGACCAAGGATGCATTCAGCAGCGGCCTGCGCACGCTGCGCATCGTGCAGACGGTGCTCGGTCCGATCGCCTTCGATAGTAACCGCGACGTGAAGGCCGCGCCGGTCGTGCTCAAGATCGTGAAAGACGGCTTCGCCTACCTGCAATAATTCTCAGCATCCGCGGCGCTGAAGTCGCACGCCGGTTCTCCCGATATACCAGGTACATCGGGAGGATCGGAATGCCAGCTGCAGCTCCACGGACGGGCAACGCGGACCTGCCCGCGGGAGTCGTCGAGCGGCTCGCCCGCGCGGTCGCGAGCGACCGTGCCGGCTTCGTCGCGCACGCGCTCGCCGTGCTCGGCAAACGCGGCGCATTCGATGAACCCGCGCTCTACGCTGCACCGGACGCCGCGCGCTACAGCCGCCGTTCGCTCTGGCGCGACCCTGCCGGCCGCTTCGCCGTCGTGAGCATGACGTGGCTGCCCGGCCAAGGCACGCCCGTGCACGATCACGCCGGACGCTGGGGCGCGGAACTCGTCGTCAGCGGCGTGATGCGCGAGACGACGTATCGCATCGTCGCGCGCGGCGACGACGGGCGCCTGCGCCTCGACGCCGCGGCGCCGGTGACCGTCGGCGCGCGCGAGGTCGGTGCGATCGTGCCGACCGTCGACGTCCACGCGTTTCACAATGCCGGTTCCCGCATCGCGCGCACGGTGCACGTCTATTCGACGTTGCGCGACGCGTGCACGATTTTCGCCGCCGGCGACGACGGCTGGTGGAGCGCGCGGCGAATCGACCTTACCACCGATGTCTGAACGTCACGTCGCGATCGCGGGCGGCGGCGCGAGCGGTCTGTTGCTCGCGTACGACCTCGTGCGGGAAGGCGCGCGGGTCACGGTGATCGAGCCGCGCGAACGGCTCGGCGCCGGCGTCGCCTACGCGACGACGTGCCCGCTGCACCTGCTCAACGCGCCGGCGAACCGGATGTCGGCGTTCGACGACGAGCCGGATCACTTCGTCGACTGGCTCGCCGCCGGCGGTCACACGACCGATCGCAACGCCTTCGTGCCACGCGCGTTGTACGGCGCCTACCTGCAGTCGATCGCCGAGGCCGCGCGATGCGCCGGCGGCGCGCGCTTCGTGCACCGTCGCGCGCGTGCCATCGACGTCACGGGCGACGAGCGCGGCCTGCGGATCGCGTGCGACGACGGCTCCGCGGTCGATGCGCCGGCGTGCGTCGTCGCGGTCGGCAACGCGCGGCCGTCGCCGTGGCCCAACGTCCCCGACGACGTGCGCGCGTCGAACTGCTTCTTCGACTCGGCGTGGATCGACGGCGCGACGATCGCCGGCGCCGGCGACACGGTCGTTCTCCTCGGCACGGGCCTCACCGCGGTCGACGCGGTGCTCGGACTGCGCCATCACGGCCACCGCGGGCCGATCCTGATGGTCTCGCGGCGCGGGTTGCTGCCGCACGAGCATCGGCTGTTCGATTCGCCGCCGGCGCTCTCACACAACGCGACGACGGTCGCCGAGGTCATCGCCGCGGCGCGCGAGGCGCGACGCGATCCCGATGCGGATTGGCGCTTGACGATCGACGCGCTACGCGGGGAGAGCAACGCCCGCTGGGAGGCGCTCAGCCTGAACGAGCAGCGGCGGTTCGTGCGGCACGTGTTGCCCTACTGGAACGCGCACCGCCATCGCATGGCGCCCGAAGCCGCGAAGACGATCGCCCAGCTCTCCGCCAACGGCACGCTGCGCATGATCGCCGGCCGCACGGGCCGGCTCGTGCGCACCGCGGACGGCATCCGCGTGCCGGTCACGCTCCGCGGCAGCACGGCGGTCGAGACGATCGTCGCGCAGCGCGTGATCAACTGCAGCGGCCCCGAGCACGACGTGGCAAAGCGATCGAACCCGTTGCTCGCCGGCTTACTCGCGCGCGATGTGATGGCGGCGCACCCGTTGCGCATCGGCGCGCGCGTGGCGCGCGACGGTGCCTTGATCGATGCGACCGGAACGGCGTCGACCCGCCTCTACGCGATCGGACCCGTCCGCTACGGCACCTTGATCGAAACCACCGCGATTCCGGAAATTCGCCGCCAGGTCCGCGAATTGCGCGACGTGTTGCTCGGCGCGTCCGATCCGCTGCGGCGCCAGGCCCGACGGGAAGGGGCCTCGTAGAACACACGCCGACATGATCGCACAGCAGCTGCTCAACGCGCTGTTCCTCGGCGCGGTGTATGCGCTGTTCGCCCTCGGCTACACGCTCATCTTCGGCGTCCTCGACATCCTCAATCTCGCGCACGCGGCGGTCTACATGATCGCCGCCTTCGCCGGCTACTCGCTCGTCGCCGACGGCCTGCCGCTGCCCCTCGCCGCCGTACTCGCGATCGTGATGGCCGGCGTCATCGGCATCCTGCTCGACCGCGTCGCGTTCGCGCCGCTGCGCCAACGGAACGCCGGCACGCTCGTGCCGCTGATTTCTTCGATCGGCGTCGCGATCGTGATCGGCGCCATCGCGCGCGGAATCTACGGCATCGACGAGCGGCACTTCGTGGAAGGCGGTCTCGACGCGACGCCGATTCACCTCGGGCCCGTGACCTTCACGTCGGTCGAAGCGCTGATCCTCGGCACGGCGATCGGCCTGATGCTCGCCCTCAGCTACGTGTTGCGGGCGACGACGCTCGGCCGCAACATCCGCGCCGTCGCGCAAGATCGCATCGCCGCGGCGCTGCTCGGCGTCGACATCGAACGCACGATCGCGGCGACGTTCTTCATCTCGTCGGCGCTCGGCGGCGCGGCGGGCATCCTCACCGGCCTCGAGTACAACGCGGTCAGCCTCGACATGGGCGCGCAGATCGAGCTCAAGGGACTGGCCGTGATCGTGCTCGGCGGAATGGGCAGCATCACCGGCGCCGTGATCGGCGGCTTCGCGATCGGCATCGTGGAAACGCTCGCGGTCGCATACGGCCTCTCGGCATGGCGCGACGCGCTGACGTTCGGCGTGATGTTCGTGATCCTCGTTGCCCGGCCGGCCGGCATCTTCGGTGCGCGCGCACTGCGCAGCGCATGAACCTCGGCACGTTCTACGCGCAACACTCGCGCCTGATCGACGAGATCGGAATCAACGCGCTGCTCGCGCTCTCGCTTTCCGTTTCGCTGCAGGCGGGCCAACTCGCGCTCGCGCAGGCCGCGTTCGCGGGCATCGCCGCCTACGTGTCGGCGATCGCGAGCATGCAGTTCGGCGTTCCGCTACCGGCGAGCATCGCCGTCGCGATCCTTGCGTCCGCGCTGGCCGCGGCGGCCCTCGCGTATCCGGTGCGCCGGCTGCGCGGCATCTTTCTCGCCATCGCGACGATCGGCTTCGGTGAGATCTTGCGCGTCGTGCTCAACAACCTCGACGTCACCGGCGGTGCCGAAGGGTTGAGCGGCATTCCGAACGACGTGACGACGCCGATCATCTACGGTGCGCTCGTGCTCGTCGCGATCGTTCTCGCGATCGTCGCGCGCACGAAGTTCGCGCTCGCCGTCGCGCTCACGCGCGAGGACGAGAACGCCGCGCGAGGCGTCGGCGTCGACGTCGGCAGCGTGCGCTTTGCCTCGCTCGTACTCGGCGGCGCCATCGCGGGACTCGCCGGCGCGCTCTACGCGCACGCGTTCTACTTTCTCGCGCCGACCGACTTCGGCTTTCCGCGCATGGAGCAGATCCTGGTGTGGTGCGTGATCGGCGGCGTGACGAGTCCGATCGGCGGCGTACTCGGCGCGGTGTTTCTCTCCGTGTTGCCCGAAGTGATCCGGCCGCTCGCCGATTTTCGCGAGATCACGAACGGCCTGATCTTGCTCGGCGTCATCCTCTTCGTGCCGAACGGCCTCTCGACGTTGTGGGCGAAACGTGGCAGCTGAATTGCGGCTCGCCGGCATCGGCGTACGCTACGGCGGCGTGCATGCCCTCGACGACGTCTCGCTCGCGGTACGCCCGGGCGCGGTGTTCGGCTTGATCGGTCCCAACGGCGCGGGCAAGACGACGCTGATCAACGCGACGACCGGCTTTGCGAAACTCGCCGCCGGAACGATCCATCTCGGCGACCGCCGCATCGACGGCTTGCCGCCGCACCGCATCGCGCGCGCCGGCATCGCGCGCACCTATCAGAACATCCGGCTCTTCGGCAAGCTCGACGTGCGCACGAACCTCGCCGCCGGCGCGTTCACGCATGCCGGACGAATGAGCGACGACGATGCGCGCGCGCTGTTGCAACGCGCCGGCGTGCCCGAGCTCGCGCTCGACGCGACCTCCGCCACGCTGCCCTACGGCGATCAGCGCCGGCTCGAAATTGCGCGCGCGCTTGCCGCACAACCCTCGACGCTCATGCTCGACGAACCGGCGGCCGGTATGAACCCCGCCGAGACGGCGCGACTGGTCGAGACGATCCGCGCGATCGCTGCCGCCGGCATCGGCGTGCTGCTGATCGAGCACGACATGTCGCTCGTGCGCGCCGCTTGCGACGACGTCGTCGTGCTCAACTTCGGCGCGGTGCTCGCGCGCGGCACGCCGGCCGAGATCGTCCAGGATCCCGCGGTGATCGACGCCTATCTCGGATCGAGCGCGGAGCACGCATCGTGAGCGATGCGGTGCTGGCCGTCGACGGCGTGCGCGCCGGCTACGGATCGATCGAGGTGCTGCACGACGTGACGATCGCCGTGGAGCGCGGCACGCTCTGCGCGATCGTGGGCGCGAACGGCGCGGGCAAGACGACGCTCTTGCTCGCGATCTCGGCGATCGTGCGCAAGCGCGCGGGGACGGTCCATTTCGACGGCGCCGACGTGAGCGCGCTGCCGACGCACCAACTCGTGCGACGCGGCCTGCTGCACGTGCCCGAAGGTCGGCGCATGCTCGCGCAGATGAGCGTCGAGGAAAACCTGCAGGTCGCGGCCGCCGTGCGCGGCGCGGCCGGCTTCGCGTCGATCGACGGCCTCTTCGATCGCTTCCCGATCCTGCGCACGCGCCGCAACGTGCCCGCCGGATCGCTCTCGGGCGGCGAACAGCAGATGCTCGCGATCGCGCGCGCGCTCGCCGCCGGCCCGAAAGTGCTGCTGCTCGACGAACCGTCGATGGGCCTCGCACCGAAGCTCGTCGACGAGATCTTCAGCATCATCGCGAGCGAACGCGCCGCGGGCACGTCGATTCTACTCGTCGAGCAAAACGCGCGACGCGCGCTCGCCATCGCCGATCGTGCCTACGTGATGGAACGCGGTCGCATCACGCTCTCGGGCAGCGGCGCGGAATTGCTCGCCGACAGCAGTGTGATCGCCGCCTATCTCGGTGGCTGATGCCGCAGCGCGCGCCGGAGGAATCGGTGGAAATCGGTGCATAGCGTCGATATCCGGCGAATCAACGTGGAGAACAGAAGTTTCTTGTGGATAACCACATGACGGATCTTGCGTGCAACCATCGTGGACGGTACGATGTGATCACGCCAGAGGTTCACCGACGGCGGGCGAGTGACGAGAGACTCGCAGCAACGTCATCGGACGACCGGCTCCCGCCGTTCGAACGATGACCGCGCCAACGAAGTACGACGCCGTAATGGCCGAGCGATCGGCGAGGACGTGCGCAGATCGGACTCTCGTGCTGACCGACGCCGCGGGGCCCACGTCCCGCGGCGTCGTCGCGTCCCGACGCCCGCAGCGTGTCGATCCTCGACGACGCGCCTTCGGCGCTCTGCTCGGGATGACGGAGAGAGAAAGACCGTTATGCGCCGTCGTAGGTGCGGCTGAGGGCTTGCGCGAGCGAACGCGCGGAGGCGCGCGCCGATGGCGGCGCGATCACTTCGCCTTCGGTGCCCCAGCTCAGCGACCAGCGCACGATCTCGAGTGGATCGGCGACGCGATAGGTGATGTCGATCGAGCCGTCGCTGCGGCGCTCGATGCGACGGTCGCGCGCGACGCTCGCGGCGCTCGCGGCCTTCGCGACGATCGGCGAGAACCGCACCGTCACGTCCGTGAGCACGCCGCCGTGCGTCACGCCGCTCACCGAGTTCGCACCGTACGCATCGAGGTTGAAGTCGGCCGGACGTTCGAATGTCTGCGGCTGCACCTGTACCGTATCGACGTTGTCGACCGCGAACACGCGCATGTCGGTGCGCGCGTGATCGTAGGCGACGAGATAGATGCGTCCGTTCGAGACGATGAAGCCGTAGGGATCGACGCGGCGTTGCGTGCGCGCACCGTTCTTGTCGGTGTAGTCGAAGCGCACGCGACGGTGATCCGCTTCGGCGCGCTGTAACGTTTCGAAGATCGCCTCGACCTGCGGATCGAGGGCGACCGACTCGAGGCGAATCGCGAGCGACGACACGTGCATCGCCGTCGTCGAGCGCGCGTCGCTCGATTGGAGCAGCTTCGCCGTCGTCTCCTCGATGTATCCGGCGAGCGTGCCGCCGAGCGACGAGCCGAGACGCTTGAGCGTCACGAGTCCGAGCAGCTCCCGCTGGCTCAGGTTCAAGCGGCGCAGACTGTAACCGTCGGCGAACCGGTACGTGCCCGACGCCCGGTCGAAGAACCAGGGAAAGCCGGCGTCGGAAAGCACGGCCAAGTATCGCCGGAGACTCCGCGTGCTCGGCGGCTTCTCATCGGCGATGCGGTCCTTCAGCTCTTCGAAACTGAAGCGCCCTTCGTCGATGGCGCTCAGCAGCCGGACGAGCAGGACGACTTTCGGCTCCGACCGTTCCTCGCTCACGTTCCCGGACTCGTTCGGCTGCGATATCGCCCGGCCTTGCCGCGGCAGGCGCACCCCCGCAGGCTCCCCGCGCGACGGAGAAGAAAACTTTGTCCATCTTTTTTGGCTATTCTTGGTAAGGAGCACCATGGACGATTCTCGTCGTGCGTTCTTGCGCCGGACCGGCGCCCTCGGCATCGCCGGCGCGGCCACGCTCGGTTTCCCCCTGGCGGAGACCCGCAGTGCCGGGGCGGCACCCGTGCTGCCCCCGCGCGACGTGATCGCGGCCGGCGGCGGCGCGACGATCAAGATCGGCCACATCGACGGATTCTCCGGCGTCTACGCGTCCGCGTCGGCCTCGCAAGAGCTGGGTCTCGAACTCGCGCTCGAACAAGCGATGAAGAAGAACTCGCGCATCAAGTACGTGATCGTGAAGGGCGACGATGCGAGCGCGCCGGCGACCGGCTCGACCGAGGCGCGCCGGCTGATCAGTCAGGAGAAGGTCGACGTCCTCACCGGCTGCCTGAGCTCGGGCGTCGGGCTCGCGGTGTCGGCGCTCGCCGCGCAGCAGAACGTCTTCTTCCTCGCCATCGGCACGCACGACACGAACATCACCGGTGCGGGCGCGCATCACGTGACGTTCCGCCAGACGTGTTCGAACGCGATGCTCGCCAACGCCGTGGGTCCGGCGCTGCTGAAGTTCGGCAAGAAGTGGTACTTCCTCACCGCCGACTACGCGTTCGGCAACGACGCGCAAGCGCGCTTCCAGAAGATCCTGATCGCGCAGGGCGGCGAGGTCGTCGCAAACGACAAGCACCCGCTCGGGCAAGTCGACTTCTCCTCGAACATGACCAAGGCGCGCAATACCGATGCCAACGTGATGGTCTTCTGCAACTACGGCCCCGACACGCAGAACGCGATGAAAGCCGCCGTGCAACTCGGCATCAACAAGAAGATGAAATTCGGCGGCATCCTCTGCGGCAACGACGTCGCGGTCGGCCTGCCGGTCGACGACATCGTCGGCTCCACGTGGGGCTATGTGTGGGGCCCGGACGCGGGCGGTGCGTCGACGATGAAGATCTACGAGATGATCAAGCAGCGTTCGCCCAACGTCGACTGGCGTCAATACCTCGGCTACATGGCCGGGACGAACATCATCGACCGGCTCAACGCCGCCGGCACCACCGATACGGCCAAGATCGTCGCTGCGTTCGAAGGCTACCACTACGACGCCGGCAAGAAGTCGGGTGCGTACTTCCGCGCGTGCGATCATCAAGCCGTGCAGCAAACCTATGCCGGCACGATCGTGGAGAAGTCGAAACGCACGAGCCCCGGCGAGTACTTCGCGATCACCTCGACCGTCGGTGGCGACTATGCGGCCGAATCGTGCGACACGGTCGACGCGAAGAAGGCCACCGCCGCGTTCGCAAGCGAGCCGATCGGCCCGCGCGACGCCTACACGCCGACCAGCCTCAAAGCCTGACGCGGCGTTGACAAGCGCGGGGCGGCGTTGTACCGTCGCCCCGTGATGCGCTCGTTCATCTTCGTTGCGCTCGTCGTGATCGCGACCATCGCGGCCGGGCCGGCCCCCGCCGCGTCACCCTCACCATCGCCCGAGCCTCCCGCAACCTTCATGCCGATCGCATCGCCGCCGGCTTCACCCGAGGCCAGTCCGTCGGCGATGCCGTAACGCTAGTTCTCCGGCTGGACGTCGGAGAAGTCGATCGTGCTCACGAGCGTCGCCCCCTCGTAGCCCTCGATGCGGATCGGCAATTGCGTCGCCGTCGAGATCTCGATGATCTCACGACTCAGCCCGGCGTCCGCGACCGGATCGCTCGGGACGAGCGAGAGCGCTTGCGTGGGTGTGCCAGCGATGAGCTCGCCCGGCGTTTGCACCAGCGCTCCCGGGGTCTGCTCCGCGTGGGCGAGGATCGCCCCATAGCTCAATTGGTCGAGCGCCGCGCCGCGAATCGTCGTCACGAGCGGATCGTGCAGCGGGATGCTGCGCTTCACGATCGAGGCAAAGAAGCCGCCGCCGCGTGAAGCCTCCACCGTCGGTCCGCCGTTCCACGTCAACGTCACGCCCGCATTGGGACCCGCGACGACGTGCACCGTGAAGCTGGACGGCTTGTGAAACGTATACGCGAACACGATGTGCTGCGCGGTCGTCCCCTTGGCGGAGAACACGGTCACCGTGGCGCGATACCCCATAAGGCCTTTCCAAGCGCGCGCGAACGCTTGGAGTGCCGGCGGCAACGCTGACGGGACCGTCGCCGATGCGGAACCCAGCGTCTGCGCGTTCACGGGGCGGGGCGGAACGCCGACCACGACGAGCGCGGCCAGCGATAGGGAAATGATGCCGGCACGAATGGCCGGCGTGCGCACGCGCCCCGGGCGGGAGCGCAATTTCGTTTGCATCATCGGGGTCTACCCGTTCTTCCGCAACCAACCCCTCTGTGCCATCGACCGCACATTGCGGCCCGAACCGAGACCAACGGCGCGCTACTCCACGCGCGCGATCTCGCCGAAGCGGCCCGCCTGAAAATCCGCGAAGGCCTGCTCGAGTTCGGCGCGCGTGTTCATCACGAACGGACCGTAGCGCGCCACCGGTTCGCCGATCGGCATCGCCGCGATGACCAGCGCTTCGTAGCCGTCCATTCCCGCGGCGATGTGCAGCGTCGCCGGCGCGTTCTCGATGATCAGCGCGTGGTGGTCGACGAGCACGTCGTCACCGATGGTGCCGCCGCCGTCGATCGTGTGCACGACCACGTTCGAACCGACCGGAACGTTCACGTCGGTCGCGGCGCGCCGGTCGAGCTTCACGTGCAGCAGCGTCGAGGGAATCGTCGTCTCGATCGGCGAGCGCTGTCCGTCGACCTCGCCCGCGATCACGCGGATCCAACGGCCCGGGCCGACGACCACAGGGAGCTGACCGCTCTTGTATTCCTGATACCGCGGCTGCGAGAGCTTGAGCGACTGCGGCAAGTTCAACCAGATTTGGAAACCGTGCACGCGTCCGCCGCGCTCGAGGATCTCGGCCGCCGGCATCTCGGAATGGATCACGCCCGCGCCGGCCGTCATCCATTGCACGTCGCCCGGGCGCAACGCACCGCGATGGCCGTGCGAATCCTCGTGTTCCATCGCACCGTCGATCAGATAGGTGACCGTCTCGAAGCCGCGATGCGGGTGATCGGGTGCACCGACCGCTTCGCCCGGACCGTACACGACCGGCCCCATCTCATCGATGAGCAAAATCGGATCGACGTGCGAGAGCCCCGCCACCGGGAACGGGCGGCGAATGCGAAAGCCGCCGCCTTCGAGCGTTTGCACGGTGGGGATGACGTGGGTGCGGGTCGTGAGTTCGGTGGCCATTGCCCTCCCATAACCCGCGCGAGGTTGCAACCGGTGCGCTACAGCGCCGACGACGTAATCGCGTCCTTCGCCGCACGCAAGCTCGTCGCGCGCACCAGGTCGTCGACGATCGCGTGCACGCACTCCTCGAGCGGCTGGGTCTCCGTGTCGACGATCAGGTCGGGCGATTCCGGTACGTCGTATGGCGCGGAGACGCCGGTGAAGTCGAGGATCTCGCCGGCCCGCGCCTTGCGGTAGTGGCCCTTCACGTCGCGCGCTTCGCACGCTGCGACGCTGGCGCGCACGTAGATCTCGCGGAACGCACCACGCGCCGCCTCGCGTGCGCGCGTGCGCTGTTCGGCGTGCGGTGAGATCGTGCTGGCGAGCACGATCGCGCCGGCGTCGGCGAAGAGCGCGGCGACCTCGCCGACGCGCCGGATGTTCTCATCACGATCGGCGCGCGCGAAGCCGAGATCGGCGTTGAGCCCGCGGCGCAGGTTGTCGCCGTCGAGCACGTAGACGAAGTAGCCGCGCGCGAAGAGTTCTCGCTCGACCGCCATCGCGAGCGTCGACTTCCCGCTGCCGGGCAGGCCGGTGAACCACGCGACGAGGCCGCGGTTGCCGTTGCGCTGGGCGCGCTCGTCGGCCGAGATCAGGTGACCGTGCGGCACGACGTTGGCGTTGCGCACCGCCGCCTCGACGGTGGCGATCTTTCCGCCCGCGACGACCTCACCGTTGCGCAGAAGCACCGACCGCGCGCCCGGCTCGGCCGCGATGATGCGCGCTGCGCGTAGCTTCAACGCGAAGGCCGCGTGGCGCGAGGATTCGTCGGGTGCGACCTTGTCGAGGATCGTGAGGTCGATCGTGTCCTCGATGCCGGCGACGGTCACGGCGACGTCGGCGCGACCGATCTTGGCCTGTAGCGTCTCACCGGCCCGCGGCGGTTCAGCCGAAAGCCAGAAGTAGACGCCGTCGAACGCCGACGTCGCGGTGGGCACCGGCCCGTCGGCGTGCGTGATCACGTCGCCGCGATCGACGAAGACGGGATCGGCGAAGGTCAAGCCGATCGATTCGCCCGCCACCGCCGGCCGTTCGTCGGCGGGCCAGCGCTTCACCGCGCGCACGGTCGTGTACGCGCCGCTCGGCGAGATGCGTACACGATCTCCGGCCGCGACGCTCCCGGCGACGACGGTGCCGACCGAGATGCGCTCGTCGGTGAAACGGTAGACGTCGGCGATGTCGAGGTGCAGCGGGCGATCCGCCACCGGCGCGCTCGGTTGCAACGCGACGAGGACCTCGATCAGCGTCGGGCCCGCGTACCACGCGGTCCGCTCCGAGCGGTTCACCACGTTGTCGCCGTCGCGCGCCGAGAGCGGCACGACCGAGAGCAACCGTTTTCCCGACGTCTCGAGCGCGGCGCGAATCTCGCGCTCGAGTTCGGCGAAGCGCGCGGCGGCGTTCTCCGGCGCGACGGCGTCGATCTTGTTGACGGCGACGATGATCTCGGGCACGTCGAGCAACTGCAACAGATAGGCGTGGCGATACGTCTGATCGCGGATGCCCTCGAGCGCGTCGATCACGAGGATGCCGGCGTCGGCGTCGGCCGCGCCGCTCATCATGTTCTTGATGAACTCGCGATGGCCGGGCGTGTCGATCACGACGATGCGGCGCCCGCCGTAGTGCATCCAGACGCGTGTCGTCTCGATCGTGATCGCCTGATCGCGTTCTTCTTGCGCCGCATCGACGGCAAAGGCCCATTCGGTCGCCATGCCACGCCGCGCGCTCGACGCGACGATTTCCTCGGCTTTGCCGTCGGCAAGACTGCCCGTATCGTAGAGCAGCCGCCCGATCAGCGTGGACTTCCCGTGATCGACATGACCCGTGATCGCAACGCGCAGATCCATGTTAACGGCGCTCCGCCCCGGGCTGCGCGCCCCCCACACCTTCGGTGCGGGGCCCCCAGACCGAGCTCGCAAGAACGAGTATCGCAAAGGCACGCCTCTTCGGCGCTCGCTCCATCACCATCATCACTACATGTACCCGCCGGCGCGCAGGCGTTCGAACGACGCTTCGCTCTCGTTGTCCATCGTGCGGCCCGCGCGTTCGGGAACGCGCGTGGCGCGCAGTTCGGCGATGATCGCATCGATCGAATCGGCATTGCTCTCGATCGGCACGGTGATGTTCTTCTCGCCGAGCGACCGGTACCGTTTGCCGTTCTGCGCGAGGTAGAGCGGCACGTACGGGATGTTCTCGCGCTTCGTGTACTCCCAGATGTCGAGCTCGGTCCACGAGAGCAGCGGGTGCACGCGCAGGTGCGCGCCGTCGGGCACGGTCGTCGTGTAGAAGCCCCAGAACTCGGGCGGCTGCTCCTTCACGTCCCAGGTGCCGTCGATGCGGCGCGGGCTGAACACGCGCTCTTTCGCACGCATCGCCTGTTCGTCGCGCCGGATGCCGACCATCACCGCGTCGAACTTCTGCTCGCGCAGCATCGTGCGCAGGCCCTCGGTCTTACGCGCCGCGGCGCGCGTGGCCGGCGGCAGCGTCTGGTCGACGTCGCTCTCGGGCGGGCAGACCTGCGCGAAGTAATCGAGGTTCCACTCGGCGATCATGCGGTCGCGAAACGCGTAGACCTCATCGAGCTCCATGTGCGTCTCGAGCAGCACGAGCGGGAACGGCACGCGACCGAAGAACGCCTTGCGCGCCATCCACACCAGCGCCGTGCTGTCCTTGCCGATGGACCACAACATGCACGGCTTGCTGCTCGCGCGATACGCTTCGCGCAGGATCGAGATGGTTTCCGCCTCCAGGCGGTCGAGGGAATCCACGGTGACGACTCGTTTCTCGCGTTCAGTCCGGTTGGCGGCGTGCGTCGAAGATCGATCGCACGAAGGTCAGCGCGATTACCACCAGTGCCAGCGCACCGGCGAGCGTGAACGCACCGACCAGGTTGTCTTCGTTGTAGAGAAAGTCGATCTGCAGGGGAACCGTATCGGTCAAGCCTTGGATGTGCCCCGAAATCACCGACACCGCACCGAATTCGCCGAGGGCCCGCGCATTGCATAGCAAGAGCCCGTTGAGGATCGCCCAGCGCGCCCGTGGGAAGGTCACCCTTGCGAACGTTTGCCACAGGGTCGCACCGAGGCCGAGCGCGTCTTCCTCGAGGTCGCGCTCGTGCTCGCCCATGAACGCGATCGTCTCGCGCGCAGCGTACGGAAACGTCACGAACACCGTGGCGAGGATGATCCCGATCGGCGTGAACGCGATCTGGATGCCGTGCGCGGTGAACCACCCGCCGAGCGGCGACCGCGTGCCGAAGCAGAGCAAGAGCGCGAGCCCGGCGACGACCGGTGAGATCATCAGCGGCAGGTCGATGATCGCCAGGAGCAGCGACTTCCCCGGGAAGCGGTACTTCGTCAACGTCCAGCCCGCCAGCACGCCGAAGGCGCCGTTCGCGACGACCGTCACCGCGGTCGCGAGCACCGTCAGCCCGATCGCCGCACGGGCGTTCGGGTCGCTGAAGGTGGCGACTACCGGCGGCCAGCCGGCGCGCAATGCCTCGAACCCGATCGAGACGAGCGGCAAGAGAATGAAGAATCCGAGCAGCAGCGCGACGCCGCCGATCGCGAGCCGGTCGGCCGCGCGACGCCCGCGCCGGGCCGCGGTGGTGCGCGGCGGCAGCCCCGTCGCGTCGCGCACGTCGAGCGCGGTCATGCGGTGCTCCGCGCTTCGAGCATGCGGCGCTGCAGCACGTTGATCGCGAAGAGCATCAGAAACGAGACGGCGAGCGACACGAGCGCCACGGCCGCGGCGCCCGAGAAATCGTATTGCTCGAGCCGCGTGATGATGATCAGCGGCACGATCTCGGTCTTGCCCGGCATGTTGCCGGCGATGAAGATCACCGAACCGTATTCCCCGAGCGTGCGCGCGAGCGCGAGCGCGAACCCGGTGAGGAACGCCGGCGCGACGAGCGGCCACGTGATGCGCCGCAGGATGGTCAGCGGCCCGGCGCCGAGCGAGGCGGCGGCGAGCGCGAACTCCGCGGGCAACGTCGCGATCACCGGTTGCACCGTGCGCACGACGAACGGCAACCCGACGAACGCGAGCGCCAAGACGATGCCGGCGGGCGTGTACGCGATCGCGATGCCGCGTTCGGCGAGCCAAGCACCGACCCAGCCATGCGGACCGTAGAGCGTCGCGAGCGTGATGCCCGTGACCGCCGGCGGCAACGCGAACGGCACGTCGACCAGCGTGTCGAGCACGCGCATCGCACCGCCCGGATAGCGCACGAGCACGACCGCGATCGCGGCCCCGGCGATCACGTCGATCACCGATGCGACGATCGCCGCGCCGAAGCTCAGCCGGTACGCGGCCAGCGCTTCCGGCGAAAACGCCGTCGCGACGAACGCGGCCGGCGTGATGCCGTTCAACGAGAGCACCAGCGCCGTCAGCGGAACGACGACGACGATCGCCACGACCGTCATCGTCATCCCGAGCGCGAGCCCCCGTCCCGGAATCATTTCGGCGAATACACCTGATCGAAGATGCCGCCGTCGGCGAAGAACCGTGCGTTGGCGGTTTTCCAGCCGCCGAAGTTCGCGATCGTGGTGAGATCGGTGCGCGCGAACGACGTGCCGCACGCGCCCATCACCGAGGTGAGCCGCGGACGATAGCCCCACTTACACGCGAGCTTCTGACCGACGGGCGAATACAGGTAGTCGAGATACGCCTTCGCGAGCGCCGCCGTGCCATGCTTGGAAACGTTGCCGTCGACCCATGCGACGGGCGGCTCGGCGAGAATGCTCACCGACGGCACGATGATCTGATAGTCGTGCGGGTGTTCGCGCAGCGCGAGGATCGCCTCGTTCTCCCACGACACGAGCACGTCGCCGATGCCGCGTTCGGTGAAGGTCACCGTCGCCGCGCGCGACGCGGAATCGAGCACGACGGCGTTGTGGTAGATGGCGCCGAGCAGCGCGCGCGCCTTCGCATCGTCGTTGTGATTCCGCTTGAGACCGTAGGAATACGCGGCGAGCACGTTCCAACGCGCCGCGCCGCTCGTCTTCGGATTCGGCGTCACGATGGCGACGCCGGGCTTCGCGAGATCGTCCCAGTCGTGGATGTGCTTGGGGTTGCCGGCGCGCACGAGGAACACCATCGTCGACGTGTAGGGCGACGAATCGTCGGGCAAGCGCGACGCCCAATCGGCCGGGATCAGGCCCGTGCGCGCGGAGATCGCGTCGATGTCGTACGCGAGCGCGAGCGTCACCACGTCGGCCGGCAGCCCTTCGATCACCGCACGGGATTGCGCACCCGAACTGCCGTGCGACTGTTCGATCGTCGCGTCGTCGCCCGTCTTCTTCTTCCAATAGGCCGCGAATGCCGTATTGTACTCGGCATAGAATTCGCGCGTGGGATCGTAAGAAACGTTGAGCAGCGTCGCCGCCGCGACGCCGTGCATCGTCACGACCGTCGCGATCGCGACGGCGATGAAGACTCGTAGTGCGGACATGCTAGGACCTCTCGGAAACGCTGGGCTGAAACGAACGCTGATGGACGAGCGCGAAGTGCACCACGTCGCCGTCTCGAACGTTGCTGAGACCGTTGTACGGTGCGCGGACATCGGCGCTGACGGGGTCGCCGCCCGGCAGCACGAGTTCGACGCGGCGCCGCGAGCCGAGCTCGACGACGCGCGTCACGCGCGCCGGTTGCGAGCCTTCGAACGCGTGTGAGTCGACGCGTAGCTCGTGCGGCCGCACGTAACGGATCTCGCCGTCGGAGGCGATCGCGTTGGCCGGGCCGAGGAACTGCAACGCGAAGGGCGAGACGGGTGCATCGTAGAGTTCGAGCGGCGTGCCCGTTTGCTCGATGCGGCCCTCGCGCATGAGCACGATCGTGTCGGCGATCTCCATCGCTTCGTCGGCGTCGTGCGTCACCAGCAGGGTGGTCACGTGCACCTCGTCGTGCAGCCGGCGCAACCACGCGCGCAAATCGCGACGGACGTGAACGTCGAGCGCGGCGAACGGTTCGTCGAGCAGCAGGATCGACGGCTGCGCGGCGAGCGCGCGCGCCAGCGCGACGCGTTGGCGCTGACCGCCGGAGAGTTCGTGCGGCAGGCGCTTCTCATATCCGGAGAGTTGGACCAGCGCGAGCAGTTCGCGCACGCGATCGCGCGTCAATGCGCGATCGGCGTTGCGCACGTCGAGCGAGAACGCGACGTTCTGCCCGACGGTGAGGTGCGGGAAGAGCGCGTAACCCTGGAACACGAAGCCGATGTTGCGTTCGCGCAGCGGAAGGTTCGTCACGTCACGGCCGCCGAGCGTCACGCGGCCCGCATCGATGCGCTCGAACCCGGCCAACAACCGGAGCAGCGTCGACTTGCCGCAGCCGGACGGGCCGAGGATCGCGCCGAGCGCGCCCGGTGCGATATCGATCGTCACGTCGTCGACGGCGCGCACGCCGCCGAACGACTTCGTCACGCCGGCGAGCGAGATGCCGGTGGGCGCCGCGTCAGCCTGCATGGATCCCGCACTCCGTTTTCGCGAAGCCGGCCCACCGGCCGGCGCGTTCGCCCTGACCCGGCGCGGTCCGCGCGGTGCAATGCGTGCAGCCGAGACTCTGATAGCCGTCGTGCAAGAGCGTGTTGACCGGCACGTCGTGCTCCATCACGTAGGCCCATACATCGTCGCGGGTCCAATCGGCGAGCGGCGCGACCTTCACGACGCCGTTGGCTTCGTTCCAGGCGGTGATCGGCAGTCCCGATCGCGTCGAACTCTGCTCGCGCCGAATGCCCGTCATCCACGCATCGACGTCGGCGAGGTAGCGACTCAGCGGCTCGACCTTGCGCAGATCGCAGCACGCATCCGGATCGCGCGACCACAGCGCATCGCCGTGCCGCGCACCCTGCGCCGCGACCGACAGACGCGGTTTCACCGCCTCGACGGCGATGCCGTAGCGCTCTTCGACGCGTTGCACCAGGGCATACGTCTCGGGAAACAACAGCTCGGTGTCGACGAAGAACACGCGGATCGACCGGTCGATCGGCAGCGCGAGATCGAGCAGCGCCATTCCCGAGGCACCGCCGAACGAGACCGAGAGCGCGATCCGCCCGGGGAACGTGTCGACGGTGCGCGCGACGATCGCGCGCGCCTCGGCGACGCGAGCCGCGAGGCCCGAATCGGCCGCTGAACGACGCGAGGCCCTCGCGATCGTCGCGAGAGCCCCGGTGGAATCCCGATTCGACATCCGCTTCTTCCTAGTGGGCTCCGGCGCGCTCGCAGCGTGCACGGCACGCGGGACGACCAAGACGGCAGGCAGTGCGGAACATCCGGCTGAGCATACCACGTGTGAAGTGGACTGGTCAAGCACGGACGAGCCCGTTCGGCGTGCGCGGTTCACCCGAGAGCGAGCCGCCGCCGTACGACGGCCCGGCGGGCGCTTCGGCGACCCGATCGAGCGGGAGCCGGCCGAGCAGCGCTCACCGGGCGATCGTCGTCATGGGGTCGTCTTTCCGGTGAGATGACGTTCCGGTTCGCGGGAGATCGGAGATCGCGATCGGATCGAAGACCGGTCGCAGCAGCCAGCGCTGCGCGATCGTGCGGTAGCCGGAAAAATGGAAGCTGCCCGAGCGCGAGAGGAACTCGCTGCGCCGCGCGCGCCAGACCGCGGGAATGCGATACCACGGCAGCGTGGGATCGTCGTGATGCACCGCGTGATAGTTGTTGTTGAGAAAGAGCAACCCGAACGGGAAGCGGTTCTCGACGATCGCGGTGCGTTGACCGGGCTGCGGCGCCCAGCGGTGTTCGGAGAACGAACGCAACATGCCGAGGCTCGTGCCGGGATAGGCGACGAGTGCGAGATACTCCCACCACGGCATGCGCGCGACGCCGGTGACGAAGAACGCCAGCGCAGCGAGCAACGCGGCGTGAACGAGCGCGTCGCGCCGCGCACGTGCGTCGCCATCGAGCAGCGCACGAACGCCGTGCACGATTCCGGCGCCGACGTGGAGCGCCGCGCCGATCGTGAGGCGACCGATCAAGGTTTGGTTCGCGCCGTAGGCAAGACGCAAAGCGAGCGGGTACGTGCGCCACCGTTCCGGCGCGTGATAGAACGACTCCGGATCGATCTGCGGCAGCGTGAGCTGATCGTTGCGATGGTGGCGCAGATGCGAGCGGCGATAGACCGCATACGGAAAGAACACGCCGAGCGGCGGCGCCGCCACGAGCGTGCGCAATCGCCGCGGCACGCGGCGCAACGCGTGAATCGTCTCGTGCTGCAGCGAGCCGTGCCAGGCCACGAGCGGTGCGCCGATCGCCGCGATCAGCCACCACGGCAGCCGCGCGTGCAGCAGCACGAGCGCCGTCCAGCTCGCGTAGATCGCGAGCGCGACGCACCACGTCGGCCCCTCATATCGCTGCCACATCCGCGCCGCGAACGTCATTCGGCTTCTCCTCACGAATCGACCACACCACAAAAAAAGCCCCACCGAATCGGCGGGGCTCGACGCAAACACGTTCGTGTCGACGCTAACGAGGCCTCACACCAAATCGACGTGCGGGGATCGAACGACAACACAGAACTTCGCGGCGGAACGACATTGGCGCCACGCTATCACACGCATGGAACGACTGTCAACGGGGTGAACACGTCGGCGATGACGACCGCCGCGCAACGCATGCCTGCCGTGTTCATCGGACACGGATCGCCGGCCAACGCCGTCTCGGCGAATCGCTACACCGACGCGTGGCGCACGTTCTTCCGGCCGCTGCGCCCGCGCGCCGTGCTGCTCATCTCCGCGCACTGGTACGTCGGCGGGACGCGGGTGACGGTGCAAGCGCAACCGCGCACGGTGCACGACTTCGTCAGCTCCAAAGGCGACCTCGATCGCTTCGTCTATCCCGCGGCCGGCGACGTCGCGCTCGCCCACCGCGTGCGCGATCTGCTCGCGCCGGTGCCCGTCGCGCTCGACGAACGCTGGGGCTACGATCACGGCGCGTGGGTCGTGCTCGCACACGCGTTTCCGAACGCCGACGTGCCGGTGATCGAGCTCAGCCTCGACCGCAGCCGTCCGCCGGCTTTTCACTATGCGCTCACGCGCGCGCTCGACGTGCTGCGCGACGAGGGTGTGCTGCTGCTCGGAAGCGGTAACATCATTCACAATCTCGAGATCGCGCGCGGACCGGGCAGCGATGCGACGATGGATTGGGCGCCGCGCTTCGCCGCCGACGTGCACCGCCGGCTCGAGCGCGGCGATCACGAAGCGCTCGTTGCCTACGATCGCCTCGGGCGCGACGCACAACTCGCGGTGCCGACGCCCGAGCACTACCTGCCGTTTCTCTCGATTCTCGGCGCGCAACGCGACGGCGAACGCATCGCCACGATCGTCGACGGCGACCGCGGCGCGTACGACCTCGGAATGTTCTCGTTCGCGGTCCGATGATCGCGACCGGCGCGCTCGCCGACGATCTGGCGCTGCTCGAACGCATCTTCGACGACGCGCTCGAGCGCGTGATGCCGAATCCCGTCGCGCTACGCTTCACCGACATCCGGCTCGACTATCAGGCCAAACGCGATCTCGTCTTCGCCCTCGCGCTGCTCGAAGAAGGCGAGAACGAGGCCGCGCTCATCGCGGGACTCGCAGCGGACGCGATCGCGAACGACCCGGCGTTCGACGCGACGCACCTCATCCGGGAAGCGTGGTACTACCTGCGCACCTCGATCGATCCCACCTGGCAGTTTGACGACCCGCCGGCGACGTTCGGCCCCGCACTGGCCTACATCGGCACGCTGCTCGAACAACGCACCGCAACCTACGATCGCCCGAGCGGCGCGCCGCGCGACGAACCCGACGCGACGACACGCCGCGCCCTGCTCGCCGTGCTACGCTAACCGGTCGTCCGTTATGCGCCGGTCAACTGCGCGGCGTTGGCGGCGAGCACCGCGGCGAAACGCGCGAGGCGCATGCCCTGGTAGCGCGCGGCGGCGATCGTCTCTTCGGGTAACGCGCCGCCGCGCGGATCCGTGTAGCTCGTGCCGTACGGATTGCCGCCGGCCTTGCCGACCGACGGATCGGTGAAGCCCGGCGGCACGACGATCGCGCCCCAATGGTAGGCGACGGTGTAGATGGAGAAGAGCGTCGCTTCCTGACCGCCGTGCGCGTACGATGCGCCGGCGAACGCCGTCACCGCCTTGTTCGCGAGGATGCCCTTGGCCCAGAGCGGGCCGGTCGTGTCGAGAAACTGCTTGAGTTGCGCGGAGATGACGCCGAACCGCGTGGGCGTGCCGAACGCGTAGCCGTCGGCCCATTCGAGATCGGCCAGCGTCGCCTCGGCGACGTGCTGCGTCGCGAGGCGATGCGCGCCCCACCCCTTGTTCGAGGCGATCGCCTCGTCGGGCGCGAGCTCGCGCACTTTGCGCACGCGAACCTCCGCACCGGCGGCCGTCGCGCCGGCGGCGACCGCCTGCGCGACCTCGTACGCGTTACCGGTGGAACTGTAATAGATGACCGCGATTTTTGCCATGCCCCGGTACGGTAACGCGAAGCGCTTCCGCGCGCAACTCATCGGCCCGCACGGGCATCGAACCAGACGATGAAAGCGATACGCGCGACCGAATTCGGCGGCCCCGAGGTCTTCCAGTACGTCGATCTGCCGACGCCGGCGCCGGGCCCCGGCGAAGCGCTGGTGCGGGTCGCCGCGGCCGGCGTGAACTTCATGGACATCGGCCAGCGGACGGGCCGCCGCCCCGGCACCACGCCGCCGTTCGTGCCCGGCGGCGAAGCGTCGGGCACGGTGGAAGCGGTCGGCGAGGGCGTCACCAACGTGAAGCCCGGCGACCGCGTGATGTATGCGATGGCGCCCGCGACCTACGCCGAGTACGCGGTCGCGCCCGCGTGGCGGCTGATCGCCGTGCCCGACGGGGTCGATCTCGTCGATGCCGGAGCGATCGCGCTGCAGGCGCTCACGGCGCACTACCTGTTGCACGAGTTCGCGCCGGTCGGACCCGGGACGACGGTGCTCGTCCACGCCGTCGCCGGCGGGATGGGCTTGCTGCTCGCGCAGTGGGCGACGCACCTCGGCGCGCACGTGATCGGCACGACGTCCACCGAGGCGAAGGCCGCGAAGGCGAAAGCGGCCGGAGCGCGCGACGTGATTCTCTACACGCAAACCGACTTCGCCGCCGAGGTCAACCGCATCACCGACGGTCGCGGCGTCGATCTGATTCTCGATGCGGTCGGCAAAACGACGTTCCCCGGTGACCTCGAAGCGGCGCGCCCGCGCGGGCACGTCGTCGTCTACGGCGCCGCGAGCGGACAGGCCGATCCGATCTCACCGAACGCGCTGATGGCCAAGGGGCTCACCGTCAGCGGCGCCGGCCTCGCGCACTACACGCGCACGAGTGAAGAGATCGCGCGGCGCGCGGCGGACATCTTCGCCGGCGTCGACGAGGGCTGGCTGAAATTTGCGGTCGACCGCCGTCTGCCGCTCGCGCACGCCGCCGATGCGCATCGCGCGCTCGAGGCGCGCGAGACATCGGGCAAGCTGCTGCTGATCCCCTAAGCCGGGGTCTTCTGCACGAGTTCGCCGACGCCGCGAGCGACGAGCGCGGCGCGCTGAATCGGCGCGACGGCGGCGTTGATCTCGGCGGCCGCGTCGTCGGCGGGAACGGTCGTGCGCAACGCACGCGTTCCGGCCGGGGCATCGGCGAGACGCAGAATCACGTCGGCCACGTCGCCCGGATCGCGGCCTTGGCTCGCCGTGATGAGGCCGGCGGTCAGCACCTCGTTGTATTTCGCGACGTCGGGCCCGTACGAAGCGACGCGGGCCTCGTCGTCGGCGCCGACGACCTTGCCGAAGATGTCGGTCGGGTACGCGCCCGGCTGCACGATGGCGACGTCGATGCCCAGCGGCGCGAGCTCGTATGACGTGGCTTCGGCGAGCGCTTCGAGCGCCCACTTCGAGGACGCGTAGACGCCGCCGAACGGAAAGATGAGCCGGCCGACGACCGACGAGACGTACACGATGAGTCCGGCTTTGCGCTCGCGCATGGCCGGAAGAAAGGCGCGGTTCACGCGGAGCGGCCCGATGACGTTGGTCGCGTACTGACGCTCGACGGCCGCCGGCGTGAAGCCCTCGACGAGTCCGAAGAATCCGTTGCCGGCGTTGTTGACGAGCACGTCCGGCGCGCCCGTCGCGGCGAGAATCGTGCGCGCGGCCGCGTCCACGGACGCATCGCTCGTGACGTCGAGTTCGACGACCTCGATCCCGGCGGCACGCAGTTCGGCCGCCGGCCCAGCGTTCCGCGTCGTGGTATCTCGCATCGTCCCGAAGACGCGCCATCCGGCCGCGGCAAACGCCTCGACGGTACGGCGGCCAAAGCCGGAATTTGCGCCGGTGACGACCACGCTGCGTTGATTGGACATGCGATCCTCGGTTGAGATGAGGTGGCGGAGACCACCATTCTAGCAGATCGTCGCACCGACGGGCGTCGCGGTACGTCTGAAGGATAACGTGACCAAAGGGCGCAATCGAACGCTCCCCGCTTGAGGTTGCGCCACCAGGAGTCCGTGCTTTGAGTGTCACTCGTCCACTGACGATAACGATACCGAATTTCACCGAAGATGCGCGCACGCAACAGCAATACAAAACGACCCTCGAACGCCGCATCAAGGCGTATCACAGCGAACAAGAGTCGGCCGTGCGCCGCTCGTTCGTCGCGAAGAAAGAAGCGCTGACCGCGGAGCTCTCGGTTGCGGAGAACATGATCGCTGCTCGCAACGTGACCGCGCAAAAGGCGATGAGTGCCTACCGCTTGCGCTACCCGCACCGCATGCAAAAGGGCCGGCCGGTCAAACCGTCGTTCCTCGAATGGCTGTTCAGCTTCGGCGGTGCGACGCGGCTCTATCGCAACGTGACCGAGGCCAACAGTGCCGTGATCGAGGCGCAAACGAACCAGCGGCGCCTCGGGCACAAGCTCGAGGTGATCGATTCGGAACTCAGCCGCGCGCTCGCTGCGACGGAAGAGAAGGCCAAAGAGACCACGTCATCGCCCGAGTGGCTTGCCGACCTGCATCGCGATCGCGCCCTCGGCGACCTCAAGATCCGCGTCGACGCGATCGAGCACGAGCGCGAGTCGTACGCCAAGCGCCTCGAGGCGGGCCGCGTCTCCGACGACGAGAAGCGCGATCGCACGTTCGCCGAGCAGAACATCCACATGGTCGAGCTGCCGTTGACCGGCGTGATGTTCTACCGCGTCGATGCGTTCGGGTCGCTCGTGTATTTCATCTTGCGCGACCTCGAGAAGCGTCTCTTCGCGCTGCCCTACGATCCGCGGCTCGAATCGATCGTCGACGGCGTCTTCGACATCTATCGTGTAGCCGACAGCTACGACGTGCGTCAGCGCGTCCACGCCGAATCGAAGCTGCCGTTCACGATCCTCGACCACTTCTTCAATTGCTGCGACCGCCAAGACGCCGCCAGCCGTGCCGCCTATCGCGAACAGCGGGCGTGGATGAAACCGGCGCGATCTTATCCCGCCACGCCGTGCTCGATGGATCTCGAGCGCGACATCATCAAACTGCTGGCCGAGTTCGCGCAGACGATCCCGAGCCCGCGCGCGCCGCAGATCATCTGAGCGCGGAGAGGCCTAGCCGAGTTTGCCCGAGGTCGCTTCCAGCAAGCGCCACGCGGTCGGGCCGAATTGATCGCGCCAGCTGCGGTAGAACTCACCGAGTTGCGCGCGGAACGACCCGGTCTCGGCGACGTTGAGGATCATGCCCTCGCGCCGCAATTTGTCGGCGAGCGTGGCATTGCGCACTTCCGTGTCGCGACGCTGCAACAGCGCGTAACGCGCGGCGTTGCGTTGCACGACCGCTTGCACGTCGGGCGGAAGCGCGTTCCAGGCATCGGGATTGCCGAGCAGCCAGTACGCCGACCACATGTGGTTGGTCACGCTCAGGTACCTCTGCACTTCGAAGAGCTTCGAGGTCTCGATGATCGCGTACGGGTTCTCTTGCCCGTCGACGATCTTCGCTTGCAGCGCCGTGTAGAGCTCGCTGAAGTTCAGCGGCGTCGGCGACGCGCCGAGCGCGCGGAAGAGATCGAGCCACAGCTTGCCGGGCGGTGTGCGGATCTTGAAGCCGGCGAGATCGGCCGCCGTGCGAATGGGCCCGCGACTGCTCGTGATCTGCCGCATCCCGTTCGCCCACATCTTGTCGAACACGACGAGATCCTTGGCCTCGATCTCGCGCCGCACGTAGGCGCCGAGCGGGCCGTCCATCGCGCTGAACGCCTGCGGCGAATCCCGGAACGCGAAGCCGACGCCTTGGATCGCCGCGACCGGCACGACGGACTGCAGCACGCCGCCGTCGATCGTGAAGAACTGCAACGCGCCCGAGCGCAGCTGCGCGAGCATGCCGGTATCGCCGCCCAATTCGCTGTTGGGAAACACGGTGACGTCGAGCCGGCCGCCGGTCTCGCGCTTGACCGCCGCCCACATCTCGATCATGCGGACGTTGAGCGGGTGGTCGAGGGAGAGATTGCTCGCGTAACGATAGGCGAACGTGGCCGCCGCGCGCGCCGTACCGCGCAACGCACCGGCGCCGGCGATCGCGCCGGCCGCGCCGAGGGCGAAGCGACGGCGCGAGATCGGCATCAGATCGGGTCCGCGAAGAGAAACTCGAGATCGTCCTTGGTGAGCGCCTTCGCGATCGCGCTATCGGCCTTGATCACCGAGCGCGAGAGCGCGCTCTTGCGCTCGGCGAGCGCGCGGATCTTCTCCTCGACCGAGCCCGCCGTGACCATGCGATACGCGGTGACGGGGCGCGTCTGGCCGATACGGTGCGTGCGGTCGATGGCCTGACGTTCAACGGCCGGATTCCACCACGGATCGTAGAGGATCACGTAGTCGGCCGCGGTGAGCGTGAGCCCGACGCCGCCCGCTTTGAGCGAGCAGAGGAACACCGGCGGACCATCGGCCGACATGAAGCGCTCGACCTCGGCCTGGCGGTCGCGATCTTTGGTCGCGCCGTCGAGGTAGCCGAAGTTCACGTCGCGCTTCTGCAGCGCCGTGCGCATGATCTTGAGCATCGAGGCGAACGCCGAGAACACGAGCACCTTGTGGCCGCCCGAGAGCACTTCTTCCACCGTCTCGAGGAATGCGTCGAACTTCCCGCTCGCCTCGGGCTCGTCGATGTACTCGGGCATGATGAGCCCCGGATGCGCGCAGACCTGACGCAGGCGCGTGAGCGCGGCGAGCACGTGCACCGTCGCGCCTTCCATGCCGCCCTCGTCGTCGATCTGCGCGAGCACGTCGCGGCGCGCCGCCTCGGCGATACCGCGGTAGAGCCGGCGCTGCAGTGGGGAGAGATCGCACTCGATGATCTGCTCGGTGCGCTCGGGCAGTTCGCGCGCGACGTCTTCCTTCGTGCGTCGCAGCACGAACGGTTCGAGCCGCGACCGCAACACGTGCGCGGCGGTTTCGTCGCCCTCGGAGATCGGGTTCTCGAAGCGCCGGCGGAACGACGCCTCGGAGCCGAGCAAGCCCGGTTCGACGAAGGCGAAGATCGACCACAGATCGCGCAACGAGTTCTCCACCGGCGTACCGGTGAGCGCGAGCCGATGATCGGCACGCAAGTTGCGCACGACCTTGGCGATCTGCGAGGACGGGTTCTTCGCGTTCTGCGCCTCGTCGAGGATCAGCGAGCGGAAGTTGAACCGTTCGAGCTGTTCCGCATCGAGCCGCGCGAGCGCATACGACGTGATGACGACGTCGTACTTCGGCACGTCGGCATAGCGGGCGGCGCGATCGGCGCCCGACTGCAAGCGCAAGGTCGAGAGCTGCGGCGCGAACCGCGCGATTTCGTTCTCCCACGTATGCGTGACCGACGTCGGCGCGATCACGAGCGAGGGCGACGGACCTTCGACTTCTTTGCGATGCAACAGCTGCGCGATGACTTGCAGCGTATTATGCGTCAGAATGAAGTCGTCGACGATGAAGAGATGATCGGGCGAATCGACCGAGATGCACTGCATGTCACGCATACCAACCGGCTCGACCTTGACGATCGCGCGGCCAGGAACGTCCTTCGTACGGGCCTTGCGACGATAGGCTTCCGCCTTACGCGTAAGCCGGAAAGGATTGAATTCTGGCGGCAACGCGATCGACACGCGATATGCTGGCTTCCCCGTACGCTTCTCGACGTTGTCGGTGTATTTCGGTTCCGCCTCATATCTGAGGCGCGCCACACCGCCCAAGGACCGAACAAGGAAGCACACGGCATCGGCTAGGCCTTGCGACACGGAGGTAAACTCGGCGTGCTCATCCTTTTCGGTGATGCAGCCATCCGTATCCATGAGTCCCTGTAGCAGGGAGAGGCGCTCCGAAAGCCCCGCGACGAGATACCGCTGAGGAACGAATTTGATGCTCGAATTGCAGCCCATGAGATCGAGTTCAGTGAGTGCATTTCGAAGCGTGTGCGTTGAACGAAGACCGCTTTCGTCGATCGACGGACGGAACGCGTAGTCGTCGCGAGACAGATAGACCACATCGGTTCCGGTCGGCACGAGCGCGCGACACTGTTCCAATACTTCCTCGTCGGCCGACGTGACGCGAACATCACGTTGCGAAATACCACCGTCTCCGAGAAGACGACCGAGCAGGTATGGCTCTACCGGAAGCGGCTCTGTATTTCCAAAGTGCATCGGCTCGGCAATTGGAATAGAGTGCTTCGCATTGCCGGCAGCGTCGCGAAGATCTTCACGAATCTCGTGCAGCGTCATGACGCGGTACGGTTGATCGCGCTTCTTTCGGACAGCCGAGTTGACCGCCCACAGGTGATCGTCAGAGCAAACGACGCTGGCACCATCAGCGAAGTACACGCGATAGCCCTCGAGTTGCCCCTGCGGGAAGACGCCCGTCACGCGCGATATGCCACCGCTCGAGTTCATTACCTCGTCGCCGACCTGAATATCGCCGAAAATCCTCCACCCTGACGGGGTCAAAATGAGCGATAATTTTTGGACGCTCTTACCAAGCCCCATATCGTCCGCGAGAATGCCACCGAATTTGAACGAACGCAGGTAGTCGAGAAAATCCAAGCCCTGTCGCTGATAATCGCGCAAGATCGCGGCGACCGCTTCGGGCGGATTCACGTGCTCGACGCCTTCGAAGTTGCGCAGGCGTTCGCGCAGGTGTTCCACTTCTTCGGGCAACGCGACGTCGCCGAAGGCTTCGTGGATTTCGTCGTGCAGCGCGACGAGCGCGGCCATGCCGGTGCGGCGGCGATCGTTGAGTTCGGCGAGCAGCGTGCGCCGCGAACGCAACGCCTCGACGTCGAACAGCTTGCCGCGCACTTCGGCATACCGCCCGCTGGA